>Ga0209567_10000729_pt1 | contig 17933 bp, 19 predicted proteins | sample COG_12_FD_184756 | JGI IMG/M metagenome (GOLD analysis project Ga0209567, IMG submission 184756) | Pelagic marine sediment microbial communities from the LTER site Helgoland, North Sea, for post-phytoplankton bloom and carbon turnover... | ecosystem: Environmental > Aquatic > Marine > Neritic...
ACGGGTTCGCTGGTCGATCGATGTCGACCCGGTCGACATGTTTTAAGCCACATACCTCAGAAGCGGTAGACAAGCCCCAGATTCCAGTATTGGATACTGGACTCAACCCGGGTCACGTCAGCCTGAACACCCAGCTGTTCCGCGAACATCCAGCCCGCCGCGGCACCCCAGGATATCGACGAATCCGAATCACTCTGTGAGCTTCCGGCAAAATCGACCGAAAAGTCTTCCCACAGGAATCCGTAGCGGACCTTGCCATAAAACCTGTCGCCCAGACGACTGACGACATAGACCGCCCGTGTATCGATATCCCAGTCCCCGTTGATGCCGGAGTTTTTGACGTCGCCGTCAGCGACGGTGGTGGTCAATTCCGCTTCGATCGAGGCGGCGAAAATCTCTTTGCTGAACACATCGTAGCCGGCCAGAAAACCGGCGTTGGTGGCATCATCAAAACCATTGATGTCGGCATCCATACCACCCACAGAGGCTCCCAGATACCAGCCTTCTGCCTGACAGCCAATGGAACAGAAACAGAACAGAGTCCCCGCAAGCGCGGTTTTCAACTTCACGGCTTTCTCCCGACGACTTGAATCAGCAACAGTGTTGTTGAATACAAACCCGCAGCCCGGATAATAGGCGCCTTTCAAGCTGACCTTAAGTCGATGAAACATCACCTGTCCCAGTTACTGTCGCAAGCAATCCAAACCCTGAAATCCCGGGAGGTTCTTCCTGACGAACAGCACATTGAAATCAATCTCGAGCGTACCCGTGACCGCAAACACGGCGATTTCGCCAGTAATCTTGCCATGGTGCTGTGCAAGGCCGCAGGCAGTAAACCCCGCGATCTGGCGGAAAAACTGGTCTCGGCACTGCCTGAATCCGAACTGGTGAGCAAAGTCGAAATTGCCGGTCCCGGTTTTATAAATTTCTTTCTCAGCCCGGTGGCCTATCATGCGACCATAACACAGATACTGGAACAGGGTGATCATTACGGGCGCAGTGACCTCGGGCAGGGCAAAACCGTACAGGTCGAATTCGTCTCCGCCAATCCGACCGGGCCATTGCACGTTGGACACGGCCGCGGTGCCGCCTACGGAGCCACTGTTGCCGACCTGCTCGATGCGGTCGGCTACAAGGTGCACCGGGAGTACTATGTCAACGATGCCGGACGCCAGATGGATATCCTGGCCACCAGTGTGTACCTGCGTTACCTGGATCTGTGCGGCGAACAGCTGACCTTTCCCAGCAATGGCTACAAGGGTGATTACGTCTGGGATATCGGCGCCAGTCTGCACCGTAAATATGCCGACAGTCTGCGCCATACGGTAACCGAGTTGTTCAATGGTATTCCTGCGGATGAGCCCGATGGCGGCGACAAGGAAGTGCATATCGACGCCCTGATCAAGCGCACCAAGGAGTTACTGGGCGAGTCGCATTACCAGGAAGCCTTCGACCTTGGACTGGATTCCATTCTGGACAATATCCGCCGCGACCTGGAAGAGTTCGGCGTGTGTTACGACGAATGGTTTTCGGAGCGCGCGTTGGCAACTAACGATTCCGTCCAGCTCGTCATCCAGCGCCTGCAGGATTCCGGTTATGTCTACGAAAAGGCGGGTGCGCTGTGGTTCCGTTCCACCGAATTCGGCGATGAAAAAGACCGGGTGGTGGTGCGTGACAACGGCCAGACAACGTATTTTGCCTCCGATATCGCCTATCACATGAACAAGCTGGAACGCGGCTATGACCGCGTTATCGATGTTTGGGGAGCGGATCACCACGGTTATGTGCCCCGCGTTAAAGCTGCACTCACCGCCATTGGTGACGATGTGAACAAACTCGATGTCCTGCTGGTACAGTTTGCCGTCCTCTATCGCGGTGGCGAGAAAGTGCAGATGTCCACCCGTTCGGGAGAGTTTGTTACTTTGCGTGAGCTGCGCCATGAAGTCGGTAACGATGCCGCGCGGTTCTTCTATGTGATGCGTAAGTGCGAACAGCATATGGATTTTGACCTGGACCTGGCAAAATCCCAGTCCAGCGACAATCCGATCTATTATATCCAGTATGCCCATGCCCGCGTCGCCAGTGTATTACGGCAAATGCAGGACAAGGGCCTGCAGTGGGACGCCGTTAAGGGCGAAGAAAACCTGTTCCGTCTCAATGAAGGGCACGAAGATGCACTCATGGTCAACCTGTCCCGCTATCCGGAGCTTGTCGAAACCGCTGCGATTAACCACGAACCCCATCTGCTGGCACACTATCTGCGCGACCTGGCAAACGACTTTCATACCTACTACAACGCGCACCAGTTCCTGGTTGACGATGAAGACTTGCGTAACGCACGCCTGAATCTGATCCAGGCGACCAGGCAGACTATCGCCAATGGATTAAAGCTGCTGGGCGTGTCCGCGCCAGACAGCATGTAGTTGCCGGCAAACATTCTTAAAATATGACAACCGATTACCGACACCGCCCCAAGCGCAGGTACAAAAGGAAAAGATCCACCTCACCGCCCTGGATATGGACCGTGGTGGGTTTGCTGGTGGGCTTGTTTGTGGCGTTTCTGGTGTATCTGCAAATGCGTCCGCAACCAATCGTTGCCAGCCAGACCATAGCGCTGGAGAAACCTGAAGAGCGCGCCAGCCCCGAGACTCCCAAAGCCAGGAAAAAACCGATTCCGGCCCCGCCCAAACCACGCTTCGATTTCTACAACCTGCTACCGGAAATGGAAGTGATGGTCCCGGAACAGGAAATCAGCGGCACACCGACACACGAAGGTGTCAAACAGGTCGAAAAGCCCGGCACCTATCTGCTGCAGGCGGGCTCCTTTCGCAGTCAGAAACAAGCCGATCAGTTACGCGCAAGACTTGCATTGCTGGGACTGGAAACCCGTCTTCAGACTGTCAGCGTCAACAGCAAGCAGGCCTGGCACCGGGTACGCGTGGGCCCTTTCAACAATCTGACAGATCTTAATGAAGCGCGCAGCCTGCTGAAGAAAAACGGTGTCGATGCCATTCTCATTCGGCTGAAAAGTTGATTTTGAGTCGACTTTTAACCCGGGATCATGCCTCGCCTGAAGCGCCTGCCGTTGGTGCACTGACTTCGTGGGGACGCTCTGAAAGAGTCAATATCAGTGGCGGGGTGCTCTAATCTTCATGGTAGGTATAACCTGTTAACCCGGCTTCCAGTTCCGATAAAAACTGGCGCGCCTGCGCGGCAGGAAGATCAGCAGCCTGCACGCGCTGGCGATACACAGCGCGCAATATATCAGGCTTAAAGTGCACATAGGCCAGCAATTCGTCGGCGCGATCACCATGCTCCGGATCATTCAAGCTGAATGATCCATCCGCGTGGATATCCAGATTCACGGTATCGGTATCGCCAAACAGATTGTGAATATCACCGAGAATTTCCTGATAAGCTCCCAGCATGAAGAATCCCAGCAAGTAGGCTTCATCATCTTTCCAACGGTGCAGCGGCAGACTGTTCTCGCTGCCATCACCATCTACGTAATAATCGATGCGCCCGTCCGAGTCACAGGTCAGGTCCTGAATGGTTGCCATCCGTTCCGGCGCCTCGTCCAGCCGGTGCAGCGGCACAATGGGAAATAGCTGATCGATGGCCCATATGTCAGGCAATGACTGAAAAATCGAGAAATTGCAAAAATACTTGTCGGCGAGTTTCTGGTTCAGATCATCAATCAATTGCCTGTGTTCACGACGCTCGGACTGTAACATGGGCAGTACGCGGCGCAAGGTGGAAAAGTAATACTGCTCTGCCAGCGCGCGTTGCTCAAGGTTGACCTTACCCTTGCAGAATAACTGCTGCACATCATCCAGCAACTGTGATCCATCGTGATATGCCTCAACAGGCGAACACAGATGTAACTCATCATAAAGCTGCGCCAGAGCGCGCAATTCATCGGGCTCCAGCTCGCTCAATTTGCGTGGCTCTTCATCGCCCAGGGCCTGCTCGGTACCCAGGACGTTGGTAATCAGAAAGGCATGGTGCGCTGTCATGGCGCGGCCGGATTCACTGACCAGATCGGGAAAAGCAAGACCGTTTTCAGTACACACCAGAGCAATGTACTCAACCACTGCATCGGCGTATTGCTCTAAACTGTAGTTCCTGGAGCAGAAACTGCGCGAAGCCGTGCCCTCATAATCGACACCAAGACCACCACCGACATCCACTACCTGAACGGGTACGTCCAGCGCATGCAACTGTGCATAAAAACGGGCTGCTTCATGCATACCGTTTTTTATATCACGAAAATTGGGCAGTTGAGAACCAAGATGAAAATGCAACAGCTGAAGACGGTCAAGCAGATTTTGCGAACGCAGGCGTTCCACCAGCTGTAGCACCTGTGTGGCGTGCAAGCCGAACTTTGACCTGGCCCCGCCGGTGTTCTGCCAGTTACCGGCACCGATAGACGCCAGGCGTACCCTGACACCCAGCAGCGGAGCAACATCGAGTTCCCTGCACTCGCGAACTATCATCTCCAGTTCCGAAAGTTTTTCGATCACCAGATAGATGCGCTGGCCGAGTTTGCGTGCAATCAAAGCAAGGCGGATATATTCGCGATCCTTATAACCGTTACAGATCACCAGACTGTTGTTGCTTGTCAGTCCGAGCACCGCCATCAGCTCGGCCTTGCTGCCCGCCTCCAGCCCAACTCTTTCCCCGCCGTGACAAAGTATCTCCTGCACAACGCTGAACTGCTGGTTAACCTTTATCGGATAAGCGGCAGTGTATGTCCCGCTGCAGCCATAACGCGCCTTTGACTGCTCAAACGCTGCACACAAGCTGTCTATGCGGTGATGCAGAATGCCCGGACACCTGACCAGAACCGGCCAATTCAGGGCGGAACGCCGGATTTCACCGGCAACCTGATAGAGGTCGACCTCCACTCTATCTGCTTCCACCGGTAAACAGACGGTTAAATGCCCCTGCTCATTGACATCGAAATAACCCTCACCCCAGCCGTCGAGGCTGTAGCGATTGCGGGAATAATCGACTGACCAGTTCATAGTACTTCGTTGGGATCGGACCTGAAGTTGCACTATACTATTTAGCCTGGTGTGGCTCCATTGAAAAAACATTAACGTCGCTACCGATGATTAAAGTATCCTTCCCGCCATGAAGCCAGAGACAGATTCCAGGTGGTTTACCGAGTTGTGTGAGGAAGGCGGCTCTGCCCTTTCCCTGCAGATACGCGAAAAGCTGCACGACGAGAAAACCGGGTTCCAGCACATCGAAATCTATTCGACGACACACTTTGGCATTCTGATGGTCATTGACGGCTTTGTGATGCTCACCAGCCTGGACAATTTTCTTTATCACGAGATGATGTCCCATCCCGCCCTTTTTACGCATCCTGATCCGAAGCGTGTCGTCATTATCGGCGGAGGCGATTGCGGTACGCTGCGCGAAGTCCTCAAACATCCAGGCGTAGAACAGGTCCTGCAGGTAGAGATCGATGAGCGGGTGACACGACTGTCGGAAGAGTATTTCCCTGATCTGTGCGAATCCAATAATGATGCACGAGCCGGATTCTATTTCGGCGACGGCATTCAGTGGATGAAAGACGCAGCTGCCGGGAGTATCGATGTCATCATCGTGGATAGCACCGACCCCATCGGGCCTGCCGCAGGCTTATTCTCGGCGGCCTTCTACCGTGACTGTCACCAGGTTCTGGGTGAACGGGGTATCATCATTCAGCAAAGTGAATCACCACTGCTGCACTACGAAAGTATCATTCAGCCGATGCACAAGGCCATGCGCGACGCCGGTTTCAGCGACAGCATAAGCCTGCAATTCCCGCAACCCTGCTACCCCTCGGGCTGGTGGACCTCCACCCTGGCGGGTAAAGAAGATATTCGCCGCTTCCGCGCAAACGATGCGCAACAAAAGGGATTTCCGACGAGGTATTACAACGCCGCCATTCACCAGGGCGCACTGGCCCAACCGGAATTCTTCCTGAGTGATTAAACATCTGCTGATCGCAGCGGCGCTCGCCTGACCGCAATTACTTACGCTCCTACGGCTTGTTACACAAGCGCGCCACCGCTTCCCGGGAGCGCTGCAACAGTGCGGTGCGCTCCTTATCCGACAGGTACTCGCGCTTACCGTCTTCACTGAGCTGGTAGATATTCCCGTAGTCTGTGTATTTGCGGAGATTATCACGAGCTTGGATACACTCTCTTTTCCGCTTTTCCGCCTGCTTTTTCTGCTCCGCTTTCTGCTCCCGCAGCTGCTGGCGTTCGATCTGATAGGCGTTCAGCAACTTGCGGGTTTTCTGCATACGCTGCTGTTGATCCCCCTGGGCCGGCGGCCGTGAATGCGGTTTGATGGCACGCGTACCGGCATCCCGGTCCTGATCGCCGTAGTGCACCTGTCCTTTCGCGTCCACCCAGCGGTAGACCTCTGCGTGAACAGACAGCTGTCCGGACAGCAGCAACGCAATGAACAGGCATTTACAGAAAACATTCATCATCTCCCTGTTATCGTTGCAAACGGTCCAACCTTAACCGCTGCCGTTCATCGAAAAGACGGCGCACGGCCAGATGAACCGCCGCCAGAGTGCCGAAACCGGAGCCGGCCGATATAAGAAACATGATCAATATCTGATACTTGACCGCTTCAACCGGCTCAATACCCGCCAGAATCTGACCGGTCATCATACCGGGCAGACTGACAATACCGGCAGCCGCCATGGCGTTGATAATCGGTATCAAACCACTGCGAAAAACCTGTCGCCGGATACCCGATACGGCTTCGGGTGCACTGTAGCCAAGCATCAGGCGCGCCTCTATGACGTCACGCTGCTCCCAGGCTGACTGGGTCAAGCGGTCGAGTGCCAACGCGATACCGTTCATGGTGTTACCCAGCAACATGCCCAATAGCGGAATGGAATACTGTGGCTGGTACCAGGGCTCATTGTCCACCACCACTATCAGGGCAAACAATGCCACCGTAAACGAGGATATAAACATCGATACCGCACCGATGCCATAACCCCAGCTACCGGCAAAACGCCGGTGCTGTCGCGTCATCACCTCGCGTCCGGCGACTGCCAGCATCAGCAAAGACAACAAGCCCACCCACAGCAGGTTGCTGTTGGCAAACAAGGCTTTCAGCACCAGGCCGATCAAGGTGAGTTGTATGGCAGTGCGCAGGGCGGCAACCAGCAGTTGCCATGCCAACCCGGGGTAGATGCGCGCCGAGGTCAACGCCAGCGCCACCACCAGTAATGCAGCAAGCGAGAGGTCGAAAACACTCAAATGGATCATGCCGGCGCCTCCTCAGGTCCCTTACCAGACCCTGCAAGCCCATGGCTATCAAGATACAGGGCTCTGCTGGCAATGCGCTCTATCTGATCAGCTGCATGGGTCACCCACAGGCAGGCCGCACGGTGTTTGCGCAGATAATCCGTCACCAGCCGTTCAACCCTTGCTGTATTGACCGGATCCAGATTGGCCGTGGGCTCATCCAGTAACAGAATGCGTGGCTGATTACTCAGCAGCCGCGCCAGCGCCAGACGCTGACGCTCGCCACTGGACAGGCGTTCGGCCTGCCAGCCCAGCACCTCGTCCTCAAACCCCAGCTGACTGAGGATATCCGCCTGGACCCGCCGAAAATGCTCACCGACGGTTTCCGACCACCAGCGGCTTTCGGCGGGTAAATAGCCAACCTGCCGGCGCCACGCTGTGGGCGGCATCCGCTCGCGCTGCACGCCCTGTAAATACACTGAGCCTGCATTGACATCCAGATCCGCCAGGCTTCTCAGCATCAGGGTTTTACCCGCACCACTTGGACCCGACAGGCAAACAAGCTCCGACGCCGACAGGGAAAAAGAAAGATCGCTCAAAGCCGCACGGGACAAATGCCGCGCTTCGAATAATTTCATGTGCTCATTATGACACGCAGATGAAAAAACGGGCGCCGAAGCGCCCGTTATAACAACTACCTCATCCGGGGACAGACATAAGTCTGTCCCCGGCAAGGACTTTAGAGGCCGGAACCCTTTGTTCCGGTGAATTCGGGGTAGGCCTCCAGACCGCATTCACCGAGGTCGACACCTTCATACTCTTCTTCCTGGCTGACACGGATTCCCATGATGGCCTTGATCACCAGCCAGGTAATGAAGCTGGTCACAAAAACCCAGGCCAGAATGGTGAACAGTCCGATCAACTGGGCTTTCAGTGTGGCCTCGGGGTTGGTAAATGCCACCGCGATCAGGCCCCACATGCCGACCACACCGTGTACCGAAATGGCACCGACCGGATCGTCGATTTTCATCTTGTCCAGGGTCAGGATGGAAAATACCACCAGCACACCACCAACGGCTCCGACAAGTGTCGAGATCAGCGGCGTACCGGCGAGCGGTTCGGCTGTGATGGCGACCAACCCGGCCAGCGCACCGTTCAGTACCATGGTCAGATCGGTCTTGCCGAACAGCAGGCGTGCGGTCATCATGGCAGCCACCAGGCCACCTGCAGCCGCCATGTTAGTGTTAACGAACACCAGCGCTACCGCGTTGGCCTCTCCGACATCCGAGAGCTTCAACTCGGAACCGCCGTTGAACCCGAACCAGCCAAGCCACAGGATAAAGGTACCCAGCGTGGCCAGCGGCATATTGGCGCCCGGAATGGGGTGGATTTGACCACCAGGGCCATATTTTCCTTTGCGGGCTCCGAGCAGCAGGACGCCGGCCAGCGCCGCGGTAGCACCCGCCAGGTGAACCACACCGGAACCGGCAAAGTCGTTAAAGCCGAGACCGTCCAGGAAACCGCCACCCCACTTCCAGTAACCCTGCATAGGGTAGATAAAGCCGGTCATAACAATGGCAAAGAACAGGAACGACCACAGTTTCATACGTTCGGCAACCGCACCCGATACGATAGACATGGCGGTGGCGACAAACACAACCTGGAAAAAGAAGTCTGACAGGTTTGAGTAATAAGGCGCATCGTCACCACCGGCAAGCACGGCAGCAGCGTCATTGTCAGATGTGCCTAGAATGCCATGCACACCCGGCCACCAGCTATTCACGGCCGCATCACCGGGGTACATGATGCCGTATCCCATCAGCATGTACATAATGCAGGCAATGGCAAACAGCGCGACATTCTTGGTCAGAATTTCCGCCGTGTTCTTGGAACGGACAAGGCCGGCCTCGAGCATGGCAAAACCGGCCGCCATCCACATAACGAGCGCGCCGCATACGAGAAAATAAAACGTATCCAGCGCATATTTAGTTTCTAGAATTGCTTCCACTTTTCGGTCCTCCGCAACCGAACGGTTGCCTGTTGGATGTATTAGAGCGCGTCGGGCCCGGTTTCACCGGTACGGATACGGACCGCCTGCTCTAACGGGTATACGAAAATTTTTCCGTCACCGATCTTGCCAGTATTGGCGGCTTTGGAAATGGCTTCGATCACCTGCTCGGTCAAATCGGCGTTGACAGCAACTTCGAGTTTGACCTTGGGCAGAAAATCCACCACGTATTCCGCGCCGCGGTACAATTCCGTGTGACCTTTCTGGCGTCCAAATCCTTTCACTTCAGTGACCGTGATGCCCTGTACGCCAATCTCGGACAACGCTTCACGCACATCATCGAGTTTAAAGGGCTTGATGATTGCAGATACAAGCTTCATCTGTTGGTCTCTCCTAGTCTGGGCCGGCCTTGCGACAGGCGGGCCTGGTTTAATGTAGTCATGGTTTGAAGAACGGCTTAGAAGTCTTTCGCCCAGCCGAGCCAGAAGTTGGGGTTGTCATCGGGATTGACGTCGTTGACGTCGTCAACCTGGACATAGTTCACACTCAATGAACCGAAGTCACCGGCATCCTTGGTGATACCGATTGACCAGGTCATGTAATCCAGATCAAGATCGGTGCCGCCATCATCCTCACCGTCATCGTCAAAGGTGTAGTAGCCGATCGATGCCGTCGGCGCGAAACCTTCGTACGACCAGCCCGGATCGACGGCCAGCTCGTACCAGAGATCACCGTCCTGGAAAGCACCCGGACCGTCGGCTTCCGCCCACGCCGTGTAGGCAATCGTGCCGGTCAGCCAGGCCCAGCTCAGACTGGCGCTGAATTCGGCATAGTCCAGATCACCACTCACTACCTCACCATCCGCCGACACCTGTTCGTCACCACCGGAACCGGGATACCAGTAGTACCAGGCACTGACGTCGTAACTGAGTCCGGTATCCCCGATATCGTTGCCAAAACCGACATAGCCGTCGATCTCGACGTCCTCCTTGCCACCAAAGTCGACATTGGACATCCAGGTACCCACATATAAACCGGAGTCATGGGCGTAATCGATACCACCGGAAACGGCCGCCTTGTCATCGGTCTGGGTGATACCGCGGAAGTAATAGTTGCTCTGAACGCCGAGGTTGGCGCTCAATTCGGCCTGTGCGACACCGGCAGTAGCAAGCAGTGCTGTCGCCAGGAGGGTTTTCGTGACTGTCATGGTATGAGGACTCCTATATTTAGCGTTTTAGTAATACGATATGAAATCACTGGCCGGATGGATAAAGACGCTTCCAACCGAGACGTAGGCGATGCTTTTGCAGTTCCCGTGCCATCAATATTTATTCATTATTAACAATTAGTTAACTGATTTTATTGATCGCTGGCAATATGCTCGCGCACCATTTTTGTGCCATCATGAAGGATGCTCTAAAATAGTGCACAGAATGGGTGCAAGCTTTTTCATTTAAGCGATGGACGCCGTAATTCGGCTCCGCTATGGTTACCCCATGCCGGATAGCAGCATTTTCGATGACATCGCCCGTCGCCTGAGTGACGCCATGCCCGCCTCTGCGCAAGCCGTGCAGGACGACCTGGAGAAGAACCTGCGCGCCGCCGCCCAGGCTACCTTCGCCAAGCTGGACCTGGTAACGCGTGAGGAATTCGACGTGCAGCGCAAACTGCTGGCCCGATCGCGAGCCAAAATCGACCTGCTGGAGAAGCAGGTGTCGGAACTGGAAGCCAGGCTTCTCAACAAAGGCAAAGGCTGATCTGGTACTAATGACAAAGAAACCTGTAGGAGCGGTCGCCTGACCGCGATAATCGTGAATTTTCAGCAAGTCGCGGTCAGGGAGACCGCTCCTACATTGATATGAACCAACCATGATTCCAAGGATGGAATGTTATGTCTCTCGCTGTCGTCTACAGCCGCGCCCAGCTGGGCGTACAGTCACCCCTGGTCAATGTCGAAGTCCATCTATCCAATGGCCTGCCGGGCCTGTCGCTGGTCGGCCTGCCGGAAACAGCGGTACGTGAAAGCAAGGACCGGGTGCGCAGTGCCCTGCTGAACAGCGGTTTTGAATTTCCCGCCAAACGCATCACCATCAATCTGGCCCCCGCCGACTTGCCCAAGCAGGGCGGCCGCTATGATCTGGCGATTGCACTGGGCATACTCGCGGCGTCTGCCCAGATCCCGGCCACACCCCTCGATGACTATGAATTCGTGGCCGAACTCGCCCTCAGCGGCGCCATTCGACCGGTCCAGGGCATACTGCCCTGCGCCGTCGGCGCCATTGATAACCAGCGCCGCCTGGTATGCGCAACCGACAATGGTGCTGAAGCCGCGCTTGCCGATCCACAGAGGATTTTCATCGCCGCTCATCTTCTGCAAGTCTGTGAGCACCTGCACGGCCAGGCCTGTCTACCCCGGGCGACGCTGGATACCGACACCGCCCGTGCAACGGCACCTGACCTTAGAGAAGTCCGCGGACAGCAGCAGGCACGTCGCGCACTGGAAATCGCAGCCAGCGGGTCGCACAGCCTGCTGTTGATCGGACCACCCGGCACCGGCAAGACGCTGTTGGCCAGCCGCCTGCCCGGGCTGCTGCCGGAACTAAACAACCGGGAGGCCCTTGAGACCGCCACAGTGACATCCGTCGGCCGCGACGGGTTTGATGTGTCGCACTGGAAACGCAGACCGTTCCGTGCTCCCCATCACACGGCCTCGGCTGCCGCGCTGGCCGGCGGCGGCAGCGATCCACGCCCGGGTGAAATATCGCTGGCCCATCACGGCGTGCTGTTTCTGGACGAATTACCCGAATTCAAGCGCCAGGCACTCGAAGTACTGCGTGAACCGCTGGAAACCGGCCGGATCACGCTGTCCAGGGCAATCCGGCAAGTCGAATTCCCGGCCCAGTTCCAGCTGCTCGCCGCCATGAATCCCTGCCCCTGTGGTTACCATGGTGATCCGGACGGACGCTGCCGCTGCACAGCCGAGCAACTCGCGCGTTACCGTGGGCGCATATCCGGTCCCCTGCTGGACCGCATTGACCTGCAGATCGAAATGCCGCTCATTCCCTGGCGCCAGCTGCAGGGGGAGCCTGGCGAAGACAGCGTCACAGTACGCGCCCGGGTTGAACGTGCGCGTCAGGTGCAACGGCAACGCGGCTGCCTGAACGCGCACATGCCCCTGGAAAGAATCAATCATGACTGCCGCCTGACCGCCAACGAGCAGCGGCTGCTGGAAAAAGCCGTCGGGCGTTTTGCCCTGTCGCCACGCGCGGTGCACCGTGTGCTGAAAGTCGCACGCAGTATCGCCGATCTGGACGACAGCCGGCGCATCGCTGCCCCCCATCTGCAGGAAGCGATCAGCTACCGTTGCCTGGATAAATCGAGCGCCCTACCCAGATACTAAGACCCGGCACCGCGATACCCTCTGCATGTTCGTGGCAAGGATTTTTATGCCGTCGTCCGTCACTGTGTCCACAGACTCAACACGCACCACGTGACTCACTGTTTTTATCTTTTACATGAGCTGCGTCGCAGCATCCCTCATTCACTGGCAACGCCCGACAAAACCTTGGCGGCTTATTGAGCAATCATCGGAAATCCGTCGCTGAATTCGTCAAAAATTCGTAACCAGTTCTATATAACTGCTGCTTATCGAGAGGCATTAATTTTGCATTTATGCATGTAGCAAAATACTTTTACTTGAACCGAGGAGTACATGATGTCTGCCGAATTTATAACCTTTCTCAGTGTACTGGTCGTAGCGCCGACGGCACTCGCCATTTGGATCGCTGTTCAGAAGGACAAGGAGAACTAACATTAACTGCGCTACGAATAGCGCCGATAGGCTGAACCCCGGTGTGCTTTGGCAGCGTCGGGATACTTCTCCGGCTTGTTGCTGATGAACGTGACTTCGACATTCATCAGCGCCTTGCCGGGATACTAAAAAAACTCATATTACAAGCTGCCACCGCAACACGATGCCCGCTACAATAACGGCCATGCGCCGTCTTCCTGCCTGCTGTTAACACGTGCCCGATCTCAATCCCCAGCAACGCGGCGCGGTGCGCGAAGTGCTGTCCCCGCTGCTGGTTCTGGCCGGTGCAGGCAGCGGCAAAACACGTGTTATCACGGAAAAGATCGCTTACCTGATCGGACAGTGCGGTGTGCCGGCAAAAAACATCGTCGCCGTCACCTTCACTAACAAAGCCGCACGCGAAATGCGCGAACGCGTGAGCCGACTGTTGAGCAAGGACACCGGCAAGGGTCTGGTGGTGTCGACTTTTCACACCCTCGGCATGCGTATATTGCGGCGCGAGGCCAAGGGGCTGGGATATAAAAGCAATTTTTCGATTTTTGACAGTCAGGACAGCCTGCATCTGATCGACGAACTGCTGCGCAAGGGACCCAGCGCCTTTGCGCCGGACGCCTTGCGCAACCAGATATCCCACTGGAAAAACGAACTGGTATTGCCGCTGCAGGCCGTCAAGCAGGCGGCGACTGAATTTGAAACTGCCGCTGCCTTGTTATACGCCGAGTACCAGCGCAACCTGAAAGCCTACAATGCGCTCGATTTCGATGACCTGATCCTGCAACCCGTACTGGCTCTGCAGGACAGCGAAAAGGTGCGTGAACACTGGCAGAACCGGGTACGCCACCTGCTGGTCGACGAATACCAGGACACCAACAGCGCGCAATACCGGCTGGTGCAGCTGCTGGTGGGAAACACCACGCCGTTCACCGCGGTCGGCGACGACGATCAGTCCATTTACGCCTGGCGCGGCGCCAACCCGGAAAACCTGCAGCGTCTGAAAGATGATTTTCCACGCCTGACCGTCATCAAACTGGAACAGAACTATCGCTCGGCCGGTTGTATTCTGAAATGTGCCAACCAGCTGATCGCCAATAACCCGCACCTGTTCGAGAAGCGCCTGTGGAGTTCACTGGGTTACGGCAGCCCGCTTAAAGTCATGGCCTGTCGCGACGGTGATCACGAAGCCGAACGCGTGGTCTCGGAAATCCTGCATCACCAGTTCACCCACGCAACACGCCACGGCGAATACGCCATCCTCTATCGCGGTAACCACCAGTCACGCGGTTTCGAGAAGGTGCTGCGCGAACACAGCATCGCCTACCACCTCAGCGGCGGCACCTCGTTTTTTGAATATACCGAAGTCAAGGATCTGCTGGCTTATCTGCGCCTGCTGGTCAACGAAGACGATGATCGCGCCTTTCTGCGCGTCGTCAACACGCCGCGCCGTGAACTGGGCGCAGCGACGCTGGAAAAGCTCGGTGCCTATGCTTCAGAACACGGGCTCAGCCTGTTGGCCGCCTGTTTTGAAAGCGGTCTGCAAACCGTTCTCAACAAACGCGCCTGCAGCAGGCTAAGCGAATTCGCCGAGTGGGTCGTCAGGCTCGCCGATGACAGCCGGCACGGCGAGGCCGTGCCGGTGGTGCGCCAACTCATTCAGGACGTCGATTACAGTGCCTGGCTGAGTGATAACGCCAAGGACCCGAATGACGCCGAGCGACGCCAGCAGAACGTCAACGACCTGCTCGACTGGATTGAACGGCTGGCGGCCAAGGGCGATGATAAGCGCGGCCTGGCCGATATCGTCAGCCGCATTGCCCTGCTTGACCGTCTCGATCGCGATGATGAGGGTAACAGCAATTGCGTCCGCCTGATGACTCTGCACGCTGCCAAGGGCCTGGAGTTCCCGCACGTTTTTATGGTCGGTGTAGAAGAAAATATATTGCCACACCGCAGCAGCATCGAAGAAGACAACCTTGAAGAGGAGCGCCGACTCACCTACGTCGGCATCACACGTGCACAGAAAACACTGACCCTGACCTATGCCGGCAAGCGGCGGCGCGCCGGTGAGTGGGAAAGCTGCGAACCGAGCCGGTTTATCTCGGAACTGCCGGATGAGGACCTGGAGTGGGATAAACCCGGTGCGGTGCAGAATCCGCAGGTCCGCAAGCAGCGCGGCCAGGCACACCTGGCCCAGTTGCGCGGCTTGTTGTCATGATGGATTGCGGTCAGGCAATGGCTCCTGATTAAAAGCCGCTTTCAGACAGCATGTATACGATCGCGGCTTTCAGCTCCTCGTCAGAACAATCCGCGCAGGTACCTTTGGGGGGCATGGCATTGAGACCGCTGACAGCCGTAGCCAGCATACCGTCGATCCCTTTGGCGGCGCGTGCAGCCCAGGCGGCCTGGTCACCCACTTTAGGAGAACCGGCAATGCCAGTGCTGTGACAAGCCAGACAGCTTGCGTTATACACCTGCTCACCACTGCGCGGGCCTGCTGCAACAGTCTCAGCAGCCTCACCACTGGCGGGCACCGAGCCGACATTCACCTGTCCCACCGGTTTGATATTTTCTTCAATCCTGGCCTGGCGTAATCTCCCACCGGTATCCATGTCGCTGGTCACAATGTCTGCGATGAAATAAAAAGCAAATGCCATCACCACCAGTACGACCAGCACACCGATAAAGGAACTAAAAAAAACCTTGTCTTCGTGGCTCACCTGAACCCCCTGAAATTCAATTAGTTAGTTAGGCCACCCTGTCTTTTCGGCGGCGCCGGATACGAAACAGGCGGGCAAGTATAGCCGCAAATGCCTGTTTGGGAAAGAAAAACCCCCTAATACACTAAAGTATTAAACAGCACTGCCGTTATTTTTTTCGAGGGAACACGAAACCGCAAGTGGACTGCCAAGAGGCAACGAGCCATGAACGTTGACACACAGTTCCCGCAAGCTCCGCTTGCAACACTAGCCGGTCGGCCGCTACAAGACAGGGCTGAACAGGCATCAGCTCGTCCCGTCGACCGGCCCCATCATGACGAGCCGGCCAATAACCACACCAGACAACATGAAAGCCAGACCGAGGCGCACAAAGAATCCCAGCGCCCGTCACATGAAGCGCGTAGCGGGCGCCATGAATCAGAGTTCAACGCGGAAGAAAAACGCAAACTGGAAGAACTCAGAGCACGCGACCGGGAAGTGCGTACTCACGAAGCCGCCCACAAAGCGGCGGCGGGTAATCTGGCCCGAGGTGGTGCACAATTTGAATTCGAAACCGGCCCCGACGGGCGCCGCTATGCGGTCGGGGGGGAAGTCAGCATTGATACGTCTAAGGTTTCGGGTGATCCGCAAGCCACCATAAACAGGGCTCAGACAATTCGACGCGCGGCCAATGCGCCTGCACAGCCATCCGGCCAGGACCGCGCAGTGGCTGCCCAGGCTAGCCGGATGGAAGCCGAAGCACGGCAGGAACTGACCGAACAGAAGCTCGACAGCCAGGGCGCTGAAGGTAATTCGTCCCATGCGCTGCAAACCGACACCCGCTTCAGCCGTAGCACCGAGCCCGCCCCGGTTGGCGAGTTAATCGACGTTCTCGCCTGAGGTGGCAACGATGAAAATCGACGGCTCTCTTACCCACGCCATTAGCGGCATTCAACGTGGCCTGAACAGTGCACAGCACCACGCAGCCCGGATTGCCAGTGCCGGCCAGTTCAATGCCGACAGCCCGTCCAGCCTGGTCGAGCCGCTGGTCGGCCTGCAACAGGACAGTCTGCAGGTACAGGCATCCACACAGGTTCTGAAAGCCGTGGACGAAATGATCGGTTCATTATTTGACGACAAAGCCTGAATCAGTCCATGCTTTCAGCAATATAGTGGTGCCCATGTTGAGCACGACCGACCAGTGCAATCTGTCAGCGCGCGGCCGATCCTTTGTTTGGGAAGTGACCATTCCCTGCCGATAGCACCTCGCCTGAAGCGCCTGCTGTTGGTGAACTGACCCCGTGGAGACGCTCTGAATGGGTCAATAGTAGTGACGGGCTACACCAGAACCCGTATCATTCCCTGTCTCTCGAAAGCGCCCGTAGCTCAGCTGGATAGAGTACCGCCCTCCGAAGGCGGGGGTCACAGGTTCGAATCCTGTCGGGCGCGCCATACATAAAATAGCCACCCTCGCGGTGGCTATTTTATGTATTGTGTGCTCGATGGCCGATGAGAACCTGTTCGTTCGACAAAACGCGACAGCGTTTTGGGCGTCGCAGCGTAGCGAAGACGGGGCAAAGCCCCGAACATCGCCCTCAGGCGATGTGAGCCAATCCTGTTGTATCTCCCTCCACCTCACTCACCCCCACAGTGGCCATTGTATTTTTGGTGTGTTCGATGGATAGGGTTCGGAGTTGCCGGTTCGACAAAACGCGACAGCGTTTTGGGCGTCGCAGCGTAGCGAAGACGGGGCAATGCACTGAACATTGAGCCACTTTTGCACCGAAATTTAACCTCCTTACCAAATCCTATTTTCCGGAATATATGCGCTAATCCTTGACCTGTGCAGGCTGGAGGCCAGTTATAGCCTTGTATTTAATAATGTAATGAATTTCCGGGTTCAATATCCATTCATGTCAGATTTCTGCCACAGGGCAGCATTATTTTAATAAAATCTTCTTAATTCTAGTAGTTAGGCATATATATATGTTGTAAAAACGAGTCACTTGTGTTCTATTTGGCTGCGACTTGCCGTGAAGGTTGAGTCGGACGAGTCTGAGTCATCAGCATTCTTCCGATTATCGCCAATAACATTGGCGCGAAAGGGCACGGCAAGCCTATATCGTTTGTGTGGTTTGGTTGTACGAAATGGT
>Ga0209567_10000730_pt1 | contig 17932 bp, 8 predicted proteins | sample COG_12_FD_184756 | JGI IMG/M metagenome (GOLD analysis project Ga0209567, IMG submission 184756) | Pelagic marine sediment microbial communities from the LTER site Helgoland, North Sea, for post-phytoplankton bloom and carbon turnover... | ecosystem: Environmental > Aquatic > Marine > Neritic...
AAAAACTAATGCCCCCATCCCACACGACAGCCTTACAGAAAAGACATATCACTATATATAAAGGACAAACATGTGTCCATAGGACACAGATGCCCCCACGTTCCAATTTCACACAAACTTTTCAGAGACGGACGGATGGACAGACGCACCGTCACAGGCAAATCTATGCACACCCCTATTAAGTGGTGGGGGCAGAATAATATATCCCTGAAGTTCCAAGTTTGTAGTACCAATGGTTTCAGAGTTATGCGCGATACAAACTGAATTTCCATATTTTCACAAAATCAAGGCCCATAACTCTGGCAATGTTAAAAGTGGATGGAAGAAGATACCCAGGTGCACAAGTTCACGCCCTGAAGAATGTATCCCTGAAGTTTCAAGTCTGTAGTACCATTGGTTTCAGAGCTACGCATGACACAAACTGAATTTCCATATTTTCACAAAATCAAGGCCCATAAATCTGTCAGTGTTAAAAGTGAATGGATGAAATTACCCAGGTGCACAAGTTCACACCCTGAACAATATATTCCTGAAGTTCCAAGTCTGTAGTGCCAATGGTTTCAGAGTTATGCGCGACACAAACTAAAAATTCCATATTTTCACAAAATCAAGGCCCATACGCACGACACAAACTGAAAATTCCATATTTTCACAAAATCAAGGGCTATAACTCTGAAAATGATAACAGCAGATGAATGAAAATACCCAGGTGCGCAAGTTCAAACCCTGAACAATATATACATGAAGTTTCATTTTTTACGCAATTTACCCGATAATGAGTAAATAACTCACAAATATTTGCTACGAAGTAGGCTTATGGTATGTGTGAACAGTTCATGTTCATGTGCCATTTTTATTTTAACAATACATGAGGTGCAAAATTTGTTGTAGGCACACCATTACTAATAAAAACCGTGCAATTTAGCAAGATTTGACTAGTGACCCTAACCTTCTTTAACAAAATTTGTCTCAGTAATGATCCATCAGAATTCAGATCTGTTTTCTGCTAATTGTTAGAAATTGTTTGTGCTTGAATGCGGCATATGTATGTTTCATTTAGGTAGGATACCCGTAAAGATATTTAACAAGACAAGTGCTTGTGCAGAATCTTTTTTTGCCGAGTGTATCACTAAAGCAATTACCACTTTGAAAGGCTTTTGGACAGATTATTTTTTTACTTTTTTGGTTGGACAAAACACCACTGCAGTCAATGCATAATGTAATGAACATAACAAAAGACATCCTGTATTAGACATATCTTTTATCAAGAAATATGTGCTGGCTGTATTAGATCTAATATAGGGAAGCTTTGTGAAACTAAAACACATGTACATATGCACATGATCCAAACATTTAGAAGACAGATTCAAGTGGGATACAGTTACTGTTAAGTTTTTATCAGAGCCACGCATGCGCAGGTCTGTCATGTCTTTAAGCCGATAAAGGGCATTGTTTGGTCTAAAACCCTTACAGACTTATGGCCCTTGGTCAGATTGCAGCTCTCATATTTGCAAATGTGTGTTTGTAAATATTAGCCAATCCATTTACTTTCTGGTACTCAACACGCAAGTAAATTCATTGACTTGTAAAGGGGAATAATTTTGTCAATAAGCATTGCAGAATTATGAGTCTTGGTCAGATTGTATCCTTAAAGATGGTACACAAGTGTATGAAGTTTCATGACATTTGTTTCAGCAGTTTTAAAGTTATAGCCAAGGTTAAAGTTTGTCACGACGACAACGACTACGCCGTTGCAGCCGATGACAAAACCAGAGTGATGACAATACATTGACATTTTTTTAAAACAGCTGAACTTAAAAGAATTCTGTAGTTTTTGCAAGATTGTCCATACACATTTAAAAATCATAGATCTCTGGTTTCAATATCCTATTTGTAATTGTGGATGTATTGTGCGTCTCATATCCTAGTGCAACCGAATTTTCGGCAATATTATTTTTACTTTTTGCCCGATCAAGCTCAACTTCCCCTCGATCATTTCAACGTTTTAGACGAACTCTGGTGCAAAATTTCATTCAAATCCGACAACCGGTACATAATTTCCCCATAGACCCGCATTGTAAAAATTGCCCGCTTTCGGCAACGTTATAACGTTGCCGAAAGCGGGCAAATTTTACAATGCGGGTCTACGGGGAAATTTTTCATCTGTTGTCTAATCCAGTTGAAATTTTGCCTCAGAGTTAGTCTAAAATTTTGAAATGATCGAGGAGAATTTGAGCTTGATCAGGCAAAAAGTAAAAATAATATCGCCGAAAAATCGGTTGCACTAGGATAAGAGACGCACAATAGTTTATACCATACAGACTGTGACTCACAAAAGACATAAGTGACTTTTATGTATACATCACACTCAAATGTATAAACTATCTATAGAGAGAATGAACATGGCTCTCTAATATAAATGGAGCCAATAACACATAACACAACTCAAAATATTTTGTAACCTTTAGTATGTTGACACATAAGCTGTCCATGTAAACAACATATACCATTATAATATATAAAGTATAAGTTTTTAATAACAGTACTTCTTACCCTGTTATATGACCTAGTTTTGCTTTACAACCTGTATTATATTAAAATCCTTCAAACAGTGAAGGAGTTATGGCCAAGATCAGGTTTTGATCTAATTGATGTTAACCTTTAAATTGACCTTCAAACTAAAATCTGTAATGTAAAAAACCTTCTCATGCTGCTTTACATTGTATTAAAAGTTAAATCTGCTTCAACACTCAAACAGTTTTAGAGTTGTGGCGCCACAAAACATTGGGTTTGTCCACAACAGGATTGTATGGACTTTTTTAATGAAAGTGATGTTTAAATCAAATCTTCAGATGGATTTCTGAATTAAATAAATTCATGTCAAGAATCTATCATGCAAAGTAAGCTTTAGAGCAAATGAAAACTATCTTACAGATAATAATAGTCAAAACATATGTGTCAATGTCATAATAAAGGTTACTGGGAACATTTACGAACAGTAAACATTTTTAAGCCACTCGTGCGCAATTAAGTTTTTAATATTACAAACATTTTAATCAAATTTTAACTTTCATAAAATATAAAAAACTGAAATCATTAATATTTTAAAGTTGGAACATTATAACCTGCCTCATACATTTCTGGATTTGTAGTGTGTGAATATGGGGTATGAGGAGGTTATAAAGTATCAATCTACACACCAGTGGCTTGTATATAGTAGCTGATAGAAAATATTTGACTATTGATTTACACCATCCAATATGAATTTATGCAACTTCTACAACACGAAGTATTGTACATAAACTTTAAATTATTTTTTTTAGTCTTCATCTAATAATTTTCTATCAGCTTCTGCAAATATTTTAGCGTGGATATGACAAAGTGGTGTCCTTTTTAACCAGATCTTGAAGAGGTACTGGGCTAAGTAGACAGTGAGTGAGTGTGAGTGAGCTGGATTAAACGTCCAACAACACAGAGAGGTTGTACAGAGACATGGACTTGTTTAAAGTCTCATCCAAATGACTGGTGGAGCAAGGGGAATTGAACCAGTGAAACCTGGGAGAGCGGTCTAGTACACTAACAATAGACCACAGAACCCCTCCAGGAATTCTACATTGTTTTTGAACCAAAGGTCAATATAGCCTCAAATCACTCATCTTTTGACCCCGCCCCACCCATGATTTAATTTTACCTAGATATCATCGATACAAACATTGTGACCAAGTTTTTAAAAAATCTGGCCCCAGTAGTGTAAGATTTGACCTAGTAACATACTATTTTACACAATCCCCTCGACGGTCAATCTTAACCAAGAAATAATCAAGACAAACATTCTGACAACGTCTGAGGAAAATTGCACTATAAATGTTGCCCCTACAGTGTAAACAAGATTTTTCCAATATTTTACATAGTGACCTACTGTTTAACAAAACAAAATCCATGTAAAGGGCAAAATATGGAATAATGACACAAGGACATTATATGCGTTACTCAATGTCATTACCAAATGTTATAAGACACCATTTCTCAGATCTGCACTCATTTAAGTAACTCAACAATTAAACATGTATTTAACACATTTTACTTGTTCTCCACGATATGCCGACTGAAGTTCAACCTTTCCTACAATTTTATATAAAGAGATAAAATCAATAGGTTTTCTTAACATGCATTCTTAATCGAGGCAATATATCCTTGGTTATGTTCATTCAACACTGTATATTGATTATATTTATGAAGTGGTCATTATATATCAGATTTATTAAAGGAGTTGTCAAACCTGATACATTGCGAGTCCCTGCTGAGCATCTTATAATGTATAACAAAGAGTTTAAAAATCTCTAAGTTCAATGACCACAAATGTACTTTTCTTGAATTTTACCATATGGCTAGCATCATGCGAAAACGGACATTGGGACATATGCAAAAAGTGTACATCCAGACCAGCCGCTGTGTCCCAATTTTTGGACACTCCTCACATCAATGGCACTTATCTTTCTTGATGTGTAAAATTTTTTATAATGTATATGTGTTTTCAATGTCATATTCGGACCGATTTGGGCTACACTATGCAAATTATCCAAAGTTCCATTTTTGAATGAGGCTGGCCATATTCTATGGGCTGTTCCATTTAAATGTGTAGGGGGGAGGGGGAGTGCACTTTCCAAATCTTTCAGACACCCTTAGATTTTTATTTGCAATGCACTACCATTTTGGCAGCGAAATGCCACCAAGAAATATTAGTTCTTTAGATGCCCTCCACCCCCATCCATCCACCATTAAACATTTAAATTGAGCATTTTTGTGTTACGTTTCCTGCATGAGCTTTTTCTTACCTATAATTCAGCATGTTACAAATTCATATATTCTGGTTGGGAGCAGCGATATTTTATAGAATTAATGTTAGATAGAATGATGTCACATCAGTTTCATCTAAGTCACTATATATAAACAAAAGTTCAATTTATATTCCAATTAATAACATAAATTCAGAGGCATCAAGCCTTAGTCAGGCCACTTTTTGCCAAAGGGAAATTTCTAACTTTGCAGAAGTCTGAAATTTGATTATTCAGACCAGAAGGGAACAGCATACAACAGAAGGAGAAGATTTATGGAATATTAGACTAAGGGGATACAGAAGTACCGTTATCAACACGGTATAAAAAATGTAAAACATGTGTGATGGACAGAAAAACAGACTAACAGACAGATGATGGAGATGTGATTCCTATGTGTAACCTCCACTTACAGCATGTGAAACAAAAAATGACATGGGGCTATTACAAACAATTACCTAAATGTAATTCTCAAATGCTTTGACCAGTTGTTTTCAGATCTGCCCTAAATTATTCTTAAATAATAACTTGCCTTTCCCTACAGCCATCATATAATGGCGGAGCTGGGACAGTTTTTGCTGCTTCTTTGAAGCCTCCAGCTCCGCCATCGTCACCTCCCGGAGTGCTGGCTCGAAGGTTTCCTCGGCTTTCCGACACGACAATAGTTCAACTCCATGGAACAGTGCCATCACTTCCTTCTCCCAGTCGCCTTGGCTGCTGTCTGCTGGCACAGTGATGTTTAGAATTCCAACCTTCCCAGTTGCAGTGGGCAAGAATTTCCTCACTAGCTTCATTTGGCTGTCGAGTATCTGGACTCCAATAGTTTTTTTCTATAAACATAAGAAAGTCTATATGTTCAACTTGTTCAATGTGAGATTATTTATATATGTGTAGGACTCACATCGTGGGCCGGTCCCACATCGTGGGCCGATCCCAATATCGTGGGCCGATTTCTAAATCGCGTACCAATTTGGCGCGTACTTTTGAACCGTTACGTTGAGGCGCTGACGACGTCGCATGCTTTGGTGTAAATCTATTTTGGATCGAATTTACTTTGCCGATCTTTTTTTTAAAATAATGTGTTGCAGGGTTTCGGGGGCGGCAGCCCCTGATTAAATAGCTGTGTTGCACACCAAATCATTACGTAGATTACGAAAAAAATCATTTGTGTAATTATTTCAAAGGTATGACGTCATATTAGCGTCGTTGTCGCTATGGCGTTGTTATTACGTCGGCCCTCGATCTGGGATAGCGCGGAAAAAACGGCCCACGATTATGAAATCAGACCACGATCTGGGACCGGCCCACGTTGTGGGTCTTACATTTGTATGTAACATTACATTAACATTCACATGTTTATACTTGACTTGACTTAACTTGATCCTGATTTTTTTTTTCAACTGGCGGCTAATACTTCTAATACCTGATCTTCAGATTCCACTTAAGCATGTGGGAGTTACAGGCTGGACAATATTTTTGACCGACGGACAAACAGACCGACACACTAACAGACACATGGTACAATTACTATATGCCTCCCTTTGGGGGCGTACAAATATATTATTTGCACTAAAAATATATTCGTCACTTAATTTCAATTGTATTAACTAGGCTTGTGTCACATTTGACATTGCCTATTCCACAGAATGGATTGAAAACAAGGGACTCACGCGTTGATTGGACTGTAGCTGTCTTTTGGGTTGGCTGGCCTTTTTGGGCGTCATCTTCCCTTTAAGCCTTCTGAGGCTTTCAGCAGCCCCTGTTGACATATCATTCAGCAATCTTAGTTAACAAGGACTGTAAAAAGAGTCTGAGGACAATATAGCTCACTTATCTGGTCATCTCGTAACTGGGCCTAGAACAATTACAGCATAACCTAAAATATAAGTGTCTGCAATTTCAACTGAACAGCATTTGCAAATCTTAGAAATTTCCTTGCATGCAAAGGTTCAATGACAACTATATCCAAAAAGGAGCATAATTCACTCAAAAATACAAAACAGCTATGGGACTTGACACACAAGGTCAACCTATGACACCAAATAAATGTGTTAACTTGCAAATCAACACCATACACACATTTTCTGAGAAAAGGCCTTGCACGCAAAGATGTAACCCAAATTCTAAGTCCACAAGGGGGCATACTTCAGTCAAATTACAATACAGAGTTATGGGACTTATCATAAAAGGTATTATTATAACTGTGAAAAAGTGTGTTAAGTTTCAAAACAACAGCATACATAACGTCTGAGAAAAGGACGTGCACAAAAGCGTTTAAACAAGTTGGCACACCGAAACAGAGTTGACTTACATAAGCCCCCTATTTTTCAAATAGGCGAGATAACAACATTACACAAAGGCAGATAAAATCAAAGTCAAGAGTTTTTACATGGTTATTTGAGAAAATACGAGCTAACGGTAAAATTTAACAAAGGGAGATAAGTGCTTAAGCACACAAAAATTAAAATGTTACCATAATATCTAAGTTCTATGTGATCTAGACCCTAGCAGAGGGTTAATCTACACAGTGGCATGTAAAGGTAGTCCCCTTAAGAGGCCACATGCAAACATGTTTAGTTATGTTGAGCAGAGGCATGGTTAATTGAGAAAATCATAGCTTACTGAATCACTGTAACCAAGTAAGATAATGAGTGCTTATCCACAATTAATGTTAATGTTTGATCACAATTGTGCACATATGACCTTACCAGAAGGTAAACTCAGAACATTAGAGGATATAGGTATCTCCTAGGAGGACATAGGCCAAATATAGTAAGGTTTTTGAGCTAATCCGATACGATAGGTTACAGGGAAACTTTAACCAAATGCGGACGCCGTTGCTGACACTGATAACGCCGACGCCAGACGCCAGGGGTACAGCAAATGATCACCCCTACTTTCAGTAAGGTGAGCTAGAAATAATACTCTCTTTAAATAATTTCAATTTTTTTTATCCTTAGATGTTCAATTGCCCATATTAAAAATAAATAGCATCCAATTTCATTGAAAATGTGCATATATCTAACAATATATTCAATATTTTAAACATTAACTTTTATTAAAAATGATGCCCAACAAAATTGTCTATTAAATTAGTCTAATTAGAATTTACCTTAAGAGTATATAATAACTCACCCTTGGTCAAGTTGAATATCTCACAAACTGAAACTAGTTAAAAGAAAAGCAATACAATGAAAAAACAAGAGTCTGAGGGCTCTAAGCTCCACCTGAGTACAAAGTTTCAAGATTAAAGAACATTTTTATAAATTATCTTATGAACAACTGATAACCACCATTCAATGGCTATCTTAAGCAAAGGGCTTATAAACTTCAAAAGTGACCAGATGAATTGAGACTGATTATGGAACTTGGCCTCCATTTTATGATTCTAAACATTTTGCAAAAGATCCATTAAGATCAGAGAAATACTGTGGAGCCCCTTCTTTAAGAAGTTAAAAGGGCCTTAACTACAATGTGTCGAATATGATTTATCAGGCGATCACACATGGCCTCTGTTTTGTGCTAATAAACATTTCAATTACTTTTTATGAAGATCGGATAAAATGTTTGAATTATAGAGCTAAAATCAATGTGGATTCCTATTTTTTTTTTTTTAATTAAAGGCAAATAAATCAAAATTTTCGGGTGGGGTTAAGCTGGTTATTAATCTTGGCCTCCATTTTATGATAATAATTTTTTTTTCTCAGAAATATTAAAAACTATCCAATGAAAAGTATTTTAAAAAGAGAATGGAATTCATGACAAGTAAAACCTCTATCGTTTTTACAACAGTGCATATTAGCTACATTATATAAACTTACCATCACTCTCTTCTGTCTCCTTCGGACCTGGAATTCAAATAATCATGACTTTAATCCTCTGTTTGAACAACGGCAAGGCACAATGCACAATTAAGGGAATGGCTGTTTCTCTGACACCGTAAAAGCTGAGTTGGGGCAAGGGCTAGGACAGGCGGACCCGTAAAACTTTCTTGTCACAATCACTATGGCTAGTATTAGAAGTACTAGTGGCCTGCTGCCTACCCCAGCTACTACGACACCCGCAGCAGTTGAAAAATAACATAAGGATCAAGTCAAGTTAAGTTCCAAACTGCCAAAATAACAGTCTGTGTTTTACAGGTAGGCTACGGGAGCCCTATCACTTATAACCTCCTTTACACTTACTTATTTATATAAAACACCATTTTATCTCTTAACTGGGTTTATCAGTTGACTGCGTACAAATTAAGCCCTATGAAATGGTCAAATACAGGAATAGTGTAGAAAATTGATTTTCTCATGTACCTAAATGCACAACGCCTGCAGGCGGCACTAGACGTTTATGGCATGTTTTTGCCGACGCCTGTAGGTGGCACTACTATTGAATTTGTTAATAATAGTTTTAACCATTTAAAAATTATTCATAAAACAAATCAACATCTTGTCGTTGTTCTTCGCAAACTGCGTATGTCCAGTTTGGCTCAAACATTTTCTTGGCACCATAAGAACCGGGGTAATCTACTCCATCTTCTTCGAAAAGCCTGACATCCTAGCCAATCAGAACATTGAAAAATTGTCATGTGACTGAGTCGTAAAATATTAATTGGTTGAATAGTTCGGTCTGCTAAAACCTGGTATAACATTTTTATACGATATTTTCTAACAGGTTCACCTATTTAATTTTTAGGAATTGAAATTTGCAATATTATTCGCATACTTCGCATCCTCAGAACTGCCGTAATTTGTTTTATCTTAAACAGAAATGATTGACTTAAATTCTGATAGTAATGTTAAATTATCATATTGTGAATAAATCATTAATATGGAGGGGTGATTTGTTTGTCTGCAAAAACTGTGTATCTTTTTTATACACAATTTTCGCTTATCTTTGTTTTGGCTCTCCTGAAAAGTTGCAATTTCAGGCTTTTGGAAGAACAGCGACGAAATTTAATTTAATTTATTATTATTGCATAATCAAAAGGATAGGCCTACTTATAAAATAACTGCGGTGTAGTTTATTCATTTTCATATTCTATTTAGAATCATGTAATATTTAAACAAAAGTACCTGTCACTGTCGCACTGGCGCCAGTTGAGGATGCTGTTGAGGATGCTGGTAATGGTCCTACAAACACAAAAAATACTGCAGTTTCATTATGTTTTCAACAATATCTAAACTACAGTGACTTGAAATGTTTATTCTTGCATCGCTGACAGAAAAAGTCAGGAAATATAAAAAAAAATGCTCTAGCTTCAGTACCATGTTTATTCCGGATTTTTATGCTGCAAGGGAATAATCAGATGCTGATAATTTCCACAAAATCATTCGTTTATCCATTTCATGATGTGGATATTCAAATAACAAGTAATTGAAATGTGATATACAGTTTTTGTTCACATCTTATTTTTTTATATAACATTTCATTTACATTATCACACTAACATAATCTTAAAGTGTACTAAACCTGCTACTTAATTTCAAACAAAGTGAAACTAAAGCGTATTTGTAATGTATTATAGATCTATACATTGAACTAGTCCATTATTGATATTGCTTAGAACTATGGTTTAATTAATATTGAAATGTCTACCAAATATAGCCAAATTCGCTTCTCTACATTTCTTCATCAATATATGTAACGTCATTGGGGAAAATTAGGCTTATTGAGGACCAAACAGTGGTTTAAATTTAGATCTGATCAGAATTTTCAGTTTATTTATATTCATATATTGTTTTTTGCATAAGGAAAGAGAGGTGTTTTATGCAGGTATTCATATCTTACCAAAAGTCCAGGCTCTGATAAGACTACACACAGAATATTACATGTCTGACCAGAGCCTACTGTTTTGGTTTTCCCTGTTGTTGTCACATATACATGTATCTGCATTTCAAAGTTGATTTAGCAATTCAGGCAGCAGGGTTTTACAGGACGCCCATTTGGGTGTCACTCACACAATAAATACTTGCCTGGACCAACAAATTGTTCAACCAGGAGTCCTCTGGGACACACAAAAAAATTGTCGAAACTCACAATCAAAAAGAAAATAATTTTACATAAATGATCAAGTAGAAGCCAGAAATAAAATGAAATAAAAACTAGAATTAGGTGTTCCACGGAACACATGTGTCACCTGCCCAGGATATTTCAGAAAATTGACAAAGAGAAATAACTCCAACGATATTGATGGAGTTATGGATCTTTGCATGGCTCTTGTCCCACTTAAGCTCTATCCACATATGAAGTTTCATTTCAATAGCATCAGTTGAACTTGAGTTACTGCGTTTGGACAGATAATTGTGACAATTGACAAAGGGAAAAAACTCCAAAAATATTGATGCCAGAGTTATGGATCTTGTCTCATGGCTCTTGACCCACCCACTTAAGCTCTATCCACATATGAAGTTTCATTTCAAAAGCATCAGTTGAACTTGAGTTATTGCATTTGGACAGAAAAAGTGTGACGGGACAGAAAAAATGTGACGTATGGACACACAGACACACGGACGGACAGACGACTGAGAAGTTATCCCTAAGTGTCACCTCTGCTTACAGCAGGCCACTGAGATGACACAAAAAACAAAGAGCTCTACTTTTCTTTTAGATGTTACACGAAACAAACATTTTTTAGGCCTAAAAATAAAACATTCAAAAAGAAAATCACATACATGTTAACACTTTGATCAAGATTGCCATTCAACTTGAAAAGTGATATTTATCAGACAATGAAACCCTTCTTATCAAAATTTATTTATTATCAGTTTTCAGTCAAATGGTAATTTAAATAAGCTTCTTTCAGATTCCCAGGGCACCAGATAAGACCAGTAAAATTAACTTTAATGGACTCTATTTTGGTTATTTCTTCAACAAATCCTATGTTTGGCCACTTGTTATAATAGTATCGATGAGACGATTCTAACAAGTGGTCAACATAGGTTTTAGTGAAGACATAGGCATTATAGATGTAAAATAACAATCCTTATCTGGATCCCTGGATTCCAGGTGCATGTTTAACTGGCATAAGTTTAAATGAGCATACTAGATAAAATAACTTTGATAGTACAAAATTATTATTGGTCAATATGAACATCATTACGTATCTTTTTTGGTTTGTTTATTATCTTTTATGTACATGCATTTAAATAATAATTCAAAACAACGTTATCTTTTTATTTACTCCTGTAGATGGAACGTAAAAAAGTATAATTTCATCTTCACTACTTACTTGACTTTGGTCCTTTATGGACCCGTGTGCCACACAGCCAGCAAAACACAACATTATCCAGCAAAGCCTCACCACATGAGGAACACCAAACCATCTGCACATAAAAATGAAAAATAAAATAGAATGGAATGACGGTCACTAAACTTGATAAAATTTAAAGTAATATTGTTGTTTTTAATGGAAACTTGGTTGGTTTTAGTTTCGGAAGGTGATCTAGTGCAGAGACAAAGAGAGGAGATCCACCTCTCGTAACATATCGCAGGTGCCAGTCAAAATCTCGTTTGGCTATAATTTAATCTCCTATGTGACACATCTTCAACAAACCTCATTTATGAAACAGTTTTATTAGTTTATTTCAAAATGACACCTCATTCATCAAATCTGTTGCCAAATAAAATAGTTGTATGCAAAATAATAAGGGCAATCTTTCCCTTAAGCTAGCTTCTGTTTTGAATAATTGTCCAAGTTTGTCTCACAAAAAGCCTGAACAGGGGGTCTGAAATAAAAGCCTTACAAATCTAAATGTTTTCTTGTCACCTAAATAGCCTATGAATTTTGAAATATAAATGAATTAAAACAATAAGTGCTTACAAATTTGTTTAAACTGCAAAATAATAAAAGATGTCACGTAAATAAATTATCAATGTTACTGTAGGCATAACGAGTTTCTAATATCCAATCTTGATATATTTGTATAGTGTAACAATGTCCCTTAAGTCGCTTATTAAAGATCTCGCCTATAAAGAATGGTAACAGCCCCTAACCTACCATTCCTGCACTAAAGAAGAAATCAATGACACATAATCATGGTTTAAAAGATCTTGACTGATAAAGATCAAATAATCAGCAGTGTTTTTTTCATGGTTCATACAGACTGACATATCAGAATTAGGGCCTTTTTAGGGACTATTTAATTCAGATTCAAGGCCATTTTAGCGCAACTGCCTACCTTAATATTGCACTATTTTTAGAAAGTTTTGCTGTTGCATCTTGTCTCAATGTGATGTCCGACTACACAATTCAGACGTTCAGTAATTCAAAACATTATTGATGTCTTGCACAAATTTATTGGATATATTCATTGTCAGATGTTAATAAGGACTGAAAAGCTCTCTTTCCATTTGTAAGAAGGGCATGTCAAGAGTTTCCACCAAATTTTTGATGGATATCCTTTTCATACCTTGAAAAAGGATGCGGGACATTTCGGTAAATGACCAGATCTGTAAATGCGTTTTACATAGTAAATCCTTTGGATGTTTCAGTAAATAAACAATATGATAAATTTATCAAAGTATAGTGGCAACGTATAGGGCAACTATTAAAACAGCAAAATATTGTAAAATATCTTTGTTTGATTGGTAATCAGCATCAAACAAAAGCTAACAACGCAATTTTATCGAGTTTAGTCATCGCTAGAAGTGTGTTGTAATAAAAATACCATATACTTAGTATAATTACCATGTAATTGCTATATAATTGCTTATTTTCTGAAAGGTCCAAAGGCTAAACTATATAAATCCAATTTAACGAACTGGTCATTTACCGAAACGTCCATAACTCTTAAAAAACACAACCTCGCAACTGATATTTTTTCGGTGCATAATTGCTTCTTGCCATACCTTTCTAGATCATACCATTTGTATCTAGTATCTACTTGTCTCATCCGATTCTATCAGAATATCAAAGCTTACCTTACTTTACAGTTTTCATACACGTTTCAGTTCACTGAGGGGAGAAAAAAATATCTGTGCTTTCTTAATTTGTAAATGGCGGCGAAATGCGCAGGGGAGGCAACCCAAGCCAACTATCTATATCTGCTGCAGGGGAAACCTTCGAATTTGGCCCCGTGGCCCCGCTGGTAAAATTTTCAGATATTTATAGAGTTGGATATTCTGAATTTGAGAGTTCTAAATTATTTCTTGATTGTCACACAAAGAGTTAATGCAAAATCTGGATAATATACGAAATGGTGGCCAAGCCAGCTCTAGGCGTCTGCAAATCCATGAAAGGGGAGGTAAATCTCACGGAGGCATAAAACACAACACCGCAGGCTACTGAGGTAATTTGAACGTCAATTTTGAAGCAGAAACGTACCAAAGGTAGATACTTTTGGATACATTTCTTGGTTTAAAAGCATGGGCTAAACTTGCAGTCCATGTGGTGTTTCTTTATTTAGTAGGGAATAAAATGATGAAACAAAAAACATAGCCTACAAGTAAAACTAAAGTGGGTGGGGTATGTTAAACAGACGTAGACACTGCCTTTTGATGGAAGGTTTCGCCAATATTTTTGTTCATTGACATTGGTCCGATGGAGACCAGTGTACCATGGGTACTGTATGGTTACTACTATTAGGTCAGGGCGGGTTTTGTCTATAAATTACAATTGACTAAAATCTGGGTTCCGCGCAATAGGGAAAATATACTAATTTAGCTTAATGTTTTAGTAACAAACTAAAACTCTGTTCCGAGTTAATTTGGATACCTTCATTGGTTTGCGAAGTATCAAATACGAAGATAAGGGCGGACATTAATGCCAATTAAAGGATATTTATAGGTTGCGTTATAATATCATATTTAGGGCAATTTTAGGACCATAATTAGTAATATTAGGGTCTTTTAAAGCCTTTATTTGACATTAGGGTCTTTTAACGCCGTGCGAACAATATTTTCTGGAAAAAATATCCTGAGAAAAACGGCCCCTCCACCCCCACCATGAAAATTTTGTTTTTTTCAACCAAGAATTGATAAAAATCACCATCTTCTCACCCCTCAACACAAGGTTGTATAATACGAGCAGTACCGGGAGTCAGAGAATGCAGTTGAAATGACGCAGCCTCATGAATGTCAGGAAATATTGATCTGGAGTCATTAAAGGGCTTTTTTTGGACCAATTTTATAGCCGTTATTGCGCTATATTCACAAATGGAAAATACTTGTGAATAGTTTGTTTTTTTTCTAAAAAATTTAGGGGAAAATTCCCATTTTCAAGGACTGTGGTTTATTACCTGTAGGACACATGTGCGTGATTTTGGGCTCTTGGGTAAAGTTTGGGTGTCAATGAAGCCCCCTTATTCTAGCCTTGATATGGTGCATGAATCTACATGTACATGTACATAAACAAGGGTTTGAAAGATATATCAGTCCAGGTTTGGTGACAGAAGTGTTTACAGTTTGGTACATTCAGTTGTCCTGGACAACCACAGTAAGAGTCTCATAACTGGTACATTATTCAATGCCACTGTCACAGTCTATCAATGTCAGCATTATTACTGAAAATATTGCAACAGGAAAATTTCAGAGGCAGCAATTCATTGCTGCCAATCTCTTTACTAGGCAGCAAATATGGATTTCAGGCAGGAAATCATTGCTGCCAATCTCTTTACAAGGCAGCAAATAAGAAATTCAGGCATCAACTTTGCTGCTTACTGCCCTTAATTGCAAAACCGGATCAGCTTGCCCCCCCCCAGCAAGACACAAGCCTAGTAACATACCTTGTCTGCGTGCTACTTGATAGGTGTAAAATTCGATGACGGCTCTCCAGTGTCGTTGAGGTGGAACTCTTTGGAAATTAAGTTATCAGAGAAGTAATGGTTCTTGTCAAAGTACTGAAATAAGATAAATATGAACTAATGAGTGTCTGTAAGTAATATGACTGGTTTATCTCATATGCCCGGAATACTTTCTTTTAAATCTAACCGGCCAAGCACAACCGAAGTCACATTTAAGCAAATACCTTTGATCCGGATGAGACTGAGTAACTCGCAGTCTCATCCAGAGTGCAAACAAACAAAAATCAGGCCAATAATTTAAGGAAATGTTACATGACTACATATCATACTTAAAATACAGAATTACACAATTTTCAGGCTCTGGCTGGCTGTGACAGTTTGTTTGTAACGTCTGCTTTTATGAGATGGTCATATTTTGCATGGTTTATTTTAACTGAGAATGCTTTTATGCCACCCACCTAAGGTTTATATAAGGCATCTGGATCTATCAGAGGAATCATGCATCAATCAAAGCTTTTAGCGCCTCATGTAGGCCTATCCTAAGTTTGGGAGATATGGAATATAGGTATCTTAACTACCCCCTCACCCCCTTTCACAGAATGTCTGGTCCAAGGGGGCTATTTTTACAGATTTTACAGTATACTACCTGTTGGGGTACTTTTACCAATTTTACAGTATACTACCTGTTGGGGTACAGGTAACTGGTGAAAAATGAGTGTCCTGCATCGTGGCTCGGTAGCTCAGTCGATTAGAGTGTTGGCACGGTAAGCCAAAGGCCCTGGGTTCGAGTCCCGGTCGGGTCACAAGATTTTTACATGCATTCCTGTTACAGTTTGGGGGCTCGTCCACCCCTGTATGAAACCATGATTTCTGCTGCAGATTCGGCGATAATCTCAGGGAAAAAGGGGGAGTAGTGTAGCGGGAGTAACTTGGGGTACGGGTAACTGGTGAAAAATGAGTGTCCTGCATCGTGGCTCCGTAGCTCAGTCGGTTAGAGTGTTGGCACGGTAAGCCAAAGGCCCTGGGTTCGAGTCCTGGTCAGGTCACAAGATTTTTTCACGCAGTCCTGTTACACTACCATTAGATTGTCTGGAATAGATCCCTTGGTTCTTTTACATGCCCAATGTTTAGCACTGATAAACGCAAAGCCCCTTGACCACCGTCTAAATGATTCAGCGCTATGCTTCTAGTTAGGCGGAAAAACTGAACCTTTTTTTTCAAAGGTTAAACTGGGATTCAAACCTTAGACCCCTGGATTAGTAATCCAGCACAACATTGCTTAGTTACCATTCATAAATATTACTTCATCACACCAACACCACAGGAAAGCCCCTCTTACACGCATGTTTAAAGAGAGCCTCTACCCACTGACAGTGAAGTGTCACCACAGGCGAAAAAGGTGTCAAGACATAATTAAGTATGCGCCTCTAAAATCTAACTAGGTGGGTCCGTGCCAACTTCACACCTTCGGAACAATGGGGGAGGGGGGGGGGACCAACAAAAGAAACACCATTTATCGATCGATAGCTTTAAGCACTGGCTGACTGTGGTTTCTATTACTAGACCCATCCAATCGAAGGGTTCCGAAAATGAAAGTAGAATAACAACGATGAGGGTTCTAAATAATCAATGTGCTGAATTGAATTATCAAGATAACAGTTAGAAATTAATTATTTTCATTATATGGTGGAATTCATAATGTCATTTCGCATTTATTTCACCGTTACCCCACCCACCCTTTGCATGCCCTGATGTAAATTATGTACCAAAAAAACATCACACCTGGGTTAACTGAAAGAAGGGTAGAATCACTCAAAGAAGGGTAGAATCACTCAGCATTCTGGCAAAGGCAGTCGCTAACTAATTCTTCCATTTATTCAACAAATAATGCCATTTAGAGAAAAAAAATATCATACCTGGCGTTAATTGTTGCATCCGCAAATTAAACTGGACAGTAACGAAATCACGCATTCTCGTTTGCATACTCTCGCAGACTAGGATACCTCGGGGGATTATGCAAATGAGATCTCCCGACGTATCGCGCAAAAACGATACTTCGGGAGATTTGAGAGATAGCAAATCCCGAGCAATACCATATTTGGTATGCCTCGGAATTTTACTGTATATCGATCGAATAACATAAATATAGTAAAATCCCGGGCCATACCATATTTGGTATGCCTCGGAATTTTACTGTACTTATTCTTCTTCGTCGTTTATAAATCTGATAGAGCTGGCTTGTTCTTCGTCGATTTCATAGCGTTAAATAAAGTGACGAACTATATAGTATAGGTCGGTAAGCGACGATAGACCGGCGATATAAACTTCGATGAAGTATAACATAAATAGCTCGGATTTGGAGCA
>Ga0209567_10000731_pt1 | contig 17910 bp, 17 predicted proteins | sample COG_12_FD_184756 | JGI IMG/M metagenome (GOLD analysis project Ga0209567, IMG submission 184756) | Pelagic marine sediment microbial communities from the LTER site Helgoland, North Sea, for post-phytoplankton bloom and carbon turnover... | ecosystem: Environmental > Aquatic > Marine > Neritic...
GCGCGTCGCGAATTCATGCAGTGCCTCGATGCCGGTAGCTTCCGCCCTGGCACACCATTCCTGAAGCCGAGCAAGCCGGTCAGTATCCTGGACGCTGGGCTGCATCAGCGCCTTGAGACGCCGTTTGAACTCGAGCACGATCTCGAGTTTGTTGCTTTCGCAGATCGCTGCATCCAGCGTTTCGCGCTGCTGAGTGTCGAGTTTCAGATCCTCACGCGTTAGCCACTTCTTGAAGCGGCGCATCTGCTTGCGTGCATGTCCGGCACGTAGCTCCACGTTCAGCACGGGCCGAATCACCTGGGCACCATACAGTTTCAGCACATGGAAGCGATTGCGAAGAACCGCGGCGACCGTCTCATTATCGACTGTGTTCTTGGCCGGCAGGAATTCCGTCGTCGGCGCGGAGCGCTTCACGCTTGCCAACCCGACGATTTCCAAGAGGCGGATATAGACCCACCCGAGATCGATTTCCCACCACTTGTTCGACAACTTGGCCGATTGGCGGTACGCATGGTGATTGTTGTGCAGCTCTTCTCCACCAACCAGAATGCCAAACGGGACAATATTCCGAGACGCATCGGCAGTCTCGAAATTGCGGTAACCCCAGTAATGCCCGATTCCATTGATGACCCCTGCGGCCCAGAACGGGATCCACAGCATTTGTACCGCCCAGACGATGATGCCAACCCAGCCGAACAGCAGAAGATCAATAGACAGCATCAGGAACAGGCCCAGGCTCGGCGAACTCGCATACAGGCTGTTTTCGATGAGATCGTCCGGCGTGCCCTTGCCGTAACGCTCTACGGTCTGATCGTTGCGGCATTCGGCCCTGTACAAACCGAGACCACCGAACAGGACTGCCGCAATTCCCCGTGTCTGGGGACTGTGCGGGTCTTCGGGCGTTTCGCACTTGGCATGGTGTTTGCGGTGCACGGCCACCCACTCTCTTGTGACCGTCGCGGTCGTCAGCCACAGCCAGAAACGGAAGAAATGACTTACGGCAGGGTGCAGCGTGAGGGCGCGATGCGCCTGTTGCCGATGCAGGAATATCGTAACGGACGCGATCGTGATGTGAGTGAGCAAAAGCGTAGCGCCAACGTAACCCCACGGTGATAAATTCAATAAACCGTCAATAATCATCGACCTTCTTCCATAGTTGCAGGGAGACGCTCACAGCCATACTGGCACCGCGACACGTTGTTTTCCGAGACGCCTGTCACGTCAAAGAGACGCGCGAGGATTATGCACGTCGATGAACGCTGTTATTTTCGATTCCGCGCCAAAATTTCATCAGAGCGAGTTCTCAGAAGCCGTGTAAAATAGCCGGGTGACCAGCAACACACTCGCCGACGCCCTGAACCGCAGCTGCCACTGCATAAACGTCAATCAGGGTGCGTTGCAGGAATCCCTGGAGAGCCGACTCGCGGAATCGGGCGCGTGGTCGCGTCTGCGTGAGTCACACCCTCACCTTCTCGCCGACTCACCTGTGTTCATCTCTAGCGACCATATCGACCGGATGAAAGCGGTCATTGCGGCGATCGGACGGGTGGCGGAACTGGAAAGCTACCAACAGCAGGTCCTGAACTGGGTTCCGGAGATTGCCGCATCGGACTACGGCCCACGGGGCGTCTTCTTTGGATACGATTTTCACCTGACCAAGGACGGACCGAAGCTGATCGAGGTCAATACCAATGCCGGTGGTGCGCTGCTGCTCCTGCACGTGGCCGGTGCGCAGCAGGCCTGTTGTCCAGAGGTCGAAAACTTCGTCGTTGGCCGGCTCGATATCGCGGACCTCGAGCGCGCGTTCGTCGACATGTTCCGCAGCGAGCTGGACGTGCAATCGCCGGGCACGGCGCTGAGACGCATCGCAATCGTCGACGAGAATCCGACGGAGCAATACCTGAGCCCCGAGTTTACGCTGTTCAAGCAGATGTTCGTGCAGCATGGCATCGATGCGATCATCGCCGGACCGGATGAATTCGATTTGCGAGACGGCTCGCTGCAAGTCGATGGCCGAGCGGTCGGCCTGGTTTATAACCGCCTGACCGACTTTTACCTGCAGTCGGAATCGTGCGCGGTACTCGAGAAGGCTTACGAGGACGGCACTGCCGTGTTCACGCCGAGCCCGCGTACCCACGCGCTGTTCGCTAACAAGAGAAATCTGACGGTATTCTCGGATGAAAACCTGTTGCGGCAACTGGGCGCGGACGCCGAGTCGGTCGTTGTTCTTGCGGCCAGCGTACCGAAGACTGAAATGGTAAGCCGCGACAACGCGGTCGACCTCTGGGCCCGGCGCAAGCAACTTTTCTTCAAGCCGAACTGGGGATTCGGCAGCCGCGGTACCTACAAAGGTGCCAAGCTGACGAAGAAGACCTGGGCTTCGATACTCGAAGCAGACTACATCGCACAGGAACTCGTGCCACCCAGCGAGCGCCTGCTGGTCGTGGACGGCGATCAGCAGTCGATGAAGCTCGACGTGCGCTGTTACGTCTACAACGGCGAGATCCAGCTGCTGGGCGCGCGGCTGTACCGTGGCCAGACAACGAACTTCCGAACTGACGGCGGCGGGCTTGCGGCCGTGTTTACGACGCCGAATTTCACTTTGTGATCAGGTGCTCGCGGCCAAGCTGACAACGGCGGCCGCATCTCGATTTCAGCCTTTGACGCACACGATCGGTTCGAGCCTTGCAACCTTGCGAGCCAATCCGACGTGGTCGGAGATGTCGGCAACTCGGTCGACATCCTTGTAAGCGAGTGGCGCCTCCTCGGCCACGCCACGCAGCGAGGGGCTGCGAATGACAATACCGCGCTCGGCGAGCTGATCCACGACCTGCCTGCCGTGATACTGCTTGCGCGCCTTGCGGCGACTCATGGCCCGGCCAGCACCGTGGCAAGCCGAACTCAAGGACATCGTTTCTCCCTCGGTCGTGCCAGCAAGCACATACGATGCCGTGCCCATCGAGCCGCCGATCAGTACGGGCTGGCCCGCGCCCCTCAGATCCTCATCCAGGTCCGGGTTGCCCGGGCCGAACGCTCTCGTCGCGCCTTTGCGATGCACGTACAGTTCGCGGGGTTTGCCATCGATGTTGTGCGACTCGACCTTGCAGATGTTGTGCGACACGTCATAGAGCAACTCGAGCCGGGCCTGCGGCAGCAATGGTCTAACGATCGCCCGTGTCAGGTGTGTCAGGATCTGGCGATTGGCCAGAGCGCAGTTCATGCCGGCGCGCATTGCGCCAATGTATCGCTGGCCCAGCTCCGATTGAATCGGGGCACATGCCAGTTCCCGGTCGGGGAGCTCGACCCCGTAATCAGGCGCCGACAGCAACATCTCACGCAGGTAGTCGGTACCGATCTGGTGCCCGAGTCCCCGCGAGCCACAGTGGATGCTGATTACGATGTCGCCCTCGGACAGAGCGAACTGGCTGGCGATCGACGGTTCATAAATAACCGCGACGCGCTGCACCTCGAGATAATGATTACCCGAACCCAGCGTGCCCATCTCGCGGCGTTGCCTGTGCTTGGCATGGTCCGAAACGTCCGCCGGGTTCGCGCCAGCAATGCAGCCGCGCTCTTCGGTCCTGTCGAGGTCGGCCACGAAACCGTAGCCCTGGTCGATCGCCCAGCGTGCACCGCCTTCCAGCATCGCATCCATCTGCCGGCCATCGAGTCGAATGGATCCCTGGCTGCCGACGCCTGCAGGAATACCGGCGAACAAGGCGTCCGCAAGCTCGGTCTTGACGGCTTCGATGTCGGCGGCCTTCAAACCCGTGTGCAACGTTCGCACGCCGCAGGAGATATCGAATCCGACGCCACCGGCTGAAACCACGCCGCCCGCATCGGCATCGAATGCCGCCACGCCGCCGATCGGAAATCCGTAACCCCAGTGGGCGTCCGGCATCGCGTAGGCCGGCCCGACCAGCCCGGGCAGCAAGGTCACGTTACGGAGCTGGGTATAGACCTTGTCGTCCATCTGCAGGATCTGCTCGCGATCACCGTACAGGATGCCGGGCCCGTGCATCGACTCGTCTACCGGAATGCGCCAGCTATATTCACTGTCCTGTTGCAGACGGTTAAGATCCATCGTTCATACATCCACGACGCATTGGCCGCGCCAGTTACCCTCGTCGTCCTGTTCGACGGCGAGTGCCGTATAGGTCACGCCTTTGGTCTCGACGACGGGCTGGTGCCGCTGGCGATCGATAGTCTCGCCGCTAATGCGGGCATTCAGCTTGTGGTCACTCAGTGCGACGTTCCACTCACCGAAGATCATGCGGCGTGTCGCCATCTCGAAAACCAGCGCGTTGAGCCAGTCAACGAGCAGCAGGGCATCGTCCGGCGCCTCGCACGAAACCGTAATGGTCTCAACGGACTCGACGTTCTCCGGCTGGGTGATGACGGCCGTGAGCGCCTCACCCATGAGCTCGAACAAACCTTCGCGCGTCGGCGCAATTGCTCGCAGACCGATGTCCGCTTCGTGCTCGAAGTGTTCCCAGCTGCCGTGACCCATCCTCCTTCTTAATGTGTCGCAATAACGGCGTCCCGTCTATACGAGCAATCGCCTAGTCGGCCCGGATCGCTGGATTTTCAATACTCTCAGTCTGCTAGTATCGGCCCTGCCAAGACCAACAACCAATAGAGGCCAACCCATGCCGACTCAATTTCGCGCTGCGACCTTCGCGGCCCTGCTCTTATGCTTGTCCTTCGTTTTATCTGTCGCCAATGCCAAGCACCACGACGAACAGAAAGCGGTCCTCGTCACCGGGGCGACCAGCGGAATCGGCTTGCGTATTGCTGAAGAGCTCGCAGCCAACGGTTACTTCGTCTATGCCGGCGCGCGCAAGCAGGAAGATATGGATCGCCTCAACAAGATAAAAAACGTCGAGGCCGTACGACTCGATGTGACGGTCCAGGACGACATTGATGCCGCGGTCGAGCAAGTACGCGATGGCGGGCGTGGTCTCTACGGTCTGGTCAACAACGCGGGCGTCTTTATCGGCGGCCCCGTGACGGACGTCGATATCGAAGAGACGATGTGGTTGTTCGACGTGAATGTGTTTGGCGTTTACCGCGTGACCCAGGCGTTTGCGCCGATGATTATCGAGCAGCAGGGCCGGATCACGACAATCAGTTCCATTTCTGGCATCGCCTCGAGCCGCTTCTTCAGCCAGTACAGCATGAGCAAACATGCGACGGAGGCGTTCACGGACTCGCTGGCCGCGGAGATGGAGCGCTTCGGTGTCGAGGTCAGTGTTATCGAGCCCGGTAACTACGACTCGAAGATCGTCGCGACGGCTTTCAAGCGCATGATCGACAAGGGCTACGTCAAGGAAGATTCGCCGTACCGGGCGGACCTGGAGGAATTCATGAAATGGCCCGCCGACCGCAGCATCTACAAGGCACCCGAGGACGTGGCCAAAGCCGCACTGCATGCCCTTTTCGACGACAAGCCGCTGCGCCGCTACATGGTCGTTCCCGACGAGGGCGAAGCACGATGGACCATCAGTGCAGCGATCAGGGAGGTTGCGGAGCTTAATGAGTGGCAGGAGTTCTCGTACACTCGCGAGGAATTGATCGCCATGCTCGACGCCGCGATGTCCAAAGAGACCGAGTAGCGCTGTCTTTCGGCCATTTCCGGACAGAATTGCTATTCTTTTTTAAAGTGCTATAGATTTTTAAAGCGTAATTCGGCTTTGAGCAGCGATAATGCGCCTTTGCCGTCGCTGCCGCTAAAGATTTCGCTGAAGCCGCCGACATCTACCCTGTATTAAGTTCAATTGAGAGAACGATGCCAGATTTGCATCTTGCGCACCAATAAGAGGATTGTGGTGATGTTCAGGCGACTACTGCTCTTTTTCCTTCTGCTTCCCACTCTGGCGATGTTATTGCCACAAAATCAGGCCCTTAGCGCCACTTCAGGCGTCGAATTCACACTTAATGGCGTCCTGATCTCCCCCACGAGCCGCTCCGCCCTCGTCAACGGCAAGGTTGTCCGCGAAGGAGAGTCGGTCGACGGTATCGAGATACTGGCCATCAACGAAGAAGCGGTACGCGTGCTGTCCGGTTCCGAAGAGTACGCCGTGCCGGTTGGATCGGGCGCGTGGCTGGAACCCTCCCTGGTAAGGGCGGTACGTCCGGCGCAGGAGGAGCGCCGATCCGGTTCGCCCGTTCGTCAAGTAAATAGCGGCGATACGCTGTCCGGCATCGCCGAGGACTACGCCGGCGACGGGGTAAGCCTCTACCAGGTCATGGTCGCGCTGTTCGAAGCCAACCCGCAGGCTTTCGATGGGAATATCAACCGGCTTCACGCCGGCGCGGAACTCCGTATTCCGGAAACGCTCGAGATGCGCCATCGCACACCTGAGACGGCCCTGGCCGAGGTCTTGCGCCAGACCGAGGGTTGGCAGGCCGAACGAGACCGTCCGCGCCTCGCAGCCGAGCCGCCCGCATCGATCGAAGCCGACCCGGTCGACGCGCTGGCGGCGCTCGAAACATCTGAATATGGCCCGGTCCGCTTTGGCGAAACACTGTCCGAGATCGCGGTTCGGGTTTCCGGCGATGATGTCTCGATCAACCAGATGATGGCTGCATTGTTCGAAGCCAACCCGCACGCCTTCGGCGACAACATCGACCTGTTGCATGAGGGCGCCGTCCTGCGTGTTCCGGGATTCGACGAGATAGACCAGACCGCAACGCTGGCCGCCAACAACTTCCCATAGCTGACGTTCACGTCGCGACAGGATTCCCTATCCTTTAAGATCGGCACATGCCGGAACACATAGCACAGAACCTGCAGGAACTACCGGTCAAGAACGGTTTCCGGCTGCGCGGCATGGACATGACGCGCACCGAGACCTTTACCGACGCGGCCTTCGCCTTTGCGTTGACCCTGCTGGTCGTGTCGATCGATTCGGTTCCGTCCTCCTATGACGAGTTGTGGCTCGCCGTTCAGGGCATCCCCGCGTTCGGGCTCGCCTGCGCCCTGCTGTTCCTGTTCTGGTATGGGCACTGGAAATGGAGCCGGCGCTACGGTCTCGAGGACTTTCCCTCGATCGTCCTGAGCTTTGCACTGGTCTTCTTAATGCTCTGCTACGTGTATCCGATGAAGTACGTCACCACGCTTTTCATTGCCTGGATTACCGATCGACGGCTGGAGGCGGGCGCCAACATCAACTCGATCGAGGAACTGTACGGCATCTTCACCATTTACAGCATCGGCTTCGTCGCACTCAGCATTGTCATACTGCTGCTCTACCTGCGTGCCTGGGCCGTGCGCGACGATCTCGAACTCGATGGCGTCGAACGCCACAAGACTCGCACGGAGATTGGCAACTGGATCATTTTGTCGACCGTTGGTGTCATAGCCATGCTGATGGGGTTGTTTGCGCCGCGCCACCCGATGACCGTGCCCGGCTGGGCGTACATGCTGCTGGGTATCCTGATGCCCGCGTGGGGGATCCATCGTGATCGGCAGCTGGCGAAGCTCAAACAGATCGAATAATCGCCCGCACGTAAATCAATTGAGTCGGTAGATCTTCTTCAGGGTCTTCGACTGAAACAGGAATGCCGAGCATAACGTTACGGTAGCGACGACACCGAGGATGATGATCATGCGAGTAGCCGGCTGGCCAAGCGCCGCACGTGCCTGCGCCAGCATGTAGAGCGTCCGCAGCCATTCGATCGCTCCGAGGACAAGCGCAACCTGCACCAGTCGGGCAACCCAGGCTTGACGGATGAAAAGCAGGCCGACGAGCAACAATGACACGGCGACGCCAACGAAGCTCTCGTAGCGCAGGAAATGCGCGCCCAACACGATCAGGCTAAGGACAATGGGAATGTAGAGCAGTACTGTCATAGCCTATCCAGATGCGGGATCGACGTTCTGCATACAGAGCTGCGCCGCCGCCAGGTCCTGCAGCGCACTGCCGACCGATTTGAACAGCGTGATTTCGTCCGCATCGTTCCGCAGGTTCTTGTCGCGGGCCGCTATTCGGAACATGTCGCCGGCGACCGATTCGAATGAAAATACGCCGGCCTCGACCGCCTGTATCAAGTCGCCAGCCTCGTCTTTCGCACCTTCCATCGTATCGACGAATACCTGGTCGGCCTTTGCGATGAGTTCGGGGTCGGTTTCACACATCGTTGGCTTGTAAGCACCGACCAGGTCGACGTGCGTACCGGGACCGACCCATGCGCCCCGCAACAACGGTTCTTCGGCCGGCGTAGCGGAACTGATGATGTCGGCGTCCAGCGCGCCTTCCTCGACATCGGGGACGCAAACGCAATGCACGCCCGTGTCCCGGCCGGCCTGCTCGGCCGCCTCCTGTGCATTTGCCGGGTCTCGACCCCAGATGCGCACCTCTTCGATGGGTCGCACCGAACAATGCGCCGCGATCAACTGTCGTGCCACTCGTCCGGTACCGATCACGAGCAGCGTTTTCGATTCCGGCCGCGACAGATACCGCGATGCCAACGCGGATGCCGCAGCCGTGCGCCTTGCCGTCAGCGCACCGGCATCCAGTATTGCCCGTGGGATGCCGGTCGCACCTGAAAACAGGACGTAGAGTCCGTGCAAGGTCGGTATCCCAAGCGCTGCATTCGAGCGCGCGATCGTAGCCAGCTTGATGCCGAAGTCACCCTCCGCATCCCAGGCAGGCATGAGCAGCAAGGTGACGTCTTCACGGTCTTTGCCCGGAACTGAGTGGTGATGCCTGGCGGGAGATGCGCCGCCATCGCGAAAGGCATCGCGGATCGCATCGATCAGGGCCGGCCACGGCGTTAGCGCCGTTACCTGCTCGTCGTCGAGAAAAGTAAGGTCCATCAGTCGCCGTAGACCGCCACTGCCTCACCCAACGCGTCCATATCCGGCTCGATGCCGAGGCCCGGCTTGTCGGAGGCACACATGTGGCCATCAACACGCTGCGGTGCTCCTTTCGCGTTGCGGACCGTGACGTAGCTGTTGAAGTCGGTGGCGGAAAACCGCAGGTGTTCAGGGGTCGAGTGCGCGAGGTGTGCAATCGCCGCGGTAATGATATCGCCGCCCCAGCTGTCCTCGATTGTCATGGGCAGGTTCAGGGTCACGCACAGGTCGCGAATCTGGCGTGCCTTGGTCAGGCCGCCGACTTTCGAGATCTTAAGGTTAATGACGTCCATCGCACCGTCATTGTGGCCGCGCATCAGTGCTTCGATGTCCGTGATGTTCTCATCGAGGATGAACGGCAGAGACGTCTTGCGCCTGACTGTGAGGCAATGCTCGTACGAACGGCACGGCTGCTCGATGTATACATCCCGATCTCGTACTGCGTTGGCGACGCGGATCGCGTCATCCACGCGCCAGCCCGTGTTCGCATCGGCAACGAGTATCTCGCCATCCGTCAGTACATCGGCTGCCGAGTGAATACGTTCGATATCGTCTGACGGGCGACCGCCGACCTTGAGTTGAAACTTGGTGTAACCGTCCGCGCGATGCCCCGCAACATTCTCTGCCATCTCGTCTGCGGGTCGTTGACTGATTGCGCGGTAAAGAGCGACGCTCTTGCCGAACTTGCCACCGAACAAATCGCATACTGACTTGCCGCAGACCTTGCCCAGCAGGTCCCAGCACGCCATGTCGATCGCGGACTTGACGTATGGGTGGCCGAGCAGCGCCCGGTCCATGAGCTGGTTGATCGGACCGATGGCGATCGGGTCCTGTCCGATGAGGCTGGCAGACAGTTCGCCGATTCCGGCTCGCGCGCCCGGCCCGAACGCCGGCAGATAGAACGGTCCAAGCGGGCAAACTTCGCCGAACCCCGACTGACCATCGTCGGTTACGAGCTCAACAACGGTGCTGTCGAATACTTCGACGTACTTGCCCTCGGACCACGAATAGCGGCCCTCAACGAGAGGCAGGTCCACCTGGTACACGCGGATTGCAGAAATTTTCATGCCGTCATCCTGTTATTCATTCAAAGCCCACACGCTAGTCCGCGATGATAAGGAAGTTGCTTGCGCTCTCGACTGCTACCGATACCGCGATCATATAGCCGAACAGTACAACCGCCGACTTAAGGGCAGCGACCAACCAGCCTGGTCCGTAGACACGCCGAACGGCGCTGACAAAGTACGCGAGGAAGTAAGCCAACAGGACGAATTGCGCAATCATCAGGCCGACGTACTGGTTAGCGACGTCCTCGAGCGGCAGCATCACCGCAAGAATCAAGTAGCCTGCGGTGTGCAGGTGAATCGAGAAGATCAGGTGATCGAAGTACAGGCGCCGAAAGTACACAGCCTTCAGGAGTAATGCGAAGACCGGCAACAACACGAACATCAGGCGCGGCAATTCGTCGGACAGGAACTGCGCCTGCACCGCCGCATCGAATTTCGGATCCTGCCCCGGATCGAGCAGCACGCCACTTTGCGCCAGCCAGGCTACGAACACGAAAAAGGAAATACTGGTCACCAGGTAGAGACGCAGCGGCGGCGTATACGAGCGGCGGCGGCCAGCGAGAAACTCGCTGGTCAACATGCCCGGGTGGCGAAACAGCGTCTTGATGGTCAGCCAGGCACGGCCGTCGACTTCAAATGTCTCCTTGATGACCTCTGCAACCAGGCCCCAGATGGGCCGCTCGAGATCGACGTTTCTTTGACCGCAGTTCCCACAGTAAGAACCGTTGAGCGGCGTCCGGCAGTTCTGGCACTCGATCATCAAGCAGTGATACGCGCCTTCGGCTTTTACGTCAATGCGGTGGGGGTCGTTATGTCTTTCTCCTGACACGCGTACTGCGTAGACTTGCCCGCCTTATCCGGTATTTGCGAGAAACGGGCTCGTGAAGTCACTCAAGCGTCATTTCACTCGAAAGACCATGAGCGAGCTGCTGCGGCTCGCCCTGCCGATGGTGGTGTCGCAGGGCACCTTCGCCGTAATGATCTTTACCGATCGCTACTTCATGTCGCAGATCGATCCTGCCCACATGGCGGCGGCGCTGGGCGGCGGCGTGGCGTCGTTCTTCTCGTTTTGTTTCTTTATTGGCCTGTTCTCCTACGCCAATGCGCTGGCCGCGCAGTACATGGGTGCGGGCGAGCTCGAGAAGTGCCCGAAAGTCGTGACCCAGGGCATCATCATGACGGGGATGAGTGCGCCGTTCCTGACGCTTATCACGTTCCTGGTCGCCGGCATCTTCGAGGGCATGGGACACGAGCCTGGGCAGGTCAAGCTGGAGCGTACCTACTACCTGATCCTGATGTCCGGCGTGCTTGTGACGCTGGCCAAGGTCTGCATTTCGTCGTACTTCGCCGGTATTGGCCGGACCCGCGTGGTCATGATCTGCGACGTATTCGGCCTGGTCATCAACGTGCCGCTCAGCTACGTGATGGTGTTCGGAAAGCTCGGATTCCCGGCATTGGGGATCGTCGGCGCCGGCATCTCCACGGTCATCGCGACGGTGCTCGCCTTCCTGCTTTTCGTCGCGTTCTACTTCGCCAGGGAGCACCGGGAGACGTTTGCCGTGCTGCGCTCGTTCTCGCTCGACCTGAAGATCCTGAAACGTTTCTGGCGCCTCGGATTCCCGTCCGGGCTGGAGCTGTTCCTTAACGTGGCAGCGTTCAACCTGTTCCTGTTGATGTTCCAGTCCTACGGCATCACCGAAGGCGCCGCGGCCGCCATCGTGTTCAATTGGGACATTCTCTCCTTCATCCCGATGATCGGACTCAACGTCGGTGTCATCAGCCTGATCGGCCGGTTCGTCGGTGCGCGAGACATGGAGCGCACCAACGAAGTCATGGCTGCCGCGTTCGCGGTTGCCCTGGCCTATGGCGCAGTGCTCGCGACCCTCTACATCACGCTCCGTTTTCCCCTCGTGGAGGTGTTCGCGCCGCCGAGCGGTGATTTTTCAGATATCCGGGCATTATCCGCGTTCATGATGATCGGCCTCTCCAGCTACGTGCTGGCCGACGCGGTGGTTCTCGTGTCGGGCGGCGTCCTCAGGGGCGCAGGCGACACGCGCTGGTTAATGGTCGCTTCGGTGTCGCTGCACTGGGCGATGCTCATTGCGCAGTTCTTCATCATCCGGGTATTCGCGCTGAGTCCCAAGGTGTCGTGGATCACGTTTGTCGCAATGATCCTCGCCATCGCCCTCGTTTATGCGCTGCGCCTCAAGGGCGGACGCTGGCGTGACCCGGAGGTGCTGGAAAGGGTGATGGCGGAGTAATGACGCGGCGCAGCCAGGACCAGCCTCCGCAGCCGCTCAACGGCATGGAAATGCTGGATTTTCGCGTTTTTTCGAACTTTTTGCCGCCCAGGAGGTACTTACAAGTAGGAAGAAGAATACTAAACTGATGGAATGGAGCTTGAACGCTGACCGCGGGGCGGACGACGCCTTGTCGGTTATTTGCCTGACAAAAGACCAGCAACGATAACTGGAGACTCTTATGCAAGAGGCCAGATTGCCCGAGAACGAAGCAAGCAGGGTCGCAACGCTGCGCAGCCTGGGCATTCTCGACACGCCACGAGAAGATCGATTTGATCGGTATACACGCATCACGGCGAAAGCTTTTGGCGTGCCGATAGCGCTGATCAGCCTGGTGGATCGAGATCGCCAATGGTTTAAGTCTGCCGAGGGTTTCGACGGTGACGAGACACCGCGGAATATCTCATTTTGTGGGCATGCAATCGTGGGGGACGGTGTGTTCGAGGTCCGAAATGCACTGCATGATCCGCGGTTTCGTGACAATCCCCTTGTCCTGGAACCACCCCATATCCGCTTTTACGCAGGCGCGCCGCTCGAAACCCCCGATCGGCACAAGCTTGGGACCTTGTGCATCATTGACAGGATTCCGCGCCACCTGAAAAACGACGAAAAGACCATGCTCGAAAACCTTGCCGACATGGTCGCGAGGGAGATGATCAGGTTCGTCGATGTGGAAACAGGTCGGTCGCATCGCACCGCACAGACGATTACGGGCCCGGAGTTCTTCGAAAGCATCCCGGACGAGCCCGGGTCTTCGGTACTGCTGTTCGACATTGACGATGTGCTGGAGTCACACGATGACGTGAATGCAGGAATGTCGCCCGGGGAGATCTTTGCCGGACTACTGCACGATCATTTCCCGACGGCGAGGTCTATAGCGCATATCGGTGACTATCACTTCTGTGTATTGCTCGAGCCGGACAAGAGTTTTGACGAAGTACGGGCGATCAATCGCGTATGTTCAGCTGCAAAGGGCTTGCTGTGCTTCGCCGACGGTCACGAGTCCCTGACGCCATTCGTCGGACATATTCGCCACAGCTCGAACAAGTATGCTTCCGTCAACGACATGGTTCGCGATGCCGACAGGATGTTTCTCAACCATGAGAGGCAACTCATGCCCGACGAGACCGATATCAGAGGATTCGTGAAGGAGCTGGTCGGCTGGCGCAAGACGATCTTTTGACGAAGTTATGTCCGCATGTTGCCGCGCACGGCGCTTCGCTGTAACAGGTAGTAAACCGCAAGCCCGGAACCGATGACGGCCAGGCCGAACAGACCTTCCGTTGGGCGGTTCATGAGTACGAAATACAGGGTCCATCCTGTCAGGAACAGGTACAGCAATGGCGGCAATGGAAACAGGAAGGTCCTGTAAGGACGCTTTGCGTCGGGTTGTCGCCAGCGCAGCACGAAGACTCCGGCGACTGTAACGAAGCTGTTTAGCGCCAGGGTAAAGCCCGCGAACAGCAGCACAGGTTCGAAGCTCGACGTCAACACCAGCAAAACCGCCAGTCCAGCCTGAACATAGATCGCCGTGCTTGGTATGCCATCGCGGTTTAATCTTGCGACGGGCCGAAGCACCGGGAAATCTTCCCCTATAACCTGCATAACGCGTGGGCCGGCCATCAACATGGCGCTCACGGTCGAGATCAGTAGCATCGCAAGCGCGAGCCCGGTGAACCGCCCGCCCGCCTCTCCGAATGCTGCGACCGCGGCGATGAAACCGACTTCCACCTCGCCTCGCAGGTCAGCGATCGGCGCCGCATACAGGAAGGTAAAGTTCAGCGCGACGTATAACAGCGTGACGACCAGCGTGCCTGTGGCGAGAATCCACGGTAGCGTCCGTTGCGGCTTTTCGAGTTCGCCCGACAGGTAAGTCGCCGCATTCCAACCCGTATACGCGTAACTCACGTAGATGAGTGACACAGCGAACGCACTACTGGTCAGCAGCGCACCGTCGCCAGCCGAAGGCAGGAAGCGAACTGGCTGTGGAGTATCGATCAACGCGGCGGCAGCCACGCAGAACAGCACGATGACCATTACTTTCAGTACCGTAAAGACGATTTGCATACTGCCGCTGTTGCGGCGTCGGCCCGCGTGGACCAATGCCAGCGCGACAATGAGACCGATCGCCATTGCCTTCTCGAGCCAACCCGTCTCTCGCGCATCGAAGATAGAGGTAATGTAGGCAGCGAAAGTCATTGCCGCCAGGGCGGACGGTGCCGCAAAGCCAATCGTCGCTGAGGTCCACCCGCCGACAAAACCGATGGCCGGGTGATAGATCTCTGTCAGGAAATTGTACTCGCCGCCTGAACGCGGGAAGGCAGCACCGAGCTCCGCATAGGTCATCGCGCCGCACACGGCTATCAGGCCGCCGACCGCCCAGAGCATCAGAATCACGAACCCCGACTGGATATCGAGCAGCTGAAACCCGAGACTGGTAAACACACCCGTGCCTACCATATTGGCGATGACGACGGCCGTAATCGTCGGGAATCGAAATTTGTCCGAGGGCATGAGGCGATTAAGACCAGTTCAAAGGACGTGCTACACAGCCTGCCAATATACACGGGCAGGCCTCGCGCGGCGGCGCAGACCAGCTATATCGCGGTAGAATCTCCTGGCGTTTCGATCCGGAGTACCCGTATGCCAAACGATCCCGACTTCATTCAGTACGTCTGCGACCAGATCGACGACACCTGCGAAGTTACACACCGGCATATGTTCGGCGGCACAACCCTGTACTCCAGGGGAAAGGTGGTTGCGTTAATCTGCGACAACCAGCTGTTCGTCAAGCCGACAAATGCCGGGCGCGATTACATCGGCGACGTGCACGAAGCGCCCGCCTACGAAGGATCAAAGAACTTCTTCCTCATCGCGGACGAGATGGAAGATACGGAGTGGCTTAGCGAACTCATTCGACGGACGGAGCGAGAGCTTCCTGTGCCAAAGCCTCGGAAGAAGCGCTAACAAGCGGAGATGAGTGCTCCATTTTGATATTCTTTCCGCCCATTCCAAGATCGGGAAAGACACATGGCTGCAGTCGAATCACAAATGCTTCCCCTGGGCTCACCGGCGCCTGCTTTCAGCCTTCCGGACGCCGACGGCGCCACGCACTCGCTCGACGATGCCGCTGGCAGTCGGGCATACCTCATGATGTTCATTTGCAATCATTGCCCGTTCGTCAAGCATGTCGCCGACGAGCTCGCGCTGCTCGGTAGTAAGTACCAGGCGAAGGACGTGGCCGTGTTCGCGATCAACAGCAATGACATCGAGAATTACCCCGCTGACGGGCCCGAGAAAATGAAGCAGGAAGCAGCATTGCGCGGCTACACGTTCCCCTACTTGCTGGATGCCGACCAGGGCGTCGCAAAGGCCTACCAGGCCGCCTGCACTCCGGATTTCTTCCTGTTCGACGCGGACCGCAAGCTGGTTTATCGCGGCCAGCTTGACGGCAGCCGTCCCGGAAACAACGTGACCGTCGATGGCAGGGACCTGCGGCGTGCGCTTGATGCGGTCCTGTCTGGCGAGCCCGTGCCGGAGGGCCAGGTGCCGAGCATCGGCTGCAATATCAAGTGGATCCCGGGGAATGCGCCCGACTACTTCTGATCGTAGCGCTGCGCGACTCTGCATGTTCGAACCAGGACCATTTTCGCGGTGAATCGATCAGTGTCCTCGACCGCTCGCATTACATGGCTCGCTGTCGGCTTCGTCTCGCTCGCGCTGGGCGGCGTAGGCATTCTGCTGCCGTTACTTCCGACGACGCCGTTCGTCCTCGTTGCCGCGGTCGCGTTTGCAAAGTCATCCGACAGGCTTCACCGATGGCTACTCGAGCACAACGTCTTCGGACCGCTGATCGACAACTGGCGGCGCAGCGGTGCGATCAGCCAGTCGACGAAAGTGGCGAGCATCTTGTCGATGGTCGCAATACTCGTGGTCTCCCTGCTGCTGGCCGTGCCAACTCTTGTCATCGTCATACAGGTGGTGGTTCTGGGCGCCTGTGCCGTGTTTATTCTCACCCGTCCATTGCCGCCGGATCCGTGACGGCCAGCGGGTGCGTGCTGAATTTCAAGGTGCCGAGCGCCGCACCCCATTAGTTGGCGATAATCTCGACCGGCTGACCGGGTGCAAGCCGTTCCGCCCCGCGCACGATCACCCGGTCGCCCGGTTCAACGCCCTCGGCAATGCCCACCCACAGCCCAACTGTCGACTGTATATTGGCCAGGATCTGCTCGGCCGTGCCGTCATCGGCAACCTTGTAGATGAAGGCCTGGCCGCCGCGTTCGACCAGTGCATCGCGCGGCACGGCGACAGCCTCTACCGGCCTGTCGCTCGGCAAACTGACCTGTAACGGTGTACCAACCAGCCAGTCGCCGTCTGCCGCACTTAGCCGTATTTCGACCATGCGTGACACCGAGTCACCCACCGGTACGACCGTCCGTACCACATGCTGGCGCTCGACATTGCCGTTCTTGACCGTCACCTCGATTCCCGGCCTGATGAACTCGGTGAGCGCAATCGGCGCCGGCAGTACGATCTCCATCCGGTGAGTGTCGACGAGGCGCAAGACGTCCTCGCCGATTGCAACGTACTCGCCGACTGAAGCCAGCCGCTCTACGACGTGGCCGGCAAATGCGGCACGTATCTTCGTCCTCTCGAGATCACCCTGGGCGCGTTCAAGCTGCGCACGGCCGTCGTTCAATTGATGCAACGCCTGGTCACGGTTGGTCCTCGATTCGTCGAGCAGGTTGGCGGACGCGTTATTCGTGGCGGCCAGTTCCTCTGCTCGCTTCAGCTGCTGCTCGCGATAATGGAGGTCGGCCTCGAGGCGGGCAACATTTGCCTGCGCGCGCTTGAGCGCAACCTTCATCAGGCGCGGATCGATGCGCGCGATGATTTCGCCGGCCTCTACTGCATCGCCGACATCCGCCAGCCACGATATGACGCCTTCGATTTCCGCGGCGATACGCGAATCGTTCAAGCTCACGACGCTGCCCGACACCTCGATCTGCGGGGCCATGTTTCGAAGTGCCGCGGTCGCCACCTGCACTTTCGCCGGTGGCATCGCCGGCATATCGTCCTGAGCTGCGGCAGTGAGGCTCAGGGTTCCGACCAGGACAACGAGTGGTAAGCGCTTCATTTCGCCAGCACCCCTTGAGCCGCCGACGAGTCAGCAACATCCGACCGTGCCGTCAACTGCAGAAGACTCGGTAGTAACAGCAAGGTGAACAGCGTCGCCACGCTCATGCCACCAACGATCGCCGCCGCCATGCCACGGTAGATGGCGCTGCCGGCTCCAGGTACGACCAACAGCGGCAGCATGCCGAACAGGCTTGTCAGCGTACTCATGAAAATGGGTCGCAATCGGTATCGCAATGCCTGGTGTACGGCTTCCGTGCGGCCAAGGCCGGCCGCCTCAGCGGCTCGCGTTTGTGCCACCAGCAGAATCGCGTTGTTCACAACCAGTCCCAACAGGATGATGAAACCAATCATGCCTAACAAGTCCAGTGGCTGAAACTTGATCGCATTCACCACCGTTATTGCAAGGACGCCGCCGACGGACGCGAGCGGAATGGATATGACAACGAGCACGGCGTCCTTCAGAGAACGGAACAGGCCTGCCATGATCAACACCAGCAGCACGATCGCGATCAGGAAATTGAGTCCGAGGGTGCCGACGGCGCGC
>Ga0209567_10000732_pt1 | contig 17904 bp, 18 predicted proteins | sample COG_12_FD_184756 | JGI IMG/M metagenome (GOLD analysis project Ga0209567, IMG submission 184756) | Pelagic marine sediment microbial communities from the LTER site Helgoland, North Sea, for post-phytoplankton bloom and carbon turnover... | ecosystem: Environmental > Aquatic > Marine > Neritic...
TGTAGAACGGGCCCTGGCGGCCATTGAACTGAAACTGCGTCCGACCGTAACCGGCGTTGTTGGCAACGAACTTGTTACGCAAATAGATCACCGATGGCGCGGCGAATCCCAAGGAAAATAGTGCGATCAAAGCGCCACCGTAAAAAACGATGAACGAGTCTTTGTAGTTACGCTGAAAGTTGAATCGCAAGCCGTGGTAGGACGTATTTCGTAACTGGAACACTTTCGCACGAACAATAAGCACAGGAATGAACAATACGATGAGGGTAATCAGTACGAGCCCGGCCGTCGGTGCGTATTGTGACAACAGGTAATAAACAAATAGCATACCAACCGCTATAACCCGGCCATAGAGAATTGCTGTGGGCTTTGCATGATAGTCAAGGTGCCCGTCTTCGATCGACGTATTACCGTAGAAATACCGCAGCTTCCGCACTTTTGCCCAGGGCGAGTAGATACCCAGCGTCACGACGGTCAATGCGATGTTGACGATCCAGATTTTGAAGTACTCACCGGCATTTCCCGTGAATTCGACGGTGACGGGGCGCGGCGCCTGATTCTGTTGCGTTTCCATATCTCGTTCTCAGCGGTCCAAATTCCCGTTCGATGCTAATCCTCGCCGCCCCGCACATACAGGAATGAACTCTCGTTTTGACATTTTGGCGCCCAAAACCGGCTCAAACCATTGAATTTGCCCAAAAACTTCACAGAAAAGCACCATTTTGTGGATTAAGTCATATTCCACAGGCCGCCCGCCAACCATAATCCTGATGATGCTTACAGGCTTATCGACAGATGCGCTCATGATATTGCTGGGCACCGGCAGTGTGGCCGGCCTGGTCGCATGGCTCGTTCGTGGCATTTTCGCAAGACGTCAGACGATCCAGCTCATCGACGAGTGGGAATCGCGCGTTGATGACCTCTCTCGACGACGCGACACCCTTCTCGCCGAGGCTGACAAGTATCGGGCGACCATTGAAGCCCAGCAAGTCGAGATCTACCAAAATGAGCAGGCGTTACAACGCAGCAGTACGTCACTCAATTCAGCGCTAGAGAAGATCAACTCGCTTTCAAAGGACCTGTTCACGCTGCGGGCTGAACGCGAAGATTCGAAATTGAAGCTGGTTACGTTTCAAAACGCCCTGAACTCCGTCCAAAACCAGTCCCAGGAGCTACAACGCGAATTCATCAAGTCGCGCAACTTCTACAAAGCGGAACTGAAGAAAGCGTTTGAAAAACGGCAGGCGCTCGAAGTGAGCATCGATAATGCCAAGGCGGAGCAGAACTCACTCCGGAACCTGCTATCAGGCTCGCGCTCCGAGCAAGAGTCGGTCAACAGGATGCTCGAATCCGCAAGAAGCAGACTGGCCGAGATAGACAAACTTGAGCGGGATGTCGTGCGCCTCGAGGCCGACAACGCGCAACTCACTCACGATGCGGCCCTGGCGAAGCAGGAAATCGAATCGCTGAAACGCGACGTCGCCGAAATGGAAGAGCTGCAAGTACAGAACACGGAATTGTCGGAGGTCGTAAAGTCGATGGAGGCGAGCCGCCGACAATACGAACAGGACGCCATGCGTTATCAGGATGTCGCGAGCCACTCCGAAAAACAATCAGAGACGCTGAGAATTCGTCTCGATGAGGTTGAGCAGAACTTCCTGGAGCTTGAGGAGCAACAGCAAAATGCGATCAAACAGGCGCGCGACGAAGCCGCCGCAGCCAATGATCCGAGTGGCCGAGCTGATGAACCTGCCCAGGAAGTTGACGATCTCAAGGAGATTATCGGCATCGGAAAAGTGTTTGAAGGTGCGCTCAACGAACTCGGCGTTTACTCATTCCGGCAAATCGCCAACTTCGGCATAGCCGATATCGCGCGAGTCAACGCCAAGCTCAAGGAGTTCAGAGGCCGCATGGAGCAAGACGACTGGATAGGCCAGGCGAAAGAGCTCCTGTTCAAGAAACACGCGGGTGAAGACTCGGACGAGGACGTGCAGAAGGTCGGCCATTCATAGGCGCACCGGTGGTGAATTGACTCACTAACCCGGATGGATCGCCGTGCCACCCAACTGCATCGCAAACATCGCGATGAATGCCGCCACCACCAGCCAGTTGAAGATCACTACTACCCCATGAACTTTCGGGTTAGCCGTTGCCCGCAGAAACACAGACGCAACCAGGAATAGTGCCAGTAACGGCGCGGTCGGCGCCAATGCGCCACGCATTGTCGGTCCGGCGAAGATCGCCCAGACCCAGAGCAATACCAGCACAGTCGAATAGATTGGCCGGACGTCTGTGAAATGATCCCTGACGTCTGCTTTGTCGCTCTCGAAGCTCGGAATCAGGGCGCTGGTACCTAGAAAGAGAATGACCGGACCAGCCAGCAGATACAAATAAGTCAGAAAATTGAAATTTGTGGCGTCGCGAAAACTCCACATTGTCCACCACATGAGGATATGCAACAGGAATTGAAAGCCTGCCAACAGACTGAATACCCAGTAGTGCTGAATATCCAAATGTCGCCTCTGAAGGAGATATTCGGAAAATGCGGTCAACCACCGGACAATTCCGAGACCGTTGATGACAGCGGCAAGCGTGATAATGAAGGCAAATGCCCTGATATCGAGTGAGTTAGATTCCATTGGTGACTCTTTATCGCCTGGTTAGTAGCAGCGCCTTCAGCTTCCTGCAATTGACTCACACGGAGTCTACCAGCGCCCCGGCGCGATCGCCTATAACGAGGGCCCGCCGAAGCGAGGAGCATCCGATTCGGGCGCGCCCCCAAAAGATCGATGCTACTACCATAACTTTCAGTTTGCTGCGTCAACTTGTAACAGGATCAGGCAAAGAAAAAGGCGAAACCGAAGTTTCGCCTTTTTCAGAATCGTGCGCTTAATGTGCCGACAATCGGCTATCTAGTGACTCGGCGTGGTTTCCTCGTCAGCTTTTATTGTCGGCATGACGACGGTTTCGCCAATCTGGATAAAGTCTCGAGACAAAGGTCTCGCCTTCTTTCTTGTCGGACCTTCCAGGAGCAGCATTGCGAACAACGTAACGCCGTACAGGAAGCAAACAACGCCGAGGCCCAGGTAAACAAACACGATTGAATAGTCGAATCCCAGGTACAGGCCGCTCGCAATAATCAATAAACCGACCAGCACCCAAACCTGGGGGAGTCGTTCAAAAATATCGGAAGTGAGTTTCATCTCCGTGCCTCGCAATGTGTGCTCTGCCTAAACGAGATCGAGCATAAGCGCGTGGTCTCACCGTATTTGTGCCGCCATTCACAAAAATACGATTCCTGTCCCAATTCACGAATGAGACTGAGAACTGCGTCACAAGATTTCCGCGTTATCGCCCTTCTGCCTGGGCACAACGACTGGCTTTGGGACACTACGCCTCAGAGATACGGGGTCTCGTCCATGTCGAACTCAACCTCTTCGCTGGCGCTCGACGGGAGCTTGGCCATAGCCTCTTTCAGCATCTCGACGTGCTCAGTCTCTTCGTCGCGAAGTTCCGTGAACAGTTCCTGGACATCGGGATCAGTGATGCCCGGCAAGGCTGCATCGTAGAAGTCGTAGGCTTTCTTCTCAGCAGCAAGTCCGATCTCGAACGCCTGGACCACTGACATCCCTCGACGCGGTGCTCCCATCTCCGGGGCTTCGACATCGAACAGGTCATCGAGTGTCAATCGCGCAGGCGCGTCACCGAACATCTCCTTGCGCCGGGTCTCGAGCTCCTGACCATGCTTGGCTTCGTTCTCGGCCATCGTGGCAAAGAACGAACCGGCATCGTAGCCGCCCGTGTGACCGAGCTGCGAGGCGAACATCTGGTAACGGTGGCAGGCCTCCATCTCGATCAGTTTGGCAAGATCGAGGGCATCCATGAGGCTGAGCTTGGACAGGTCAAGTCGGGTGGACATTTCATCGGCTCCTGGTGACGTTGGAGCCATTTTGCCTCACTACAAATCGCAAGGGTACACTCGGAGAATGCGTATACCATTTGCCATACGCCCTGCTCTTCTACTGACCTGCCTGTTGCTCGGCCAGGCGGCCAGCGCCCAGGACGTAGAACCCAGACGCTGGACAGCGCTGCCTGTCGGGCTGAATGTTATTGGCTTCGGGTATCTCTACACAACTGGCGATATCGCGTTCGATCCGGTGCTGCAGATTGAGGATGCGACCGTCGATATGCAAACGGTCATCGCGAGCTACGCCCGTAGCTTTGGACTTTTCGGACGATCTGCCCGCGTGGATGTGGTCATTCCGTGGCAGCACGGCTACTGGGAAGGGCTCCTCGAAGGCCAGCCGGCGGACACGACGCGCGTCGGGTTTTCAGATCCAAAGTTTCGGTTGTCGGTGAATCTCTATGGCGCGCCGGCGCTCGATGCGCAGGAGTTCAAGAAACGTGCAGCTGAGCAGCCCATCAACACGATCATTGGAGCGGCAGTTTCGGTCGGCGCACCGCTCGGAGAATACCTCGAAGACAGGTTGCTGAACCTCGGACAGAATCGTTTCGTCATCCGCCCTCAAATCGGTGTTTTGCATACGCGCGGCCAATGGTCGTTTGAACTCACGGGATCGATTTTCTTTTTCACGGATAACGACGAGTTCTGGGAGGGCAATGAACTCAAGCAGGACCCAATCGGCGCGCTACAGGCGCATGTCATTCGTGTGTTCAAACCGGGGCTATGGGCATCCTTGAGTGCCGCCTACGGTTGGCGCGGTGAGACCACCGTCAACGGCGTTCCAAGCGACAACGACAAGGCCGACATTCTCGCTGCCCTCTCCATTGGTATTCCCATCACGCCCAAGCAGGGAATCAAGTTGGTGTACTTGCTCAGCGAGACACAGCGCTTCACGGGCGCGGATCTCGATACGTTCGCGATTGCCTGGTCTACGTTCTTCTAGTCTCTGGCGAAGAGGCGGTATTCAGGCTGATGCGACGCGTCGAACCAGGTATTCGACAGGATTCGGCGTCGAGCCTGCATGCTCATCGTAGAACTCCCGGAGAAGCTTCGACGCCCAGAATATGTCATGTCCTGGAGACTCCTGCGACAAGACGTACCGCGCCAGCATGTACCCTGCTCGCGCCTTGGCGTCGTCTTCAGCAGCATCACCCGCTTGCCAGATCATGGTCGAGAAATGCAGCGCCGCATACTGAAAATCCGGCGCGCCTTTCTCACCGACCAGCCCCCTGGTTGACGAAGCGGGGATACTATTCTGCGCCATAGATCGAAGGTAGTCCGCCTCATCCCGCGAAATCACCCCAGACCTCCTGGCTTTCTGAATCAGGCGGTTGAGCATCAACGTGTAATTCAATACTGCAATTGTCACTGTCGTAATTTGTCCGACTGCACTACGTCGGGCTCTCCCCAAGCCGTTTCCGATTTCTCGTGTCGATGTATAATCCCGTGCGCCACATGCTTATGGCAATGATACTTTCACTACCGAGAAATTCTCGGTACCGAGAACAACGTATGAAACAGACGATGGACGATGTGATGTCCCAGGCCGTGGTCGAGTTCGCTCGGAACGGTCTCAGGGTTTTGTCCGAAAAGTATGGCGGCGACTGCACGCTCAACGAGGCGCGCGTCATGGTACAAATTATCTATTGTCATCTGGACGGACGTACCTGCTCCGTTACCGGCCTGCACAAGGCAACCGGCATTCCAATCCCGACTGTCAGCCGGTGTGTCGCCAATCTGCAGCGCGAAGGGTGGCTGTCGGATAGCCCCGACCCGGACGATGGCCGCAAGCGCAAGATCGGCTTTGGTCCGCGCTCCGAAGAAAAGACCCTCGACGACATTGGTGAGGCCGTTCAGTGGGTCAAGGAATTCCGCAAGAATGGTCTGCCCGGCTAACCGCTAACGCCCAAAAGACCGGTTATCCGACCACGCCACTTCCCGCACAACAACTAAACAATAATAGTCCGGTTCGGGCTGCACCCGAGGAAGCGCTCTTGACGAATCACACGGAACAACGATTTTCATCCCGGTTGGGATTGCTCTTGTGCGTACTCGGCATCGCTGTAGGTACCGGCAATATCTGGCGCTTTCCGCGCATCGCTGCGCAGAATGCCGGCGATGACGGTGCCGGCGCTTTTCTCGTCGCCTGGCTCGTGTTCCTGTTCGTCTGGAGCGTGCCGCTGATCATCGCGGAGTATGCGCTCGGGCGCACAGGCCGCATGGGCGTTGTCGGGACCTTCGCGAAGATTGCTGGAGAAAAATACGCCTGGATGGGCGCATTCGTCGCGTTTGTGGCTACGGCCATCATGTTCTACTACTCCGTTGTAGCCGGTTGGTGCGTCTACTACCTGATCAAGATGACGATCGAACCCCTGCCCCTGAGCGCCGCGGCAGCACAAGGCATCTGGGACGGCTTCCAGGGCGGTGGTTTCCCGGTTGTGTTTCATGCCTTCGCCATGAGTGTTGGCGCCTTTGTCGTCTGGAACGGCATTCGTTCGATCGAGCGCGCGAATCTCGTGCTAATACCCGCCCTGCTGCTGATCGTCGTTATTTCACTCCTGCGTACGCTGACACTGGACGGCGCGTCTGAAGGCATCGCGTTCCTGTTCACACCCGACTGGTCCACGCTCGCGAAACCGCAGATCTGGCTCGAGGCGCTTACACAAAATGCCTGGGACACGGGCGCTGGCTGGGGCCTGATCCTGACCTACGGGGCTTACATGCAGCGCCGGCACGGGGTCGTCAAGAACGCCCTCATCACGGGTGTCGGCAACAATACCGTTTCACTTCTGGCGGCAGTCATTATCTTCGGCACCGTATTCGCCATTCTCGGCGCCCAGATGAGCAAGGCCGAAGTGCTCGAGATCATGCAGACGAGCGGACCGGCCGCCACCGGGCTGACGTTTATCTGGATGCCTCAGCTGTTCGCGAAAATGCCCGGCGGTAATGTTTTTGCCATCCTGTTTTTCCTGGGGCTTTCGTTCGCCGCTTTCAGTTCTCTGATCGCCATGATTGAGCTCAGCACACGGGTGCTTGTCGATTTCGGCGTGGCGCGTCGCCAGGCCATGCTCGGTGTATGCATCACGGGCTTTACCCTGGGTATTCCATCGGCAATCAACCTGGAGTTTTTTGCCAACCAGGACTTTGTCTGGGGAATCGCATTGATGATTTCGGGCGCGTTCATCGCCTTTGCCGTGATACGGCACGGCGCTGCCCGTTTTCGCGCGGAGACCATCGACCACCAACCGGACGACTGGAGCGCCGGACCACTCTGGGATGCCGCGATTCGCTTCGCCGTACCATCGCTTGCGACGGTGCTACTTGGCTGGTGGCTCTACCAGGCCGCCTTTGTCTATGCGCCGGATCGCTGGTTCGATCCGTTTGAGTCCTTCAGCGTCATGACGTGCCTCGCACAATGGGGAGTCGTGCTGGCCGTGTTCATACTGCTCAATCGCTGGATGGCGCGGCGAACTCGATAATATCGACCCGGTCGAGTGCCACATAGTGCGGTACAGGTTGATAAGATCCCAGTGTTCTTCGCCGTCATGGCGACTCCCTCGGAAATTCCGAATTGCCAAGAGTAACGCCTTGGTGCATTTTGGTACCAGCGCGTCGTGCAGGCACGTGATCAACACGTGTTACCCATGGCGCGGCACGGAGAGCATCATGAACACGGTCAAACTGACTTACGATTCCGATCATCACGTCACCGCCATCATGGAACCCCAGCACAAGATAGTGGGCGTCGACTGCCCCTACACGGGCGACGGAGCGGAATTCTCACCGGCGAACCTGCTCAGCATCAGCCTGGGAAGTTGCATGCTGCTGTCGATTGGCGCAGTCGCGCAGCGCGCCAAGCTGGACCTGAGCGGAACCACTGTGAGCGTCCGGTTCAAAGAAGAGGCCAAACCCTTCCCGCACGTGTCTTCAATCCACTATGTGGTCGATATTCCGCGTCAATTCTCCGCGGTCGATATGCGGCGCATCGAGAATGCCGCTGATCTCTGCCCGATCAAGACCAACATCGGCGACAATACCGAGATCAAGGTGGAGTTCACGTACGCGGAGGCGGAAGCGGCCTGACAAGCGGTCGCCGAAACGAGGACCAGTTAACAGACCCGCCTGCGCGACCTGCGCACAATGTCTTTATGCTCGTATCCGACCGAATTTACAGACGAATTCCGCAGTTCTGGCTCGTCATCGGCGTGCTCTTTCTGCTCCTGGGCATGTCGGCCGGCGCGGAAGTCGTGTTCTTTCCCGCTTATCTTGCGTTGGGCCTCCTCTGCATCGCGCGCAGCATTTGGATCTACCAGGCGCGCTGGCGTTATCACAACAAGAACCGGGTATCGATAATGCGCTCTACGATGATCATCGACCACGAGAAGCTGCACGGCTCCGACGAAAGCTGAGACGCCGTCTGAATTTAGCTACGCCAGAGTCAGTTCCGATACGTCGCGGTAATCGCCCAGTTTCCCTTTGAGGAACGTATTAAAGGCAATCGAATGTCGCGGGATCATGCTCTGATTCGGCTCAACAAAATGCTGCAACCCGGATGGGAATAGCAGCACCTCGTTCTTTCGCGGCGTGATGACATTCATCGGCGCGTTGTAGATGTTCTTCTTGTCATCGTCCGGAATCAGCTCGATCTGCTGATACGTCTTATGACGATCGAAGACCATCTTGGCCACCGGAACCGGCAAATCCGTGAAGTACAGCGACCCGGAAATCATCGAGTTGGAATGTGAGTGCCCGTGCATGCCCACTTCCGGCTCGTTGGTCAGGCACCAGGACTGCGTCACGTAGAGCTTTTGCGGGATCCCCATAACCTCGCGCGTGTACAAATCCAGCAATTCCTGAATGGCATCCTTGATGCTCTTCATCTCCGGCTCTTCGAACAGGTACAGATTCTCAGAGATCAGGTTGACCTGGTTAGTGAGCATTTTCTGGTTTTTTATGAACTCGACCTGCTCCGCGCTAATTGCGTGACCGATATCCCCCCGGAATATAGGCTCAGCAAACAACGCCTGTACTTCGTAATTCTCAATAGCCAAGGCAGTAACTCCCTTCTCAATCTACTTCTAACGACAAGGGCCGTAGTCTAATTGAAAATTACCGGGTTCGTGCAATTGCGCTCACACCAAACGACCACTATGGCGCCGCGAGTTTCTCCGCGATCCACGTATCCACGACGCCATCGAGCAATGGCAATGGGAGACCACCGCTCGTAAGGACCACCCGATGGAACTCCTTCAGGTCGAACTCGGCTCCGAGTTGATCTATTGCCCTCTGGCGCGCATCCAGGATGTGCAGCATCCCAACCATGTAGGCCGTTGCCTGTCCCGGCACAACGCTATAGCGCAGGGCGGCACCTTCAGATGCACCACGGCTTGCGCCTACATTGTCCATGTTGAACTGCACGGCCTCTTCGAAACTCCAGCCCAGGCTGTGAATGCCCGTATCGATGACGAGGCGCGCCGCGCGTAGTGCTTCAAATTGCAGGCGACCGAGGTCGCCGTACGGGTCGTTCGCATACCAGCCGAGCTCGAACGCCAGGCGTTCCGCGTAAAGGGCCCAGCCCTCGACCATTCCGGTGAAACGCTCCACTCGGCGGAACATGTGTCCTGGCTGCTCCAACGCGAGCGCCACTTGCGTGTGATGTCCCGGGACCGATTCGTGGTAGGTCAACGACGGCATCTGGAACCACGGCTCCGGATTCTGCGTCCCCGCATAGAACGTACCCGGTCGTGTACCGTCGAAACTCGGCCCGATGTAGAAACCGCCAAACTGGTCATCACCCACCACGACGTCGGCCGACGGGAAGATGTCGAATGCCTGGTCGAGATTCAGCTCGGCAGCGTCGATAATCGCCTCGTACGTCGCCTTAACATCCACGGCCGGAATCTCGCCCCCGTCTGCCGCTACACGTGCGAACAATTCCTCCAGAGTTTCATTCTGGGGATAGCCAAGGTCGTCGAAGATCTGGCGCATCTCCGCGTGAATACGCTGCAGCTCATCGAGCCCAAGTTGGTGTATCTCCGCGGCCGTAAGATTCGTCGTCGTGTGATGTCGAAGAATATAACTGTAGTACTCACTGCCATTGGGGTACTGACCTACCCCAATCTCGTTCGGGGCGCTCGCCCGCAGGCCTTGCAGAGCCGCGCGCAATTCCCGATAACCTTGTCTCACACTTGACCGTACTGTATCCCTGCATCGTGATCGCAGCGCCGCACGCTCCGACTCATCGAGCTCGGCAATATTCTCAATATCCGCGACGAAACGGTCAAAATACGAAACGCCCTCCATTGTCGTCGGCGCATCGGCGATTTCATTCAGGCCTAATATCGCCCAATCCATACTAATGCCCGGCTCGACGATCCCGGCGCCGTTCTGCAGATTCAGATGAGCGACGAGCTGCCTGAACTTCAGCAGGACATAGCCGACCCTCTCCAGGTAATCCTCAGCGTCCTGGGCTGTCTCAAGCGGAAGAATGTCCGTGAACAAGCGTTCGGTATTTCTGTGGATGCTGGCAAAATTATAGGTTGCGACGAAATCGTGGTAGATGAAATCGAGGTGATCCAGTCGGTCCTGCAGATACCACTCGTAAAAGTCGTAGTCGAGCTTGTCGTCGTCTGACAGCGCGGCCCGGTCGTAGCTACGAAGCGCGTCGAGTGAGACCTGGACCATCGCAAGCGTTTCCCGTACGTATGCGTCCCGCAGATCATTGAGCGTGGCGAATTCCACTGGATAGACACTTTCCAGCGTATTCCAGGCAATGGATTCGGGCTCGCGATAAATGAGCGCTTCGTACGATACGTCGTAAAAGTCGGTGAGGCTCAGGCCGGCCAGGTCCTCTAGCAACTGCTCGGAAGGTGTCGGCGGAGGATCGCTTGGCGGCGGACGCTCAATAGCGCCGATGTCCCCGCCTCCTCCGCAGGCAGTAACAAACATCAGGACCAGCAGCGCCGCAAACGACTTTCTCATTATTCTCTCCCCAAACCAGCTGTGTATGTGCAGACCGCACAGCGCTGCGGATGTTCCACTATTCAGGGCACAATTTCTAGTTTCTTATGACCCCTACTTTTCGCAGTGCTTCCACGAGCTGCATCCAGCGCTGTTCGAGTGTTCCCGTATAGCCGATCGAGATGCGTACGAGGCCAGGCGATATGCCCGCCACATCCCTGTCTTCTTCACTCATTTCGCTGGACGTACTCGAACCCGAACATGACATAAGTGTGTCGAAATACCCGAGACTCACAGCCAGGTAACCGAACCGTTGCTCATTTTGCAGGCAGGACATCACGGCGGCCGCAGTTTCTTCGTCGCCGAGATCCAGCGAAAACACGCCGCCGTAGCCATATTCTTCGCAATGCAGTTCATCGAATAACGCGAAATCCGGATGCGTTTCAAGTCCCGGATAACACACCTTCAGCCCGAGGTCCTGCAGGCGCGTGGCTATGGCCAGGGCGCGCTCGCTGTGCGCGGCCATGCGCAACGGCAAATGTGGGATCCGCAGGCTGATCGCCGAGGCCACGTTGGGGTCCATCGTCGGGCCGAGCAACATCAGGGGCCCCATGTGAAGATCCATGAGCTCGCCAATGAATTCCTCGCTGCCACAGATCGCGCCGGCGATAACGTCCGATGCACCACTGATGAATTTCGTGATGCTGTGCACGACGATGTCGGCACCCAGGGCCGCGGGACTCAGGATAAGCGGACTGAACGTATTGTCGACAACCAGGGGAATGTTCCTGTCGCGGGTCACCTCGGACAGCCGCGGAATATCAGCCAGTCGCAGCGTCGGATTCGCCACGCTCTCGGTAAACACGAGTCGCGTCTTGTCGGTGATGGCGTCGCGAACAGCGTCGACATCGGTGATATCGACGAAGTGCGTCCGGATGCCCGATTTCGCCGGCAGGAAGTCGTTGAGCAGCGCAAATGAACCGCCGTATATCGCGTTCGAGGCGACGATTTCATCACCTGCGTTGCACAGGCACAGCATGACGGCCGAGATTGCCCCCATGCCGCTCGCCGAACAATAGGCCGCGTCGGTGCCCGCCAGGGCGGCCATTTGCCGGCCCAGGTTGTAGACCGTCGGGTTGAAGTGACGGCCGTAGAGATAACAGCCCTTGTCAGGCCCGGCACGACCCTGGAACAGGTCGGGCATGGTTTCGGGGTCAATTACCGTAAATGTCGAGCTCGCTTCGACGGACATGTTTACGCCGCCATGCTCACCGAATTCGTGTCGCAGATCAGCCAGATCTTCGATCGGGTTTCGTCCGCCCATTTTGATCTCCCTTGCCTGCCGGGAAATCAGCTGTCTTTCTTCAAGACCAGCGAGTTACCCAGGAGGACCAGTGTTGCACCAATAATGATCGCGAGGTCCAGATGCAGCCCCTCAAACGCAATCGAAAGAACCAGTGCGACGACAGGAAACATGACGGTTGCATACCCTGCTTTGTGCGCACCAATCCTCCCCAACAGCGTCAGGTAGGCTCCAAATGCGACCACCGATCCGAATATTGCCAAATACAGCAATGACGCGATGTACGTAAAAGTCGCGTCAAAATTGAACTCATGGCCACTGGCCAATGCCACGATCCCGGTGAGCAAAGCCCCGTAGAACATACTCCAGGTATTCGTCTCCACCACGGGCAACGAGCGCTTCTGGGCGGATTGGGAGACCATGTTGCCGCAGGACGCCGTCAAGGCCCCTCCCAGTGCCAGGAGCGACCCGAAGAAAACGCCATCGGATAATGAAATCGCGGTGACCTGTGGCGCAAACAGGATCACGATCCCGATAATTCCGAGGGCCGCGCCGAGCAGCACTTGCCGCGTCGCCCGCGTTCCGAAGACTACTCGCGAAAGCACAATGTTCATCCACAGCATCATTGAAAAGGCGATTGCCGCCAGTGCGGAGGTAACGTAGATCTGGGCGCGGTACGCAAGGATGTAATTCAAGCTGAAAAGCAGCAGGCCCAGGAAGATGAAATAGATGTGATCTTTTACTTTAAAGGATAGTGATAACCCTTTGATTTTACACCACATCAATAATACGCCGGATGCCGCCAGGTAGCGATATACGATCGACACTTCCGGCTCGACAACACCGAGCTGGTACTCGATCGCGAGCCAGGTTGAGCCCCAGATCAGGACCGTGACGATGTACAAAAAGGTGTTGCTCATTTCGGCGATAATAACCGGATGGCCCAGGGACTGCTCTTCATTCCGATCGTCTTGCCCGCTTTGTTCTGGGCGGTCTATCACTACCACAAGGATCGGCACCTGCCGGAACCGGTCGGGAACCTCGCTCTGTGCTTCGGCCTGGGCATGCTCGCTGCGGGCCTGTCAAAGACGCTCTACGTTGGCCTCGAGCCCATTGGACTGCGCTTCGACGCCGTCGCCCTCGCCGATACGAATCCCCTGGGCCTGTTCGCCTATGCACTTCTCGCCATCGGGCCGATCGAGGAACTGGCCAAGCTGCTGCCATTCGTACTAATCGTGATCCGGCTAAAAGCCTTTGACGAGCCGCTCGACGGTATCGTCTACGCATCGTTCATCGCGCTGGGATACGCCGCGGTGGAGAACTACCATTACCTGGACTACCTGACACGCTTTGAAGCCTATGCGCGCGGCTTTGCCGGGCCGGTTATTCACATCCTGTTCGCGTCCATTTGGGCTCACTCGATCACCCGTGCCTGGCTGGCGCGGGAGTCGATCGCACTGCCGGCACTCTATGGCTTCCTGCTGGCAGCCGGACTGCATGGGCTCTACGACTTCCTGGTATTGCAATACCCCGTAGCGGCATTGCCGATCGCCGCAGCGATGATCGCGGTGATATGGATATGGAGACTACGCCTCATGCGGCGTTTGCATGAGGAAGCCGTTGCTGATTCCGACTAAGGGTCGGATCCCGGTGTCTAGCCGCGGTTGTACGGGTTATTGCTGTCATCCACGGTGACCACCGGCTCTTCGAGCGCCAGTTCCAACTCATCGCCCGACTCCTGCAGGAGTTGGGTGCAGCGCTTCTGAATATCAGCCAGCTTCAGAGAGACATTCGACTCTGCCAGCGGTATGTCGTTGAAATCCTTTTGCATCTTTCCGTCCGTATTACATTCTGTCTGTATTTAGCGACAGGTCATGTGTCGCAGTATAGAGACAGAGGTTCGGCCAAAGTGTGAGCTGCGTCACACTAGAAATTCGGAAAAACCGCGATTTCGGGTACTTATGTGAAATCCGGGCGGCGACAGGCGGATCTTCGCCCTATCGGGGCGTTTCCTACAGGACGGCCAGCTGGCCATGGTCTCAATATTTGAGCATCGCGGAGCCCCAGGTAAATCCAGCTCCGAAGGCCGCGAAAAGCAGCGTGTCGCCGCGCTTGATTCGCCCGTCTTTCACGGCCAGGTCCAGCGCGAGCGGAATCGATGCACCGGATGTATTCGCATGCTCGTCGACCGTCGCGATAACCCGCTCCATCGGCATTCCCAGTTTCTTCGCTGCCGCCTTGATAATCCGCATATTCGCCTGGTGTGGGACAAACCAGTCGATGTCGTCGATATGCCCGTCGAGGTCCGCAATGGTCTCTCGCGCAATGGCGTCAAAGGTCGCCACGGCACGCCGAAAAACGGCGTTGCCCTCCATTTCGATGAACGCCTCGCCTTTGCGCGTAATGTCGTAGCCGATGGAAACACCCTGCCTGACTTGCAGGAGTTCCTCGTATTCGCCGTTCGCGTGAATATGGGTGGCCATGATGCCCGGCTCGTCGCAGGCCTCGATGACAACCGCTCCTGCCCCATCGCCGAAAAGGACGGCTGTCCCGCGATCCTCCCAGTTAGTGATTCGCGACAGGGTTTCGGAGCCAATGACGAGCGCCTTCTTCGCGCCGCCGGTCTGGATGTAACGGCGCGCCAGGTCAAACCCGTAAAGGAAGCCGCTGCAGGCGGCGTGCACGTCGAATGCGGGGCCACCTTTGATGCCGAGTCGCCGCTGCACGATGCAGGCGGTCGAGGGAAATACCTTGTCAGGGGTCGCGGTGCCAAGGATGATCAGGTCGATCTCGTCCGGATCGATGCCCGCATCGTCGATTGCTCGCCTGGCGGCTTCGAGGCCTATCGAGCCCGTCGTCTCGTCATCGGCTGCGATGTGCCGACGTTTGATCCCGGTGCGTTCCCGGATCCACTCGTCGGACGTGTCCATCATCTTCTCAAGGTCCTTGTTGCTCAGGGCCTTTTTGGGAAGGTAGCTGCCAACTCCGGCGATGCGCGCATGGATCATCAGGTGTCCCTCTTCAGGAACGCGGCGATTTCACGCAGCGTCGGGTAATCAAACAGGTCGCTAATATCGAGTTTCCCCGGGTATTTCTCGTCAATGGCGAGTACGACCTCGGTCAAGGTTAGTGAACTTACACCGACTTCGAACAGGTTGTCATCTGCCCCGATCTTGCGGTCTTTGGCGACTTCGCGGCAGATCCGCTCCAGATCCGCAACCAGCGGGTCCTCATCAAGCGGCTCATCGGCCGTTTCAACCGGCGCCAGCTCGCCGAGTACCGTGTCGAATTCGCCATCGAAATAGGCTTCCAGCAACTTGGCACGCTGGACTTTGCCACTCGTCGTTTTCGGGATACGAGCGACGGGTATCACTGTATGTACTTCAAGCCCCGCATGCTCGCCGACAATGTCGCGTACCTGGTCGATCAGCGGCAGGAAGTCCCCTGCGCCCTGGCGGAACAGGATGAAGGCGACGAGCTCTTCCGTTTGACCGCCTTTTGGGGTCGCGCCGGCAACGACCACCTTGTTGAGGTCGAGATTGGGAAGCTGCGCGACGATCTCCTCGATGTCGTGCGGGTAGTAGTTCTGGCCGTTGACGATGATGATGTCCTTCTGTCGGCCCGTAATGACCAGGCTGCCATCGACGACGACACCGCAGTCGCCGGTCCGTAGCCATCCGTCTTCGGTGAACAATTCGGCCGTCGCTTCCGCGTCGCCGTATACCTTTTCGGTGACGCTGCCGCCGTGCAGCTGGATGTGACCTATGTGGCCGTCGCTCAGGATAGCATCGCCGTCATCGGCGATGCGCAGCTCGACATCGCGCATCGCCGTACCGACCTTGAGGAAACTGACGGCATCTGCCGCGGACGGGTCGACCGCGTGATAGGTCTCACCGATCTGCAGGCTGTGGCGGTCCATCACGACGCGCTCGTACTCGAGCCCTATCGGCGATGACGTGACACCCACGGTAGCCTCGGCGAGGCCGTAGACAGGAAGCATCGTATTGCGTTTGAGACCGAGCGGCGCGAGCTTCCCGAGAAACTCCTCGCACAGATCCCAGGAGATAGGCTCGGCGCCATTCAGGATACGTTTGACGCGCGACAAGTCCACGTCATCGGGCAGCCCTTTACGCTCGAACAGCTTGAGGAAGTGCTTGTAGCCAAAGTTGGGTGAGCACAGTTGTGTCGCGCCGAATTCGCTTGCCTTCGTCATCCACAACAGCGGCCGCCGCACGAACAGATTGGTATCCATGACGGCATGATCCATCCCGGCCGTCATGACGCTCAGGTGGAAACCAATCAGTCCCATATCGTGGGTCAGCGGCATCCAGCTCAGCGAGCGGTCGTCCTCACCCCACTCCAGGGCCTCGACGATGGCACGAACGTTAACGCAAAGATTGCGATGGGTCAGGACCACGCCCTTGGGGTCGCTGGTCGAGCCGGAGGAATACTGAATAAAACCGGTGTCTTCCGGTTGGGCAGGATGCACTGCACCGTGCGAGCCGGGTTCCACGTCGCTGATCAGAACGGCATGTGTATTCAGTAGCTCCGTGATATCCGCGCGCTCGCTTTCCCCGGCGAAATCCAGGAGGCGCTGTAGCAGATCCATCTCGGTGAAGAGGGTCGGATTGTCCAGCTGCGACAGGATTCGGAACAGCTTGAGTTTGTGTTCGTCGCTGATTCCCACTGCGACCGGCACCGGCACGAGGCCACCCAGCACGGCGGCCCAGAACGCCGTGACGAAGCTCTGGTTCGACTTGCTGAAAATAATCAGTTCGTCGCCAGGTTTCATACCCCTCGCCTGCAGGGACCCGAGCAAGGCCAGTGACGCGTCCCAGAGTTCACCGAATCGCAAGGCACTTTCGTCCTTGTCGCCATCGATAAAGCGGATTTCGCGATCGCGGTCCTTAACGTCCGCGAACAGATCGGTCAGTGTGTCGTAAAGCTTCATGGTGTCCTTAGCGTTCTTCCGGCCGCACGTGGATGTCTTCGGCCGAGCGCAAATTGATGGCCAGTTCCAGTTCCGGCTGGGAATCATCGAGCAGGCGCATTCGAAATCGCGGCAACAACAAGCCGAGATGCACCTTCATTTCGAGAAAAGAGAAATACTCGCCAAGGCAGCGTCGCGGGCCGAGCGAGAACGGAAAATAGGGCCGGTCCTTTTTCGGCTTGTCCGCTGGCGCGAATCGATCGGGATCGAAACGGTCGGGGTCGGGCCAGTAGTGTGCTGTACGGTGCAAAATGTAGGGCGACAAATAGATATCCGTCCCCGTGGGAACATCGTAGTCTTCCAGTTCGTCCTCGTCGACTGACCGGCGCGTGAACAGCCACACGGGCGGATACAGGCGCAACGCTTCTTCGAGCGTCTGCTGCGTGTATTGCATTGCTGCCAGATTCTCCGCAGTGACAGCGGAGACGTTCGGCATTACCTGCTGAGCCTCCTCGATCAACTTCGCTTCAACATCGGGATGCGTTGCCACCAGGTACCAGACCCAGTTGAGCGTGTTGGCCGAGGTTTCGAAGCCCGCCACGATCAGGGTCATGAGCTCGTCGAGCAATTCGGCATCGTCGAACTTGTTGCCTTGCTTGTCGGTCGCCTCCAGGTACATCGACAGGAAATCGAAGTGCTGGCTGCCCTTGCCTGCACGCCGGTCCCCCGCGCCCCCCAAGCAACCGG
>Ga0209567_10000733_pt1 | contig 17871 bp, 14 predicted proteins | sample COG_12_FD_184756 | JGI IMG/M metagenome (GOLD analysis project Ga0209567, IMG submission 184756) | Pelagic marine sediment microbial communities from the LTER site Helgoland, North Sea, for post-phytoplankton bloom and carbon turnover... | ecosystem: Environmental > Aquatic > Marine > Neritic...
TTGAGCCCGTTGGGCCGGTTGAGCCCGTTGAGCCGGTTGAGCCGGTTAAGCCCGTTGCCCGTTAAGCCGTAAAATGAACAATTTCCGCATTTAGGTTGGCAAAAGGTCATGTTTTTTTCTGAAAGGCGCACCGTTACCAAATTACAAAAATTGTACATTGTGGTCTGATATTTGGGATGATGGGCATCCAAACTTTTGGATTTAAGTATTGCCCGGCAGTAGTCCCAAATATCAGGCCACCGGCAACTTGTTATTCGGTGCGCCTGAAAGCAAATGACATGACCGACTCAAGTCCCATAGGTCAAGACTGTGACCATCCTCTAGATCAGCTTATGCAGTTTTTGCTCTAACTGATCAAACTCATCGCCCTTGAAGCAATACTGCAGTTCCACGAAGCGCTTGCGGAAATCCTTTACCTCTTTTTTAACATTCTTGTTATGCAGGATCACATCCGCCATCAGCTGGGCCAGCCCGGCAAAATCCGCAGCTGCCATGCCAAAGCGCGTCATTTCCTGCACTCCGGTGCGCAATGATCCGGCGGCTGAAAAACTTTCCTCATCCGGAGCCGCCTGGTAATTGCAGATGATATGATTTTCTTCCAGCCGTCGGGCGATTTCAGGCGCGCTGGCATAACCGACGTTGATAATCACCTGGTGGGTTTCGGTAAAGGAAATACCTGGATCTCCGGCAATATCCAGGCCGCATTCTTTTAAGGCCATGGCAAATGCCTTGGCGTTGGCGATAACATTTTTCTGATATTCTTCTTTAAAGGCGTTCATTTCAAAAGCCGCCAGCAGCAGGCCCAGCAACGTGCCCGGGTGGTGGTTGCTGGTGCTGCCGGGGAACGCCCGGCGCTGAATGGCTTCCCAAAATTCATAATGTACGTCGTCTTCGCTGTAATTAACGGCCGCAATGCCGCGCTGGGTGCCATAGAATGTTTTATGCGTCGAGCCGGTGACAACATCGGCGCCTTCCTCAAAGGGTTGCTGGAAATACGGGCCCACCAGCCCCAGCACATGCGCCATGTCATACATCAGCATACAATCCAGCTCGAGCGCATCGATGATAGCGCGCATCTCCTTTACCGGCTCTTTATGAATGATCATGCTTTTACCCAGGATCATCAGCTCCGGGCGGTGTTCGGCAATCAATTCCCGGGCGGCTGCGACATCGATCCTGTACGGGTTATCTTCCAGGACCGGAAAGTTGACCACTGCCGGTTTTTCCCATTTGGGATCGCGCATCACAAAATCCCGCAGCGCTCCCATGGGCTGGGCGCTGAGATGGCCGCCTTTGATAATATGATTGTTCATCACCTTGCGGATGCGGCGCTGTTCGCTTTTGCGGTCAGCGCGGTTGACATAATCCACCAGGGCGCTGAAGACGGCCATATTGGCCATTTGCCCTGATATGACCCGGGTTTCGACCTCACCGCAGGCTAAAAAACGCTGGAATTCGCAGGTTAAAAGATTTTCAACCTCGGCAATAAAATCGGTGCCCTGGTAGTAAAACACGTCGGCTTCCTTGAAGGCCTTAACCTGTTTGTGCTCGGCATAACGGCCGGCCGGGTCGGTGATGGACAGCATGTGCGCCAGCGCGGAGGTGGTTTGTTCGGAAGGTATCAAATTAACACATTGCTGCTGGCGCCAGACGTGGTTGTCGATGGCTTTGGCAATCAAGGTTTTGGCATTGAGCGCCATTTCCTCGGCCGCACACACCTCCTGGCGGTCGGTACGCAGCTGGTCGTGATAAATCGGCCAGCAATAGGGTGGTGCTTCGGCCCGCAGATGATAGGGAACGATGACGGCACGGATGCGTTTACCCCGGATGTCGATCTCGATTTCATCACCTTCCACCAGATCGCTGTCCAGCAGGGCCAGGCCGATGGCGCGCCGGCTTTTGTCGTCACTTTGCCGGGTGGATAGCCCGAGCCCTTCACTTCGCCATAGCGGCACCATGGTCCCGCTGGTCATATAGCCCACGTGCCGATCGTCGCGAAACACTTTGGCTTCGGCCCGCGCAACGCCTTTATCGATCAGCGCGATGGGTTGAATGATACGCGGCAGGTCGGCCATCAGCAGATAGTCCCGATCGACAATTCGCATGAAAGCTTCATATTGTTTGGTCAGCGCAGCGCGGCCGATAAAGTCTCCTTTTAACGGTGAAAGACTGACACTGAAACGCGCCAGCATACTGGCAAAGGCCGGTATTTCCTTACCCTCGGGATCAAGCCCCAGCTCATGGCCGTAAAGCGGCAATACGGCCTCCAGACGCAGGGTGTCTCTGGCGCCCAGGCCGATGGGTTTTGCGCCTTTGTCCAGCAGTGCCTGCCAGATCGCCGCTACATCCGCCCGTTGAATAAAAAGCTCAAAGCAAATCGGTTCTCCGGTGTAGCCGGTGCGCGAAATCAGCACCTGGCTGCCGCTGATTTGCGCGGTCCTCAGGCAGTTGCGCATCGGTTCGGGCAGGCGGCCCCCGGAAATCAAATCCAGCATGATGTCTTTGGCCATTGGCCCCTGCAGGCTGAGCATGGCCACCTCCGAAGTCCGATCAATGAGTTCAACCTCGCCAAATTTTGAACGGATCTTTTCCAGATGAGCAAAATCTTTTTCGCGGTTGGCGGCATTGACGACCAGAATGAATTCATCGGGCACAAAACGATACAGATAGGCATCATCGATAATGCCGCCGTTTTCATTGGGGATCATCGTGTAATGGCCCTCTTCTTCCTCCAGCGCGGCGGCATTGTTGGACAGCACGTGCTGCAGGAAATCCAGTGCATCTTTGCCCCGAACGATGAAACGGCCCATATGTGAAATGTCGAAAAGACCGGCTGCTTTACGGGTGGTCAAATGCTCCTGAACGATACCGGCCTCATAGTGTAACGGCATTTCCCAGCCGCCAAATTCAACCATATTGGCACCCAGTTTGACATGCTGATCGTTTAACGCGGTTTTGTTTAATTTTTCCATGGCTGCTGATCCTTTTTTGGCAGAAGTTGAAAATTCTGTTGCGCTTTTATGACAGAAAATAATAGATAAAAGCATTCTGAGTGTCAAACGGATATCGTGCAAGTCAGAGGATATCTTCACACCATAATGTGGGCCGGTGAGAAAATGAAGACAGCAATTAACCATACTCAGGCGTCTCTGCCCGCCTTGTATCGAGCAACCGGGCGCAGCATTGGATGGTGGCAGATTTTTGCCAACCTCATCGGGGCCCTCACGGTCACATCCTATTTTGTTTTTTTTGATCAGGTGTTTCCGGCCATGCGGATTCGGAATACATTTTACGTCCTGGCCATCATGTTTATTATTCTGGTTGCCATCGCTTTCTTCATTTTCAATTTCTGGCAAAAAGATTTATTCCGCTATTTACAGTTAACCGCCCAGAATAAACCCGTTGAAGCCGATCTGCAGAAAAAGGCCCAGCGCAAAATTCTTAATATGCCGTTCGTGTCGGCCCTGGTGAGCTTTTTTAACTGGTTTTTGGCTGCCATTACCATGTCCACATACAGCGTCCTATCAGATTCCAGTGGCGCACAAGCATTGGCGTTTGAACTGATCGAAGGCATAAGGGTTTTTGGCGGCACCCTTATCGGCGGTGTGATCACCGCTGCGATTATTTTTTTCATTACCGATGCCAAATGCCGCCAGAATTGGTCCGCCCTTTTCCCTGAAGGCGGCCTGGCCAAAATGTCAGGCGTGTTTCGCCTCAAGCTTCGCACCCGCATGTTTGTCATCTTTGTTCTGGCCAGCATCTTGCCGCTGATCCTGATGGCGGTCTTATCGTACAACAAAGCCAGCATGATGCTGGAGATGGATCCGGGCGAGGTCATCCAGAGCCTGCTGTATTTAACGGCCTTTTTATTGATCGTCACTCTGGCGGTGGCCGTCATCCTGTCACGCTCATTTTCCACCGGTATTATCGATCCGATCAGCCAGATGGAAACTGCCATGGCGCAGGTCGAAAAAGGAGATCTGAACGCAACCGTAACCGTTAACAGCAACGATGAACTTGGCGCCCTGGGCGAAAATTTCAATCAGATGACCGAGGGCCTCAAGGACCGCTATCGCCTGCGTCAATCACTGGACCTGGCCAAAGAAGTGCAGCAAAACCTGCTGCCAATGGAAAATCCGCATTTTCCGGGCTTGGATATCGCCGGCAAAAGCATCTATTGTGATGAAACCGGCGGTGATTATTTTGACTTTTTCGACAGCGCCGCAGGGAGCAAACAAAAATACGGGGTGGTCGTCGGCGATGTATCCGACCACGGCATCCCCTCCGCCCTTCTGATGGCCTCGGCCCGCGCATTTTTGAGGCAGCGCACGGCGCTGGCCGGCAGCATTGCCGACATCGTCGGCGACGTCAACCGCCAGTTAACCCGGGACGTGGAAGACACCGGTCGTTTTATTACCCTTTTTTATCTTCAAATCGATATGCACAACCGCTGCCTGAACTGGGTGCGGGCCGGGCACGAACCCGCACTGTTGTATGATCCCGCCAGCGATCGCTTTGAAGAGCTGGCCGGCGAAGGCATTGCTCTGGGTGTAGACGACAGCTGGCAGTATGCTGCCAGCCGGCGTGATGATCTGACTGATGGGCAGATTATTTTATTGAGCACTGACGGTATTTGGGAAGCCCGCAATCCGCAGGATCAAATGTTCGGCCGGCAGGCCGTTTCTGATATCATTCGCCAACACGCGCAAACCAGCGCAGCCAAAATCCAGGATGCGATTCTGACCGAACTAAACCGTTTTCAAGAGGGTGTCGCATCCGCCGATGACACCACCCTGGTGATCATAAAAATCAGAGGACAAATAGCTCATAGCTGATAGCTCATAGGTTTGATGTTAAATGTAGGACAGCCCACGACTGCCCTCTGATGGCTCCGAGCACGAGCACGATGAGCAACATGTGGTTTCGTCCTGGTCGTCGTCTTCGTACTCGTCCTCGAAAACTCAAACCACCACACACGCAACACGAAGTACAGAGGACAGAAGGCAGAGGACAGGGGGCAGAAGCAGGGACTGGGTTTAATTGCCACGAAGTGGCTGAGTGTTTTTGTCCAATCGTCGTCTCCCGATTGGACAAAAGAAAAAAATCTCTCTGTGAACTCTGTGCTCTCGAGCGACTTGTCGGGGCGTAGCTTGAAAAGCGAAGACCAAAGCGGGTGGTTAGAAAAATCACAAATTCAATTATTCGAACCTGATCATTCGATCCTCTGTGTTGAGAACTCAGTTCTTATTTTGCTCACAACTCAAAGGCACTCTTTTTGTTAATCGCGACCTGTAACACGTAGCACCCAACTCGTAAACCGAACCTCATAATCCAAAACCCAAAAAACGAAACACGAAACGCAAAATACAGGAGAAACAACAATGCCAAACATATCGGTTCGCTGGGTAAATGAAAGAAACTTTGTGGGGGTAGACGCTACCGGCCATTCAGTTGTCTTGTCGGGTCAGAAAAACGGGATTGGTGTCAGCCCCTCCCAGATGCTGCTGGTGGCCCTGGCGGCGTGCTCATCGGTGGATGTAGTTGAAATCTTGGAAAAAAAGCGCAAAAACCTCACACTGTTAGAAGTTACTGCCAGCGGCGAGCAGGACCCGGATCCTCCCTGGACCTATCGCAAAATCCATGTCAAATACCGGCTGGGAGGCGCTAATTTGACCGCCAGGGCCGTTGAGCAGGCGATCAGCCTTTCCCAGGACAAATACTGTTCGGTAGCGGCCACCATCAGGGGTGTGGCCCGGATCACCACCGAATATGAAATTGTGGGGACAGAATCTGCCTGACAGCCGCTTACCTTAGCGACTCATCCGGGCGCCGGCAGGTGCTGAAAATGAAAGTCGCCTCAGCTAAAATCGGATTCCCCTGCCATCGCATCTCCTCGCGACACTATAGCTAACCGCTTAGAATCTAAATTAAATATTGACATAGGGCCCCTTAAACAATAAAATTTCACATAATCAGACTCTACTTATACGCATCAAGGAGTAACCGCATGCTGGATTTGGATCCACAATTAGGCAAATACGGAATTACAGCCCGCCTGTTTAAGCTGATCAACGACATGCCCAAGGACAAAAAATTGATCCTGTTAAAGCAGCTAATCGGTGATGACGTAACCTCCGAGTTGTGTAAATTGATCGTGGAAATGTCTGAAGATCAACAGATCATTTTGCTCGAACAGCTGGAATCCATGCCTACGATTGAGCTGCCCGAAACCACGGTCAGCCTGGAAGGAAACGAGTCTTCGATGCGGGAAAATCCCCGTAAATCATGTCTGATTAACGCCAAATACCGCATCCAAAACAAAGATTACAAAAGCTACATTCTGGATATCAGTATCGGCGGCGTGTTTATCGAAACCGCCGAAACATTTACCATCGGCCAAAAAATTGGCCTGAATTTCGCGTTGCCCGACTTCGCCAAGCCGTTCAAACTCATTGGAACGATTTCCTGGGGCAGTCCGCGCGGGTTCGGCGTTAAATTTGATAATGTGCCCGGACCCCAGGGGGAAGATTTAAAGTCTTTTATTGAGCAGGAAAAATGAGCAACCTGAACGCCGGGCTCAATTGACAGCGAATTATATCAATGTTATCTTGTAAAAAACCGCAACCCGCCCACAAGTGAAAGCTATCCGGCAACCTCCCCCTTATTCTGCTTGCCGAACGCTTCAAGACAAGAGGTGATTTATGAAACGCATTACCGTCATCAGTTTCGTTTTGGGGATCCTGCTGTGGGTTCCGGCTTTAAATGCAGATGTTTACACCTGGACCGATGAAAACGGCGTTAAGCATTACGGCACCCAGCCGCCTGAAAATGCCACCGACGCCCGTGTCGTATTCGAAGAAGAACAGCACGATGCGGCCGCCGATCAAAAGCGGACAGAGGGCCAAAACAAAGAAATCACCAATATTATTCGGGATCTTGAAAGAGAAGAGCAACGCGAGGAAGCTGAAGCCAAGCAACAGGCGATCGAGGCCGAGAAAAACCGGCAGCCCACGCAGCAAGAGCGCGTCGCCGATGAGAAACGAAAGCTGGAAAAAAAGATCGCCATGCTGGAGGCCAAACCGCTTGAATTTTTCGGTTCACAAAAAAACAAACGGGTCCGTATCGGATATTATCGGTATCGACTCGAAACCCTGATGAGCGATCCGGAAAAATACTTTAGCGAGCCAACCCAATTTGAAGGCAACGTAAAAAATCAGTGAACCGGGCCCGGCTGCGGACAGCCGGGTTCAGATTCATATCTAACCTGAAAATAGCATCACCCCCGCCATCTCACCACCGGACTGTCCTTTAAAATAAACATTCATAATAATATCAAGTATTTATAACGACGCCTCCCCGGGTGCCGCGCGCTGAAATAATCCTAAAGTTTAGCATCATTTATGCCGATATGAGGTCTCATAGCATATATCGCACCGCATCAAGGTGCCTCAATTGTGTCCACCACCAATTGAGAATTTTCCGATCACTTTGGATTTAAGGAGGGCAGTTTGATGAAAACCAAAGTTTCTTTTTCCAGTGTCGTTATTTGGCTAATGTGTCTGTCTTTATTGATCCCGGCAGCCGGCGCCCAGCAAACGGACAAACTCGACGTTGAGGCGGCCGCCATCTGTGAAGGGGTCGAAGATCGTGAAGCAGTCAATGTCGGAACCCGCTTTATCAATTCAACACCCCGGCTGTATTGCTTTACCAAAATTGTGGGCGCCGGATCGCCCACCGAAGTCGTGCATGTCTGGCGTTACGGCGATGTCGAACGCGCGCGGGTATCGCTGGCCGTAAACGCTAGCAACTGGCGTACCTATAGTTCAAAAGTCATTCAGGCCCATGAGACCGGAGCGTGGCGCGTGGATGTGCTGGACACATCAGGCAACCTGCTGGAAACCATCAATTTTGAAATTACCCAGTAAGTAACCAGCAGGAACATAACGATTGCTTTTTAGTCGAAAGCCACGCCCCCACGGGCGTGGCTTTCATTTAGCCTGCAAATCACCGTATGTGTCTACAACAAAAGAAAAAAATGGAATTGATACCATCTGAGGGCTGCAAAAAATTGATATTGAACCTGTTTTTTGATAAGCTGATGGCATACATATCAACCCTGGAAACTGCCGTCGGACAACCACGTGCCCATTTAACCGGTCACGTTGCCCTCATTATTTGCCGAAGACATGTATGGCGGTTGTCAAAAAACGTAGCAATTTCATAACGTTTTTTCAGCCACAGATACCGATATTTGGACAAACGAACCATTTTCATCCAAAGCGGTAGAAACGAAAATGGAGGGTTTTATGACTTTTGCCAATATGTTGAACATCACCAGCAGCCCGGCGTTATCCATTTTAATATGGATTGTCCTGTTTTTGCTGGCGCTGTACTTTGCACGGCGGCCGTTTCACCAGGCGATCATGTCGTTTAGCAAGATTATACGCAACGCCCTGCGTCTGACCGCTGCTGCAGTGCTGTCGGCAGAACAACGCCTGGTGCTGCGCAACCGGGAAGTTCTAATGGCCGCCGGCCTGGAAAATGCCGAAAGAAAAGTTGAGCGCGAATTTGATCGCATCGCCGCTGCCGTCACCCGTGATCTTGATGGTTATCCCAACGTGCACCGTCAGTTATCGGAGGTCATCATCAAGCTGGATGAAGACTACACTACCAGCGCCGATGTGCCGCCGTCGCTGCCCAACTGGATGCCGATAATCGAGTCCATCGCCAAAATCGAGCATAGCGGCGACTCGATGGTGGCCAATATGCTGGCAGAGATCAACCGCTCGCTGACCGAACAAAACAAAAAGGCCATCGAGGACTATCGCAATTCCACGGCCGCGCGCCATGGCATTTTAAATAAGATGATGCCGTTCTGGCGCAAAGTGCAAAAATCCCTGGAAAGCATTTCCGGCACCATCGACAACATCAAAAAACGCGCCAAAACGGTTGATCGGACGATTAACGAATACGAGAAAATTCGCACCGGCTCAGACGAATCAGCGCGCGCTTTATCGACTTCGGCGCTGACGCAGTTTGCCATTGCCGGACTGGTGCTGCTGATTGCCATCGGCGGCGCCCTCATCAATTTTAACCTGATTGCCCTGCCCATGTCGGAAATGGTGGGCGGCGCCAGTTACATCGGCCCTTTCAAAACCTCTGATGTGGCCGGCCTGGTGATTATTCTGGTGGAATTGACCATGGGCCTGTTTCTGATGGAATCTTTGCGGATCACCCGGCTGTTTCCGATCATCGGTGCCATGGACGATAAAATGCGCCACCGCATGATTATCGTCACCTTTACGCTGCTGGCCATCCTGGCCGGGGTGGAATCCGCACTGGCTTTCATGCGGGACCGCATCGCACACGATATGGAAGTGCTACGCCAGACCCTGGCCGGTGCCGAACAAATGGGCCTGCCCCCCAGCATCATTCCCACCGTCGGGCAGATGGTCCTGGGCTTTATCCTGCCCTTTGCGCTGGCATTTGTGGCCATTCCGCTGGAAATGTTTGTGGCCTCTGCGCGCACCGTGCTGGGCGCCGGGGCCGCCTGGCTGCTGAGGCTGATGGCCTTTTTGCTGCGGCTGCTGGGCAATATCGGCTTTTATTTGGGCAGGTTCATCGTCAATGTGTATGACCTGGCCATTTTTCCGGCCATCTGGCTGGAGGGCATCATTATGGCCACCAGGGGCAAAAAAGTCGATTTACCCGAAGCCGGGGACCCCGAAGAGTCGCAGCTGGTCGAAGAAGCCGTCGACAGCTATGATGAAACGATTCAGATAAAGGAGCAGCAGGAATGAAAAAATTATTTGCAATAGCGCTGGTTGTTTGTATTCTAATGGCGGGTTGCACCGATACCAAAAGCCGCTCCACCGGGGTTTATATGCTATTGGACACCTCCGGCACCTATGCCGTGGAGCTGAAAAAGGCCCAGCTAATCCTCAACTACCTGCTGGGTGTACTGGCGCCCGGTGACACCCTGGCGGTGGCCCGCATCGATACCGGCAGCTTCAGTGAAAAAGATATTGTCGCAAAAGTCACCTTTGACGAAAGGCCGTCGGTGGCCAACAACCAGAAACGAGCCTTTATGCAGCAGCTGGAAACCTTTGTGACATCGGTCAAAGGCAGCCCGTACACCGATATTTCAGGTGGCATCTTGCAGGCCATTGAATATCTGAACGAGGCTGAATCCGGCAAAAAATACATACTCATTTTTTCAGATCTGAAAGAAGAGTTGGCCAAAGGGTATAAGCGCGATATTCCTTTCCAGCTGCCGGATTATAATGTCATTGCCCTGAACGTCACCAAACTGCGCGGTGACAATATGGACCCCAAGGAATATCTGACACGGGTCGATGATTGGCGCAGCAAGGTGGAAAAAGGCGGCGGCGAGTGGGGCATGATCAACGACCTGGAGCGTCTGGATAATATTTTCGCCAATTAAACCTAACAAAAAAACCAAACCATTATTGATTTAAAGGGGTCACGATCGTTAAGTGACCCCTTTTTTTGTCATTTGTGCGCCCTCAATTGGCGGCCGCAGCGGGCCGCCTTGCCTTCATCCCCAGTGCGATTGAGTGCATCTACGTTTTAACATCTTGACATTCCAAACGGGCGGGACTTAATATCGACCCTGTCCCTCATTTACAGCATCACCTGAACACAGCATTACGGCTTCAAAAAGTGGAACTGAAAGCTTTCAAAAAACACACCGCCAATCGGCGTTTAAGGCGATATTTACTTGCGTCACTGGCGATTATCGCCACGACTGCGATTTTTGCCGGCTGTGCCGCTGATATGCTCACCAAAAGCGCGCCTTTGAAGGTTGTGGGAGAGCCGCAGTGGGCGGGTAAACTGGAAAATCCACGGCTCAAGGAAGTCAGCGGTTTGGCCGCATCCAGCCTTTACCCGGGCCTGCTGTGGGCCATCAACGACGGCGGGGACGACCCGCTGCTGTACGCCGTCGCCAGCGACGGTGCCGATCTGGGCACCTTCCGGATAGAGGGGGCCAGCAACCATGACTGGGAGGCGCTGGCATCGTTCCGGCTGCAGGATAGTGCCTATCTTTTGGTTGCGGATGTCGGCGACAACTGGCAACAACGCCAGAGCGTCAGCCTTTACGTGGTCAGGGAGCCGTCTATAACCGCGGCCGGATTGGGCGCTGACACCGCGGTAGCGATCGCCTGGCAAATTGATTTTATCTATGAGGATGGCCCCCAGGATTGCGAGGCAGCCGCCGTCGATCCGGTCACACAAACAGTGCTGTTGCTCACCAAACGCGGGGCGTCACCCATGCTGTATGAAATCCCGCTGCAGCCCGCTGCCGGGGACGCACCGCTGGTGGCACGCCGCCTGACCAGCGTGCCGCATTTTAAATGGCCGACCGATATGGACCTGTCGCACGATGGTCTGGCTGCGGTCGTGCTGACATACAACCACGCTTATCTGTTCCGGCGCAGACCCGGCGGCGATTGGGCCAGGGCCTTGCAGAAAAGGCCCCGGCGTCTGCGCTTTGACACATTGATGCAGCAGGAAGCCGCCTGTTTCGGATTTTACGGCAAAACGGTCTGGGTGACATCCGAACGGCGGCCGGCGCCGCTGGTGCGGATTGAGTTGGGAGAATGAGAACAATTGAGATGCCTCACGCAAAGACGCAAAGTTTATAAAGACAATTTAATAAGTTACCTTAAAAACGAACCTATTGGAAAATCCACCGACGACATCACCGTTTAAAATTCGCAATGTACGCCTGTTTATTGCGTTTCGGGTTTTTTTCAACTGCCGCTTTTATTATCCGGTATTTACCATCTTATTTTTGGACTACGGCCTGACCCTTGAGCAGTTTGCCCTGCTGAATGCCGCCTGGGCGGCCACCATTGTGCTGCTGGAGGTGCCTTCCGGCGCCCTGGCCGATACGGTCGGACGCCGAAATTTGCTGGTTTTTACCGGTATCCTGATGGTCATTGAAATGATTTTGCTGTGTTTTGCGCCCCGGGGCAACGCGCAGCTGTTGTTTCCGATATTTCTGGTCAATCGCATTTTGAGCGGCGCGGCCGAAGCGTGTGCTTCGGGTGCGGATGAAGCCATCGCCTATGACAGCCTGCAGGCCGAAGGCGACGTCCGGGATTGGCCACAGGTTCTCGAAAAACAGATGTGGGCGCGCTCCAGCGCCTTTATCATCGCCATGAGCCTGGGCGCGGCCGTTTACGATCCCCAGCTTATGCAGCGCGTCGTTGATGCAGTAGGCATTAATATTCATTTAAATCAAGGTATTACTCTGCGAATCCCTCCCCTGCTGACCCTGTTGATGGCCATCTTAACCCTCATCACTGCATTACGGATGCGCGAAAGCACAGATCGTACCCATCAGAAAAATGCCGGGCGGGGCCCAACGATCACCGAGGCATTCAAGCTGACTCTTGCCGCCGGCGGCTGGATCCTGCGCACGCCCTTTGCGCTGATCGTTATTCTGGCCGGATTGGCCTTTGACAACTGCATTCGCATGATCATCACGCTCAACAGCCAGTATTATCGCCTGATCGACCTGCCGGAAGCCTCCTTCGGTTTGATTGGATCCGGGCTGGCCATATTGGGGCTGGTGATGCCGCGGGTGGCCAGGGGCATGGCACAGCGGCATTCACCCGCATTTAATCTGGGCATCATGAGCACCCTGACCCTGATCGGGTTGGTGGGCATGACCTTTTTCTGGCCGATTATGGGGTTGCTACCGGTCATCATTCTGGTGGCCGTCATCTACCTGGAAAATTTTTTCCAGAGCCATTACCTGAACCGCATTACCGAATCTCACCAGCGGGCCACGGTCTTGAGCTTTAAAGGGCTGTCGTTTAATCTGGCATACGGCCTGATCGGGGTGCTGTACTCTCTTTTGCTGGCAAATCTGCGTTTCGGTGTCAGCGCCGGGCGGCCGGACATCAGTGAGGTCCAATTGGAAAACCTGGTTTTCATCAAATCCATCGCCTGGTTTCCGGGGTATTTTCTGCTGACGATGCTGGCGGTACTGGTGTTTGCCCGCTGGCGGCTGAAAAATACCGATGAGCACAAGCTGAGCGGTTGAGCCTGTTAGCCCGTTGAGCCCGTATGCCGCTTACCACCCGCTAGATATCCTCATTTTCTAACGGGCAAACGGGCGCACCAGGCCAAAAGAGCCGAACCGGACCCTATTTTTTTGTTGCCTTTTAGAGGAAATAAAATTATTTTTACCAGAAGGCAGGAGCGATCAAACATCCTTATATTTTTTAGACCACAAAAGAATAGGACATAAAAATGGCACAATCCGAGAATGGCACTGACAAGGATTTTGTATTAAACAGCAGTTACCGCGAAAGCGAATCCCCGGAACCCAGAGAAGGTGTTTATTATGGATCCGGCAGCACTTCCGGCGAACGGCCATTTAAACATATCTACATTGCCATGGCCGGATTCCTGGTGCTTATCGTCCTGACCGTTGTCGTCATTGCCAGAACCTATAGTCTGGCTGAAAAATCCCAGTTGCTGGCGCTGCAATCCAGACTCGAGCAGTTGGAGAGCCGCCTGGGATCGATGGACGCCGATGGCGGATTGGCCCAGGCCGGCGGCTCGGGCAACCAGCTGATCCTGTTGACCGAACGCCTCGACCAGCTGGAAGCCAACATGACCGCGCGGATCAGCAGCCTGGCCACCCAGCTGAACGCCACCGCAGACAAATCGGCCGCCCAACCTGCAAAACAGGCTCAAACTGCCCCTAAAGCCGAGCCCGCCAAAGCCGCCCCGGCGGCTAAAAAAGCGGCCCCGGCGAAAATCCATACCGTCAAGCAGGGCGACACCCTTTATCGCATCAGCCGCCGCTATAATCTTTCCGTCGACCAGATAAGACAGTATAACCAGCTGGGTTCAAAAGCGGCGATCTATCCCGGCCAGAAATTAAAGGTATCCTCACCCAAATAGCACACCCCACCCGACAGCCCATCCCTGCCGGCCGGCATGCTGCCGCCGGCGAGCGCGCAGAGGCGCATTTCGCATGTCTGATCGAAACCCGATTAATTTACACCGCTTGTCATATTAATGTTCCGAAAAAAGGATGGCGGCATAAGTGTTGTCGCAAAAAAACGTTACGCAATCGCAGCGTTTTTTTGACAATCACTATAAAATCACCTGCTTTTTTGCTTAAGTTCCCCCGCCCCTGAGCCGATAACAACCCCAGGTAAATGCATGCAAAAACACATTTTTTGTATACCACCGAAATAAATTACCGGGGGTAACCGTGGCTGACCGGCAACCATCTGAAAATCACAAAAAAAACATGTTCGACCGGCTGAGCAAGTGGGTCATTGCCCCTTTTTACCGCATGAACATCGCCCGCAAGCTGATGCTGGGATTCAGCGTCCTGCTGCTGCTGGTGGTGGGGATCTCTGTTCTGGCGCTGTATAATCTGAACCTGCTCAATGATCTTAACAGCAGCATTCATGAAACCGACCTGCCAGTCGCCAGGATATCGAGCGAAATGATCGATGTCATTTTGGCCCAGGAATTTTACGTCCAGCGCTACCTTATTTTAAAGAGCCCCGATGTTTTTAAGGATTTCTGGCACAAGGAAAAGGAATTTAACGGGCTGATCGAGCAGTTACAGGCCTTGCCCGGCCAAAAGGACTACCCCATTCAAGAAATCGTCGGCCTGCAAACCGAATATAAATACATCCTTTCAGAAGCCATCGGTTGGATCGAGGATCCCGATTCGGATATATCGAAGGCATTTGAAAAAAACATCAAAACCCAGCAGGAAAAAATCATAAAAGTTATCAAGCAGATGCAAGCCCAGGCGCTGCAGCGGCAAAACGAAAAAACAGCCACGACGGCCACCATCGGCCGGTACGCCTTTAAGGCGGCTGCGGTTTTATGCGGGATGGGTCTTCTGTTCGCCCTGACAGCGGCGTTTATTATCACCCATAATATTTCCGGAGCCATTAAAAAATTAAAGCACGCCACCGGCAAGATCTCAGAGGGCGATTTTGATCACCGGCCGCAGATTCCCAACCAGGATGAGCTGGGTGATCTGGCCGATTCATTTGGCACCATGGCGCAGCGTTTAAAACGGCTGGAGGAAATGTATCTGGATACCAGCCCGTTGACACGGCTGCCCGGCGGCATCGCCATTGAAAACGTATTGAACAAGCGCATCGAGTCCGGCGGCCCCATTGCCTTTTGCCTGATGGATATCGACAATTTCAAAGCCTACAACGACCATTACGGGTATGCCAAGGGCAACGATATCATTCAGGCCACCGCTGAAGTCATCAGCGAGGCCGTCGCCCGGTACGGAAGCGAAGACGATTTTATCGGTCACATCGGCGGTGATGATTATGTGCTGATCACCACCCCGGATCTGTATCCGCGCATCTGCCAGGCGGTGCTGGATCATTTTGATCGCACGATTCCCAGCTTTTACGATGCGCCGGACCGCAAGCGCGGTCATATTGTCGGTGAAAACCGCCAGGGCCAGGAAGTCAAATTCCCACTGGCCACCCTGTCCATCGCGGTGGTCACCAACGTCAAACGTAAATTTAAAAATCACATCCAGTTCGGGGAAGTGGCGGCCGAAATGAAAGAGCACGCCAAAACGGTGGCCGGCAGCACCTACATGGCGGATCAGCGCAGCGATGAATCGCGCAGGGACAAAAAAAACCGCAAACTCATCAGCCTACAGGATGCCAAACGAAGCTCAAAAGGATAATCAATGCAAAGGATTAAGACTCAAACGATCGTCACGCTAATGACAATACTCGTATTTTGTATGGGCGGTTGTAGCCATACCACAAACTCCGGCAAGACTTCATCAACATCACCGAGCCCAAAGGCTGCAGGGAAGGCAGTCAACGATAAATACGGCCGTGAAATTGCAAAGCTCAATCAAATCGTTAAAGAGAATAAAAAATCCTCGGCGACCAAAGAGGCCCATCTGAAACTGGCGCGCCTGCATTTGGACCACAAAAACAACAACCGCAACTATCAAAAAGCCCTCAAGCACCTGCAAACCTACATCCGGCAGGACAACGCCAGAGTCGAAGGCGACACCCTCAACTGGCTGGCGTCGTTAAAGGAAATCGAGCGCCTTTCAAAGGAAGTAAACACCCAGAATCGCCAGATCGGCCAGATGAAGAAAAAGCTCGAACAATCCAAAAATGAAACATCAGCGCTTACCCGCACCAACCGCAAATTAAGACGCGAGGAAATCAGCCTGCGCGATAAAACCCGCAAACTCGAAGAATCCAACGTGAAATTGCAAAAGACGCTTGAAATGCTCAAAAACCTCGACCAGCGGCTGGAAGAAAAAAGACGCAATTTTAATAGCAAGAGATAGTTATGTAGTTATATAGTTAAGTAGTTGATCGGTCAAATAGGCAAGTGATGATTACCTTTTTGAAACGATTTAGCTATTTAACTCACACAGAGCCTGCGGCTCTGTGTGCTGCACATTAAGCCGCAAAACTGCACGTCGGGGCCTCTAAACTGCACATCAGGCCGGAAAACAGCCCGTCTTCGCTAACCTTCCGTCGCTTAAAAGCTTTGGAGGTCAAGAAGCTACGCCGGGCAAGCACGTCTTGTCACAGCTTTCATTCTTAAGTTCAATTCCCATTTAACGAATCAACTAAGAATCGAGAGGGCTTTTAACAGCCATGGCACCTTTTTGCATGACGTGGGTGTAGATCATGGTGGTGCTTACATCCTTGTGCCCGAGCAGTTCCTGAACGGTGCGGATGTCATAGCCGTCTTCAAGCAGGTGGGTGGCAAAACTGTGGCGAAACGCATGGCTGGTGACCGCTTTGGGGATACGGGTCAGGCGAACGGCCCTTTTGAGCGCCCTTTGAAAAGAGCTGGCGTGAATGTGCGGACGGCGTTTAATCCCGCTGCGCGGATCTTTTGAAATGCTTTTTGAAGGAAAAACATACTGCCAGATCCACTGGCTGCCGGCGTTTTTAAATTTTCTTTCCAGCGCATGGGGCATAAACACCTTGCCGTAGCCCTGAGCCAGGTCATCGTTGTGCAGCAGTTGAACGCGGTCCAAATGCAGCTGCAGATCGTCTTTGACGCCCTGGGGCAGCAAGGTGATGCGGTCCTTGTCCCCTTTTCCCTGGCGAACCACAATCTGATTCATCTCAAAATCAATATCTTTAACCCGCAGCCGGATGCATTCCATCAGCCGCAGCCCCGCGCCATACAGCAGCATGCCCATGATCTTCTGGGTGCCCAACATCGTATTGATTAATTTGGAGACCTCCGCTTTGGTTAACACCACCGGCAGCCGTTGCGGCTTTTTGGCACGGATGGCATTGATGGGCTCTTTGAGTTCAATGCCCAGGATTTCGCGGTAAAGAAAAATGATGGCATTCAGCGCCTGGTTCTGGGTGGATTGAGCCACTTTTCTATTGACCGCCAGATGGGTCAGAAACTCTTCGATCTCAGCCACACTCATATCTTTGGGATGTTTTTTGTTGTGAAAGAGGATGAATCTTTTGACCCAGGAAGTATAGCTCTGCTCGGTGCGGATGGAATAATGCTTGAGCCGGATCCGGTCGCGGACCTGGTCCAGCAATTTTTTAGGCGGCTTAATCATCTTAAATAAATTTGAAAAATGATCGTTTTTCGGTGTAAAATATATATATAAGCCCTTTTAAGAAAGCAAGATTTAATCAATATCACCGCATTTTTGCAGCGTTTGTCCAATATGCATGCAAAAATGCAACTCACTGACTAGTTGGGGCAATAAAAATGGTGCAAATAGATTCGAAGGATATAGACATTCTTGATGGAATCGGGTGCGATGAACCGTGGCACATTATTGCTGCTATATTTCACTATCATTTTTCAAACCAACGG
>Ga0209567_10000734_pt1 | contig 17871 bp, 13 predicted proteins | sample COG_12_FD_184756 | JGI IMG/M metagenome (GOLD analysis project Ga0209567, IMG submission 184756) | Pelagic marine sediment microbial communities from the LTER site Helgoland, North Sea, for post-phytoplankton bloom and carbon turnover... | ecosystem: Environmental > Aquatic > Marine > Neritic...
GGTTGGCCGGCAAGGGCGTGAACCGCCACGCCTGAGTCGTCCGAAACCGCCGGCTGCCCGGTGGCATGGGCGGCCGCGAGAGCCTTGAGCTCGGCGTTCGCTTCGAACGTCGCCCCGGTCTCCTCGGGCTCGGGCAGCTCGAGTTCTTCGGCTGCACGAAGGACGACCGGAAGCTCCGCAAAAAGCGCACGGAGCTCCCTCACTTTACCTGCGTTATGAGTCGCCAGGACCCACTCGTCCGATGGCCCCGACGTCACTTGGCTCGTTCGAAGGGAATGCGAGGCGGCGGTGCGTTCGCGAAACTCGGGTACGGCTTGCGCCGGTCGACCTGTTTCTGAAAGACCGAGGGCTTCGACGTTGGCAGATCACACCTTCCCCGCTCGCAGACGTAGGCAGTGCTCCTCCCGCCCATCGCCCGCTTGCCTTCGAGCCAAGGAACCTGAGCTTGCTGCTCGGCGGCTTCCGTGTCGGTCAGAACAGCAAACGCCTTGTTGGGGACAAACGTGTTTCGAAGCCGATCGGCGAGCGCTCCTGCTTGCTCGCGGTTGAGCGGCGCGAGCACCGCAACTTCGAGTGGCGTGTCGTAGTAGTGGTCGAGCGCTACCAGGAGCAGTGGATAGCCGTTGGGTGAACGCGTGACGCGGAACCCGAGCGAAGCGAACAGGCTCTCGGCACTGCTCCGCCACTTGGCGTCTCCCGTGAAATCATGGAGGCGCAGGAGATTCCTGGCTGCGACCGAGTTTCCGGAGGGAACCGCGCGATCGTACGCCGGCTTCTCGCGCACCAGAAGCGTCTCGCCTTCACTGGCAGTGAGGTAGTAGCCGCCGCTCTGTGAGTCGAGGTAGCGCGCATCCTGGTCACTCTGAAGCTCGACTGCCCGCTCGAGCCACTGCACGTCGCCGGTCGCCTCGTAGAGGTCGAGGCACGCGCCAACCATGAATGCGTAGTCGTCGAGGAAAGAAGACGAGGCCTTCTTCCCATTGCGATAGGTGCGCACGAGCGCGCCGTCCTTCGCCCGCATCTGATCGAGCACGAAGCGCGCCGCGCCGGCCGCCACCGTGGTGTACCGCGGTTCGTCGAGCGCGAAGCCCGCCCTTGCGAAGGCAGTGATCATCATGCCGTTCCACGCGGCGATGATCTTCCCGTCGCGAATGGGTGGTGGGCGCAACTCCCGGGCCTCGTAAAGAGTGGCCCGCGCACTCGCCAACACTTCGGCTACGCGCTTGGGCGGAATGCGCAGCTGCGCGCCGACTTCACGGTCTGTTTTGACGCGATGAAGGATGTTTCGACCCTCGAAATTTCCCCTCCGCGTCACGCCATAGGCCGCGGACACGACGGCTGCATCGTCAGCCCCGAGAAGCCGCTCGAGCTCGTCCGGCGTCCAGGTAAAAAACCAACCTTCCTCGTCGTGGCCACTTGGAGTCGGGCTGTCCGCATCGGTCGCCGAGTAGAAACCGCCCTCGGGAGCGGTCATCTCGCGCGCGACATAATCGAGGATTTCGCGGGCAATGCGTTGGTACGCCGGGTCGCCCGTGTGTTGCCAGGCCTCCAGATAAACGACCGCCAACTGGGCGTTGTCGTAGAGCATCTTTTCGAAGTGCGGCACCAACCACTTGGCATCGGTCGAGTAGCGGTGAAAACCTCCACCGACGTGGTCGTAGATTCCGCCTGCTGCCATCTTGTCGAGCGTGGTCGCCACCATCGCCGTAGCACCGGCATCGCCCGTGCGCCGCGCATATCGCAAGAGCAGCGACAGACGCGAGGGCTGCGGAAACTTCGGTGCACCGCTGAAGCCCCCGTCGACTCGGTCGAACCCCCTCGCGAGATTCTGCACGGCGACGACAATCGTTTTGTCGCTCGGCACTCCGGGCCCCGGCTGCAGAGCCGCCGCTTGCTCGACACGCTGGCTGATCTCTTGAGCGCGCGCGATCACTTGTGTTGGCTCATTGGTGTAGACGCTCAGCATCTCAGCAAGAATGTCGACGAGCCCGGCCCGGTTTCCGCGAACCCCCCGCCGGGGCGGGAAGTACGTGCCTCCAAAGAAGGGCTCCTTGTCGGGCGTCATGATCACGGTCATCGGCCAGCCGCCGCGGCCCGTGAGAAGCGTGACCGCGCTCATATACACGCTGTCGATGTCGGGCCGCTCCTCTCGGTCCACCTTGATCGCGATGAAGTGCTGGTTGAGATACGCCGCGATCTCCTCGTCCTCGAACGACTCGCGCTCCATCACGTGGCACCAGTGGCAGGTCGAGTATCCGACCGATAGGAAGATTGGCTTGTTCTCCCGCTTGGCCCGCTCGAACGCTTCGTCGGACCAGGAGTACCAGTTGACCGGGTTGTGCGCGTGCTGGAGCAGGTACGGGCTCGACTCCTCGATCAGCCGGTTGGTGAAGCGGGGTGAGCCGTCGTCGGCCAAATGATGGGTGCGGGGGACGTAGCCCGGCCCCTGCGATGCGAGCGCCTGGTCGAGACGTTGCTGCAGCGCCTCGTCGACAGAAGCCACGCCGGGGAGGCGGGGATCGCTTTCGGCTCCCGCGCTGGCTTCTTCGACCGGCCCGGGCTCTCCCTTACGAACCGGATCGCACGCCGCGCCGAGGAGGACCACCATGGCGAGTGGGAGCCAAGCTCCGAAACACTCTACTGAGAATCGGTTCATTCTGCCCAAACCCTAATGAGAACAGGAGGTTGCGGAGAGTTGCTCCTAGGGCTACATCATGGAGATCGCAAGCGGATGCAAGCACATCGGGTCCGTGATACACGACGTGCTCATTTTTCCGAGCCCCAGGCCCGGCTTCTACCCGATTTCGAGGAACTTTAATCGATGCCTGAGAATACTCCTTCCGTCGCACCCCGCGTTTTTGAGCACACCAGCCGCAAGGACTGGGGCCGCTCGGTGCTTCTCCTCGAGATTCCGGACAAGCGCACGTTCCTCTTCGAAGACGGCGCGGAGCGTAGCTTCCGGCCCGACTACTGGCACAAAATGGAGATCATCGAGGTGCAGGGCAACGAGGCTGTGCGCATCGACCGCATCGCGCGGCGAAACCAAGCGCCGGCACCGGGCTCCACGCGAAAGTCGAAGGCGCCACCGAAGAAGCCGGACATCACGTTCGAGCAGCAGGTGGCGTACTTCATGAAGCTGTACCCGGTTGGTTTCGAGGACGAGGCCTACATCAAGGCCGAGCGAGGCGAGCCCGGTGCGAAGGGCGCTGAGAAGCTCAAGGAAGCCGCACTCGAACGCGCCGAGGACCTCCTCAGCCTGAAGAATCTCGACGAGCTGCTCGGCAACACGAGCTTCGAAGAGATCCACCAGATGATCTACGAGTTCCTCACCAGCACGAAGAGCACGACTCAGAAGGCCGAGGCGACTCGCTTCAAGAACCTTCCGGAGGAAACGCGCGAGACGGTGGCGATGGCGCTTCGGGAGTTGCTCTACGGAGAGCGGACGTTCCCGATTCGCTTCGACTCGTTCGTGGCTGCGCTCGACGTCGAAGACGGTGCCACCTGGCCGCTGTCGACCTTGCTCGCTGCGCTGGTCTACCCGGCCGATCATCTGTTCGTAAAGCCGACCTTCTTCAAGAAGCAAGCGCTGATCTTGGATATCGATCCCAAGTACGACACGACGCCGAACGCCACGACGTACACGCAGTTCCTGGAAGCTGCCAAGAAGACGATGGAGCTTCTACAGGAAGCTGGGCAGCGCCCGCGCGACCTCTGGGACGTTCATGTGTTCGTTTGCAAGACGTTGAGCCCCAAGGCGATCAAAGAAGCTACCGGCATCGACGACACAGTCGAAGAGTAGCTCGGTGCGGTGAAGGCGCTGGTCCGAGCGGAATCGTGGCCGATTCGAGGTGGATTTCGAATCGCGCGCGGCGCTCGTGCTGCGGCCGAAGTCGTGGTGCTAGAGCTGCATGATCACGAGCGGGTTGGGCGTGGCGAGTGCGTGCCCTATGCACGCTATGGCGAGTCGATCGACTCGGTGCGCTCCGAAATCGAAGCAGGTTGCCGCGGTTTGGACCGCTCCAACGCGCGTGCGCAGGTGCGGGCGATGTCGGCAGGTGCAGCGCGAAACGCAGTCGACTGCGCGCTTTGGGAGCTGGAGGCCAAGCGTGCGGGCAAGCCGGTCTGGGAGTTGGCGGGCCTCGGCGGCGCGGTTCACGAGGTGCGCACGATGCGCACGGTGAGCGTCGACACCGTCCAGAGGATGAAGGCCGCGGCCGCGAAGCTCGCAGGCGCGAGGGCGATCAAGGTCAAAGTGGACGGCGGCGCGGATCTAGACCGCATCGCAGCCGTGCATGAGGCCGCGCCCGAGGCCGAGTTGCTGGTCGATGCGAACGAGGCCTGGTCGGTGGAGCAACTCGCCGCATGGCTTCCCGCGCTTCCGGAGCTCGGTGTGTCTGCGGTCGAGCAACCACTGCCGGCTGACAATGATGCGGCTCTCCGGGGGCTGGAGCGCAGCCTTCCGATCTGCGCCGATGAGGCGTTTCACGATCGCCGTTCGTTTTCGGATGTCGACGGGAAATACGACATGGTCAACATCAAGCTCGACAAGGCGGGAGGCCTCACCGAGGCGCTCTACTGCGTCGGGGAAGCTCCTCGCTTGGGCCTGCAGGTGATGGTCGGGTGCATGGTCAGCACCTCGCTCGCCGTCGAGCCGGCGCTATTGCTGACGTCCGGTGTGGAGTACGTCGACCTGGACGGGCCTCTACTGTTGGAAGCCGATCGCGAAGGGGCGCGCCATGACCGAGAATCGGGCCTGCTGCGACCGTCCTCAGCGATCTGGGGCGCGGGCTAGGAACGAGATCGCTCCTCGGATCACCGCCGGGTGGTTCATCAGGAACGTGTGAATCGCTGGTACGATGTGATGCTCGCTCGCGCCCTCGAGGCGGGTCTCGTCGACCGATACCAGCCCGTCGCCAGCCACGCCTGCGACGTCTCCAGCGAAGATCGCCACCGGAACCTCCGGAACAGGGAGGGTCGTCGCGAACCCTTCGGCGATCTGACCGAACGACGGGCCGAGGATGCCACGCATGACATTGGCTTTGTCGAGCGAGGCGGCGAGCGAGGCGCCCTGGTTCGGCGGCGCCACCATCACGATCCGTTCAATCGACGCACGCCACGCGGAATCATAGTTGAGGAGCTGCCGGACGATGAGGCCACCGAGGCTATGGGACGCGAACGAGAGCTTGCGGGGGGTGGGCAGATGGTCGAGTAACTCGGCGACCGTCGCCGCATGTTCCTGAACGGGCTTGCGGGTGCTCGGGTAGTCGAGACGCGCGGTCGTGAATCCAGCTTCCACCAGACCTCTGTCCAAACGCGCGAGGGAACGGCGGGTTCGGCCGAGACCATGCAACAAGACGACGAGGTGATCTGCGGGAGCCCCGGCCGGACCGGCTTCTTCGAGAGCGCGCTCGCACTCCGGCACGGAGCCGCGGCGCACGATGCGGCCGGCGGGATTGAGCAACCGGCTCGCCCGGCCATCCCAGCGGCGCTGCACGCGCCAACCGTCGCGCCACCGAATGTCGGCCCACAGCTGCGTGCCGGGGGGCTCGATCATCCCCCGAGGTCTTCTCTCAGCCAATCCTGAATTTTGTTGTCGGTCGGGTAGATCTCTTCGACGTGTTCGGAGTCGACCAGCGCCGAAGTGATCTTCTTGAGCATGTGCTTGACTGACCGCGCATCGGAGCCGGCGGTGACGAGCTCGATCAGCAGGGCGTCTTTGCGGTCCGGGTCGAGCTCGAGGTCACCTTTGTCGACCATGCGATCGAGCGAAACCGAGAGGGCGGACAAGAGCTTGCGCGTAAACGGCGTGTGCTGAAACGGCGGTGGCTCGTCGACGTACTCGTCCTCTTCGTCGGGTGCCGGGACACTGGCCGCCGTACGCCAGCTGTCGTGCCGTTCCATCCAAGCGAGCGCCATGGCGGCGAGCTTCTCATCTTCGCCTGCCGCCGTGTCCTCGATGATTCTCGGAACATCGCCGGCATGGATCGCCTGCTCGAAGTCGATCAGATGCTCGACCAGCGAACGGTGAACTGCATCCATGTCGGACACGCCGATCTCCTCTGGCAACTCGAGAGTGCGGGTCGCGAGGAACCTGCGCGTGAGCCAAAGCGACAGGCGCCGTTGCCATCCGTCCTCCCGATCGACCGCCGGGTTACTACCGTCGGATTCGACGAGAGGCCATTGGCCGCGAGAGATCGCATCCCATGCCTCGTACAGCGGCGTGTCGAGAAGCTCCTCCACGATGTAGAGGGCAGACGTGGGTCCCTTTTCCCACTCGTCGTCGAGCGGTGACGATGCGTCGCTTTGGATCTCTTGGAGCGCGGCGTCGTCATGCTCGCCCTTTGCGTGTCGCACCTGGGCGGTCATCCATCGGAGCACGCCTGCGAGGTCTGCGAACTCGAGGTCGCCACGCATGCCATCCTTGATCGTGTAGACACGATGATGGCCCTCCGGATCCGCGATCGTGTCGGCCAAGAAGATCATACCTTCGAGACCCGGGACGACGAATGGCTCGACCTCGCCGACTTGTATCGCCCAATGCAATCGCCACGGACGACTGTCATCGCCAACGGCGATGCCTCCGTACGAAGAGTCGATCACGTCCAGCAACTGGAATCCGTGCTCGGCGCTCGACGTAAGGTGCAGGAGATCGACGAAAGCATCGATTCGAGACTCGCCGAGCTCGGGCGGCTCGCCTGGTTGACCGAGGGCATCCCAGTAGGCCTGGATCCCCTTTAGAAACGCCTGTTCGGGCATAGGGGGCGGAAACTAGCCCAATTTCGAGAACGTGACAGCCCGGCGTCCACTTGAAACACGTTCTATTCTTGCCTAGACCCAACAGCGTATGCCCGTAGCGGCGGAATGACCGCTTTGCCCGCCGAAACCAAGGTGGCCGGGGCCTACGGACCTGAGGAAGAAGGCGATGCCGATCGATCAAGATGCATTCAAACAAGCGCTCCGAGGCTGGGCCAGCGGCGTGACGGTGGTGACTTCACGCTCCGGCGACAAGATGCACGGGATGACCGTATCCGCCTTTTCGAGTGTCTCAGCAGACCCGCCCCTCGTGCTCGTGTGCGCGAACCGTTCCTCGACCACCCACGGCATCATCGAGGAGGGGGGGGTGTTTGCGGTGAACATTCTCGCGGCGCATCAGAAGGACGTGTCCAACGTATTCGCCTCGTCGAAGTACGAGGATTCACGACTGGAGCACGTGGGCTGGACCGAGGGTCAGACAGGCGCACCGCTCATCGACGAGGCGCTCGCCTCGTTAGAATGCAGGGTCTCGAGCGCGCATCGGGAGGGCAGCCACACGATCTACGTCGGAAAGGTCGAGGCCGTCCATGCGACCGATGCCGAGCCGCTGGTCTACTACAAGGGGGCGTATCGCTCCCTCGAGTGCGCCGACTAGCCGACTTCCTAGCGCGACGACTACTCGTCTTCCTAGCGCGACGACTACTCGTCGACGAACTGCCGCCAGAGCATTTCGAGCGTCGTTTCGTGCATGCCGGCCTTGGTCGCGTTGTAGGGGGTGAAGTTCACCAAGCGGACGTACGCCACGCGAGCGTCCGACCCGTCACCATCGATGTCTAGGACGTTGAGGCAACCCATGTCTTGCTCGAGTCGCCGGTAGATCTGCGGGCCGGCGCCCAGCGCTTGCGCCAGGATGGTTCGATTGACGACCCCGTGAGCGGCTACGAACGCTTGGCTCCAGTCGTCGCGGGTCAGCAACGCCTGCCATGCAGCAGCCACCCGGGCCCAGAGGTCTGCGTACGGTTCGCCGGTGAGAAAGTTCGCCCCGGGCACCTCGGCATTGTCGAATGCTCCGACGAACAAAGCCTCCATCTCTTCGGCGGACTCGACCTCCTCGAAGGTGCCTGTCTTCGCTTCTCTGAGGTCCTCGACGACCGCGATCTCGAGGGGTCGTGACCCAATCGCAAGCTCTGCGGTCTGGCGGGTGCGCTGGAGTCCCGTGCACGCAGCCAAGTCGATTGGCACGTCGGCTAGGAGCTGACTCAGCGCCTCGGCTTGGGCCCTACCCGTCGAGTTCAGCGGCGGATCCTCGTTTCCGAGCTCATCGCCCGCCCCGAAATAGGACACGTCTCCGTGCCTGGCTAAGTACACCCTGCGTCTGTTCGTCACGGCGCGGAGCATAGCAGCGGGTGCCGCTTCGCGCCCCAGCTGCTAGCGTGCGCCGTATGTCTCAGATGAAGTGGGCTCTCATCATCCTGGCCGCCGTCGCGGTCACGGGGTGCACCAAGAAAGAAACTCCGGCTCCGGCGGCTGAGGAAACAGCTGCCGTCGAGGAGGAGAAACCAGCGGTCGCTGCCGTTGAGCCGATCCAGCCGCTCCCGAACTCCGTCAACGTGAACATGGAGAAGGTGTTGCTCGGAAGGAGCCTCTTTCACGACAACGCGCTTTCGGGCGACGGGACGCTCTCGTGCGCCACATGCCACATGCTGGATCACGGCGGCGCGGAACCGCACAAGACCTCGACTGGGATCCGCGGCCAAGTGGGCCCCATCAACTCGCCCTCGGTGCTGAACGCTGGATACAACTTCGTTCAGTTTTGGGACGGGCGCGCGAAGGACTTGCAGGAGCAGGCTGCCGGCCCGGTCGAGAACCCAATCGAGATGGGCGCCAAGTGGGACAACGTGGTCAAGCGCCTCGAGAAGAACACGGAATACGTCGCGACGTTCGCAAAGCTCTATGACGACGGCATCACCAAAGACAACGCGACCGACGCGATCGCCGAGTACGAGAAGTCGTTGATCACCCCTTCCCGCTTCGACAAGTTCCTCCTTGGCGATGAGACCGCGATCACCGATGCCGAGAAGAAGGGCTACACAACGTTCAAAGAGGCTGGTTGCACCGCCTGCCATACCGGCATCATCGCCGGCGGCACGATGTTCCAGAAGATGGGCCTCGTGAAAGACTACTTCGCCGATCGAGGCACGCCGGTCACCGAGGCGGACCTCGGACGCTTCAACGTCACCAAGAACGCCGCCGATAAGCATTTCTTCAAGGTTCCGACGCTCCGGAACGTCGAGCTCACCTCGCCTTATTTACACGACGGCTCGCGCGCCACGCTCGAGGAAACCGTGAAGGTCATGGGCACGTACCAGCTCGGTAAAGACCTGAGCGACGCGCAGGTCAACAGCATCGTGACGTTCCTGAAGAGCCTCACCGGCACGCTTCCGGCGCACGCGAAGCCATAAGCGGACCCGGAGGGGCCGGCTACGCGGCCGACAATACCCAGCCGAGCCCGAGTGACCTAGTTGACGACCTGGAGACGGACGGTCTCTGGGTCGGGTTCGGCGCGGGGAGCGGGTGCCGGAATGTATTCGTGGCTGGCCGGGACCTCCGCCTCGGCGCTCTCCTCGGACTTGGGTACCGCGCGCCGCATGAGCATCTGCCATGCCTCTTTCGGAGCTGGGACCTTCTCTTTGAGCTCGACGTAGATGAGTCGCCCGAGCGATGGCAGGTAGGGCGCCATCTTGCCAAAGGTTTGCTTGGCGTGCGGAACGTCCTTGGTGAGGAAGCCCTTGGTGCGGGTCATCGCGCGACTGGTGTGCACCTTCGCGCGGCCGAGCGGCCCCTTGCCGACGAGCGGGCCGATCTCGTGGATGATATCGGCGCTGGTGCCCGCAACCACGTGGGGCGCCTTGTAGAACGTGTTTGCGTATCGAGAGCCCTTCAAGAACTCGCGCGCCTGCTCGTCTGTGATTCCGTACTGGTCGAGCGCGGCCCGGTGCTCTTGGCGAGCACGCTCTCGGGCCTTGAACATGTACATCTGCACGCGCGAGTAAAAGTTCACCGCGCCGTCGCCGCTGGTTTCGACCGGGCAGTAGATCGCATTCGGGTGAAGCTCGGTGATGACGGTTTGAATCCCATCGGAGACGCCGGAGCTCGGCATGCAGCCGAAGGGCTTCACGCTCAGGGTCATGGTCGCCTTCTGCTTGGCCACGTTGAGCACTAGCTTGGCGACCTCCATGTGGCCTTCGCCACCGCGAAGCTCGTTGTTGTAGAAGCTGTGTCCGACCTTGGCGATCTCGTCCATGTCGGGGAGCTTGTTCCCCTTCAGGCCGGCGACCGCGCTGAACGTGGCGAACGTGGCGCGCAGAGCGAGCTCTCCAAGCCAGACGCCCGCCATCTTGTAGCCGACGTCGGAGCCTTCGAGCCCGTAGTACGACTCATCGGTTCCACGCAGTGTCATGCGCCGTTCGGTGTCATGCCTCATCTCCCAGAGGGTGTAGAGGAGCCAGTTGACCAGCGTCTGGATGTCGTTTTCGCCACCTTCGGACTCGACGAATCGTTGGAGGTGGTAGTTGCCATCGCCCTCGGTCGTCATGGCCCAAAACTCGCCGATAATCGCGACCTTGGGCTTTGCGCGGAGCCGATCGAGCTCCACCGCTTCGAGGAACTTTCGGCCACGCCAGAGCGCTCGGAGAACGCTGCGGTTTTGCTGGAGCGCCTCGTGCACCTCGGCCTTCACCTCGGCGATCGCGCGGTCAGTCGCACCCTCTTCGACCTCGTAGGGGCGCATGCGATAGCTGAGCACGTTGAGCACATCGCCGGCGAACAAGCCACGCGCTAGCGCCATGAAGAACTGAGGGTTGAGTACGAGGCCGATCTCTTCTCCCGTCGCCTGCTTGAACCCGGACTGCTGCTGGAAGAGCACGACGCGGAAGCCATCGAAGCCAGCATCGCGGAGAGCCTTGCGGTACTCGGTGACGTACATGCCGAACCTGCAGGGCCCGCAGGCGCCGGCAGTGAGAAAGACGTAGTTGTCGATGATCTCCTGCGCGGTGAGCCCTTCCTCGTCGCGCAAGCGGGAGAGCTCTTTGACGAGGTTTCCAACGGTGAAGTACGTGGGATTGCATTGCGCCTTGTTGCCAAATTCCTTGCCGTAGCGGAGCGACGCGACATCCGCGCACTCCATCGAGCGCGTGTTGTAGCCGATGCCTCTGAGCGCGGAGGCGACGAACTCGTCATGGGCCATCGTGAGGCCACCGTTGAGAATCGTCGTGGTCGGACGCTCTTTGGCTGAGAAGAACGGATCGATCATCGAATCGGTCCACTGCTCGCGCTCGTCTTCGAGCCCTAAACGAGCCCGCTCTTCCGCCTCGAAGGCGGCGAGCTCTTTGTCGATGTCGATTTCAAAACCATCAGCCATGTGTAGCCCCTTCACACCCGGACGACTCTGCCGTCCTTGGTCTTTCTTCCGAGACGAATCAAACTATCCGATACCGCATCCGGCAAAGCCGCGTCCTCCTCGGACCTCGCCGCTTCGACGCGATATTGGTTCACTTTCTCTGCAAGCTCGTGAATCTGGCGCTCGAGCGCGAGATCGGCCCGGCGATGCGCGGCGAGCTGCTCTTGCTTCATGCGCAAGAGCTCCAGCCGCTTCTCATCGATGCGCCGCTCGAGCTCGGCTTTGCGCGCGCCCACATCTTCGAGGTGCTCCTCGCGGAGCCTGAGCGAGTGCGCGTAGGTCTTGACGCGAATCTTGATCGAGCCCCCGGGCTTGTTGGCGTCGATGTCGTGCAACGAGGACGCCGGCACACCGCTCTTGGCCACGATGCTGTCGATGATGCCGTAGGTGGGCGAGTCGTGGCCGCACTTGAAGCTGCTCAGGTCGAGGATGGCGACATTGGGATGCCGCGAGGCGAACTTGGCTGCCCAAACCTTCTGTGCCGAGTTGGCGGAGTAGTTCTCGGGCCAGACGTCGTTGACGCTCAGCACGTCCTCGCCTTCGCCATAGAAGCGCTGGAGCCACTCGGGGTCCTTGGGAATCGAGCGAATGCTCAGGATCGGGTAGCCGAGGACCTGGAACTCGTCCGGGATGCCGTGGTGAAGACCCGGGTCGTTGTGGTACGGCCGCCCGAGCACGAGGATGGCGACCTTGTCGTCGTACTCGACTTGCTCGAGGATCGCTTTGCCCTTGTCTTGCACGTCTTGGTCGAAACGATCGAGCGCGGAGAGAGCCTCTTCGACGGCGAAATCGCTTTCGTCCTCGGTCATCCCGAGCACATCTTGAAATGCCTCGAACATGTCGCGCTTGAGAAGTGTCGGCTCTGCAAAGCTGAACGCCGGGGCCAAATACTCGATGCCGCGGGTGTCGAAGTAATCCTGCTCCTTGGTGAACGCGGCCTTCATGACATCGGGTGTGCCGGCGACGATCGGGCAGCTGGCATAGTCGACAGCGTCCGTCACGAACGAGGGCACGTGCGTGAGGATCGGGAAGAAGATCGCGTCGAACGGTGTCTTTTCGTGCTTGTGGAAGAAGAGCTGGTGGAAGTGCGCCTGCGCAACCTTGGATGGATAGCAGGGGTCGACCGAGCCGTATTTGCCGCCTTCGGCAAACATCTCCTCGGAGCTCGGGTCGCTAAAGACGATGTTCTTGGGCCGCACGCCGAGCACCTCGAAGAACGTGCGGAAGAACGGCGCAGTCGAGTACATGTTGAGGACGCGCGGAATGCCGACGCGCCACTGCGCCCGCTTCTCGGCCGCTTCCTTGGATGACCGCTCGAAGCTGCGTGTGTACTTCATGCGCTCGATCGAGCCGAAGAACTTACGCTCGACTTTCACGTCCTCGACCTGTGTGCCGGCCTCGGGCATGGGCTGAACGCCTGCAATGCGCTTGAACGCCTTGAGGCCCTCGTACGTCACGAGGTTCGGGAACTCTTTCAGGATCTTGCGGCGCTCTTTGACGAGCTCTTCCATGGCGTCTTTCGACTCGACCATGCCCTTTTCGCAGGAGAAACCGCTGATGTACCGGCTGGTCGACCCGTCCGGACGGAACGCATCGATGAAACTCCGCGAGCAGTTGTTCGCGCAGAAGTGACAGGTCGTGGTCTCGTCATTCGTGGTTTGGTACCGAAGGTCGATCGCCGCATCCAAACCGATGAAGGTGGAGCTTCCGCGACGCTTCACGACGCGCAGCGTCTCCATGGCGGCACCGATCGCGCCGGCTTCCCCACTGTGCGGGTGCACGTACACTTCGGCGTTCGGCACGCGTTCCCTGATGTAGTCGACCTGTGCCTTGACGGCCGCCATGTTGTATTGCGTGCCGCCCTGAAGCACGAACTTGCGCCCGAGCGCTGCCATGCGCGGAACACCGACGACGTACTGCCAGACGTTCTTCGGAAGAACCTGCGCGAGCCCGGCGAGGAGCTCTTCCTTGCTGAAGCCTTCCTTCTGGAAGTTGACGCGGTCGGTGTCGAGGAAGACAGCGCAGCCGTAGCTGAACTTCGGCGCCAAGTCCGCCTGGAAGGCAGTGTCCGCGTACTCGGTGACGGGCAGGCCGAACTGATCGGCCATTGCTTGCAGGAGCATGCCGTTGCCGGCGGAACACTGATTCGACAACTTGAACGTCTTGATGTCGCCGTTCTCCATGAACAGGACCTTGATGTCCTGACCACCGATGTCGCAAATCACGTCTACATCGCCGAAGTAGTGCGTGGCACTCATCATGTGCGCGACGGTTTCGACGATGTTCACGTCGGCGCACACGCACTCTTCGAGCACGTCTGCCGCATAGCCGGTCGCGCCGAAGCCGAGGACCTCGATCTCGGCGCCCTTGGCGCGCATGCGTGACCGAAGCTCACCAAGGAGCTCCTTGGTGTCCTGAATCGGGTTGCCCTTGGATAGGGCATACGCCTTCATCAAGACTTCGCCATCTTCGCCGAGCAGGACGGCCTTCGACGAAGTGCTTCCCCCGTCGAGCCCGATGACCGCGCGCACCGTTTCGGTGTCAGCCTCGGGCTCGATGAACATCGGGACGTGATAAGCGCCTAGGAACTGCTCGAGCTCCAACTCGTCGCGTGCCAGTGGTGGGCCGGCGCTCTCACCGAGGCGCTCTTTTCGCCCCTCGGTGATGTATCGGCGCAAACTGTCGAGGCCCGTGTAGACCCCGACGCCGGCCGGCTCGTGCATGCCATACATCACAGCACCGTAGGCGGCGTAGAGCGCCGCGTTGTCGGGCACTGGAATCAGCTCTTCGATCGGCACGTCCTTCGGGTAGTCGTAGCCGCGCTCGTCCCAAGTCTCTGGGATGCGCTTGCGCCAACACTCTTGAAGGAATGGGAGGAACGTGTTCGGCCCGCCAAGCAGCAGCACCTTGTGCCGAAGCGTGTTGCCACGCGTGAGCACCGAGAGATTCTGCATCACGATGGCGTCGGCCAGCGAGCACATGATCTCGTCGGCCGGAATGCCGGTCTTGACGAGATTGACGATGTCCGTCTCGGCAAAGACGCCACACTTCGCGGCGACGTGGTGAAGGTGCGCGTCGTCGAAGTGAAGGTTCAGGGTCTCGTCGGCCGGCATACCGACCTTGATCATGCATTTGTCGATGGTGGCGCCGGTGCCCGACGCGCACTTGTCGTTCATCGAAGCGATGGAGGACTTGTCGCCCGTCTGCTTGTTCTCTTTGAAGACGATGATCTTCGCGTCCTGGCCGCCCAGCTCGACGACCGACCCCGCATCAGGGTGGAGCGTCTCCACCGCCAAGGTCACCGAGTTCACCTCCTGGACGAACTTTGCACCGAGGGGGCCCTCCAGCGGCTTTGCGCCCGAACCGGTGATGAACGCTCGAACGTCGTCGCAACCGAGCTCCGCCAAGATTTGCCCAATGCGCACCATGAAGTCGAGGACGCACTCCGCCTGCTTGGTGTGGTGCCGCTGGTAGTCGCTCCAGATGATGTCTTTGGTCTCGGGATCGACGACGACCGCTTTGACGGTCGTGGAGCCGACGTCCAACCCTACTATCGCTCTGTTCATAAGAACGGCTGCACCCTTCCCTCGTAAGGTACTTGAGGTAAACACAAGCTTTGGTGAAAGTCACGCGGCTTGCCTTGCAAATCGGGGACGTCGACGTCACGCCTCGCACTGCGAGCGGTTGGATCGTATAGCACGCCGCGGAGGACTCGATGAGCAAGGTCTTGATCATTGGTGCGGGCGGCGTAGGTGGTGTCGTCACCCACAAATGCGCGGACGATAGCGACACGTTTTCCGAGATCGTGCTCGCCAGCCGAACGCTGTCGCGTTGCGAGAAGATCCAGAGCCAAGTGCGAGAGCTTCGCGGCCGTGAAATTGAAATCGCCCAAGTGGATGCCGACGACGTCGCACAGACGGTGGCCCTGATCAAACGAGTGCAACCGGCGCTCGTAATCAACGTCGCCCTCCCCTACCAGGACCTGCCCCTGATGGATGCCTGCTTGGAGGCAGGGGTCGACTATCTCGACACCGCGAATTACGAGCCACCGGACGAGGCGAAGTTCGAATACAAGTGGCAGTGGGACTACCAGGGGCGCTTCGAATCCGCTGGAATCATGGCCCTATTGGGCTCTGGCTTCGACCCCGGGGTGACGAATGTCTTCTGCGCGTACGCCCAGAAGCACCTGTTCGACGAAATCGATTACGTCGACATCCTCGACTGCAACGGTGGCGACCACGGCCATCCCTTCGCCACCAACTTCAACCCCGAGATCAACATCCGCGAGATCACTCAGCGTGGCCGATACTGGGAGAACGGCGAGTGGGTGGAGATCGACCCGATGTCGCAGTCGCGCATGTTCGATTTTCCCGAAGTCGGCGAGCGCAAGGCCTACCTGCTCTATCACGAAGAGCTCGAGTCGCTGGTGAAGCACATCGACGGCCTCAAGCGTATTCGTTTTTGGATGACGTTCGGGGACGAGTACCTGACTCATCTTCGGGTGCTTCAAAACGTCGGCATGACACGCATCGATCCAGTCGAATACGAAGGTCGCGAGATCGTGCCGATTCAGTTCTTGAAGGCACTACTCCCCGACCCGTCGACGCTCGGCGAGAACTACACGGGCAAGACCAGCATCGGTTGCCTGATCGAGGGCAGCAAAGACGGAAAGCCTCGCAAGGTGTTCATCTACAACGTGTGCGACCACGAAGAGTCCTGGAAAGAAGTCCGCGCCCAGGCGGTTTCGTACACGACCGGTGTCCCGACGATGGTCGGCGCCAAGATGATGCTCACCAAGCGGTGGCAAGGCAACGGCGTGTTCAACATTGAGCAGCTCGACCCCGAGCCGTTTCTCGAAGAGCTCGCCGTACGCGGGCTGCCCTGGCACGTGAAGGAGATGTAATGCTCCCTTGCGCGCAGCTCGATCTCGCCCGAGTCGATTCGCCGGCTTACGTGATCGACGTGGCCGTGCTGGAGCGCAACTTGGAGCTACTGGCACATGCCCAGGGGGCAGCTGGCTGCGGGGTTCTACTCGCACTCAAGGGCTTTGCAGCTTGGTCGACGTTCCCGTTGGTCGCCGAGTACTTGGATGGCGTGGCGGCGAGCGGGCCGGATGAAGCCAGGCTCGGCGCGGAGGAGCTCGGGAAACAAGTCCACACCTATTGCCCCGCCTTTGATGAGAAATCGCTGCGCGAGACCATTCGCTACTCGGATCACGTCGTCTTCAATTCGCCATCGCAGGTCGATCTGTTCCGCTCCATCATCGATGAGCATGCCGCGGACACGCACTTCGGCCTGCGCATCAATCCGGAGCACTCCGAAGTCGACGTGGCGCTGTACGATCCATGCGCACGCGGATCACGGCTCGGGACGACCAGCAGAACGCTCGCCAAGGCCAACCTCCAGGGGGTCGACGGACTGCACTTTCATACCTTGTGCGAGCTTGGGGCCGACGCGCTTCAACGCACGCTCGCGGTCATCGAAGACCGATTCGCACCGTGGCTCGACCGCGCGGCGTGGGTGAACTTCGGTGGAGGTCACCACATCACGAAACCGGGCTACGACGTCGGCCTGTTGGTGAACCTGATCCGTGACTTCAAGCGGCGGCATCGCGTCGACGTGTTCCTGGAACCCGGGGAGGCGATCGGGCTCAATGCTGGTGTCCTGGTCGCGTCTGTGCTCGACATCGTCGAGAACGACGGACAGATCGCGATCCTCGACACCTCCGCAACCGCCCACATGCCCGACGTCCTCGAGATGCCCTATCGCCCGGAGATTCGGAACGCCGCCGGCCCCGGAGACCTCGCCCACACCTACCGCCTAGGCGGTCTGAGCTGCCTCGCGGGCGACGTGATCGGGGAGTACTCCTTCGCTCAGCCCTTGAAGATCGGTGACCGGCTGCTCTTCGAGGACATGGCCCACTACACGATGGTCAAAACCACCACGTTCAACGGGGTACGGCTGCCATCGATCGCCCTCTACGACCCGCGTGACGACTCCTACCGCGTGCAACGGCGCTTCGACTACGCGGACTACCGGAACCGCCTCTCTTGAGGCTTGAACTTCGATCCAAAGCGGTAAGACTCGCCCCATGGATGCCCTCTCGGATTTCACGGCCTACGCCCGGGAAACCGGCTCACGCATGAGCGATCAGCCGCTGCTCTTCGAGGTGACCCGGTGGCTCGATGCGACACAGCATGAGCTGTTCAACTACGTGACCGACTTCGATCGACTGAGTGAATGGCTCTGGGGCGCGAAGAAGACCTGGGCGGACGACACGAAGGCCGAGGCTCCAGGCCAGGTCGGGTCGGTGCGTATGATCCAGGGCTCGGGCGGCAAACCCATCCGAGAGGTGGTGAAGGCGTTTGAAGCGCCGCGGATGCTCGCTTACTCGGCGAACGATGGGGCTTTTTTTGGAACGTGCACCGAGCACCTCGGCGTCTTCACTTGTGAGCCGCATCCCGATGGTGGCACGGTGGTCTGCTGGCTTGCATACGGCCGCCTTCCAAGCTCCCCGGCCAAGGCCTGGGCAGGGAAGAAGCTGTTCCAAGTCGCGCTTGGCAGAGGGATGAAGAACCTGGAGCGAAAGTTCCCGCCTCGCTGAGCGCATGGAGCTCGTCCGCAGCAATCGACCCGAGCACCTAGCAGACGCCCTGGCG
>Ga0209567_10000736_pt1 | contig 17846 bp, 20 predicted proteins | sample COG_12_FD_184756 | JGI IMG/M metagenome (GOLD analysis project Ga0209567, IMG submission 184756) | Pelagic marine sediment microbial communities from the LTER site Helgoland, North Sea, for post-phytoplankton bloom and carbon turnover... | ecosystem: Environmental > Aquatic > Marine > Neritic...
CAGCTACCCATCATCGCTGAGGACCTCGGCGAGCTCTCCCCTGCTGTGCCGGAGTTGCGCGACCGGCTCGGGCTGCCGGGCATGAAGATCTTCCAATTCGGCTTCGACGACGACGAGTCGCACCCCTTTCTGCCGCACAACTATCCGGAGCGTTGTGTGGCCTACACCGGGACTCATGACAACCAAACGGTCAGCGGTTGGTGGGCGACGGCAACCGGAGCGGAGCGCGAGTTGGCGATGCGCTACCTGGATTGGGACGGCTCATACCCGGCACCGCGCTTCTTGGAGGCGGTATGGGCCTCGCGGGCGATGTTTGCTGTCGCCCCACTGCAGGACTTCCTCGGACTCGACGACCGCGCCCGAATGAACACGCCGGGGACGACGGGCGACAACTGGACATGGCGGATCTCAGCCGACGCGCTGTCTCCCGCGCTGGCCCGGTCGATCTCCGAGCTCAACGCCCGCCACGGCCGCTGACTGACTGTCAGCGCGTTGCGCTCCGGTCCGCGTCCAGCCAGGTCTCGTGGACCGACAGCCAACGTAGCCCGTTTGGAGTCGCCCCGTCGCGTTCGAACACCACCGTCGATAGCCGCCCCGTCGTGTTCGCGGCTTCCTGCTGCCATTCCTGATAGCGAGCGACGACGATGCTCGCCGAATCGTGCAAGAGCACCGGCTCTTCGATCCAGATCCGGCCCGGACGGGCGCCGTGGCCGTTGCGCACCCCGGCGAGGACTTGGATGCACGTCAACACGTGACCTTGTGGTGTCACCATGGAGAAGCCGGGGTCGAGAACGGCGCGGAATCGCTCGAACGCGTCGTGGTGGTTCGGCAGGTCTCCACAGAACCACGCGTCAAAGAACTCGTGGAGTTCCCGAATCTCGCGGTCCCAATCGGGACTCGCAGTCAGGGACGTACCTCGACGAGTTGCTTCGTCGTCAGATCGAGCACTCGCTCGACATCACTCCTCGAGTCGGCGATCCAGCGTGCCAAACTCTCCCCTGGGACCCGCACCAGCCACCAGGCGACGTCGCGAGTATCAGACCCACGGTGTGCCAGCCAGGCTGCCCTCCCCACGGCAACGGCCTCCGCCTCGACCTCGAACACCCCAAGAGTGGTCTCGATCGGTCCGGTGTACCTCTGCCCCGGCTCGAGCGCGGGCTCCAGGAACTGCACCGCCTCAAACTGCGTCACATCACTCATCAGCGCCTTCCTGGTCTGGTCCTAAAATACTACGCAGCGTGGTGGTTCGTCACGTATCTTTTCTAAAACTTCCGAAGTGACCAATCCCGGGCTACTCCGGCACCCGGTCGCATACCTTGGTAGGCATTCACGCCAAGCGCGACACCCTATGGCTGATGGCGGCCAAGCCGGTCCCGACCCCGATCTGGATTGCGATCCAGAACCCGGTATGGCCGGTCACGAGGCAGAGCACACCTCCGGCGGCGAGCACTACTCCGCCGATCGTCCCTGCCACCAGGCCCCACCGTTGGCGTGCCGCCAATCCGGTGATCACCCCAATCCACGAGATGAGCATCACGCTCTGGACCAAAGCGCCCAGGGTGCTGGGCGCCGCCGCAGGATCCGCCGTCGGTGTCACCGCAAACACCCAGCCGAGTCCTATCAACCAGGCGGCGGCTACGACGGCTACCGACCGGCCGGGCACCGTGTCACCGAGGCGCTGCAAGCCACGGTCGTCTTGTCCCTGTGGGTGGTGCGACACCCTCTTGGGTGCGATGGTGCGCATGGTCGACCCCTCCTGTTGGTTTGTCCCTCTTCGTCTCCGAGTATGGTCGCCCGCTGGCTCTCGCGGGTCGATTCTTGGACGTTCATCGCGGGATGGTCACTCGAACACATCTCGAGCGGTGGAACCCTGCTCGACCAGTGTGGCGCCCTCCTCCTCGGCGGCCAACCGGGCGACTGCCGCGTCGAAGGTCTGCTCGGCGCCCTCGGTCCCCGCCAACACTGCGCTGAGTGCGGCAAATGCCTCGCCGAGACGCGCCTCCGCCGACTCCCCGGCGGCCTCGGCGAGTGCCGCACCCTCGCAGAAGCGATCACCCGCCTCGAGGTAGCGGCCCGCCGCCAGCATGTGCCCGCCGAGCATCCACAACGCTCGCGACTCCGGCAAGTCGCCCTTGTCGAGCTCCCGGGCGAGTTGGAGGTTGGTGATGGCTGCGTCTAGGCCGATCTGCAGGTCACGCTCGAGAACCTCTACACCAGGTTCTCCCCACCCCGGCCAGGTAGAGGATGCGAGGTCGTACATCAACGCTTTGGCCTCCGAACGCAGCCGGTAAGCAACCTCGCCCTCGGCCGCGCCGGCCGCCACCCAGCAGTGCGCGTATCCGGCGGCCGCCAGCGGGGCCACGGCCCCAAGGTCCTCGGCTTCCCAGTAGGCGTCGCGCACTGCCTTCCGATGGCAGGCAGCCACCGCCTCCGGATCTGGCGAGCGGGCGAGACGATCGATCTCACCGAAAGCGCCACTGGGTGCACTCTCATCCACGGCTATCTCCCCTATGACGGACGAGAGCCGGGACAAGCCGGCTCCCATCGAACAGTTCCGTTCGGTCTAGAGCATGATGCGCATCAGGCGTGAGAACAGCCCGACGGCATCAATCACGGCGTTGAGCGTCTCGCAGCCGCTTTGGGTGACAAAATCGACACAGCGGTCTTGGTCCGGGCCACCGCGGAGTGTGTTGCTCCCGGGACCACCGAAGAGCCTGTCGTTCCCCTCACGACCAAACATGAGGTCGTCGCCGGCCTGCCCATACAGGGTGTCGTCACCCTGGAGTCCGTCGACGCGGTCGGCGCCCTTCCCTGCTCGGATTCTGTTCTTGCCGTTGTTCCCGGTGATGTTGTCGTTGTGCCGGGTCCCGTTCACGTGTTTTACGGACTTGAGCGTGTCCTTGCCGAACCCCTTCGCGCTGCTAGTGGCGAGATTGACTGTCACCCCTCTTGGCGAGTCTTCGAAACTCACGGTATCTGATCCGTTGCCGCCGATGACGTTGTCGCTACCAGGTCCCGGCGAGAAGTAGTCGTCGTCGCCTTCACCCTTGAGAACATCGTCGCCGCTACCGCCGAGGAGTTCATCGTTCCCGGCGCCTCCAAATAGCGTGTCACCGCCGTGTAGGCCGTCCAACAGGTCGTTTCCGTCGAGGCCCTTGATGAGGTTGGCGGCACCCGTACCTGAGATGGAGTCGTCGAAGTTGCTGCCGACGACGTTTTCGATAGAGCGCAGCGTGTCGTTGCCCTCGCCGGTTGCCGTCTTGGCGCCGAGGTCCACGGTCACGCCCGTCGTCGCTTTCGTGTACTTGACTTGGTCGGTCCCGGCTTCGCCGTCCATCTTGTCGTTGCCGCGGCCACCGGTCAGCTTGTCGTTGCCGCCGCCGCCACAGATTCTGTCGTTCCCACCGCGGCCGTTGATCGTGTCCTTGCCGCCACCGCCCATGAGGACGTCGGCGCCCCCGGTTCCGTTGATGACGTCGTCGCCGGCGGTGAAACTCAGGTTCGTCGGCACCTTGCCGAAGCAGAGGCCTCCCGCATCGGCCACTTGAACGGCGCTGAAGGCATCGATCAGCCCACTGCCAGATAACGGGTCGACGCCGTTGTTCTCCATGTCGATGGCCGTTCCGCGCAGGATGTCGTTGGTCGCAGCAGGGTTGAGGGATCCGTTGGCGTCCAGCATCAACGCCGCTACCGCCGCCGCGTGCGGCGCGGCAGCTGATGTGCCGAAGAAGTTCGGGAAGCCGTCGCCATCAGAATCGCTTCCGAAGAACGTGGTATTGGTGCCGTCCGGAGCCGCAATCTCCGGTTTGAAGCGGTTCACCGGTGCGCCGGGCAACGCCGCCCCGGCAGCATCAAAGTAGAACTGGAGTTGCCCGCCGAGCGAGCTAAACGGCTCTACGTTGATCTTCCCTGCCGGCGGCTGAAAGGCTCCGCCCTGATCGATCTCTCGGTAGTAGACAGCGCCGACCGCCATCGCTCCCGCAGCTGCAGCGTGTCCATAGATCTGGGCATCATTGAATACCCCTGCATCCCAACCGATACCCGAGTCGAAGTAGTCATAGGCCGCGATGCGGAAATCAACCCCGGCCATGCGGCCGCAGACGTGTTCCACGACCAGATGCACCGTCTGCGTTCCCCCGGACGTGTTCTGATAGACGAGGTTTTCCTGAGGGTCACCTGCCCGGTTGCCTTGTGAGCAACCCTGGACGGAGGCGCCTCCCCCAAAGGCACCCAAACCGCAAAATGCAGGATTCTGGGCCGTGCAAATCCGCAGATCGAGATTCACCGCAGACCCGGGGCCCTGTTGACCGCTGAAGGGCTCGTTCCAGCCCAGCCACAGCCTGACCGCTTCAAAGTTGTCGAGCTGAATGGACGCGTAGGCGTCACCGCCGCCCCAGTTGTGGAAGTCGTCTCCAAAAGTCACATCGTCGGAGGGAGGGTTGACGTCGCGGTACGTTTGATGGACGCCATACCGGGCGCTATTGCCAGCGGACGAGTAGTACGCGACTCCAGCATCGACCGCATCCTGGGCGGCCTGGGCGATGAGGCCGTCTTGGAACATGGGCTCCGCGAAGTAGATCACGTCATCGACGATGACGTCGGCGCCGCAGTTCACCAGATCCGTGATGCCTTGCGCAAAATTCGGGATCGTATCGAAAGCGGAATGAAACAGAAGGTCGCTGCCAGGAGCTAGATCGTGGATCAACTCGGCCATACCCGCGCCTTCGTCGATCCCAGTCGTGGGTCCGGGATCGAGGATCCCCACAGTTGCGGGCAGGTCACCGCTTCCCTGCGGGGAAGAACCAGTCAGCTTCCGGTTGCACCCTCCGCCGCTGAGCGAGCCACCAATATTCCGATGGAACGTGTCCGACATCACCCCAATCGTGATCCCCGAGCCGTCTACGCCGAAGGTCGACCTAGCGCTAGCGGCGTTGATCGACAGATCGGCCTGGCTCGCCACCGATCCCACGTTGGTCTTCGCTCCATAGTTGGGGTGGATGGTGGTGATCTCTGAGATAGCAGCCAACTCGTCGTACCGCGCGGGGTCAATCGTCCCGCTCAATCTCCCCCATTCCGGGAAGGCTCCTTGGACCTCAAAGCCGATCGCTTCGGCCTGGGCAACGACCTCGGGCGTCAGCTCCGTCAGTCGGATGTCCAGGGCGGGGTAGCTTGCGCCGAACTCCAAACCCAGAGCCTCACGCTTGAGCGCCTCAGTAGGGCGTCCTGCCGCTTGTGCGGCCCTGATCCCCAGAAGGTCCGAGGAGACCTTGGCGAGGGCCGGATTGCCTTCCATCAGCTCGACCATTTCGGGGGCAACCGGCTCCGGCTCCAATTGCGCGGCCCCGGCTGCGGGGATCGCAACGACCGTTGTCGCAACCAAGAGCGCGACGATGACTTTCCCTACACGACGGTTCACAGGTGTCCCCTCTTCTCCAAGGCGCAAAGTAGAGGTCCAGCATACGTGGGCAACGGTTTTTTGGGCCGTGCTGTCTTGTTTCGTGCGATAGGACTAGCCCGTGCGCCACCGGGTTGAAGAGCGAAGCCCCCCGCCGTGCGGCGGTACTACCCTTTCGCCACCGTGCAGGCAGGCGGGCCGATCATCCGCATGTGTGCAACCCGGAAAGGATGCGATGACAACACCAAGCGACGAGGCTCCGGCAGGCGACGCGGGCGACGCGGCGTCCGAGGCTGAAGCTCCTCCCAAGGGCGGCTTCGGCAAGCAGCAGATCATTGCGACCATCATCACGCTCGTCGTTCTGATCATCGTGTTCGTACGGATCTTTCCCCAGCTCGGCGACTATGACAAAGCGTGGGCTGCGATTCAGAACATGTCCACGGCGTGGGTCGTCGCACTGGTGGTCGCCACCATTTCGATGATCCTGATCTACGCGTTGCCGTTCCAGGCGGCGCTGCCGGGTCTCTCGTATGGCAACGCGTTCATGGTCCGTCAGACCTCGTTCATGATCAGCAACTCCATCCCTGCGGGCGGCGCCATCGGCCTGGGCGTCCAGTTCGGAATGCTCAACGGCTATGGATTTGGCCCTGCGCCTGCGACGGCCGCCATCGGCATCACCAGCGTGTGGAATACCCTCGTGACGCTGACGCTTCCGGTTCTCGCTGCGCTTGGTCTGGTCTTCGTCGGCTATACCAACGGAACCGCCACGCTGTTGGCCGTCGGTGGTCTCGTTGTGGTGGGGGTTTTGATCGGCCTCTTCGCCCTCATTCTCAAGAGCGAAGAGATGGCCCGCAGACTCGGCGGCTACGCCGACAACGCCATCAAATGGGCCGCAGGACTAATCAACAAGGACCCTGACCCCAATCTCGCCGAGGGTGCGGTCAAGTTCCGCGACTCCGTGGTTGGCGTCGTCCGCGAAAGGTGGGGATGGGTCACGCTGGCCAACTTCGGACAACAGTTCACCCAGTTCTTCATTCTCTACATGGCCCTGCTGGCCATCGGCGACGGAAGCAGCGAAGCCACGTTCATTGAGGCGTTTGCCGCCTTCGCCTTCGCCAAGCTGGCGACCTTCATCCCGCTGCCGCCGGGCGGGCTGGGAACGGTGGATGCCGCGATGACCGCGATCCTGGTCGCCTTCGGCGTCCCCAACAACGATGCGATGGCGGCCACTCTCATCTGGCGCGGTGCAACGTTCTTCCCGCAGATCGTGATCGGGATCATCACGTTCCTGATCTTCCGCCGCAAGCACCCCACGGTGAATACCCAAACGGCGTAGACGCCGCCGGCGTCGGTCGGTATGCGCTAAGTGAGGTCGACGAGTCGCTGTGCCACTTCTCGCAACATGGCAACGGCGATGGTCGGTTCGCGATTCAGCAAGTCTGCAATGTCGGCCCTGCGAATGACAAGGCCGCTCACGTCGCTCGTTGCCGAGACCCGCGCCGTCCTCGGGCTATCGGTCAGGATCGCGAGCTCGCCGAAGAAGTCACCGGGACCCCGTTCGATCGGCTCATCCCCCGGCGGCTCAATACGAACCGTTCCGGTTTCGATCACGAACACACCAAGACCGGGCTGGCCGATCTCTACCAAGACCTGCCCCGACGGTGCCTCAAACTCGGTGGCCACGGCGGCCACCTGACTGAGACCTTGCTCGTCGAGGCAAGCGAAGATCGGGACGCGCTGGAGGACTGAAAAGTCGTTGCTAGCCATAGCCGCAGCGTAGCAGTGGTCACGCAGGAGGTTCGGTGACTATCGGGTTCGGTCGGACGCCTCAACCCGGGCCGCAAATCCGTCCAGATCGGCCGGACCCGGCTCCCCGATCACGACGTCGATCCCTTCGAGCAGGTCGGCGTACTGGTCGTCCTGACCGGGTTGAACCGACGCCCATATCGGCACGTCGTCGGCGATGACCTCTTTGTATCGCTTGAGGATTGCCCGGTGTTGTGGTCGATCCAGATCGAGCTGGAACACCACGCCGTGGGCGTTCTCAACCATCGAACAGGTGTCTTTGAGAATCGGGCATGCAGTCCCCATATCGGGACCGTGACAAACCAACACGGGATGGCCCAATGGCTCGAGGAAGCTCGTGTCGAATCCTGCGTCGCCCGGCGTTACGTCGAGAATTATGCTTTGGTCGGAGTCCATTGAACCTCCTTGTCCTGCCTGCATTGGTACCGGGTACTGGTTAGGTCCACTAGGGGCAAAAGCCCCGCAACCCACTCATCCGAGCTCTTTGCCTGACCAAGAATTGGTCACTTCGCGTGCCTAAGAACTCACTATTACCTTCGGCGCCCCGTCAGAGTAGGCTTACCCCTACGGGGGTTGTGCTGGCAACACTGGCGTTGCCCTCAATCGGAATATGCACATAGGAGGGCATCATGATTCGTCGAAGGAAGCTATTGGCACCACTCTTTGTCGTCGTGGCGGCGATGGTCCTCGTTGCCATGCCGGCTGTAGCCGACGAGGCAATCGGGATCGACGACGAGGGCTTCGACCCGAGGGCACCCGGGGTGGTCATCGTTCGGCAAGTTGCCGAGTCGAACTCAGTCATCGTCAGGCTCAACAACAACTACCGTACGGCCCACTTCCGCATCGTGATTCGCGGCATCGACGTGGTGGATATCGACGACGACTTCCCGAAGCCGATTGGGCTCGAGGGCAAGTGGGACGACGGCAGGGTGGGACCTTGTCATGACGATCTCTTGGTGAAGGACTGGGAACCGGGAGCGGCAAGGACGAAGGTGGCCAAGGCCAAGTTCTACACCTGTTACGGACCCGACACCATCCGAATCCACCTCGGCGACGGACCAAACGGCACGGTTGATCCCGCCATCAAGGTCGTCTTCACCGAGCTGGAAAAGTTGGACAACGTCGAGGGCGTCTTTGTTGGGCTCGACCCCAACAGCGTCGGCGAGAGCTGGGTTCCTCTCTACGAGCAGCCGGGCGAAGGCGACTAGCCAAACGACTACTGAACCGAGAAAGGGCCCCGATCCGTCGGGGCCCTTTCCCTTTCTAGCGCCGGTGCGGTAGATCCAGCGCAAGAGGTGCAGCGCAAGAGATGTGAGTACTCAAGGCCCGCCGAGGAGGGATTCGGGGTCCTGCAGGTAGGCGTTGACTCGGTCGTAGAAGCGGGCGATGTGGAGTCCGTCGATGAGCGCGTGGTGGCCTTGCACGCTGAGTGGCATCTGAAGTCGGTTCCCATTGTCGTGGAACTTGCCCCAGGCGAATCGGGGGATGGAATCTGCCGGAAGCGCCATGATGGGATGCGAGAAGCTCGTGAATGAAACCCACGGGATGGCGGTCATGTACAGCAGATCGTCTCGACCCGGCAGCTCCGCCAGGGTCGGGTGTTCCTTGACATGCGCAATGCGCTCCTCGACGTGGGCAGCGAACACCGCGAAGTCGTCGTCGTAGTCGAGCGAGCAGAAGCTGAAGAGGCCGTCGTCAACGAGGATGGTCGTCGAGGGGTGAACCCTGACGTGCTCAATAACGCTGTCGTCGCGAATTCGCTGCCGGAACTCAGGTATGTCGTTGGCGGCTCGCGCCAGCACGTACACAATCACAGCGGTGACAGACACGCCTCCTTGCCGCACGGCTGACATCAGTGCCGTCACATCAACGTCGGCGCACATGGTGAAGTGCGGGTTATGGAACGAGCGGAACGTCTCGAAGTGTTCCCGCCGCGACCACGAATCGACATCAATCTCACGCATACACGACCCAACCTATCAGTTGTCTCGCCGATCAGGTGGCGACGCCAGAGCTGGCCAAGTGCATCTCCGCGACTGGTGACCAACACGACCACAACAGACGGCCCGAACTAATAGCCTCGTCGTTGTGGGCTACACAGGGCTGCTGTGGACTGAGGTCGCGGCCCAGCGATGTCAGAAGCTGCCCGCGGGGCTTCTTCCCGCAGAGTCGGCAACCGCATGGTCGAGGACCACCAGTAGCTGCCCTCTTTGCCAACCTCCTCATGTGAAACGGGTAAGCGGGTACGGAACTCCAGCTTGTGGATGTCCGGCTTCCACTGGGACCACCTCATCGATGCGCTCGAGAAACAGCACGTGCCCGTCACGCGTCACGTCCTCGGACCCGAACCGACAGACTGAGCCGACCCCCTGCGTATGGCCGACCCCATGTGTATACAAATGGGAGGGTTTGGCGTGAGCCCATACATATGGCCGGCGGCGTAGGACGCGATGAACGCCGCGTCGACGTTCGCCCCCTTGTCGGTGACGAGCATCACCAGCCCCCGGTAGCCCTCGATGTTGGCGTACCGGTCGTGGCTGTCACCGCACCTCGTCCCCTTCCCGAATAGGGCGTCGGCCTCGTCGAGGAGCAGACTGATCCGGCGAACAGGGCGCTGATGCCCGCAGCCCTGGAGATGATCCGTCGCAGGTGGGACCCCATGCCACCCGTGGGATGCCTCCGGTCACTCGTTGCCTCGCCGCTGTAGGCAGGCTTCGGAACTGTCGATGCCGGCTTGACCCACATGGGCAGATGGTCGCTCATCTGTTGAGTGCGCCAATAGACCCGGTAGTAGGTACCGTTTCGATCCGACGCCGGTTTCGGGTCGCGGGTTGCCTTCCAAAGAGAAGCCCGGGGAAGGGTAGTGGCGGAATGGTCCGTCGCCCCTACTTCCTCACTTGCGACCTGGTCGCCATTGCCGGAGCCGCCCCCACCGGGTCCCCCGACCCGTGTCCGTGATCGATGCCGGCGCATCGTGGCGTATCTGATCGGGTTCCTCTCGTTCGGCGCCACCGGCGGCGGGCTGCGGGTTGGTGACGTCGGCGTAGCGGTCGCAAGAACGACGTTTGGGATAGCTCTATCCGCCTGGGAAGAAGATCGCTGCGTCGTAGAAGGAGACGAATCCGCACATGTCGCTTTCATTATCCCAGCGGACTTGAGCACCCTCCAGGTCACCGAAGCCTTTACCCACGCCCGTGAACTTCGACCACGCGGCGCACTCACCACCGACCGCATCCGGATTGGGAGGGCCGGCAACAACCCACGTACCGGCGTACCCGCCGTCAATAGCGTCGAGTGTGATCTCGACGGTGCCCCAACTGTTCAGCGCACCCGTCTTCCAGTTCCAGTTGAAGTTGATCTCCGAGATCTGGTCGCCGGTCTGGTACTGAGCATTGTCGCCGGTGCCCTCCACGCGCACACGCCAGACGACGCCGCGAACGTGGTTGACGTCGCCCTTGAACCAGGACTCGCCTGGATCCAACGTCTCGACATAGACAGCGGTGGCCTTCGCATGGATCTCGCCTGGTCGGGCGATGCTGGGCACTGTTATGACACCAAGCAGCAACGCCGCCACCGAAGCGATAACCAGAGTTCGCCTCATAGCTCCTCCTTCAGGGGGCTCACTCCTCAGCATCCGTCTTGGTTGGCCGATTTCACGTCCCGACCAGGTCGACGAAAGTCCCTTCCGAGCAGGTCGGGCGGCTGATCCCGTAGTAGCGGCAGGTCTGGGCGACGTTGCCCATCACCGCCTCGACGTGACGGATCACCGCCAGCCGGTGCTTAACCAGTCGCTGCTGATCTCGCTCGGTCATTGGATCTCCTCACCGTTGTTCGGAGAAACCAACGTGTAACCAATGTCCGTCAGTTCCACACGGTCAATGACGCGGAATCGCGCTCCATACGCGCGCCAAGCTCGGCACACCTCCCGCCAGACAGAACAGAAACCCCCGACCGGTGGGGGTTTCCGTGGTGGGCGCTGGCAGGATTGAACTGCCGACCTCTTCCGCGTCAAGGAAGCGCTCTCCCACTGAGCTAAGCGCCCGTGTCGACGATTGTACCGCCGGAGGCGACGCCGGGAATCGAACCCGGGTACAGGGTTTTGCAGACCCTTGCCTAACCACTCGGCCACGTCGCCGAAAAAAGGGGCGGCTATTGCCGCCCTTCGAGCGGACGACCGGGATCGAACCGGCGACCTCAACCTTGGCAAGGTTGCGCTCTACCAGCTGAGCTACGTCCGCAGGGGCCTGGATTGTACCACGAAGGCGCCGTCGGCTCTCCTCACCGGCCGGTGGAGCCAAATCCCCCGCTGCTGCGTCGAGATGGCGGCAGTTCGTCGACCTCCTCGAGTTTCTGCTCGACCACCGGCACTACAACCAGTTGCGCAATCCGGTCACCCCGATCGAACTCGAACGTGGTGGCGCTGTGATTGATCAACAACACATTGATCTCTCCGCGGTAGCCGGCATCTACGACGCCCGGCCCGTTGACGACGCCGATCCCGTGGCGAGCCGCCAGGCCCGAACGTGGCGTAACAAGACCGACATGACCTTCTGGGATGGCAACGGCGAGACCAGTCGGCACCATCGCCCACTCTTCCGGCTCGATCCGATGGCCGGTACGGGCATAGAGATCGACCCCTGCATCGCCGGGATGGGCATGGCCGGGGAGAGGAAGCTCGGGATCGAGCCGGTTGACGGGTATCTTCATAGACGCAGATTGTGTCGCACCCGATCGAGATGGGCAAGAGGGGCTCCGTGAGGCGTAGAAATCAGCAACCGCTACCCGGCAACGACGGGCAATGGTTTCTCGATCTCGTCGGTGCGGTACCCGGCTCCGCACCCTCGCCGCCCCCAGAGCCCGTTCCGGCCGTCGAGGAGCCGTCTGAGGAGGAGGGGCCTTCGGCTCTGGCCGCGGTAGCCGCGTTGCGCCACGAGCCTGCCGAGGCCCCTGACTCGACCGCCACCATCGCCCCGCCTACCACGATCGACCTCTCAACGAGCAGCGGCGTAGACCCTCACGAGGACGAGGAGTTCTCTCACGCCACCCAGGCTGACGTGGCGGGAGCCGCAACACTCGGCGTTGCCGGAGCAACTGATGTGTCGAGCTCTGAGGCTGCCCCCACCGAGCTGCTCGTGACGCCACCGACCCCAACTCGAGCGTCAGAGCCAGCACCCCCCAGTGCCGACCCTCAGGACACGCCGACCCTGTCAGACACCTGGAGGGCGACTCCGAAGCCGCCTCCTCCGGCCGACTGGGCAGCCGAACCGCTCTCGAGCTCAGAGACGAAGACTCGCCGCTCCCGCCGGCCGCTCCTTCTGGCAGTGGCGGTGGCGGCACTTGTCGTTGCCGCCCTCTGGCTCCCCGCGCTAGTGAACGGCCGGGCCTCGGAGCAGTCCGACGAGTACCGCACGGTGCTTGTCGAAGTGCGCGACAGCCTGGTCGGTGCTCAGGGCGGCCTCGAAGCTGCCACGGAGCCGAGCTCGCAGCGGGCCGAGCTTCTCGGGGTGGCGCCGCAGCTCGAGCCCCTGGCCGTCGCATCCGACTCGGCGCTGACTATTGCCGCCGAACCGCTCCCCGAGCCGCTACCACTGCTGCCGTCGGGATCGATCGACGATCTTGTTCCGAGCCGCGACGCCGTGGCAGCCGTCGGCGCTGAGGGCGCAGACATCGCCGCCCGCATCGACGACACCACGACCTATCGCCTCCTGCTCACCGAGATCCTCGTCGTGCCCGAACTTCCGATCGAGGCCGACGGCATCGAGACCGCGGCACTCGGCGCCGAGCTTGCCGCGATCGACGCCAACAGCCGCAATGCCGCAGCCCAGTTGCCGTCGGATCCTGCGCTCGCCGACCACAAGGAGGTGGTCATCGAAGCCGTATCTGGATTCGATGAGTGGGCTGCCGAGTATCTCGCCGCACTCACCGCCGGAGATGCAGCCCTTGCCGCCGATCTCATCGCCCAACTCGAAGCCACCCAATTCGCCCTAGCCAACTCCCTCGTCCCCAGCCTGAGAACGGTGCGCTCCGAGGTGGACGACGCCATCGTCGTGCTCCACGTTGACGCCACAAACGCCCTCGCTGCACTCCCCTAGAGGGGGACGTCAATCCAAGGGAAGTGGCAAACGCCCGGTCGACGACATGGCAATTGGATAGAGTGCCGCGAGGGTGACCAAGCTTCGCCGAGACGACGGCTAGATCTCCTCCAGCGAAGCCATCTCACGTTCGAAGTCCGAGGCCCCTTGGAACTCCTTGTAGACCGACGCAAACCGGAGGTAGGCGACCTCATCGACCTCACGGAGGCCCGAAAGGACTTCCCTGCCGATCTCGTCGGCGCTCACCTCGGGTCCATCGCTGTGACCGGCCGATTCGATCCGGGCCAGGATCATGTCGATCGTGCCCTGTGGCACCGGCCGATCGGCCAAGGCATTCTCCACTCCTAGCCGGATCTTGCGCGGATCGTAGGCTTCGAGACTCCCGTCGCGTTTGCGGACGACCAGGGTCACCGCAGGCCGCTCGTAGGTAGTGAATCGGTGTCCACAACCAGTGCACTCGCGGCGACGACGAATCGACACACCCCCCTCGGAAGGGCGGCTATCGACAACTCGCGTATCGTCGGCCCCACATATCACACAGCGCATGGACACGGAAGGGTACTAGATGTTGTGGTCCCAAACCCAAGCTGACTATCTCGCAGCTGTTGACTCAACCGCCACGCTCGTCTCCGGCATCACCGATTACGCCGCACCGGGCCTCGGAACCTGGGACGTATTGGGCCTGAGCGGACATCTACTTCGGGCGATCCGTACCCCGCTCACGTACCTTGCCGGGCCCGAGCCCGCCGGGGAGCCGCTTCCCAGCGCCGCCGCCTACTACAAGGCCTATCTGAACCGACGGAATGAGGGCCCTGCCGTCGCCGACCGCAGCGTGGCCGCTCGAGGCGCCGCGGAGCTAGCCTCGGCGTCGCCCGACGAAGTCCCGACAGCCTTCGCTTCGGCGGCATCCGCACTCCACGGTCTGCTGCCCAGTGTCCGAGCCGACCGACGCGTGCAGAGTCCGATGGGAGTCATGCGCATCGAGGACTATCTGCGGACCAGAAACCTCGAGGTCGCCGTCCATGGGGTCGACCTCGGTCGTGCTATCGGCACACCGTGGCGACCACCCGACGGCTCACTTCAAGACGCGCTGGTCCTGCTCACTGAGATCGCACAATGTCGTGGTAGCGGAACCGACCTGCTGATGGTGCTCACCGGCCGGTCGGCGGACTCCCCGCCCCTGCCGGTGCTCCAGTAGGCCGACCGATCAGCCCGATGCCGTCAACACCGGCACAACCAAGACCGCGCCCGGTTGGATCATGCTCGAATCGAGATCGTTCAGCCGCCGAATCGAGGTGATCGTGCCGCGGATGTCCTCGCCGGCGGTTGTTCGTTCCTCTGCGATCTCCCACAGGGTATCGCCACTGCGGACCACATACTCGTCGGTAGCGACGCCGCGAACGGGTCCCGGCGTCGCCCCAAAGGCGGAAGGCAGGAGAAGGACCAAGGCCACGACGATCGTGGAGATGATGACTAACACTCGTGACGAGGCTGTCGTTTGTCGCAACATCCTGGCTCCTTCTCCTGCTTTCTTCCTACCGTGTATACGATCCGGGGCGGCCCAGATCTGGCGTGTCCCGGGCTGGCTACCCGGCTACGAGCACCGTATCGAGTGGGTGTGACAGAACCCCAACGTCGCCGTTGGGTGTCTCGCCCGGCCGAAGCCTCCCCCCCTATCCGTCGAACAGGTGTTCGTACCAGCACACCATAAGCGAACGCATGTTCGCATGTCAAGTCGAACATATGTTTGGTTTGTCGCGAAATCCGAGCTACCCTGCAGCAACGGCAGAGACCAGAAGGGGCCAGCCATGGAGCGCAAAGAACTGACCATACGCCAGCAACAGATTCTCGACTACATCCTGGAGTCGGTTGCTGATCGAGGCTATCCGCCGGCAGTACGCGAAATCGGTGACGCCGTCGGGCTGAGCTCACCGTCGACCGTGCACAGCCACCTCTCGGCACTCGTCAAGGCCGGCTACCTCCGCAGGGATCCATCGAAGCCGCGGGCGATCGAAGTGATCGATCCCGGCAGTCATGTCGATGCCCAGCTCCACCGTGCGCCGGTGCGCGACGTGCCCCTCGTCGGCAACATCGCCGCCGGCTCTCCGATCTTGGCGGAACAGGACATCGAAGAGATTTACCCGTTGCCGACCGAACTCGTCGGCAACGACCCGGTGTTCATGCTCAACGTTCGCGGTGACTCCATGATCGACGCCGGCATCTTCCACGGTGACTACGTGGTCGTGCGGCGTCAGCCAACCGCCGACGACGGTCAGATGGTGGCCGCTCTCGTCGACGGCGAGGAGGCCACCGTCAAGCGCCTCCAGCGTCTGGATGGCCGCGTCATCCTCAAAGCGGAGAACCCGACCTATCCGCCGATGGTCTTCTCCGACGGTGTCGAGATTCTCGGTGTCGTGGTCGCGGTCCTGCGGCGGGTCGACTAGTCGGTCGAATCCAAGTCCACTGCGCACTCCTAGTCTTGGTTCACCGAAGGTAGAGGTGCGGATTGAACGAGAACGAGATCGAAGCATCGCTCGCTGGCTGCGAAGCCGACATGACAGCTGGACGGGCAATCGACGTGAAGGGGCATCGCTTCTGGAAGGCGGTCGCTGCCGTCAAGGCCGACAGCTCGCTCACCGACCGCTATGCCGACCGCATCGGCGCCATTGACCATGCAGCGTTCAGGAGTTGGGCGTTGTACACAGTCCCGTCGAGCACCGGAACGGCGCTCATGGTGCTGGCCACCATCGCCGGCTTCGCCATCATCCTGGCCGGCTACTACGTCGACGAACCCTGGAACGGCTTGGCCCTCGTTGTGGGCACCCTGGTCCTCCTCGTGAGCACCCACGGGCTGACGCACATGACCGTCGGCCACCTCCAGGGCATGGAGTTCAGCAACTGGTTCATCGGCACGATAAGCCGCCCCCAACCCGGGGTCAAGATCGCCTACGCAACCTATCTGCGAACTCCAGCGCGCTCTCGGGCCTGGATGCATGCGTCCGGCGCCATCGTGACCAAGCTCCTTCCCTTCCTGCTGCTTGGAGCAGCGTGGGGCATGGATGCGCCGGCATGGTCATGGTGGGTGTTGATCATCCTCGGCATCGCCCAGATTCTCACCGACGTGATCTGGTCGACGAAGGCATCGGACTGGAAGAAGTACCAACGGGAAATGCAGTACGTCTCCGCGTAAGTCCGATGCCCGGCTTCGGACTGGAAGAAGTACCAACGGGAAATGAGTTCCGTCTCCGCGTAGGCACGCAGGGCTGCAACCCTCCACGGTCCGAGCTAGAGCTCGATGGTTCCTTTGTAGACGGTGGTGGCGGGGCCCACCATCCAGGCGTCGGCACCTTCGAACTCGATGACGAGTTCCCCGCCAGGCAAGCTGACGGTTACGGGAGCCTTCACGCCGCGGTAGTTGAGGGCGGCATAGGCGCCGGCTGTGGCACCGGTTCCGGAGGCCATGGTCTCGCCAACACCACGTTCCCAGATGCGCATCTCGATCGCCCCCGGGCCCCGTGGGGTGACGAACTCGACATTGGTTCGGTCGGGAAAGCGAGGGTCCGCTTCGACCTGCGGACCGACGACACCTACCGCAGAAGCGGCCGGGTCGTCAACGAAGATGACGGCGTGGGGGTTGCCGACGCTCACAGGGTGCAGTAGCACGTCGCCGAATTCGATGGGTGCTCCCATCAGGTGAGGCTCACCGACCAGCGCCCGGACTACACCACCGACGAGGACCTGAGCAGGCATGTCCCCCATGGCCGTCTCCACGGTCAGGTCGCCTCCTTCTACCCAGCCCCGATCATGCGCGTGGCGGGCGACGCACCGCAGCCCGTTGCCACACATTTCGGCCTCTCCCCCGTCAGCGTTCCAGTACCGCATCCGCACGCGGCGGTCGGTCAACGGAGTCGCCTCGAGCACGCCATCGGCACCCACTCCGAAACGCCGGTCACACCACGCCACAATGGTCTCGGGAGCCAGGTCAACAGGGCCGGTAACGACCACAAAGTCATTGCCCAGGCCTTGCATCTTCACGAAGTCCATGTTCCGACCTCCTCGAGGGCGCGACGGGCGCGGGAGACACGCTCGTCGGGGTCATCGTGCCATGTCAGCCAACGAATGCGCGGATCACGCCGGAAGAACGTACGTTGCCGCTTCGCCAGCCCGAGGGTCGCCTGGATGGCGGCAGCGCGGCCTTCCTCGAGCGAAGTCCCTCCGTTGACGACCGGAATCAGTTCCTTGTAGCCGACCGCCTGGCGAGCAGTGCGCCCCAGACGAGGTGCCAACTCGGCAACCTCATCAAGCAGACCGACACCGAGCATCGCATCGAACCGGGCGATCACCCTCGTCTCGAGAGCGTCGCCGGGGTCGAGACCCACAGCGACCAGCGCCAGCCGCGGCGTGTACGAACGCAGCGCCTCTGCCTCGGCCGTTCCGGCCCGTTGCGACGGCGTGGTGCCGCTGAGCCGGAGAGTCTCGACGGCGCGCAGCACGCGCCGCGGGTTCGCCAGGTCCACGTGGGCTGCAGCCTCAGGGTCGGACCCCAGCAATTC
>Ga0209567_10000737_pt1 | contig 17844 bp, 13 predicted proteins | sample COG_12_FD_184756 | JGI IMG/M metagenome (GOLD analysis project Ga0209567, IMG submission 184756) | Pelagic marine sediment microbial communities from the LTER site Helgoland, North Sea, for post-phytoplankton bloom and carbon turnover... | ecosystem: Environmental > Aquatic > Marine > Neritic...
TTGATGACACGAACCTGGTTGATCCTGTGCATAGCCTTTGCCACCGTGGCCGAGGCTGACCAGCGACCGGTACTTTCACTGGTCATCGACGACCTCGGCTATTCGCTAGCTAATGGCATGGCGGCCATTGATCTCAATGGCGATCATACCTACGCGATTCTGCCGGGCGCAGCTTATAGCCAGAAACTGGCTCAGCATGCGCATCAGCAAAACAAGGAAGTCATCCTGCATCTACCGATGCAATCGATCAATTCCACCGCCGCGCACGAACCCAATGCGCTCAATGAAGCGATGGATGAGAATCAATTAACGACCAACGTGCATGCCTTACTGGCGAAAGTTCCATTTATCCGTGGCGTTAACAACCATATGGGCAGTCACCTGACCGAGTTCGACTTCTTCATGCGTCCCGTGATGGACAGTATTCGCGGCTACAACCCGGGACTATATTTTCTCGATAGTCGCACTTCTCCTCGCAGCGTGGCGCACGCCCAGGCGCTGGACGCCGGATTGAGTTCGATTATTCGCGATGTTTTCCTCGACAACGAACCCAATCCCGAGTCGATTCGACTGCAATTCAATATCTGGTTAACCAAGGCGCGGGCGCGTGGTTCGGCGATTGCCATCGGCCATCCCTACTCGAATACAATCGATGTTTTACGTGCACAGCTGCCGGCAACCGACGGTGAATTCGAATTTCTACCCATATCGAAGTTGATCGAAGAACGCAAGCAGCGAGGGTTTTCCGGCAACTGGCGCGATCAGCTATCCGCGTTAACGACCACCCGGTAATTACAGCGGCGGTTTTTGATAGCCACCCATCAGCGTCTCGATCTTCAAGCCTAACGCCAGCGCAATATCTTCGCGCCAGGGCGCCGCGACCACCTGTACACCAACCGGTAAGCCCTCAGCGCTCGTGCCGGCGCGTACCGACAGTCCCGGCCAGCCGAGCAGATTATGAATCGTCACGTAACTCCAGTCATCGAAACTATCGCCATGCGATGCCTGATGTGGACGCGCGAGTGAATGCGCCGGCGGGCAAAGGATGGCGTCATAGTCGGCAAAGAATCCCAGCGCCCGGCTACGGGCTTCGTCGATAGCCTCCATCAGGGCTGGATCGAGGCTATTGGCACTGGCGATTCCGTCGTCGGTAAGATAGCCGGCAAGATCGGGGCCTGGCTGCTGCGTGCCATAGCGTTGCAGTAGCCGTATGATCAAACCGGCATTAGCCGATTCGCGCAACCCGGTGCTGAGATCCACCAACTCGCGCATACCGGGTAGCAGTTTTTGCTCGATGTTAAACCGCTGCGCCTGTAACTGCCGGGCAGTTTCAACAACCACACGCTGAATGTCGTCGGCCGCCGCCAATATTCCATTGTCGGCATACCAGGCAATACGCAGCTTTGACAGGTCAACCTCTGCAGGATTGCCGATCGTCACTGGCACGACCGCCGGATCGCGCCCATCGGGGCCACAGATTATCGGCAACGCCAGAACGAGGTCTTCGACATAGCGTGCCATGGGTCCGATCTGGGTCAACGAATCCATTACCCCGCCGCCATAGGGCACAATATGGCCACTTCGTGGAGTGCATCCCGAAGTCGGTTTGATACCGGTAATCCCGCACAGGTGTGCCGGCTCACGTATACTGCCACCCGTATCTGACCCCAGTTCCAACGCCGCTCCTCCACAGGCGATGATTGCGGCCGAACCCCCGCTACTACCGCCAGGGCTACGCTCCAGATCGTAGGGGTTAAGAGTACGGCCATAGATCAGGTTATTGGTTTCACCGCTCAAGGTAAGTTCTGGCGTATTGGTTTTACCGAGCAACACAGCACCGGCGTCACGCAGACGCGCCACGACCGGAGCATCCTGCCGTGGGATAAAGTCTTTACGCCCCATGGTGCCGCCGGTCGAAACAATACCTTCGCTATCGAGCGAATCCTTGATCGTGATGGGGACACCATGCAAAGGACCCATGAACCGACCACTGACAGCTAATCGGTCAAGCTCATCGGCCTCCTTGCGCGCACGCTCGGTGACGAGCTGCACGACCGCATTGATCTTCGGGTTGACCTGTTCGATACGCTCGAGACTGGCATCAACGATTTCACGCGAGGTCAGATTACCTGCTCGGATTTCAGCTGCGATACGGCTCGCAGACCAGTAGATAGCTTCAGACATGAAGCCGATTATCGATGTCTCAGCCCTGATTATCCAGTCTTGATTTCGCGGTGGGGAAGCGTGCAACAAACTCGACGCCGCGCACGTCCAGGGGTTGCAATACCAGCTTTGACGAACGTTTGCGATTTTGCAGTTCCAGCACCCAGCGAGGCATGAGCGGATTCCTGTCATCAAGGTAGCTGGTGGTTTCATCGCGTTTCAGGTCTGAAATTACCTGGGGTTTGCGGGCGGCCCGACGACTGACCTCGATACTGACCACTGGCGCCGCGAACGACCAGTCGCATTTCTTAGACGTCGCATCAACAGTTTCGTCGAGCTGACACTGTGGTTTACCGTTAACACTGACAATACCGACCTGCTGTTTATGCAGTTCACCATTGGCCAACTTGATACTCAACGACAACTGGTCTTCGCTGTTATCAATATTTTCAAAAGCAACCGTACCTTCGAAGCCCTTGGCAATTTCGTTGACAAAGTAGAGGCCCAGGCCTTTACCGTGGTGTTCACGAATGCGGCGTGATGAAAACCCTAGCTGGTAAATCTTGTCCTTTTCATCATCCTTGATGCGCGGGCCACGATTATAAACCTTGAATTCGACCTCACCATCATGATGCGCCAGTGAAATCGCCACCTTGCTATAACGATTCTTGAATTCCTTTTGTTGCGCATAAAAGAGGGCGTTGTTTATCAGGTTCTCAATCAACAACACCATGTGATTCGGGTTGCCCAGCATTTCGTTATCGGTACGCAACTGGATATTGAACTTGGCATCCTGATGGCGTGACGGACACTTCCACTCCTGCTGCAATTCGAGATCATCGAGATTGTCGGTGATCGGCAATAAGGCGCGACGTAGCGCCTGGGTCATCATGAAGGTCGGTGTAAACGGCGATGTATCGTCACCCGACTCGCTCAACATCGATTGAAAGTAATGCTCTTCGCAATCGTAAATCCGGTTGGCGACATGCAGCGCAATATTGTCAGTAGTGGAGAGGTCGAGCAGGTCCCATAAATAAAGCAGGCCATCCGCGGCATCCTGGATTTGCTGCTCCTGTCCGGGTTCGCAATTCAAGCGGGCACGCTGCAATGCGGTCTGAGCCTTGTCGTAGCTGATCACTCCGTTGTGGCGCACTTCGGAGGCGATGTTTTTAAAATGCAGAAACTTTTCGTCGTACTCAATGGTTTCAAGTAAACGTTCGCTGATGAACATCTTCAGTTTATCGGCATGATCGGAGTAGGTTCGCGCACGGGTTCCCAGCTCACGCCTGGAATCAAACAGTTCACTGATCTGGGCCTGGTACTGTTGCAGTCGATTCTTACTGCGGGTGGTCGCTTTCAAGTAATGCCAGATATCGAAAACGACCAGCAGCACCAGTACCGCGCCGGCGATGAGCAGATTTTGCGATTGCCGCATCAGTTCCGGCAATGGTTCAGTCCTGAACAGCCCGGGGTTCGCCAACAGGAACTGCCAGCAAACCATGGCCAGCGCACCCAGTGTACTTAACCAGGGGTAATGAATACGGACTGGTTTCATTTACTTTTAGCGCCCGGTGGTTTCCAGTAGTAAGCTCCTTCATCGCCAAAGGTGACGATGCCCTCGCCCTTGTTGCACAGCTCGCTGAAGCTGCCTTCCCGAGCCTCGACGGCATCGAAGGCACGCCGCAGCGTTTTGATGTGCTGGCGGTAACTGGCGTAGGAAAATTTTTCGGGATCCATATCGAGTCGCTCGGCAATCTGCCCCGCGGTCAACGGCCGGGGTGACGAATCCATCAGTTCACGCAACAGTTTACGCGGCGTCGGCGCCAGCGGTCGTTTGGCGTTACTCGGATTCATCAGGCGTTTTCCCTTCCAGTAGACGTTCCAGGTGTTGAGGTCGATGGTAAGCTCCCCGCTGCTGACGATATTAATCGTCGAGGACAGATCTGAATCGATAGAGGTCTGCCTGAGCGCTGCCTTGATACGCCAGCACAGTACCTGCTCGACATTATGTTGATGCTTGGCGATGAAATCAGTCGCTGAAAACTGTTCCAGCGCCTCGCGTTCGATTTCGGTGCCGCTATGCTCCGACAGGTAAATAATGGGTAACTGAGGCCACTTTTTGCGTAACGCATTGGAAACCGAAAAGCCGGCCTGGTCATTACCATTCATGCGCGCATCGAGCAGGGCCACGTCGGGCGGTGAATCCTTATCCGTCAGCGCAATCTTTTGCCGTGCGGCCTCGGCAAAGTTATACACCGCGAGCGAGTTCGGCTTGCCGTCAAAGTCTTCCTTCTCCAGCAGGGGAGAAAATTTTCTGATCCAGTGAGACTGATCTTCGACCCAGAAAATTTCGGCCATTATCGGGCTAAATCCTTATTTTGTAACATAGTTCTCAAGTATACCCGCGCATGACAGGACTGCAGCGCAGCTCCTTCTAATGTGAATTATTTCGAAATAAAACAGTAGTTTGCAGAAATTTATAGCTGCTTTCCCCGTTTTTCACCGATTTTTCACAACACCTGCCTAAAGTCTTCTTACATTTGGTAAAACTGAGGTTAATCCCATGTTTACAGAAATTATAAAGACCTGGTCAACCGTGCCCGGAATTACCGCAGCCCTTTGGTATAGCGGGTTTGTCGCGAAAAGGCATGGCTGGAGTATGGCTAGAAAGGCATTCTTGCTGCACTATTTTGCGGCGACAAAAAGCCCGAAATTGAAGCATTACGCACTTTCGATTGCCAACAACGAATAGCATTCCTGCAAAAGGCATCTATTCTCTATTATTCACGAACATAGATTAAATTAGGAAGCTCACCATGAAGAGTTTTTACTTTTTACCAGAAATGCCTGGTGTTTCGATCGCAGTCTGGATAGCAGCCAGCATGATTTTCCTGTTTTTTGCCAGGGAACCCGTGCATAAAATGATCCAGACTTTTTCTGATGCAACCGCCGGCGGCCTGAGAAAATTGGCCGAATGGACCAAAAAAACGGCGCAGGCCATGCGCGAGAAGGATAGAAAGGTCCTGCTGGAATCCGGGGTTGCCAAAATTCAGGGCGAAATACTTCAGGAGTTTTCCAAAATCGATATGGCGAATACCAAAAGTCTTGCCGGGTATCCCAAATTACAATTAAAACTTGACGAAAAAATCAGCCAGCTTGAGGCCGACTATAACGAGTGCGGGCAGGTCACACCTGAAGCACCCGGATGGAGTGAAGTCGTCAAGAGTATCGCCAAAGTAAAGGGTTCGACCTCTGACCGGATTATCGAAGGTATGTTGGGTGAAATTCATAAATCTGCGGTTGAGGGAGAAAAGAAGGCCCTGTCTGAACTGCGCGATGTTTCTGCAAAACGCCACAAGATACTGGGATCGATGGCACCGGTCTGGAAGCGGGTTGAAAAACTGGGCAAAGAGATCAGTAGCAAGGTCGATAAGGTGACGGAAAACAGCCGCAATATTGAAAAATATATGACTCAGTACGAAAAAATTTCGGCCGCTGAACCCGAGTCGATCGATATGCTCTCCTCGAAGGTGACCAAGCTTTTTATCATCTCACTGATTGTCATCTGTGTAGGCCTTGTTGGCGCTTTTATCAACTTTAACCTGATTGCGTTGCCGATGTCTGAACTGGTACCTGCCGGAGTACGCGTAGCCGGAATGGCGGTATCAGAAATCTCCGCACTGGTCATTGTCGCGTTGGAACTGGTCCTGGGTATATTTCTATTTGAAGCAATAGGAGTAACCCACACCTTTCCCCAGATAGCCAATATGACTAGGGGCAAGCGTAAAATCATATTATGGGGTTGCCTCTTAGGGCTTTTGTTTCTGTCTTCGGTAGAAGCGTCGCTCGCGATTCTGCGCGAAAACCTGGCCGAAGCCAAAAACGCTCTTGATATCAGCCTGGCCGGAGGATCGGCGTCGGTTTCCAACGAAATCAACTCAAGAATTACTGTGATTGGACAAGCAATGCTCGGCTTTGTGCTGCCATGGATTCTGGCGGTAATCGCGATTCCACTGGAAATGTTTATCGAGGCCAGCCAGCATGCATTCGCCAAGATGTATACCGTATTCATCACCTTGCTCTGCCATCTGGCTAACATGATCGCTTATCTAATCGAGGGATTCTTTAATATATTGGTGCACGTGTTTGATATCTACATCATTATCCCCGTGCAGATCGCCAATCTGTTTAGCGGGAAACAGGTCAGCGCAAGCTAAGCCGGGAGAATACAATGGAAAAAATAATCAAACGTATTCTGCTCGCGCTATCGGTAACAGTCGTTGTTTCAGCCTGCACCGATAGCAAGCAATATGAAACATCATTCTGTGCATTGATGGATATATCCGGCACTTACGCCGGTGAGAAGGCAAACGTGGCCAATATCATCAAGGCCGGCATCGTACCCGAAATGATTCCTGGCGATAGCCTGTTCTTTGTCAAGATCGACAGTAACAGCTACGCGGAAGAAAACCTGGTGACAAAACTGACCCTGGATTACAGGCCTACAAAAGCCAACACTCAAAAACTGGCAATTGCAAAAACACTGGACAAATTTGGCAGGGGTAATGCCAGGTCCCGCCTTACCGACATCAGTGGCGCTTTAATGCTTTGCTCTGATTATCTAAAAGCGACCAAATCCGGTACCCAGGTGATGTTCGTCTTTAGCGATATGAAAGAGGAACTGCCGGCGGGTGTGGTCCGCAAATTTGCCGAGGATGAATTTGACGGCATCGACATCGCGGCCATGAATGTCATCAAGCTCACCGACGACAGCGCCAACCCGGAAGTCTACCGTAAACGTATTAAAAAATGGAACCAGCGAATTGTTGATTCTGGCGCCAGAAGCTGGAACACGTTGATCGATGCGACCAAGATCCAGGAATTTATCTATAACGTTAAATAGATCAAATCTAAGGGCCGTGACCTGCAATTAAATCATTTCTCGTATTTCCTCAAGTCTACCCCGCTTCGGCGGGGTTTTTTTAAGATAAATATTTACCCGCCATACCCCTAATTAGCACTTGAGTCTGCACCTTATACAGGGTTTAATCTGGCGCAACTTTGCAAAAGCAAGCTACATTTTGAATTTAATGGCAAATTTATTGTCATTAAAACCAATGCTAAAAAAGATATTAATTTTCAATTTATTGTTCGTACTGGTTTTTCAACCCGTCGCTGCGACTATGCTGGTGCCTGCCTCGATGACGGATCAGGCAGAGGCTGGCGATCTAATTACCCAGTCGAAACACTGCCCCGACAAAACTGCACCCGACTGTACCGATATGCAAGGCTGCATCGCTTTCGGCCATTCCAGTTGTGATGCCAAGGTCACATCGTTGCTTTTCATAAGCCTGTTTGACGCGGTAGTTCTGTCGGATGTACTACCAGTAAAGTTTAGTAATCACTATTCCCTGGTTCCTCAAGGCCCACCTCTCAGGCCACCCAAAAACTCCTGATATTTTTTGTTTCACCCCGATTTTGCATCGGGGTTTAATTAAACTATCTGGAGTCAATTCATGTTTTTGAAGCAACACGGCAATTCTGGGCCTGACCAGAGACAAATCGACAAGTCACGGCGCAAATTCGTACAGGGCGTGGCCGCCGGGGGCGCACTGATGGCTTCGGGCCTGGGATATTCCTCGATGACCCGGGCTGGATACCAGCAACCGCAGATCCTCACGGGCAATCATTTCTCGCTTGCATTCGATTACAAGCCTGTCAATTTTACCGGTAAAGACCGTATCGCGACCGCCATCAACGGTAGCGTTCCAGCACCTGTTTTACGCTGGAAGCAAGGTGAGCGCGTGACCCTCGATGTCACCAATAACCTGGCGGTCGACAGCTCGATCCACTGGCACGGACTTATCCTGCCAAGTGCGATGGATGGTGTGCCCAACATAAGCGATGACTTCAAAGGCATTAAGCCCGGCGAAACCTTTCGCTACGAATTCGATGTCAAACAGAGCGGCACCTACTGGTATCACAGTCATTCGGCTTTTCAGGAACAAACCGGCGCTTACGGCGCGATCATTATCGATCCAATAGAGCCTATGCCGGTTAGCTATGATCGCGAGCACGTCGTGGTGCTGTCAGACTGGTCAGACGAAAACCCTGACGATATCTACGCGAAACTCAAGAAAATGAGTCACTACTACAATATGCGCGAACGCACCGTTGGCGATTTATGGAGCGAGATACAAAAGAACGGCCTGAGCCAGACCTGGAATGATCGAGGCATGTGGAACGACATGCGCATGAGCGATCGCGATATTTCGGATGTGACCGGTTACACCTATACCTACCTGATGAACGGCAATACGCCCAACGATAACTGGACCGGATCATTTAAGAAAGGGGAGCGCCTGTTATTGCGCATCATCAACGCCTCGGCCATGACCTTGTTCGATGTGCGCATTCCAGGACTGAAAATGACCGTGGTCGCCGCTGATGGACAATACGTTGAACCCATATCAGTAGATGAATTTCGCATTGGTGTCGCGGAGACCTACGACGTGCTGGTGACGCCGGATGATGACATGGCATACGCGGTTTTCGCGCAGGCGATCGACCGTTCGGGCTATGCCGTTGGCAGATTAACCTCGGACCCCGGTCTTCATGCCGAACTGCCAGACACGGATTACGCACCAATCCTGACCCACGGCGACATGGGCATGGGCGGCATGGATCATAGCAACATGGATCACAGTAACATGGATATGGAGGCTATGGCTGCGATGATGGGCGGCGTCAAACATGCCGACAGCGAGTACGGGCCCCATGTCGATATGCTGGCCGATAACCCGCAGTATCGCCTCGACGATCCGGGTGTCGGCTTGCGCAACAACGGGCGCAGGGTTCTCACCTACGCCGATCTGCATAATCTCGAACCCACACCGGACCCGCGCGAACCAGAGCGTGAAATCGAGTTACATTTGAACGGTAATATGCGCCGCTACATGTGGTCGATGAATGGCATCAAATTCGCCGATGCCGAACCACTGATGATGAAATTCGGTGAACGGCTGCGCATCACGCTGGTGAACGACACCATGATGAATCATCCAATGCATCTACACGGTGTCTGGAGCGATCTCGAAACAGGCGATGACAAGTTCATCCCGCGTAAACATACCGTCATTGTGCAGCCGGGTTCCAAAATCAGTTACCGCGTTACCGCAGATGCCCTGGGCAGTTGGGCCTATCATTGCCACCTGATATACCACATGCCGGGAATGTTCCGCCGGGTGGTGATCGCATGAAAAATATATCGGCAATTACTGTCTTTTCCGCCTGTATTCCTATTTTTGCCGGCAGCGCATACGCGGCCAGTGCAGACGACCCCCTGTTGTTTTTCCTGAAGGCTGACAAGTTCGAAGTCAGGGATGCTGACGAAGGCACGGTATCGGCCTGGGAAGGACATTTCTGGGCGGGGAAGGATCTCAACAAGCTATGGATAAAAACCGAGGGTGAGCGGCTGGATGGCGACACTGAAAAGGCAGAAGTTCAACTGTTGTATAGCCGGGCCATCGATCCAAACTGGGATCTACAGGTGGGTTGGCGTCACGACGCCGAACCCAGTCCAGAGCGTGACTGGTTCGCGATCGGATTCTACGGTGTAGCACCCTACTTTTTTGAGGTCGATAGCGCACTCTTTATCAAGGAAGGTGATGAGGTCAATCTGCGCATCGAAGTCGAGTATGAGTTTATGTTCACACAGAAGTGGGTGCTGGCTCCCGAGGTCGAAATTAACTGGTTCAGCGACGACGACGAGGATATGGGAGTCGGTTCCGGTCTTGCCAGGCTCGAAGCAGGTATCCGCCTGCGATATGAAATCACCCGACAAATCGCACCCTATATTGGTATTAATTATGAGCAACTACTGGGTGACACCAGGGACCTTGCTGATGAGGAAGGCGAAGAAACCAGCGATGTACAGGCAGTAGCAGGACTACGCTTCTGGTTTTAGTTTTAGTCTATCGACTATTTTTTTTACTGTAATAAAAAAGGAAACAAAGCACATGAAAATCGTTACAACAATAGTATTGGCATTATTTTCTTCGACACTGTTGGCTAGTGGTACACACAGTCATAGCCATATGAAATACAGTGTTGGCAATCCCGGCGAGGGTACTCCCGATCGCAGAATTTCGGTATCGATGCAGGATACGATGCGGTTCATTTTTGAACCCGATCTGGGTGAACTAAAGGATGGTGAAACTATTGAATTCACTGTCAGAAACGACGGCCAGGTTCAACACGAGTTTTCCATCGGGAATTCTGAAGACCAGGTCAAGCATGCCATCATGATGAAAAAAATGCCGGATATGAAACACAACGATCCAAATACGGTTTCGCTAGCACCGGGAGAATCAGCCAAGCTTTCCTGGACATTCATGGGCAAGGACACAGTCGTCTTCGCCTGCAATATTCCCGGTCATTTCGAAGCCGGAATGAAACACGTTCAGGCAATCGGGTCCGGCAACTAGGGAACTGTCGCCGCAAACTAAAGCAGGCCAGCTAAATGGCGCGGTTTGCCTGATAAAATCAGACAAGCTGCGCCACTTCAATTCCCGACATATGGTTTAATCGGTGCTTCCTGATTTTCAGGCACATCCGAATTTAGCAACAAACTCACCTGCTTTTGTCCTGGATCAAGATAAGGCTTCTACCGGACTTGTGTCTGTAGTTACTACAGGTTTTATACTGGACCGGTTCACAGATATCAGAGTAGATGATGGATAATCCTGTACGAAACCATGTAGCAGACAGACTGGTCGATCCGGTTTGCGGCATGACGGTAGCCGAAGACAGCGCAAACAGATACCAGTTTGAAGATGTCGAGTATCTTTTTTGCTGCGCGGGTTGCCAGAATAAATTTAGTGATGACCCTGCTGGATATCTGAGCGGCAAGGCGCAAAAAGATGCAGCCATGGCAGAGCCGATTCCCGGTGCCCTGTACATCTGCCCGATGGATCCCGAAATCGAGCAGGACCATCCCGGCAGTTGTCCGATTTGCGGCATGGCACTCGAGGTTGCCAGCGCACCGGTTTTAAACACCCGCACCGAATACACCTGCCCGATGCATCCCGAAATCGTACAGGATCATCCCGATAGCTGTCCCAAATGCGGCATGGCGCTGGAACCGCGAACCATCGAAATCGAGGAAAGAAACGAAGAGCTAATCGACATGAGCCGACGCTTCTGGGTCGGTCTGGTGCTTTCGCTGCCGGTATTTTTGCTGGCGATGGTAACCGACCTCGTGCCTGGTCTGCTGCCCGAGGGCCTGTCTATGCAAACGGTGCAATGGACCGAGCTCCTGCTTTCGACTCCCGTGGTGCTATGGTGCGGCTGGCCATTTTTTGAACGTGGCTGGTTGTCGCTGAAAACCCGTAATTTCAACATGTTTACGCTGATCGCAATCGGAGTCGGCGTCGCCTGGAGTTACAGCCTGGTCGCTTTGTTGCTACCCGGTATTTTCCCACCCAACATGCAACACGCCGATGGCACGGTCCCGGTTTATTTTGAAGCGGCCGCCGTGATTACGACCCTGGTTCTACTGGGACAGGTGCTCGAGTTGCGCGCGCGCAGCCACACCAATGCGGCGATCAAATTGTTACTGGGCCTGGCACCGAACCTGGCGCGCATCGTGCACGCTGACGGCAGCGAAGAAGATATTCCGTTGGAACAGGTCGTGCCTGGCGACATTCTGCGGGTAAGACCCGGTGAAAAAATTCCAGTCGATGGCTCGGTTACCAATGGCCTCAGCGCGGTTGATGAATCGATGGTAACCGGTGAGCCGATTCCGGTTGAGAAGAGTGTCAGCGATAAACTGATCGGCGCCACCGTAAACGGCACCGGCAGCCTGTTGATGCTGGCTGAAAAAGTCGGTGCGGATACGCTGCTCGCGCAAATCGTACATATGGTCAGCGAGGCGCAACGCTCGCGTGCACCCATCCAGAAACTGGCCGACGTCGTCGCCGGCTATTTTGTACCAATCGTGGTTTTGATCGCCGTGTTGACAATGATCACCTGGGGGTTTGTCGGTCCCGAGCCAAGGCTCGCCTATGCCATCATCAATGCCGTTGCGGTGTTGATCATCGCCTGCCCCTGCGCGCTCGGGCTGGCCACACCAATGTCGATCATGGTCGGCACCGGCAAGGGCGCAACGCTTGGGGTACTGATCAAGAACGCCGAGGCGCTCGAAATCATGGAGCGGATAGATACGCTGATTGTGGACAAGACCGGCACCCTGACCGAAGGCAGACCGCAACTGGTGTCGATACAGACCAGTAATGGTTTTGCAGAAGATATGGTACTGCGCCTCGCCGCCAGCCTGGAGCGTGCCAGCGAGCATCCTCTCGCCGAAGCCATTGTGCGCGGCGCCGAAGACAGGGAAATCAGCCTGGCCGACACCGATCAATTCGAATCGATCACTGGCCAGGGCGTGACCGGTACTGTCGACGGGCACGCTGTCGCACTTGGGAATATCAGGATGATGCAATCACAGGGGGTCGACTTCGATGACTTGAGCGCGAAGGCGGAAGCTGGACGCACCCAGGGACAAACAGTTATGCTGGTCGCCATCGACGGCAAAGCCGCGGGCCTGGTCGGCGTGGCCGACCCGATCAAGCTATCAACCCCCGAAGCGATCCGCGACCTGCACGCCGAGGGCGTCAAAATTGTCATGCTCACCGGCGATAACCTCACCACCGCCAAAGCGGTAGCCGACCAGCTCGATATCGACCGCATCGAGGCTGAAGTTTCACCGGATCAAAAAGCGGAGATCGTCAAAAAACTGCAGTCGGAAGGCAGTATCGTCGCAATGGCCGGAGATGGTATCAACGATGCCCCGGCACTGGCGCAGGCGCATGTCGGTATCGCCATGGGTACCGGTACCGATGTCGCGATGGAAAGCGCCGGTGTTACCCTGGTCAAGGGGGACCTGCGCGGCATCGTCCGCGCGCGCCGCCTGAGCCGGGCAACCATGCGCAACATCCGCCAGAACCTGTTTTTTGCGTTTATTTACAACTCGCTGGGTGTTCCCGTCGCGGCCGGTGTGCTGTACCCGTTCTTCGGCCTGTTACTGTCACCGATGATCGCCGCCGCCGCGATGAGTTTTAGCTCGGTATCAGTCATCAGTAATGCACTACGCTTGCGCAAAACCAGGATTTAGCCAGGGGCCAACGATATGCTCAACACCCGCAGACAGTTTTTAAAAGTTGCCAGTGCCGGCGGGATAGGGTTGCTAACGCCACTGGGTTTTACCGGTAGTGTCAGCGCGGACGAGTCGATATCCTGGTTTAAGAACCCGCTTGGAGTACCCCCGCTGGAAACAGGAAATGTTATCGACGGTAAGCGCGTTATCAATCTTTCGCTGGGCTATGGCACCAGTGCATTTTTGGGTGACCGACCAACCGCTACGGTCGGCATCAACGGCGATTACCTCGGTCCCGTTATCAGGGTACAACAAGGTGACGACGTCGAACTAAAAGTGACCAACCGTTTAACCGAAGCTTCGACCCTGCACTGGCACGGTCTGAATATTCCGGCAGCGATGGATGGAGGTCCCCACCAGAGCATAAACCCCGGTCAAACCTGGAATGCCGCTTTCAAAATTCTGCAGGGCGCATCCACGCAATGGTATCACTCGCATGTGCTTCACCGCACCGGAATACAGGTCTATTTCGGTCTCGCGGGATTGCTCTACATCGATGATGAGCACAGTAAGGCTCTGGATTTGCCTTCAACCTACGGCGTAGACGATATTCCACTGGTGCTACAGGATCGATCCTTCAATCAGGATGGTTCGTTGCGTTACCTGGGCTCCATGCACGATCGCATGATGGGTATGATGGGGCAATTGATGTTGGTCAACGGCACCACGTTCGCACGTTTCAAGGTACAGAAACGACTGACCCGTTTACGCATTCTGAATGGGTCGAACGCCAGAATTTATAACCTCGAATTCGAAGACCAGCGAGAATTCCTGCAGATCGCGACCGATGGCGGGCTGCTCGAGCATCCGGTCGCGATGCGCGATATCGTCCTGGCGCCGGGTGAAAGAGCCGAAATCCTGGTTGAATTTGTCCCGGACGACGATGTCTTGCTGCGACATAAACCATTGCCCAGGCGCGCCGGCTCTGGTGCCGCGACAATGGGCATGATGGGAAACATGATGGCCGCCAATGATCAGCCGTTTGCCATAATGCGTTTCGATGCAGCGCAAAGTTCGTCCACTGTACAGACAATCCCGGCCCGGCTGACAGTGCCACGTAACTGGTCACCGCATGAAGCCGCACGAACCCGGCGCTTCAATCTGAATATGCAGATGGGCATGGGTATGATGCGTGGCGGTGGTTTTGGTATTAACGGCAGGCCGATGGACATGCGTCGCATTGACCAGCGCGTACCCCTTGGAGATGTTGAAATCTGGGAGATTGTCAATCAGTCACCGATGGCGCACCCGTTTCATATACACGATACCCAGTTCCGCATTATTGACCGCAACGGTCACGCCCCTATGGCCAGTGAACAGGGATTGAAAGATACCGTGCTGGTCTATCCGAGAGAAAGGGTTCGCATCATTACCCAGTTTGAAAACTATGCGGACGCTATAAAGCCATATATGTTCCATTGTCACATCCTCGAGCACGAAGACGCTGGCATGATGGGGCAATTTGTAGTCGTGGCCTAGATTACCAGGAGCACAACAGATATCGGGTAGTCAGCAAGAACCATTGCTACCGCCCCTGGTCATACTATTTGTAATCTCCTGCATCCACAGGGAATTCTTGTCGAAATCTCAGAAAAAAATATCACTACTCACTATATACTGAGTGAAACAATTGAAATTTGGTCGAGACTGTCCCCCTATGAAAGCTCTATCGCTGACTCTGAACCTACTTATCGTTTGACACCGGGTCATGTCTTCCAAACTCGAAAATCCTTTTCCCTTCGCGATAAATAATGTCGAGTTTGAAAAACTGCTGCAACAGAGCGAACTGCTCGATGCGACCGAACTCATCGCGCAGCTTGGCCATTGCCGGTGGGATTATGAAAATAATCGACTGATATCCTGTTCGCAGGGATACGCGCGTATCTTCAACATGAGTGTTACAGAGGTAATCGCACTGCAGAGCAGTTGGGAGCAAAGCCTGTCTCAAATCCACCCTGATGATCGTGACAAGTACCTCGCCGCTTATTACGCGCAACAGGAAACGGGGAACTATACGATAGAGTACCGATTCATGCGCAACGATGGCGAAGTTCGATGGTTGCGTGAAGTCGGCTTACTAAAATTTGATGAAGAAAGTAAAGTAATCGATGCGTTCGGTATCATCCAGGATATTACCGAGCATATAGTCCACCAACAGGATCTTGAAAATGGTCATGAGCTGCATCGGCAGGTCGAAGCGATAACCGATATCGGATACTTCATAAACGATGAGGAACTAGACGAGTACCTATACATAAGTCCGGGGTTTGCGCGCATACACGGGCGCACAGTCGAGGAATACATGCAATTTGTCGAGGCCGCGGAAGACAACCTCGCTGCCATACATGAAGATGATCGTGAACGCCTGAGAGCGGATATCATCGAATATGTAGAACGGGCGGACGATAACTTCGACGCAGAATATCGCGTGGTTCATCCCGATGGGACTGTCGCCTGGGTCAGGGAAAGATCGAAATCCCGCCTTAAGGAAAATGGCCGCGTAAAATTGACGCTGGGGGTATTACAGGATATCACCGAGAAGAAAAACTTCGAACAAACCCTGCAGGCAGCGAAGGACTCTCTGGAGGTTACCGTGACGGAACGCACCCAACAACTGGCCGAAACTGTCAATCAACTCCAGCAGGAAATCTCCGAGCGAGAAGTAGTATCTTCCGAACTGGAAAGCAAAAACGCGGAACTGGAGCGTTTCGCTTACACGGTATCGCATGATTTAAAGACCCCACTGGTCACGATCAAGGGCTTTCTCGGTTTACTCGACAAGGACCTGGCCGCGCAGGATACAGATCGTGTAACAATGGATATTGAAAAAATAAATGTGGCCGCCAGTACCATGGTGCAACTGCTTGAAGAGCTGCTTGAGCTCAGTCGTATCGGCCGGGTAGTGGGAGAGCCGGTTACCTGCAGAATGGCAGAAGTTGCCCGGCATGCAATGCGAATGGTCGAGGCCAGGATAGTCGAACAGAACATTGAGATCGAAATCGATGATATGCCTGCGGTAAGCGGTGACAAGACCAGGCTTGTCGAGGTGTATCAAAACCTGATTGAAAACGCGATCAAGTTTATAGGTGAGCAGAAATCACCACGAATTCACATTGGATCCCGGCAACATGACGGCGAGACCTGCTTTTTCGTGAGCGATAATGGTATCGGGATTGCAAAAGAATTTCATGAGCTGGTGTTTGAATTGTTTGAAAGACTAAGCCAGGACATCGAAGGAACCGGCGTCGGCCTTACCCTGGTGAAACGTATCATCGAAGTGCATGGTGGCACAATCCGGGTAGAGTCGGACGGTTTGGGTCAGGGTTGCACAATATTGTTTACCCTTCCGGCTCCGCCTTAGCGCCCCGATTTCGAGACCGTTCCTACCCTGTCTTGCGAGAAGAGTTTACGCGGAGGCAGCATAAATGTTAGCTTTGCCGTTTTCCAGGGAGTGTGTGCCACGTGTTCTACAAAGCCGGCGAAGATCATGGACTACCCCACGACCCGTTCAAGAGCTGCATCGTGCCGCGGCCGATTGCCTGGGTCAGTTCGATTCACCCCGACGGCGCAATCAACCTCGCGCCATTCAGCTTTTTCAATGCGCTGGCGAGTGATCCACCAATGGTAATGATTGCCTTTACCGGGTATCACGAGCACGGTGGCGAAAAGGATACGCTGTACAATATAAAAACAAGCGGTGAATTCGTTATAAACATGGTTCCGCTGGCGCTGAAGGATGCGATGAACGTCAGTACCGCTCCGGTAGGGCATGAGGTCAATGAAATGGAATTGGCCGGCCTGCATGCCGAGGATTCGATGCTGGTAAAACCACCGCGAGTGCGCGAGGCGCCGATCCACCTGGAATGCGAGTTATACCAGGAAATCAATTTACCCTGCAGCCTCGCGGACAGTATCAATACCACCATAATCGGCCGGGTTCTCGGCACTCATATCAGGGATGAAGTACTCGTCGATGGCCTGATCGACATCAACCGGATCAAACCGCTGGCACGGCTGGGATACCAGCAGTACACAGCGGTTGATAATGTGTTTGTAATGACGCGCCCTAAAGACTGACGCGACTGGAATCAGTCGTCTATCGGCTTCAGCGAAGCCTGAAATTCTGCTGCAACACCGGGGGCATAGCTAGCCAGGCCCCGCGCCAGGAAATCTTCGCGCATCGGTTGCCCGTTACCAGTGAGTGCGCGCATCCCTGCTTGCGGGGTAGGATTCTGCACCACCGGCCAGTGACCGACCTGCATTTCGGCACCCTCGGCCGCAATATCCAGCGGATCGTCCTCGCTGATCGCCGGGGTTTGTTCAATCTCCATGAACTGCCAGGTGGCTTCCAGCGGGATATTATTATGCGGGTCGAAAAAATAAATCGACCAGAACAGACCGTGGTCGACCGCGCCTTCGACCTCGATCCCGGCCGCCTCGACGCGATCCTTGAGGGCAAATAATTC
>Ga0209567_10000738_pt1 | contig 17843 bp, 17 predicted proteins | sample COG_12_FD_184756 | JGI IMG/M metagenome (GOLD analysis project Ga0209567, IMG submission 184756) | Pelagic marine sediment microbial communities from the LTER site Helgoland, North Sea, for post-phytoplankton bloom and carbon turnover... | ecosystem: Environmental > Aquatic > Marine > Neritic...
GCCGCGGCAGGGAGGATTACGGGTGGGGGTGGGCGGGCGGTGTAACTAAACGGGCGGTGTAACTAAACTGCCACTGCCGCTGTGCTTGCTACACTGGTCCCATGCCCTGGGGGATCCTTCTACTGCTCGTAATCACGCTCGCCGGCTGCGAGGGCCGCGCCGCCGTCGAGCGCACCGAGAAACAAATCCGTGATGTCGACTATCCGCGGGTCGAGGCCTTGGTCCAGCAGGACCTCGAAAATCATCAAGCTGGGGTGTTGAAGGCTGCGGAGAAGCTCGCGCCGGGGTTTGCCGTTGCCGACCCGGCGGCGCGGGAGTCACAAGTGCGAGCTGCCCTGAGGATTCTTCAGCAACCCAAGAAGGGTATTGATGAATTCGTTGCGTCCCCTATGTCGTTTCTAGCTGCTATCGGCCTCGATGGAATCGTCATCGCCCGGGATCGAGAGCCCGATCGGATGGCGGGGCAGGACTTCAAGACCCGCTTCGACGTGGTCCGGCAGGCTCTTGGCGGGACCGCTGTAACGGCCCTCGGGGAGTTCTACGCGGCGGATCCCAATGCGCCGTCGTCCTGGTCGATCCTATTCGCGGCCCCGTCTCTCCGCGACGGCAAGGTCGTGGGCGCCGTTCTGGCGGGCATCCCTCTATCTCGCATGGCTCAGCGTCTGAGCCGCCAGTTCCGCGTCGAGCAAAAGGAAGGGGCCTCCGTTTGGGTCTATCTCTACAAAGGAGAGCGGATCTTCCATTGGGACACCCCCCCACAGGTGGATGTCTTGATTCGAGATCCAGTTGCCCGTGCCAAGGGGCTCGCTGCCTCCCCTGCCGGCTACACCGAAAAGGTGCGGCTCCAAGGCGACCTCCAGGTCTACGGCGTCTTCCCGCTCGAGCTGCTCGGCCCCGATGTCGGGACGATCATTTTTCGCACCCCTGAGTGAAGTTTGACCGCGCGCAGTGGTCTGACGAACACTAGCGCTGTGTCGCGGGGGGTCGTGTCTTGGAGTGCGTGGGTCTGTGCGGTCGCCTTCTTTCTAGTCGGCGCCTTTCCTCTCTATAACCTCGACGCCTACGGGCATCTCGCGCAGGGCCGCCAGATCGCCGAGCTCGGTCGCGTTCCCCGGGTCGACCTGTTCTCCTTTTGGAAGCCCACGCCGCAACCCTGGAGCAACTACGAGTGGGGCTACGACGTCGTCACCTGGCTGATCTACGATCACTTCGGTCCGAACGCGCTCATCGTGATCAAGTGCCTCCTGCTCGCTGTGCTTGGCTACATCCTCGTGGTGCTCGCGCACCGTCTGGCAAAGGGCGCGCAGCTCGCGGCACCTCTTGCGGCCGCCGTCGCCATTTCCTTTGCACCGCTCGCCCGGATTCGCTTCACCGTGCGGCCACAGATCGTTGGACTCGTGTTCCCCGCTGTGCTGCTGCTCGGCATCAGCGCCGTGTACGCGGAGCGGACCTCGCCGCGCGCCAAGCGGTGGATCGTCGTCGGTCTCGGCCTGATGCAGGTCGCGTGGGTCAACATCCACGGCTCCCACCTGCTCGGTCTGTTGATCACCGCCTTGTTTCTCGCGTTTGCGTTTCGCACCGCTGCATTTGCCTCGATGGCCCTGTTGCTCGCCCTCCAGCTCGTCGCGACGGCCTGCACGCCCTTCGGCCTCGACATCGTGACCGACGCCGTGTCCCACGTGTTCAGCCCCGGGTACCGCGACCTCGTCACCGAGTGGGGGCCGTGGTCCCCGAATCACCCCCTCTACCTGCTCCTCGGACCGATGATCGCCGCGATCCTGCTGTTGGTCGCCATGCGTCCGGTCACACGCTCCTCGCGCTACGGTCTCGCGTACGGCGTCTTCTGCGTCGTCGTGACGGTGATGGCCTTTCGGTCGATCCGATTCGTCGCGCACCAGCTGCTCTTCACGGCGCCATTCATCGCTGCCGGGTTGGCACAGTTCAAGTGGATTCGAGGTTTACGCCGTGGTGTGGCGGTTGCCGCAGTCGGGCTAGCCTTCGTTTGGGCGCTGCTGGCCTCTCCGCGTCTCGAGCCTTTCGTTCCGTTCGGCTTTGGAGAGCCGAGGTTCGGCCACGCCTTTGCAGCAGCCGAGGTCATCAACGACCACATGGAGCAACCGCGGATCCTCGCCCCGATTCAGGACAGTTGGCCGCTGATGTTTGCCGTCCCAGACGGCCGCTTCCTCGTAGACGGACGCGTGCCGTTCTACGGACCCGTGTTCATTCGGAGCGTGACCAATAGCTTCAGCAACCCGGCTGTCTTTGGCGTGCTCCTCAAAGCCTATGGGGTCACTGCAGTGGTGGTCGACCATACCCGGGCCGGTCAAGCACCCGCGGTCGAGCACCTGCGGCGCTCCCCCGATTGGTTTCTCGGTCAAGTCCAGGATCGGCAATCGTTGTTCGTGCGTGCTGACAGTGCACCGTCGCTAGAACCGCTGCGGGTCGTCGGGGCCGGGTACCGGGTGGGGCGGCTGCTCGACACCGACGTATCGGACGCCGACATCGAGGCCGAAGCGCAAAGGGTGGGCCATCACCAAAACTCGAAGGCAATCCAAGGATGGATTCAGGGACTCCGGGCGCTTCGCCCACTCGCCCGAGATGGCGATCGCGCGGGGGTTCGGATGTACCGCACGGATGACGAGCGGGAGGCGGCTCGACGCGCCTATCGATCCTTGTCGGAGGCGGCGACCGTCTATCCGGGTTTCAGCTCGATCGAGCTCTACAGGGCGACGGCTGCGATGGCGGCATGCGACGAACCCCAGGCCCGCGAAGCGCTCGGCCGTGCGACGTATTCCGGAGAGAGCCGTGACACCTCCTTGGTCGCGATCGAGCTCGCGTTGCGCACGGGGGATGACTCGGCGCGGGCAGCCGCCAAGGCTCGCGCACAGCGGTTATCCGCGAACCCGCAGAGTGCGGGCGATCCATGGGTGGCCGCGATTGCTCGCGATCTGGAAACGCGCTGCCCCTGACGCCCATGCTTGGTGCTCTTCAGGCCTCGGTGTCATCGTCGTCGCGCAGCAGGATCCGTTGCGGCACCGTGATCTGAATCCCGAGCTCGCTAAACCGCTTGGCGATCCGGCGCAGCAGCTCTCGGCGCACGGCGAACAGCTTGTCGGGCTGGGTCTTCACCATGAACTTGATGACCGCCCCGAACTCCGTGAACTTGTCGACGCCGAGCATTTCTGGCTCGCCGATGATCGACCCCTCCCAACCCGGGTCGTCGCGGAGGCCCTTGGCGATTTCAACCAGCGTCTCCATCGCTTTGTCGAGATCCTCGTCGAAGTCGACAGGGACCTCGAGCACGGGACGGCCCCAGCCGTAGGTGCGGTTGGTGACCTGGTCGATGCTCCCGTTCGGGATGAAGTGGACTCGCCCTTCGAGGTCGCGCAGCACGGTGACGCGCATGTTGACGGATTCGACGGTTCCGGTGATGCCCCGAATCGTGATGAGGTCGCCGAGCTGGTATTGATCTTCGGCCAGAATCAGGAACCCCGAGAAGTAGTCCTTCATCAGGTCCTGTGCGCCAAATGCAATCGCGACGCCGATGATCGCAGCGCCTCCAAGAACGGTCTTGATGTCGACTCCGCCTTCCTGGAGCACCAACAAGATACCGAACACGACGATCAAGACCCGCGATGCGCTCCTAAAACTGAACGCGAGGGTGTCGGCCCGCCCTGTGCCGGTAGCTCGAGCGCCACGCTGGCCAACCAACGCCCTCGCGATTCGCTGTGCGGTCAGCCGCACGAACAGCAGTAGAAAGAGGGCTGCGGCGATGACCATCAGGATGCGCGGGCCGCGCTCCTTGGCCCAATGCTCGATGTTCTTCGGATGAATCGGGCTTTCGAGCCACATGACCTGGCGGCGAGCTTTTGCGGCTTCCGCTTGCTGGGCGTCGACCTCCGCCGTGACGCGCAGCTCTGCCTCCTCGAGATGTGCAAGTCTGTCGCTCAGTGATTCGATGTACTCGGCCCGTGCCTCACCGGTCTTTTGCAGGGCCGCGACTCGGTCGGTGATCCCCTGGTTCGCGCGCTCGAGACGCTCGACCTTGTGTGGGGGTGCGTCGGTTCCGCGATATTCTTTCAACCGCGCCCCGAATGCGTCGAACGCGCGCTGCAAGTTCTCGCGCTCCTTGCTGTCGCTCTCCGCGAGGTCTGCCTCGAACTCCATCTGTCGTTGCAGTGCGCGTTTTCGCTCGACGAATTCCGAGAGGTCGAGCTTGGCGATCTCGACCTCGTGTTCCGCTCGCTCTAACGCCCTCTGTGCCTGGAGCTGAGCGGCCGTCAGGACGGAGGAGGCCTTCTTGGCCTTGGGTGCGGGCGGCGCACCCGGGACAGGCACTGGCAAGGGAAGGGGCACGTGCTTTGTAGCTTCGGGTGGGGAGGCGGGGTCGGTGGTTTCGGTGGCGGCCGCTTCGGGTAGCTCGATCGCGATCTCGCCCGTCAGCCTGCCGAGAGCGTGCTCGTCCTTCTTGATCTTCTTCTCTAGAGCCTCGATTTGGTCTCGGACGGTCTTTTCCGCGCTGAGCGCAAGGTCGGTTTGCGTGTCGAAGAGGGCGTGGTCCTCGTCGAGCGCCTCGAGCTCCGCGCGCAAACCAGCAGCCTCTTCGGGGCCGGCCTCGGGATCGGCCTCTACCGCTTCGAGCTCTTCTCTCTTCTCGTTACGCTCTTCGGCGATCTCTCCCATGCCTTTGGCCAAGCCCTCGAACCAGCGGCTTCGGGCGCGGAGCTCGCTTCGAAGCCAGCGCAGCCGTTGCTGGTCGAGGGCGATGACCTGGCGGATGCGGACGACGCGCTTGGCATCGGATGCGGCTTCGACGGGCACCTCCGCCACGCCGGCGTCCCCAGCGGCTCCGGCCTCGTCTGCGGCCGCTCCCCCGGTGCCCGCGTCGTGCCCCGCCGCACCCCCGGTCTCGTCTTGGGCGAGAGCGGTCGATTTCGTCGCCAGCGCGCAGAGCAGGAGTGCGGTGACCCACGCCCAGCAAAACCTCGGCCTCATCTCACTTTGCATCATACATCAGGTTGCAGCTGTTCGAGCGCCTCTTCGGGGGACATCGTGAGGTGCCACGGCGTCAAGACGCTGGGCTCGTCCACCGCAGCGCGCCATTCGGAGAGAAAACGATCACGAGGCCACATGGTAGCGCCAAATCGAGCCAGATGCTCGGTGTGCACTTGGCAGTCGACCACGCGGAAGCCCCACATCGCCAAGTGCCCGAGCAAGGTCGTGAAAGCGACCTTCGAGGCGTCGGGCTCTGAAGCAAACATCGACTCACCGGCAAACGTCTTTCCAAGGGAGACGCCGTAGAGGCCGCCTACCAGTTGGTCGTCGCGCCACGCTTCGATGCTGTGGGCGTAGCCGAGCTCGTGAAGTCCGAAGTAGCCTTCCTGCAGGTCCCGCGTGATCCACGTGCCCTGTTGGTGTGGGCGGGGGACGGCAGCGCACGCGGTGATCACATCGGAGAAGACAGTGTCGGCCGTCACGCGAAGCTGTCCCTTCCGGATCACTTTGCGCAACGATCGAGAGACGTGAGTCCGAGAAGGCGCCAACGCGAATCGCGGATCGGGTGAGAACCACAGCAACGGGTAGCCACGTGCAGGCCACGGGAAGATGCCATTGCGGTACGCGACCAAGAGCCTCTCCGGGGACACGTCCCCACCAACCGCCACGATGCCTTCCTCGTTGGCGTCCTCGGGTACGGGAAAGGAAAGCTCCTTGTCGAGTAGGTACACAGGCATCAGCGGAAGCCATAGGCTAGCGCAACGCGAGGACGATTTCGCCGTCTTCGACGTCAGCGAGCGCCGTTCCGCCTTCTTTCAGGCTCCCGAAGACCATCGCTTCGGCCAACGGCTTCTTGAGCTGCTGCTCGATGAGGCGCGCCATCGGCCGCGCCCCCATCTGCGGGTCGTAACCGTGCTCGGCGAGCCAATCCCGGGCGGCTTCGCTCAGCTCGAGCTGCACCTGCTTCTCGGAGAGCATGTCGCGGAGAAGCGCGACCTCTTTGTCGACCACCAGGCGGATGATCTCTTTGCGGAGCCCGCTGAAGTAGACCACCGCGTCGAGGCGATTGCGGAACTCGGGGGTGAAGATGCGCTCGATCGCTTGTCGGGCGCGCCCGGTAGCAAAGTCCGTGGGCTCGTCGCCACCGCCGAAGCCGACGACCTTTTCGGTTGCTTCGAACGCGCCTGCGTTGGTGGTCATCACCAGCACGATGTTGCGGAAATCGGCTTCTCGCCCGTTGTTGTCGGTGAGCTTGGCGTGGTCCATCACCTGCAACAGGATGTTGAAGAGCTCACTGTGGGCTTTCTCGATCTCGTCGAGAATCACCACCGCGTGGGGGTGCTTGCGAACCGCGTCGGTGAGCAGGCCACCTTGGTCAAACCCGACATAGCCAGGAGGCGCCCCGATCAACCGCGATACGGAGTGCCGCTCGCTGTATTCGCTCATGTCGAACCGCAAGAGCTCGACCCCCATCACACGCGCCAGCTGGCGGGCCAGCTCCGTCTTGCCAACGCCGGTGGGCCCGGCAAACAGGAACGACCCGATCGGTTTGTGGTCCGCGCGCAACCCGGCCCGCGCCAGCGTGATCGCGCTGACCACTTTGTCGACCGCGGCATCTTGGCCGAAGATCACCTTGCGAAGCTCGGGGCCGAGCTCTTTGAGCTGGTCGCGCTCCTTGGCGCTCACCGACTCGACCGGCACCCGCGCCATTTTACTGACGACCTTTTCGATTTCCTTGATGGTAATCTGGTGGGTGCGCTCGCCTTCGGGGCGCATGCGCTCTAGCGAGCCGGCTTCATCGATCACGTCGATGGCCTTGTCCGGCAAGAAGCGCTCGACGATGTGCTTCTGAGCGAGCTGCGCTGCCGCCTCGAGCGCCTCGTCGTCGTACTTCACGTCGTGGTGCTCTTCGTAGTACTGACGGAGGCCCTTGAGGATCTCGACGGTATCCTCGAGGGTCGGCTCGTGCACCTCGATTTTCTGGAAGCGGCGAGCGAGGGCCCGGTCGCGCTCGAGGTGCTTGAAATCGGTGTACGTCGTCGAACCCAGGCACCGGAGCCTGCCGGAGGCCAGCGCCGGCTTGAGGATGTTCGACGCGTCCATCGAGCTACCCGTCGTTGCACCGGCACCGACGATGGTGTGGATCTCGTCGATGAACAAAATGGCGTTGTCGAGCTCTTGTAGGCGCTTCATCACCGCCTTGAGACGCTCCTCGAACTGCCCACGGAATTTCGTTCCGGCGAGGAGGGCGCCCATGTCGAGCGAATAGATCTGCGCATCTCCGAGAATCTCCGGCACGCTTCCTTCGTAGATGCGGCGGGCAAGCCCTTCGGCGATTGCCGTCTTGCCCACGCCCGGCTCGCCCACGAACACGGGATTGTTCTTCCGCCTGCGACACAGCACTTGAACCGTGCGATCGAGCTCGTCGTGGCGGCCGATCAACGGGTCGATGCGCCCCTCTGCGGCCTCGGCGATCAGATCGGTCGCGAACGCTTCGAGCGGGTCGCGGCCGGCCGTGGACTCCTCGTCGTCGTCGTCGAAGTCTGTCTCGGTGTAGGCGTCGCTCTCCCCCGGGATGATGTCGGTCCCGACGCCATGGGAGATGTACCGCTTGAGATCGAGCGAACCAACCCCTTCTTCTTGGAGCAGGAAGGCCGCGAACGACTCTTCTTCCTTGAGCACTTGGACGAGCACGTTGCTGCCGTCGATGGTTTTCATCTCCGAAGAGATCGCGTGAATCGCAGCGCGCTGAAGGACCCTCTCGACCGCAAGCGTTTGCCGAGGCTCGACGGAGAGGCTCTCGGGTACCCGCGACAGCCGGTCCTGCATGAACTCCTCGAGCCGCTTTCTGATGCGGCGAAGATCCGCCCCACACGCCCGCAGCGCCTTCGAGGCGTTCGGATCGTCCGTGAGGGCGAGGAGCAGGTGCTCGAGCGTCACGTACTCGTGTCGCATCAACCCCGCGCGGTCGAATGCCTTGCGAAGGGTCGCCTGAAGCTCTTTGTCGATGACGGGACCGGCCATATCTATTCGTCTTCCTCCTCCTCGGGCTCCATTGTCAGGCGGAGGGGAAACTCCTGCTCTCGCGCCATTCGTTCGACTCGTTGGATCTTGGTTTCGGCGACCTCACGGGTGAATACACCAGCAACGCCCACGCCGTTGTTGTGGACGTGGAGCATGACGCGGATCGCATCTTGCTCTCCGCGGTGAAAGACGTTGTGCAACACCTGAACGACAAACTCCCTGGTTGTGTAATCATCATTGTGCAGAAGGACCCGGTAGAGCCGAGGCCGTTTGAGCTTTTTCTCCGGCTTGACCTGCGTGATGGTCCCGGCATCGTTCTCGAACCTCTCGGTCATACCCTATTTTAGCGCTTTCTCTGACCTAGCCCAGCCTGGCAAACCTCCACGCGTCTCGGCAATCTAAGGCCGGGTGGGGCGATGCGCTAGGGGGTCACTCGAGCGCCAACCTGAGATAGAAAACCGCGTTCTGGGCGTTGCGGACGGTCACGGTAGAGTCGTTGGCCTCTTCGACCACGAAGCTATTGCCGGAGCTCACGGTGGAGAAGCTGCCGTCGGCGTCGAACGAGGTGTAGCCGACGATGAGGGTCGGTACTTGGCCGAGCGAGTGCTCGATTTCGTACTTGCTGCAGCCGCGGAACTCGAGCCAGTAGCATTGCTCGTCGGCGATCGGTGGAAAGGGGTGCGACTCCCAGACGCCAGCGTTCGTCGTGCTGCATGGAAGCTCGGTCAGAGGCACCAATCGGTCCTCGGCGTCGCCGCATGGGTCGCCGCAGGCCGTACCCATCAGCGCCAGGGTCGTCAGGGCACCCCACCATGCATACCTATGCATCCGCATCTCCAGGGTCGGCATAGTACGCGCGCACGGTTGCGACCAGCGATTCGATCGTCTGCTCCGGTGACGTGGCGGCGATGCGAACACCTAGGCGCTCGGCGGTGCGGGTCGTGATCGGCCCGATCGAAAAGAGATCGAGCTCGTTTAGTCGGCTGGCCGCATCCTCGCCCAGCAGGTCGAACAGGTTCTGCACGGTGGAAGACGACGTAAACAAGGCGGCCTCGCTCTCGGCGGGGTCGACGAGGCTTCGAATGCGCTCCACTTCTTTCCCCTCGGGAGGTAGATTCCGATACGCGGCGACGACGTCGACCTCCGCGCCTGCGTCGCGGAGCGAGTCTGGCAAGATCTCTCTCGCGACCTCAGCCCGTGGGAGCAGGATACGCGTCCGGTCGCCGAGGAGGGGGCTGAGAGCGCCGATCACGCCTTCGGCGCGGGCGTCTTCGGGGACGAGGTCCGCGTGGATGCCGCGCGACCGCAGGGCCTCGTGAGTCTTGACGCCAATGGCGCAGACCTTGGGGCCTGCCAAAGCCCTCAGATCGAGCCCCTGATCCCTGATCGACGAGAAGAGCGCGTCGACGGAGTTGACACTCGTGAAGAGGATCCAGTCGTAGCAATCCAGGTGCGTCGCCGCATCGCGCAGTGGTCCCGGGTCGGCGGGAGCGGCGATGCGGATGGTCGGCGCCAAGATCGGCTGTGCGCCTTCGTCTCGAAGCAGCGCGGCCAGGGAACCCGCCTGCTGAACGGCGCGCGTCACGAGCATGCGCTTGCCGAACAGTGGCTTGGTGTCGAACCAACGGAGGTTGTCACGTAACCGCACGACGTCGCCGACGATTGTGATCGCGGGCAAGCCGATCCCAGCGTCTGAGGCGCGCTGATGGATGTCGGCTAGCGTCCCGACGACCGTGCGCTGCTTTGGCAGCGACGCCCATTGAACGACGGCCGCGGGCGTATCGGCAGGGCGCCCGTGCTCGACCAAGAGCCTCATGAGAGAGTCGAGCTTGCGCATCCCCATGAAGATGACCAGCGTCTGCGTTGCGGTAGCGAGCTTCGACCAGTCGTGGCCGGCGCGGTCCTTTTCGACCGATTCGGTTGCAGTGACGTAGGCGACGCTCGAGGCGAGCTCGCGGTGCGTCAAAGACAGGCCCGCGTACGCGGTGGCGGCAAGCGGAGAGGGCACGCCTGGAACCACTTCGAACGGGATTCCTTCCGACGCGAGCAGCTCGGCCTCCTCGGAGCCGCGGCCGAACAGGTAGGGATCGCCGCCTTTGAGACGCACGGCCGTCTTGCCTTCCCGTGCCGCCTGGACGAGTTGACGGTTGATCTCGGCTTGCCGTTGACTAACTCGGCCAGCGCGCTTTCCGACGAACACGAGCTCGGCGTCCGATCTCGCCGCGTGGAGCTGATCTGGATGCACGAGTGCGTCGTACAGCACGACGTCCGCTTCCCGTAGGCGCCGGAGCCCGCGTGTCGTGATCAGCTCCGGATCGCCTGGGCCGGCACCCACCAGGTACACTTTGCCGGGGGCGGTCATCCGCTCAGGTTTCGCCTGAATCGTGGGGCGGGATGATCGGCTCGGTCTCGACCACGCCTCTGCGTCGCTTGCGTTTCTGAACCGCGCTGGCTTTGACTTGGGGTCGAATACCGCCCGCGTCGTTGGGGATGAAGCGAATCTCGGTCTTCACTTCGAATGACAACGAAGTGAGTGCTTTGTAGAATTCACCTGCGATGTCGGTGGCCTCGAGGAAGTCGCGAACCTCTTTGGCGACGCCGCGAACCAGCGCGTTCTTGGTCTCGTCGACCGAGGCGAAGACGTAGCCGATCACCTCTTTGGGGAGCTTTCCGTCTTGAGTGACGCCGCGAAGCGCGCTGTCCGCGCTTCGGAGCGTCCCGACGCCGGCCTCGATTCCTTTCTCGACTGCTTTGCGGAGTGTGTCGCGAAGGACACCCTCGGACCAGCGGCGCTCCCGCTCCCCCTGATCGGGGTCGGTAGACGTATTTTCGTCGAATTCGTCGGACATCATCGTTTCACTATCCTTCGACCTCTTGGGGTCGAGCCCCGGAAGCATACCTCATGCGCGCTTGGAGTGCAGTTTCGTGGAACCAACGCAACGATGACACGGATTGGGATACACGTTTCTCGTCGCGTTCCGTGCGAGGGCTCGTAACTGACGAGTCTTGCGTTCAAAAAACCGACCAGCTATACGAATGCAGATGGGTCAACGGGCGAGCACAGTCGAAGAGCTTTGGAAGCAAGCCGAAGAAGCGCTCGAAGCATCGTCCAAGCGCGCCGAGTCTCTGCTGACACGCCTGGCGGCAGTGGCCGAAGAAGAAAGCGACGCCTCGCTGTTCGCGCATCGCCACCTCGCTGAGCTCCATCTCGAGAACAACCCTTGGAAGGCTGCGTTGCACCTCCGGCGCGTGCTCGTCTACTGCGCTGAAGACGACATCCTTCATGCGCTCATGGGCCTCTGCCATGCGCTGCTCGGCAACTACCGCGTCGCGGTCCGTTCCTATCGCGAGGCATCGAGCCTTGCTCCCCAGACACCCTGGTATCATCACAACCTCGGTCATCTCATGGATGTGGCGCTCGACGATCCCGCTGGCGCCGAACGTCATCTTCGACGTGCGTATGAGCTCGAGCCAGAGCACGACGAGATCATCGGCTCCCTGGCTCATTGCGTCGCGCGTCTCGGGGACCTCCAAGAAGCGCGGAAACTCGCTGAGCTCGCGCAAGAGAAGGGGCCTTGCAATCCCGATCACCGCGCGCTCTTCGAATGGATCGAAGGCGGTGCGACCGACACGCCCGCAGCAGCCGCAACGGTGCGTCGCCCGCCGGTGGACCGGGTTGCCGAGACAGTGCAGCTCAAGATGGGTGAGGCGGGCTTCTCCCGCGCCGAGATCGAACGCGCGACGCAGCTGTGGTCCGACATGCAAGCGCACTGCGAGCTTCGTGTCACCAAGCCCGAAGTCTTGGCTGCCGCGCTCGAATACGCGATTGCGGTCGTCGAGCAGCGTCCCGGGTGCACGCAGGCCGAGGTCGCTCGACGGTACGGAGTTGCGCCGACATCGGTGTCTGCCCGCTTTGCGCAAATCCGAAACGCGCTGGCCTTGCGTCCGGGTGATCCCCGCTACGCGGCGCTCCGCTGAAAACTGGCCACCGCTCGGTGAATCGCATATCCGGAAGTCATGCGCGGGCTCCCGGGCGCTACGACCGTCTGTCGTGTCCTGATCGGTCTCGGCCGAGCAGGTGCAAGCGGCACGTTGCACGTTCACGGCGAAGGACACAGTGCGACGATTTCGCTCAATTCGAGCAACGTAGTCGGTGCCAACATCGATCGATGCGTTGCAACGTCGCACCGTCAAGTGTTCGAGAACGTATTGCGAATGTGCGAATGGGAAGCGCTCGTGCTGCGCCTCGTGCAGTCGCCAGCGGCGGCGACCTGGTGGGAGCTGAGCGATCCAATCCCGGCCGGCGCGCTCGCGTTACGGACGATGCGTACTGTCGTGAAGGGCGTGGACATGGCGAGCGCGCGAGCAGAGCTCGGAGACTCCGTCTATCGCCTCACCGCAGCCGGCGAAGAGCTCCTTCGAGGGGCTGACCTGCGGCCCGAGGAGACGGCCATGCTGTTCTGGCTCCGGCGGGGCGTGCCCGCCGAGGAGGTCTCGACGCTTCCCGGGTGCGGCCTACGCGGGTATCGATTCCTGTGGATGCTCAAGTTGCTGCGGGCAGCCGCGCCGAGGGCCGGAGGCTCGTATCCTTTGTTGCTTCGAAAGCGCAGAGAGATGCGCAGGCATGCTTCCGCACATGCGCTTCTCGATCTTCCAGAAGGCGCGGGGGGGCGGGATGCGCGTCTCGCGCTTCGGAAGCTCGTTCGAGACCTTCACCCCGATCGATTTGGAGATGGGACACCACTCGCCCTTCGGCGAGCTTCCGGCGAGATCGTCACCGCGCTCGTCGATGCCGAGTCACGCATCGCATCGAGCGGGACCAAGTAGCTCCGCGTCAGTCGGATCATTCGATTCGCTGGTGAACGTGCGAGGCCTCTGGTGGCTTCAAGCCATCGGGCCCCAACGTGGCCCGCCGTTCGAAGATCGAGCGTACGCCATCTCCATCGAGATCGCCTTCGGCGCGAAAGGAGACCGACCCCAAGTCGTCACCGCCGATCAGATCACAACCATGGCGGTCAGGCGTGAAGCTGTAGCTGTAGCGAATCGGGTGGTCCGGCTGAAAGCCGAGTGCTTCCCAAGTCGCGTGACCCGTCTGCTCGGGCCCAAAGAAATCGACTTCCTCCGAGTCGACCGTAGGCGCAGCAGGCGTCGGGCCTGCGCTTGGCGGTAGGCAGTGGCTTTTTCCCGTGTCCCACGACGTCGTGTAGTAGGCAGCGGTGCGAACGCTCATCTCTCGAAGAAGCTCGGAGGCCTCCGTGATCTTGTTGGTGCGGACGCGGCGCGAGAACGTGGGAACGAATACCGCGAGCACGATGCCGGTGAGGCACAGCAGAAGCGCCGCTTCGATCAAGCTCAATCTCGGACGACCGCGAGCCAAGGCCGCGGGACTGTGCGAGGCCTCGACGCTTTTGGCAAGAGCCTAGCCGGCGTCTTGTAGGCCGACCGTGGTTTCGATCGGGTCGGCCACGAAGAAATAGAGCGCGGAGGGCATGTAGGGGAACTCCCCGAGTCGACGCTGCTCGAACTCCTCATTCGCGCTTCGAAAGGCTTCCGCGTAGGCCTGATCGCGGAGGTGAGAGAGGCGACGCTCGATTTGGGCCTTCACCTCGGGGTTGCGGATCACCGCGTACATCTCTTCCAGATGCCGAAGCTCGCGATCCCTTTGGCCAAGCTTTCGGAGCGACCTCGCGTTCGTCAGGACCAACCACGCTGGGCCGGCGCCGAGGCGAGCCGCTGCCATCATGTAGTCGTTGCCGTCGGCGGCGAGACGCTCGCGGTCCGGGTCATCCTTGGGAAGGTTCGGTAGGAGCTCGTAGGTGATCGTGGCTCCGGTATCCCACGCCAGCTCCCCGTCGTCTGGGAAGCGCTCGACGCCGCGGCGCAGCACGTCTATCGAGCGCTCGATGAACTCGCGCGGGCTGCCGGTCGGCGTGTATACCCCTGCCACGCCGACCCAGCGGTACACTCGCCGGAAGTCGGGGTCGAGGGCCAGCATCGACTCGCCGTAGTTGAAGACGTGCTTGACCGCGCCTCGGTTTTCGAACTCGTCGCCAAAGTAGATGAGGGCGCGAAGCCAAATCAGGTCCGCCAGCGCCCGCCGATGGCCCAAGCCCATCACCTGCAACCACTGCGGGGGCGGCAGATAGTAGATGTCCTCGTAAGTCTGGGTCCGTAGGTAGTGGCCCATCGCCTCCCCACGGAGCGACCAAACCCCCGCCGCGACGCCCAGCATCACCACCACCCCAACAACCCGAACCCAAACCCCCATACCCGCAGTATATCGAAAAAGGGGACGGCCCCCTTTTTCCGGAAGCCTTCGGCGGCAGTTTGTCCCGCCCCACCGCCCCCGCGCTATCGCCTACCCCTTTTTAGAAGAGTTAAAAGAAAAAGGCCGCGACTTGGTCGCGGCCTTTTCAGTCGTTAGACCGTGTCGATTACTCGAGCGGGTCTTGGCTGAAGATGCCGGGCGCGCGGTAGAGCGCGTTGTCCGGGTTCGTACCGGCGGCCAGCTCGAAAGTAGACAGGGCCCCGTCACCATCGAGGTCGCCATTTGCGGTGAACACGTAGGTGTCCGTCTCATCCGGAACATGGCCGCAATCGCCCGTGCCGTCCTGTTCCGTGACGAGGTACTCGTAGTAGATCGGGTCCGCTGGTGCGAAGTTGAGCGCGGTGTACGAGGCGATGTCCGCCTCGTTCGGCCAGTCGACGACGTACTTCGCGTCGCTCGGCGTCATGCTCAGAGCCGCGTCGTCTACGGTGCAGTGCGTCGACGCAGCGGCAGTGCCACCAGCGGTGACGACGCCCTGCTGCCAGTTCTCAGCCTCGTAGTACGCGGCCGCGCCCTGGAAGAGCGACTTGAGGTTCGCACCTGCTTCCGAGGTCTTCGAACGCTTCACGTAGTTGATGAATGCCGGGATCGCGATCGCGGCGAGAATGCCGATGATAGCGACGACGATCATCAGCTCGATGAGGGTGAATCCCTCTTTCTTCGAGAGTAGCTTGTTCATTTCGTTAGTTCCCTTTCCCCCGGGCCCAGTGCCCGCTCAATCCTTAGTTGCCCTAGGACAATGCAACTGCCGTGCCGATTGTCCCGAACCCCCTGCCCAACCCGAAATTATTGGTAAATCGGGTTCTCAGGGTGCCGCAAATCAAAGCTGACGGACAGTTCTCGTCACCCGGAGGTGACGGAAATTGTCACTCCCAGCCGCCTTTTGCAGTAGCACTGTTATAGATGTGGTTCGACTGGGAGTAGATTTCGAGGAAGAAATCAATGGTGTCTCCGTCTAGGTCTCCCTGAGCCCGGGCCGCGAACCAATGGTCATCGTCGTCGAGACCGCTGTCACTCGGTGGAGTCACCCCGGGAAAGCCAGCCACCGTGGCGTATTGAAAGCGGATAGGCCCGTCTGGGCTCGCTCCGAGTTGCTGCCACTCGGTAGTGGTCGTCCAAACGACTGGGTCGATGCCCGGAAGGCTCGACGGGTTCCAGCTGCCCCAATCGTCGCCATCGATGGCGCAATACTGCCCGAACTCGCTCCGATACGACTCTTGGCGCTGCTTGATCTCACCGAGAAAATTCGTCGCCTCGGTCACGCGGGCCTTGTAGATGTACGAGGTGAAGCTCGGGATGGCGAGACTCGCCAAAACGCCGAGGATCACGACCGCGACCATCATCTCCGTTATGGTAAAGCCTTGGCTACGCTTCATTCCCATCCTCCAGTGCCCACCGCGCTGTTGTACATGATGCGCGAGTCCGAATAGACCTCGAGGATGAAAGTGTTGCCATCCCCGTCGAGGTCGCCTTCCGCCTGGGCGGCAAACCAGAAGTTGTTTCCATCGAGATTGCTGTCGGTCGGTGGCGTCGTTCCTGGTTGGCCTGCGACCGTCGCATAGCTGAACCGGACGAGACCAGGCGAGCTGATCCCGAGCTCTTCCCACCCCGCAGAGCTGGGCCAGGCCACCGCCTGAACCCCCGGAACGCTGCTCGGGGTATAGGTCGCCGCCGTCCAGTCGCCCGTGCCACTGACTGCCGCGTAGTTTCCGAAGCGGGCCCGATAGGCTTCCTGCCGCGTCTTGATCTCGTTGAGGACGGTGATCGCCTCGTTGACCCGGCCTTTGTAGACGTATCCTTTGAACGTCGGGACGGCGAGCGCGGCCAAAATGCCGACGATCACAACGCCGATCAGCAATTCAATGGTCGTGAAGCCAGCAGTCCGCAGGTGACGGGACAAGGAAAATCCTCCAAATCTCACTATATCAATCCGCGGCCGCATCGCCCACTTCGGGAGAGATGTGCTTTGCCAAACGATACCGGAACTGACGGAAGCTCATGCCGAGCAGCTCGGCGGCCTTCTTGCGCACCCCGCCGGCTTGATCGAGCGCCCGAAAGAGAAGCTCCTTTTCAACCTGGGTGAGGTAGTCGTCCAAATCGAAGTTGCCCTCGGGAATCTCTGTGAGGTTGACCGCTTTCTTCGAAGGATGGGTATCGCCGAGGTCCTCCCGGTTTATCGTCGCCCCGGGCGCCAAGGTCACTCCGCGTTCGACGATGTTCTCGAGCTCCCGCACGTTGCCCGCGTACGATTGCTGAGCCAGCCACCGTGTTGCTTCGGGCGAAAATTCGAGACGGCGGCCCTGTAGCGCCGCGTGCTTTTCGAGGAAGTATTCGGCCAGCACGGGGATGTCCTCGGGGCGCTCCCGCAGCGGTGGGACCTCGATGCGGATCACGTTCAAGCGGTAGAAGAGGTCTTCTCGAAACGTGCCGGCTTCCACCTCGGACTCGACGTCGCGATTGGTGGCCGCGACCACGCGTACGTCCACTTCGAGCTCGGCGCTGCCACCGACCGGGCGCACCTTTCGATCCTGCAGTACCCGCAGCAACTTCACCTGCAGCGGAGGCGGGAGCTCGCCCACCTCGTCCAAGAAGAGCGTACCACCGTTGGCTGCGCGAAAGAGGCCTTCCTTCGCGCCGGTGGCTCCGGTGAACGCGCCCTTGACGTGACCGAAGAGCTCGCTCTCGATCAGGTTCTCCGGTACGGCGCCGCAGTTCAGCACCACGAATGGCTCCTCGGCGCGCGGGCTTTGGAAGTGTAGCGAGCGGGCCACCATCTCCTTGCCAGTGCCGCTTTCGCCGGTGATCAAGACGCTCGTCGTCGCATTCGCCACGCGCTGGGTCATATCGCGAAGCCGGTCCATGGCCGCGCTCTTGCCGATGAGCTGCCCGGCGCTCCAACGCGCCTTGACCTGGGCACGCAGCGTCTGGTTTTCGGCCACAATCGCGCGCTTCTCGAGCGCCTTTTCGAGGGTCGCCAGGAGCTCGTGGTTCCTGAACGGTTTCTGGACGTAGTCGTAGGCGCCTCGGCGCATCGCAGCGACTGCCTGCTCGGTCGTCGCGTACGCGGTGATCATCAGGATTTGTGTGTCCGCGGATCGTGCTCGAACCGCGTCGAGCACCTCCATGCCAGTGCCATCCGGCATCACCAAATCGGTGATGACCACATCGTAAGGGTCGGCGCTCCCAAGCCGGTCGCGTGCCGCGTGTACACCGTCGACCACGTCGACGCGATAGCCCTCGCGCCGCAGCAGAATCTGCAACATCTCGCGCAAGCTGGCTTCGTCGTCACAAACAAGAACGCGTGTGGACACGATCCGTAAACCCCCACCTACATCCTACGTCAAATCCGGGACGGGGCCACGAGACTTGCGGCGCCCCACCGCCCCCGCACTATCGCCCGGATGCCTTCGGCGGTAGTTTGTCCCGCCCCACCGCCCCCGCACTATCGCCCGGACGCCTTCGGCGGTAGTTTGTCCCGCCCCACCGCCCCCGCACT
>Ga0209567_10000740_pt1 | contig 17788 bp, 12 predicted proteins | sample COG_12_FD_184756 | JGI IMG/M metagenome (GOLD analysis project Ga0209567, IMG submission 184756) | Pelagic marine sediment microbial communities from the LTER site Helgoland, North Sea, for post-phytoplankton bloom and carbon turnover... | ecosystem: Environmental > Aquatic > Marine > Neritic...
TTCGATCTCGGCGGGTAGCTGGTCGAGTTCGCGCTGGTCCTTGTAGCTGAGCTTCGTCGCGTTCTTCTTGCGACGAAGCTCGGATGCCTGGCGCTTTTTCCGTTCGACCTCGAACGGGCTGTCGTTGTCGGCAAGCTCGTGACCCCGACGCGCCCAGTCGCTGTAACCGCCGACATACTCCTGTACCTTGCCGTCTTCCTCGAAAACGACAGTGCTCGTTACGACGTTATCAAGGAACTCACGATCATGGCTGACGACAATCAGGGTCCCCGTGTATTCACACAGCTTCTGTTCGAGGACTTCGAGCGTTTCAATATCGAGGTCATTGGTGGGCTCGTCGAGCACGAGGAGATTCGCGGGGCGCGTAAACAGCTTCGCGAGGATGACTCGATTGCGTTCGCCGCCCGATAGTGACTTGACAGGAGTCTGCGTGCGCTTCGGGCTGAACAGGAATCCTTTCAGGTAACCGACGATATGACGGTCCTTACCGCCCAGCTTGATGTAGGTGCGTCCTTCGCCAACGTTATAGGCAACCGATTTTTCGAGATCGAGCGTCTGCCGCAACTGATCGAAGTAACCGACCTCGATATTCGTGCCGTGCTTCAGGGTGCCGGTTTGCGGCTCCAGTTCACCGAGCAGCAGCCGCAATAGCGTCGTCTTGCCAACGCCGTTGTTTCCGATCAGGCCAATGCGGTCGCCGCGCATGATCTTGATGGAGAAGTTGCTGATCACCGGCTCGTCGCCGTAGCTGTAGCTGATGTTCTTTGCGCGTATCACCTTGCGCCCGGATTGCTCCGCTTCCTCGATGTACATGCGTGCCTTGCTGTCTTTCGCCAGGCGTTTTTCACGCTCCTCGCGCATTTTCTGCAGCGCGCGTACGCGACCTTCATTGCGCGTGCGTCGCGCCTTGATGCCTTGCCGGATCCACGCCTCTTCTTCTTCGAGCTTCTTGTCGAAACGTGCCTCGGCTGTTGCCTCGTCTTCGAGCACTTTCTCCTTTCTTGTCAGGTAGTTATGGTAATCGCCAGGCCAGCTCGTGATCCTGCCACGGTCGATTTCCACGATGCGCGTCGCAAGCCGTTGCAGGAACGCACGATCGTGCGTGATGAACAGCACGGCGCCCGGGTAGCCGTAGACGCGATCCTCGAGCCACTTGATCGTAGCAATATCGAGGTGATTGGTTGGCTCGTCGAGCAGCAGCAGGTCAGGCTTCTGCACGAGTGCCTTGGCCAGCGCGACGCGTCGCCGCCAGCCGCCGGACAGCTCATTCATACTCTTGTCCGCCGGCAATTTCAGCTCTGTGATGGTGGTTTCCACCCGTTGCTCGAGATGCCAGCCGTCGTGCGTATCGATTTTCGCATGCAGCGCCTCGAGTTCCATGAGGCCGTGCTTGCCGAGATCGAGTTTCGACTTTTCCTCGTACTCGGCCAGCAGGCGTTCTATTTCCGTGAGACCGGAACGGATCACGTCAGTAACCGGCAGGTCACGGGCTTCCGGGAGCGTCTGCTCCAGCTGACTGACGATGAGATCGGAGCGCGCAACGATTTCGCCGCGGTCGGGTTCGAGCGCGCCCGTGATCAGCTTCAGGGTCGTCGACTTACCGGCGCCATTACGGCCGATCAGGCAAACGCGTTCGCCGCTGTCAATAGAGAAGACGGCATCGCGCAAGATGAGCTGTTCGCCAAATTCGAGGCCGACCTCGTCGAATCGAATCAATGACATGGAGAGTCCTGAAGGAATTACGCGTGTATCCTAGCTCGAAACGCCTACACAGGGGACCAAAATGAGCGAGGAGCGCCTTGTCGACATCGAGAGCAAGCTGGCCCACCAGGATCAGCTGCTCAACGAACTCAATGACGTCGTCACGCGGCAACAGGAGAAGCTGATGCAGCTCGAGGAGCTGTGCAAGTCGCTGATCAGCAGGGTGCGCTCGATGGGCGAAGCTATGCCGGGCGCAGATGCCGGGGACGAGCGTCCGCCGCACTACTAACCCTTACTCGCCTCGCGCTGCGTTGACGTATAGTGTGCTCGTAACGCGCTGGAGGGACATTATGTCATCGATGCTCAGGCTGGTTCTGTTATCCCTGTTATTGACGACGACGGCGGCGACCGCCCAGGACTACGTTCCCGACGAACTCAGGGACTGGCAGGCATGGGTGCTCAAGGACAAGGAGTTCAGGTCCTGCCCGTTCTATTTCAACGCGGGCGCGCAAAATCGGGGCGACTTCGTTTGTGCCTGGCCTGGCCGGCTTCAGCTCAGCGTGACGGGGTCGGGGGCGCGCTTTGCGCAAAGCTGGACCGTGTACGCGGACGAGCAGTGGCTGACCCTTCCAGGCGACGCGGCCTACTGGCCGAACCGGGTCACCGTGAACGAACGTGCCGTGGCAGTCGTCGCCCGAAACGGGCAACCCAGCGTACGACTGGCGCCGGGCAGCTACCGCATCGGCGGGCGGTTCGAATGGGACGAGCGGCCGGGCATACTGCGCCTGCCGCCCGAGACGGGCCTGATTTCGCTGAGCGTGGACGGCCGCGACGTCGCGCGCCCGGAGCTCAATCGCAACGGCGTTTTCCTCGGTGAGCGCAAACAGGATACGCGCGCTGTCGACTCGGTCCGCGCGGTCGTTTACCGGCTGGTCGCCGACGACGTGCCGACGCGCCTGATAACGGAACTGCGCATCGACGTATCGGGCAGCGTTCGCGAGGAACTGTTCGGCCCGATCCTGCCCGAGGGCTTCGTGCCCCTGAACCTGCAGAGTCAGCTGCCCGCGAAGCTCGAGGCTGACGGCAATCTCAGGTTGCAGGTCCGCCCCGGACGCTGGACTGTCTATCTCATGGCGCGTGCGCCGGACGTGGTCAATAGGATCGTGCGGCCTGCGACGGGCACCAACTTGCCTGACACGGAGGTCTGGAGCTACCAGTCGAACGATCGACTGCGCGTCACGGCCGCAGAGGGCCTTCCTCCCGTCGATCCCGTGCAGGCGGAGGTGCCGGGTATCTGGAACAACTACCCCGCGTTTCGCGTCGATGCAGGCGCGACCTTCGCGGTCACCGAGCGCAGTCGCGGCATCGTTGCCGCGACAAACGAACTCGATCTGCAGCGGACGATCTGGCTCGACTTCGACGGTAGCGGCTTCGTGATCCGCGACGCGATCGGCGGGCGGATGCGCACGGACTGGCGCCTCGACATGGGACCGCCGTACGCGCTGCTGAGTGCAACCGAGTACGACGAGAACCTGCTGATTACCGAGGGCCAGGGCGAGGGGCAAACGGGTGTGGAGGTTCGCCAGACCGCGGTCAACCTGGAGTCACTGGGACGTGCCGAAACCCGTGGCACGCTGCCCGTCACGGGCTGGGACACGCGCTTTGCCGAGGTCGACGCGACCCTTAACCTGCCACCCGGCCACAAGCTGCTGGCAGCGCCCGGTGTGGACATCGCGCGCGGCAGCTGGATGAGCCAGTGGCAACTCCTCGATTTCTTCCTGGTATTGATCATTACGATCGCGGTCTGGCGGCTGCTCGGACGCGCGGCGGGCGTTATTGCGCTGCTCGCGCTCGTGCTCAGTTTTCACGAAGCGTTCGCACCGGGCTGGCTGTGGCTCAATCTGCTCATCGCCATAGCGCTGATGCGTGTCGCGCCGGAAGGGCGCCTGCGTCAGCTGGTGTCCGGGTACCAGTGGCTGAGCGCAGCCGCGCTCGTCATCGCGCTGGTGCCGTTCGTCGCGGGCCAGCTGCGAATTGCGATCTACCCGCAGCTCGAACCGCAGTACAACCAGTACGGACTGTACGACCAGGACCTTGCCTACCCCAAGGCCGCCGTCGAGCCGGCGCGCCCCGCCGAAGAAGACGAGGTGAGCCGCGCACGGCCCGAGGTGAGGACGCTCGAGAGCCAGAGGCAGCTTGTCGAAGACATAGCAGTGACGGGCGCCAGGCTGGCCCGCGATTTTGCGCGTTACGCGCCCAACGCCATCGTGCAGGCCGGTCCCGGCATACCGTCGTGGCGGTGGAACTCGTACTCGCTGAGCTGGAGTGGCCCCGTCGATGCGGAGCAGACGATGCGGCTGGTCGTAATGCCGCGCTGGCTCGTCAGCGGGTTGCGCGTGTTCGAAGTCGCGCTGCTGTTGCTGTTCGCCGCCGCTCTCGCCGCGGAAATGCTCAGGAAGCGCTGGACATTGCCGGGTGGCCTCAGTCTCGGCAGCAGCCAGGCGGCAAGCCTCTTCGCTGCTGGCCTGTTCGTAACGATGATGAGCCTGAGCCCGTCGGCACAGGCGGAAATGCCCGGCCCGGAGTTGCTGCGGGAACTCGAGCAGCGCCTGACCGAACCGCCCGACTGCGTGCCGCGCTGTGCCGAGATCGCAACGGCGGCCGTGGATGTCGGTGCTACATCCATCAGTATGAACCTGACGCTTCACGCGCTCGAGGACGTGGCGATTCCCTTACCGGGATCCATCGAGGGTTGGCGACCGAACGTTGTACTGCTGCAAGGCGGTAACGATGCGCGCGTACTGCGCGCCGCGAACGGTAACCTCTGGCTTTACGTTACGGCAGGTCAGCATCCATTGACGCTGCGCGGGCCGGTGCCGGCCGTCGACAGCCTCGAAGTGGCTTTCCCTACGCCGCCACGAGTCATCGAAGTCAGCAGCGACGGCTGGTTCGTGGCCGGCGTCAAGGACCGTCGGCTGCTATCGGGGTCCCTGCAACTGACGCGCCTGCAGACCGACGGAGACGGCGACGAGACGGTGCGCTGGGAAAGCAGTCGTTTTCCGGCTTTCGCCAGGATCGAGAGGACCATTGAACTGGATCTCGACTGGCGAGTTCGTACGACCGTCCATCGCGTCGCCCCGGCCCAGGGCGCCCTGACGCTCGACGTGCCGCTGCTGGCCGGCGAACAGATTGTCAGCGGAGATTTCACGGTGACCGACGGCCGCGTACTGGTCTCGATGAACCCGCAACAGGGAGCCGTCAGCTGGACGTCCAATCTGCCGCGCAAGTCGCCGCTCACCCTGAGTGCCGAGCAGGGCGCCGCCTGGAAAGAAATCTGGCGGTTCGCCGTCGGCAATATCTGGAATGCCGGGTTCGAGGGGGTTCCCGAGAGCGACACCGGGGACGACGTCAGCGATGTGCGCGTCGCCGAGTTCAATCCACGCGGCGGCGAACAGGTGACCTTATTCGCGACACGGCCAGAGGCATCGCAAGGATCGACGCTGGCGTTCGATGCCGTGAACCTGGCCGTCGTCCATGGCGATCGCTCCAGCGACACCACCCTGGACCTGGAATACCGCAGCACGCGAGGCGCACAGCACGTCTTACGCTTGCCGGACAACGCCGAAGTGACGGCAGTCCTGATCGACGGCCGGTCGCAAACGCTGAGGGCCGAAGACGGCGCACTGACCGTGCCGATATTGCCCGGTAAGCACGCGATCCGTGTCGAATGGCGGGCCACAGGGTCGATGGGCTTACGCACAGTGACACCTGTCGTCGACGTCGGCGGGCCGGCCAGCAACATCGAGATGTCGCTGACGAAACCGCACGATCGCTGGCTGCTCGCGACGAGCGGCCCGCAGCTGGGCCCCGCCGTCCTGTACTGGTCGGAACTCGCAGCGCTGATCCTGTTTGCGCTGATCCTGGGCCGCATCGGCCTGGCGCCGCTGAATAGCTGGCAATGGCTGTTGCTGGGGATCGGATTCAGCACCTTCAGCTGGCCCGTACTTGGAGTGGTCATCACCTGGCTGCTGGCCTGTGCCGTTCGTGAGCGGTGGCAACCCGATGTCAGCTGGTGGAAGTTCAATCTCATACAGCTGGCGATCGGGGGCCTGACCGTTATTGCGCTGGCCTCCGTCGTAACGAGCTTACCGCTTGGGCTGCTGGGCACACCCGATATGCACGTCACCGGGCACAATTCCTACGGCAACGTGCTCGGTTGGTTCGCCGATCGCAGCCAGTCGATTTTGCCCACCGCCAGCGTCGTCACGGTCCCACTGTGGATCTACAAGGCGCTGATACTGGCGTGGGCGCTGTGGCTCAGTTTCGCGTTGCTGCGCTGGCTTCCCTGGGTATGGCAGTGTTTCAGCAGCCAGGGGTACTGGCGTTCCAGAAAAGAGGCGTGATACAAGGGCCGTATGAGAGCGGTCTGGATACTTGTCTACCTCGGGGTGCTGGTCTGGTCGGGCATCGGTCCGAAAGACTTCGTGACCTGGTGCCTCGAGGTATTTCCCGCCGTTGCGGGGGGAGTGGTGCTATGGATTACGCGGGAGCGTTTTCCGCTGACGCCGCTCGTTTACGCACTGATACTCGTGCACTGCGTCGTCCTCATGGTGGGCGGTCACTACACCTATGCCGAGGTGCCGTTGGGTGAGTGGTTCCGGGAGGCGTTCGACGGCACGCGCAATAACTACGACAAGCTTGGCCACTTTGCGCAGGGCTTCATCCCCGCCATGATTGCGCGTGAACTCATGATTCGCCTCGGGGTGTTTGCTTCGTCGCGCTGGCGAGACTTCTTCATCGTTTGCTTTTGCCTCGCGTTCAGCGCGTTTTACGAACTGGTCGAATGGTGGGTGGCCTTGCTCTCCGAGGAGGCCGCCGATGCGTTCCTGGGCACGCAGGGCTACGCCTGGGATACGCAGTCGGACATGGGATGGGCGTTGTTCGGTGCAGTACTCGCGCTGATGTTGCTCAGCCGCCAGCACGATCGACAGCTACGCGCCCTGGACGCCTGAACCAAAGTGTCTCGCCTGATCGTATTCCTCGTGTTGCTTGGCTATTGCGGATTCGCTGTGGCAAGCGACTGCGTGGTCCTGTTGCACGGCCTGGCACGCACTTCCGTGTCGATGAGCAAGATGGAGCGGGCGCTCGCCGAGGAGGGGTATCACACGGCGAACATCGATTATCCATCTCGCTACTACACGGTCGAGCAGCTTGCGCCGATGGCCATTGGCGAGGGCCTGCAAATATGTCGCTCGAATGACGAGCTTGCGCGCATTCATTTCGTGACGCATTCGCTTGGTGGCATTCTTGTGCGCCAGTACCTGAGCACAGACGATATCCCTGAGCTGGGGCGTGTCGTGATGCTCGGGCCACCCAACCAGGGCAGCGCGGCCGTCGACAAGCTCGATGGTGTGCCCGGGTTCGACTGGCTCAACGGTCCCGCCGGGCAACAGCTGGGCAAAGGTGAGCAGAGTGTGCCATTGATGCTGGGGCCGGCGACCTTCGAGCTGGGCGTTATTGCAGCCAATCGCAGTATCGACCCCGTGACCTCGGCAGTGCTCGAGAACCCCGACGACGGGCGCGTGTCGGTGGAGGACACCAAGCTCGAGGGCATGACCGACTTCGTCGTGGTCAAACACTCGCATGCATTCATGATGCGCATGCGCCGGACTATCGAGCTGACAATACGCTTCCTCGAGACCGGGAGTTTCGGAGATTGAAAAGAGTCGCCTACCTGGTCATGGAAGATGCGGGCGATTTCGTTACGGATTACCACCTGAGCGTGGAGCCGATGGCCGCCCTCGGCTGGCAGGTCGAAACCGTCGCGTGGCGCAGCGATCCGGACTGGGACGCGTACGACGCGGTTTACATTTGTACGCCGTGGGATTACCCGGAGCACCTGGCCGAGTTCCTCGACGTGCTCGGTACGATCGACGCGTCCAGCGCCTTGTTGATCAACGATCAGTCACTCGTACTCTGGACGCTCGAGAAGACCTATCTTCGCGACATTGAAAAGCAGGGCGGCCGTATCGTGCCGAGCACCTGGTTCGACGAATTCGACCCGGCCGACCTGTCGCGTTTCTTTTCCGATCACGCGACCGACAAGGTCGTCATCAAACCAACCGTGGGCGCGAACGCCAAGGACACGTTTGTCCTGACGGACCCGGTGCCGGCCGCGCTGTGCGACACGCTGCAGGCAACCTTCGCCGGGCGCGCGTTCTTCGTGCAGCCCTTTATCGAGAACATACAATCGGAAGGCGAATTCTCGCTGTTCTTTTTCAACGGAGAATACAGCCACGCGATTCTGAAGACGCCGGAGAAGGGCGACTTCCGCGTGCAGGAAGAACATGGAGCGGACATCAAGCCGGTAAGTCCATCCGAGGCCTTGCTCGATGCCGCGACACAGATGTTCAAAGCGATCAGTCCGTTGCCCGTCTATGGTCGCGGCGACTGGGTGCGTGGCGCCGATGGCCACTACCTGCTCATGGAACTCGAACTGATCGAGCCGTCGCTCTACTTACGCACCGACAGCGGCGCTGCCGCGCGTTTTGCGGCGGCGTTTGACCAGCGGTTTCAGGAATTCGCCCGTAAATGACCCCTTGGTTGCGGCAACCTGCTCGGGCGTGCCCGTCGCGACAATCCGGCCGCCCCCATCACCACCCTCGGGACCGAGGTCGATAATCCAGTCAGCCGTCTTGATGACGTCGAGATTGTGCTCGATCACGACGATCGTGTTGCCGTGATCACGCAGGCGATGCAGTACGCCGAGCAGTTGTTCGATGTCGTGAAAGTGTAGCCCTGTCGTCGGCTCATCGAGTATGTACAGCGTTTTGCCCGTGTCGCGCTTGGACAGTTCCTTGGCGAGCTTCACGCGCTGTGCTTCACCGCCCGACAAGGTTGTCGCGTTCTGCCCGAGGCGAACATAGGTAAGGCCGACATCCGTGAGCGTTTGCAGTTTGCGCGCGACCACTGGGACATTGCGGAAGAACTCTGCGGCGTCCTCGACGGTCATTTCGAGCACCTCGTGGATGTTCCTGCCCTTGTACCGGATCTCGAGCGTCTCGCGATTGTAACGTTGCCCCCGGCAGACGTCGCAGGGTACGTAGACGTCGGGCAGGAAGTGCATTTCCACCTTGATGACACCATCGCCCTGGCACGCCTCGCAGCGCCCGCCCTTGACGTTGAAGCTGAACCGGCCGGGCATGTAGCCGCGGGATCTCGCTTCCTGGGTGCCCGCGAATAGTTCGCGGATAGGGGTAAACAGGCCACTGTAGGTCGCGGGGTTCGAGCGCGGTGTCCGGCCGATCGGGCTCTGGCTGATATCGATGACGCGATCGATGTGCTCGAGTCCGCGGATTCCTTCGTGCGGAGCGGGATTGCGGCTGGCCCTGTTGATCTCCTCGGCAACCGCTTTGTACAGAGTGTCGTTGATGAGGGTCGACTTGCCCGACCCCGACACGCCGGTAACGCAGGTCATGAGCCCGACCGGAATCGAGGCCTCGACGCTCTGCAGGTTGTTGCCCGTGGCGCCGAGGATCGTGATCTGGCGGTCGGCATCCGCGGGCGTGCGCTCGGCCGGCACCTCGATGGCACGCTTGCCCGACAGGTACTGCCCCGTCAGCGAGCGTGGCTCATTCTGGATTTCCCGGGGCGTCCCCTCTGCAACGACCTGACCACCGTGCACGCCCGCACCGGGACCGAGATCGACGACATGATCGGCGGACAGTATCGCCTCTTCGTCGTGCTCGACGACGATGACGGTATTGCCCAGGTCACGAAGATGCGTGAGCGTGCCGAGCAGGCGCTGGTTGTCGCGCTGATGCAGGCCGATCGAAGGTTCGTCGAGGATATACATGACGCCGACGAGTCCCGAACCGATCTGGCTGGCAAGACGAATACGCTGTGCTTCGCCGCCTGAGAGAGTCTCGGCGCTGCGATCGAGTGAGAGATAGTCGAGCCCTACGTCCGAGAGGAAGCCGACGCGCTCGCTGATCTCCTTCACGATCTTGTCCGCCACGGTCGCGCGCCACCCGTCGAGCGAGAGTTCGGCGAAAAACGCCCGGGCGTCGCCGACCGACAGGCTCGTGATCTCGGGCAGCGACCGGTCGCAGACGAACACGTGGCGCGCCGCCTCATTGAGGCGCGTGCCCTCGCAGTCGGGACAGGCCTGGCTATTGAGGAATTTCGTCAGCTCCTCGCGCACGGCACCGGACTCGGTTTCCCGGTAGCGGCGCTCGAGATTCGGCAAGACGCCTTCGAAGCGGTGCAGCTTCTTGATCTGCATGCCGCGCGAGTTGGCATAGAAGAACTCGATCTTCTCCTTGCCGCTGCCGTACAACACGACCTTCTGCAGCTTCTTCGGCAGCTCGTTGAACGGCGTTTCGATGTCGAAGTCGTAATGCGCCGCAAGGCTCTGGATCATCTGGTAGTAGTACGTGGTCTTGCGATCCCAGCCGCGAATCGCTCCGCCGGCCAGCGACAGGCCCGAATTCACAACGACGCGGTCCGGATCGAAGAACTGCTTCACGCCGAGCCCATCGCAGCCCGGGCACGCGCCGCTCGGGTTGTTGAACGAGAACAGGCGAGGCTCGAGCTCGGTCAGGCTGTATCCACAGATATTGCAGGCGAAGCGATCCGAGAACACGATTTCTTCCTGCTCGGAGTCATCCATCCAGGCGACGCGCGCGACGCCGTCGGCGAGCCGCAGCGCGGTTTCGAACGACTCGGCGAGGCGCAGGCGCAGGTCTTCCTTCACCTTGAAGCGATCGACGATCGCATCGATGCTGTGCTTCTTGTGCAGGTCGAGCTCGGGTGGATCGTCGAGTTCGTATATCTCGCCGTTGATGCGCGCACGAATGAAGCCCTGCGCCTGCAGGTCGGCCATCAACTGTACGTGCTCGCCCTTGCGATCGGCAACGACGGGCGCAAGCAGCATCAACCGGGTTCCCTCGGGCAGTTCCAGCACGTGGTCGACCATCTGGCTGACGGTTTGCGCCTCGAGCGTAATGTCGTGGTCGGGGCAGCGCGGCGTGCCGGCTCGGGCGTACAGCAGGCGCAGATAGTCGTAGATCTCGGTCACGGTGCCGACCGTCGAACGCGGGTTGTGGGAGGTGGATTTCTGTTCGATGGAGATTGCCGGGGACAGCCCGTCGATATGGTCGACGTCGGGCTTTTCCATCATCGACAGGAACTGCCGTGCGTAGGCCGACAGCGATTCCACGTAGCGACGCTGGCCCTCGGCATAAATCGTGTCGAATGCCAGCGAGGACTTGCCCGAGCCAGACAGGCCCGTGAGTACGATCAGCTTGTCGCGTGGCAGGCTGAGATCGAGGTCGCGCAGGTTGTGGGTCCGTGCACCACGGATATCAATTGATTTCATAGCGGGGCTGATCAGCGAACAACCTGCTAATATACGCCGCCGCGTATCGTCGGCGCAAAGGAAGCACCACATTGAACCCGGAGACCACTGACGGCATTGCCATGAACGCCGGCGAACGCCGCTCGGTCGCTGTCGTTGCGCTGATCGCGATGATACGCATGTTCGGTCTGTTTGCGCTGTTGCCGGTACTTTCGCTGTATGCCAGGGACCTGCAGGACTCGACGTCGCTGCTGATAGGCCTCGCCGTCGGTGCTTACGGACTGACCCAGGCCGCTCTGCAGATTCCGCTCGGTGCACTGTCGGACCGCGTGGGCCGCTGGCCGGTCATCGTCGGCGGTCTCGCGATCTTCGCTGCCGGCAGTGTCGTCGCAGCAATGGCCGATTCGATCCACGGCGTCATCGCGGGTCGATTCCTGCAAGGGGCCGGGGCGATCTCGGCGACCCTGACCGCACTGATCACCGATGCGACGCGCGAGCAGGTCAGGACACGATCGATGGCCGTCTTCGGCGTAGGCATCGGCGCTTCCTTTATCATCGCGATGGCCGCGGGTCCCCTGATCGCCGCGCAATTCGGCGTACCGGCGCTGTTCTGGACGGCTGCGGCAATGGCAATACTTGCGGCACTGATGCTGCGACTGCTGCCGGACATTCCGCAACCGCAGCGCCGCGAGAGCTGGAGCCTGATACCGGCATTCCGGGCCGACCTGTTGCGTATCGACTTCTACGTATTTCTGCTGCATGCAATCATGACGGCGACGTTCGTGGCGCTGCCTTTCCTGCTGCATGATCGCTTTGAGATGCCGCTGACCACGCACTGGAAGATGTACATCGGCTCGCTCGTCGTGTCGCTCGGCATCGCGGTGCCGATGATCATGAATGATCATCACCAGGGGCGTGGGTACCTGATTGGGCTGGCCGTCACGTTCATCGTCATCGCTCAGCTCGGACTGACGTTCTTCGCATTTTCGGCAGTGCCGGTGTTCATCGCTCTCGTTGCCTACTTCGCAGGCTTCAATTTCCTGGAAGCCGCGCTGCCGGCGCGCCTTTCGATCCTGGCCGAAGACGAGGTGCGCGGCGCTTCGCTCGGCGTGTTCTCGAGCGCCCAGTTCCTGGGCGCATTCATCGGCGGCCTGATTGGTGGACGATTCCTCGGCCAGGGCCGGCCGACCGACGTGTTCTTCGTCTGCGCCCTGTTGGCCGGCATCTGGCTCGCGCTGCAGGGATTCGGCCGATTTCGGCATTAATTGGCAATAATCAGGCTAGCTTTTGCCCGGACAGGCTCTACAATAGTCCCCCCTCGCCGCCATGGCTGCGAGCCACGACATCAAAGTACAGACAGGGGACCAAAATGGCCCGCGGAATAAACAAAGTCATCATCGTTGGTAACCTCGGGGGAGATCCCGAGACGCGCTATATGCCGAGCGGCGCGGCAGTGACCAACTTTACGGTCGCGACGAACGAGTCGTGGAAAGACAAGCAGACGGGCGAGCAAAAAGATCGCACCGAGTGGCATCGCGTGGCGATGTTCAATCGCCTTGCCGAGATTGCCGCCGAATACCTGCGTAAAGGCTCGCAGGTTTACATCGAGGGCAAGCTGCGCACGCGTAAATGGCAGGGCCAGGATGGCCAGGATCGCTACACGACCGAGATCATCGCTGACGAAATGCAGATGCTCGGCGGTCGAGGCGGCGGCGGAGGCAGCTTCGGCGGCGGCTCCGGTGGCCAGGGCGGCGGTGGCCAGGGCGGCGGTGACCAGGGCGGCGGTGGCCAGGGCGGTGGTGGTAATGCGCCTCCGCAACCAGGTCCGGATGACTTCGACGACGACATTCCGTTCTGAGGCGCAACGAAATCAGATTCGTAACTAACGGGCCGCGCAGCGCATTCGAAGCTGCGCGGCTTTCTCAATTTGACTAACAGGAAATAACATAATGGGTGCGTTCAAAGAACCTCACGGCGGTGAACTCAAGAACCTCTATCTCGACGCGAGTGCGGCCGAGGCTGAGAAGCAGGCGGCGCGCGAGTACCCGTCGTGGGATCTCACCGAGCGCCAGCTGTGCGATATCGAGTTGCTGCTGAACGGCGCGTTTTCGCCGCTGGACGGGTTTCTCAACAAGGCCGACTACGATGCCGTTATCAAGGACATGCGCCTGACGAGCGGCGTGCTGTGGCCGATTCCGATTACCCTCGATGTGACCGAGAAATTCGCGGCGGACCTCAAGAAAGGTGACAAGCTCGCGCTGCGCGATCTCGAGGGAGTAATCCTCGCGACGCTCGAAGTGGATGACATCTGGACGCCCGACAAGAAGGCCGAAGCGCAAGGCGTTTACGGCACCTCGGACGAATTGCATCCGGCTGTTCATTATCTCTACAACGTCGCCAACCCGGTCTACGTCGGCGGCAAGCTGACGGGCGTCGAGCCTCCGACGCATTACGACTTCAAGCATCTTCGTGAAAGCCCTGCCGAGGTACGCGCGCGCTTCAAGAAACTCGGCTGGCGCAAGGTCGTGGCTTTCCAGACCCGCAACCCGATGCACCGGGCACACCAGGAGATCTCCCTGCGTGCAGCACGCGAGGTCGAGGCGAACCTGCTGATCCATCCCGTGGTCGGTATGACCAAGCCGGGTGACGTCGATCACTTCACGCGGGTGCGTTGTTACGAGCACATCCTCGCGCACTATCCCGAGCAGACGACTTCGCTATCTCTGTTACCGCTGGCCATGCGCATGGGCGGACCGCGCGAAGCGCTGTGGCATGCGATCATCCGCAAGAATTATGGCTGCACGCACATCATCATCGGGCGCGACCACGCGGGTCCGGGCAAGGACTCGAAAGGCGAAGACTTCTACGGACCTTACGACGCGCAGGAGCTGCTGACCGAACACCAGGAGGAACTCGACATATCGATGGTGCCGTTCCGAATGATGGTCTACGCGGACAACAAGGCGCAGTACATACCAATCGATGCGGCGACCGACGACGACAACGTTCTCAATATTTCCGGCACCGAACTACGGCGGCGCTTGCAGGAGGGGCTCGAGATTCCGAAGTGGTTCTCGTTTCCCGACGTCGTAGCCGAATTGCGGCGCACCCATCCGTCGCGCCACAAGCAAGGCTTTACAGTCTTCTTCACCGGTCTCTCGGGTTCGGGCAAGTCGACGATCGCCAATGCCCTGATGTCGAAGCTCATGGAAATCGGCGGCCGCCAGATCAGCCTGCTCGACGGCGATATCGTGCGCAAGAACCTGTCCAGCGAGCTCGGATTCTCGAAGGAACATCGCGACCTCAACATTCGTCGCATCGGTTACGTGGCCAGCGAGATCACGAAGAATGGTGGCATCGCAATATGCGCGCCGATCGCACCCTACGCTGCAACGCGGCGGCAGGTGCGCGAGGCGATCTCGCCGGTCGGCGGATTCGTCGAGATACATGTCGCGACGGCGCTCGAAGTCTGCGAAGAGCGTGATCGAAAAGGCCTCTACGCCCTGGCGCGTGCCGGCAAGATCAAGGAATTCACAGGCATCAGCGATCCTTACGAAGTGCCCGAGAATGCCGAGATGGTTATCGACACCGCCAACATTTCACCCGATCTGGCTGCGCACCGTATACTCGTGAAACTGGAGAGCATGGGCTTTATCCGCTAATGAAGCTGTATATCAAGACAATGGGCTGCCAGATGAACGAGTACGACTCGGAGAAGATGGCGGACGTCCTGCGCGAATCGCACGGCTACGAGCTGACCGACTCGCCGGACGATGCTGACCTGTTGCTCGTCAATACCTGTTCTATCCGTGAGAAGGCGCAGGAGAAGGTCTTCTCCGAGTTGGGCCGCTGGCGACTGCTCAAGGAAAAGAAACCCGGTATCAAGATCGGTGTTGGCGGTTGTGTCGCCAGCCAGGAAGGAGAGGGGATCACGAAGCGTGCGCCATTCGTGGACGTCGTCTTCGGACCGCAAACGCTGCATCGACTGCCCGAGCTCATCGATGGCGCGGCCAGTCGCCCGGTCGTCGATATTTCGTTTCCCGAGATCGAGAAATTCGATCGCCTCCCCAAACCGCGAGCCGAAGGCCCGACGGCGTTCGTTTCGGTGATGGAAGGTTGCAGCAAGTACTGCAGCTTCTGCGTCGTACCTTATACGCGTGGCGAAGAAATCAGCCGCCCGTTCGACGACGTAATCGCCGAGGTCGCGACGCTGGCCGACCAGGGCGTGCGCGAGGTCAACCTGCTCGGCCAGAACGTCAATGCCTACCGCGGTCCGATGCACGACGGCGAGATCGCGGACCTTGCGACTCTTATCTATTACGTTGCCGCGATCGAAGGCATCGAGCGTATTCGCTTTACGACCTCGCACCCGGTCGAGTTCACTGACAGCCTTATCCAGGCGTACGCGGAAGTACCGAAGCTCGCGAGCTACCTGCACCTGCCGGTGCAACACGGTTCCGACCGAGTGCTTTCTGCAATGAAACGCGGCCACACGATTCTCGAGTACAAGCAGAAGATTCGCAGACTCCGCGAGGCGCGGCCGGGCATTTCACTGTCCTCGGATTTCATCATCGGTTTTCCCGGTGAGACCGACAAGGACTTCGAAGCACTCATGAACCTCGTGGCCGAAATCGGTTTCGACCAGTCCTTCAGTTTCATCTATAGCGCTCGCCCTGGAACGCCTGCCGCAAGTCTTGCGGACGACACACCCATGGATGTCAAGAAACAACGACTGCAGATTCTGCAGGCGCGTATCAACCAGCAGGCGCTCGAAATCAGCCGGGGCATGGTAGGGACGACGCAGCGCGTGCTCGTCGAGAAAACCTCCGTGAAAAGCGCAACACAAGTGGCCGGGCGCACGGAGAATAACCGCTGGGTTAACTTCGACGCGGACGCTTCGCTCATCGGCGAATTCGTGGACGTCCATATCACAGAGGCTTTACCGAACTCGTTGCGCGGCCGCATAGTACTTCCCAAGGCGCGCGCATCAGGGTAACCTGTCAATCAATGATCTATTGCCCTGATAGATTTCATGCCGTGCCCACCCCCCGGCACGGCGCCGCACTTGTCATCCGGACAGGTGGTTTCCTGCACAGAGGTTTTAAATACAGATCTTGAATGCTGTCCAGATTTCTCGGGACGTAGTCCTCGAGCCCGCCGATAACAGCCGTCTTGCCAATCTCTGCGGCCAATTCGATGAACACCTGCGGCAGATCGAACGCCGCCTCGATGTTGAAATAGCCAGTCGCGGAAATCGATTCCGGGTAACCGGTACACCCGGCGCCGCGGAAGTCGGCGGCGACATCCTGTTGTCGCTGTTCGAGATGACGGACAACGAGCGGCTCGATCCGGAACGAGTGCACATGATGTTGCAGGAGTCTTTTATGACCGACGTCGACGCGGCAAACAATGATGAAGAGGGCGAGGAACATGTCGCCGGTATTCAGACTCGCCGCAAGCTCATTCGGCCGCGTGGCGCGAACCAGACGGCTTACCTGAAAAACATACTGCAGCACGATCTCGCTTTCGGCATTGGGCCTGCCGGAACAGGGAAGACCTACCTTGCGGTTGCCTGCGCCGTCGATGCGCTCGAGAACGAGCAGGTGCGGCGTATCGTGCTGGTACGACCGGCGGTCGAGGCAGGCGAGCGTCTGGGCTTCCTGCCCGGCGACCTTTCGCAGAAAGTCGACCCCTACCTGCGCCCCATGTATGACGCTCTGTACGACATGGTCGGCGCCGAACGTGTCACGCGACTGATCGAGCGCAATGTCATCGAAATTGCGCCGCTGGCTTTCATGCGTGGGCGTTCGCTCAATGAGTCCTTCGTGATTCTCGACGAAGCGCAGAACACCAGCGTCGAACAGATGAAGATGTTCCTGACCCGCATCGGGTTCGGTTCGCGGGCGGTCGTCACGGGCGACATCACGCAGATCGACCTGCCGGCCGGTCAGCAGTCCGGGCTCAAGAACGCCACCAAGGTCCTGGACGGCGTCAAGGGTGTCGCTTTTACCTGTTTCACTCGCAAGGACGTTGTGCGCCACGAGCTCGTGCAACGTATTGTGAAGGCCTACGAAGACAATGATCGGGCAGGCTGACGCGGCTACGTGAGCCAGGATTTCGCGCCAGAAGTCGACGTCCAGATCGCCTGCGACAACAACGATGTGCTTGCGCCCGCGGAAATCGAGGCCTGGGTCGTTCGCGCGCTAATTGCGTCGGGACGGGAATTCGCCGCAAAGGCTGAATTATCCGTGCGCGTGGTCGATACAGGAGAAATACAGGACCTGAATCGGGATTATCGCCAACAGGACAAGCCGACCAACGTGTTGTCTTTTCCGGGCGGCCCGGTCGAGGGCCTGCCTGCCGGCGAAGCGACCTTACTCGGCGATATCGTCGTGTGTGCGGACGTCGTCAGCCGCGAGGCCGCAGAGCAGGGCAAGCCCGTGGCCGATCACTGGGCGCACATGCTCGTGCATGGGACATTGCACCTGCTTGGCTTTGATCACGGCAACGCGTCGGATGCGGCCGAAATGGAAGGGCTCGAGACGAAGATTCTCGGGCGATACGGTCTCCGCGACCCATATGGAGAGTCGCGGTAGTTAACTGATACAATTAGAGATTATGAACGACAAGCCTCCCAGTACCAGCGGCTCTGGTGCACCCGGACTGGTCGCACGCATCAAGCGTGCGTTCAAGGGTGAACCCTGGAGCCGGGACGAGATCCAGACCTTT
>Ga0209567_10000741_pt1 | contig 17775 bp, 20 predicted proteins | sample COG_12_FD_184756 | JGI IMG/M metagenome (GOLD analysis project Ga0209567, IMG submission 184756) | Pelagic marine sediment microbial communities from the LTER site Helgoland, North Sea, for post-phytoplankton bloom and carbon turnover... | ecosystem: Environmental > Aquatic > Marine > Neritic...
AAGGCGGAAAGCGACCATCGCCGCCACGGCGCCCACAAGGCCCGGAATGTATCTCAGCATAGTAGTCACCTCAGTAAATCTCGTGTTGGCGACGATATCACGAGCCGCACTTTGGTTTCTTTCGCGGCTCACGAAACAACCGCTTTAGGTAATCCGCAGACATCCTACCTTGGGACGCTCGACCGGCGGCGATGCGATGTACAGCAGTCGCTCGTTGATCTTCCTGGTGACCGTCTCAGTACGGCCATTGGCGGACGGTTTGCTACGGTAATCAGCGGCTCAATAGAAGGTCGTTAGGTGGTTTTATCTTGGCTTTCGGCGGTACTTCCAGCCGACAAATATACCGGCGACCAGGATCACGCCTACACCAATCAGGAAGGTCATCAGCATTTCCGCAACAGCTCGAATTACGTCCAGCCCACCGACTTGGCCAGTGCGCCAATATACCCAGTCACTGCCAAGTTTAGACGCAAGTCCTGCGCTGCCAGATGTAAGCAGCACGATGCCGTCGCAGGAGACCGGATCGACACGCACCGTGGTATTGATTGCGGGTCGATTGCCACCATCATGCCCAATTACATAATCGTCCGCACCGTTCTCCGCTAGCAGCATTGACCCTAGGGCCCAAACTCGCATTCCAAGCCACCGGGCATGTGGTTCTCGCATGGACTTGAGCGTCACTTCGGACAGAATTCCGCGTCCCCGCGGTTCGCCATTCGGACCCGCACAATGCGCCTTCAAGAATCGCACCAGATCGTTCGTGGAAGTGTAAAGCGATGCTGCTGCCAGCGCAGTGTAATAGTAATGCGTGGCGACCGATCCGTCGGTGTCATAGAAATCGGCCAGATTTGTTTCCTGTCGCCGGTCAACCACGAAGGTCGAACGCGACATGCCCAGCGGCAACAAGATTTCGTCGCGCATGAATTCGCTAAATCCTCGACCTGAGACTTCTTCGATCAGCAACTGCAGGAGCGTGTACCCTCCGCCGGAATAACGCCAAGTACCATCCGCCGGTTTGCCCATCTTGGTAGCTCCCATGTCGGGGCGGGCTGAGTCCGCCGCTTGGGCAAGCGAGTCCTCGAGAGATTGCACCTCTTCAATAGTTTCGAATCCGCCATAGCCCAGCCCATCAGTGAGACCGGCGGTGTGGCTCAACAACCGCCGAACGGTGACCTGGCGGTTGTCGTAGTCCGTTTCGGGTAGCGCCCAGCGAGTAAGGTAGTCATCGACCGGCGCATCGAGATCTATCCGGCCCTGTTTTATCAGTTTCATTACGCCCCAGGAGGTGACCCACTTACTGACTGAAGCCATCTGGAATAACGTGTCGCCATCCATCGGTTTCCCAATCGATGTGAAATACTCCTTGGTAGCCTCACCGCCGCGCATCAACGCCAAAGCGGAGTTGCCCACACTTGAGGCGTCGATGGTCTCGACGGCGGCTTGTGCGAAGGCGTCCCAGTCTCCTTCGGGTGCCATGCTGCGTTTTGTCCAGCCTTGCGAGACGCCCAGAATCAGCAATCCCGCCCAGAGAACGACGGTGATAAGGATGCCAGTCAGAGTGAGGAGAACACGTTTCATACCATATCCGTCCAGGAATCTTAGGGCATCATAACTTGTTCCGCATTGGACTGCGGATCAAAGCGCGAATAGATCACGTTGCTCGTACTTAGGGCCGAGTTGAGAAGGAAAACGAAGAAAACGTTCTTCGCCGCGAACGGCCGCTTTGCAGAAACAAAGCAGACATTCGCCTGGCTGGTTGCGCGGTTGTCTGAGCGGCTGCAAAGGGTCAGAAGCAGCCATCATAACGTATGTTTCTCAAGGGGCTGGTATGCGAAGTAAATCAGCCGCTCATTCATCGTCCTGGCGACCGACTGGACCCGGCCAGAATCGGCCGCTCGCTACTGTGGATCAGTTACTTCTCTGGGCATCGGTAGCATTTCACCGCTGGCTTCCCAACGGGCAAGGTTTGCCTTTTGCTCGCTTAAGCGGTCATTAACGGTACGAAGGATTGATTGGTATCGCGGGTCGTTCGCAAGCACGCCCAATCCGTGCCTGATGTCTTGCTGCAATAATACGGCAGCACCTCCCCGGTTTACCCACTCCTCAAGAGTCGCAATCGCGGCTTCCACTTGCCCGGACAACGCATAGATCGACGCATCAAGAATCGCAGAGTCAGGGAAATCCAATGACGGATTGGCATCAACGATTGAGACCATTTTGTCAATCAGGGCCTGTGCTTTTTCCTGCTCACCCAGAGCCTGGTAGGCCTTGATGGCCGCTATACCGTAGTAGAGGTTGATACTGTGTTTCCTGCCATCAAATTCTGCGGCGTAATCCTTGTATCGCTCGATCGCATCACCGGGCCGGCCTTCAGCTGTATCGACGCTTCCCAGGTAAAAAATGCCGACCCAGTACTCACCAGAGGTTGAATTCGAACCGTAAAATTCTTCGCGTGCGCTTTCGAAATCGCGTTGAGCGATAAAGGCCCAGCCGCGATGGACACGTGCTTCTTCAGGGTCAGGGACCAGCCTCGCAAGATGGTTAGCCCACAGCGCAGTGTTATCATAGTCGCCTAAATTCCAATACGTTGCGGCAATCAATTGCGTATACGAAGGGTGGTTCGGGTCCAGTTCAAGCGCCCTGCGCAGGACCCTGATCCCTTTGTCGTGGCGGGATTCAATCTTCGTGTAGAGCCATGCAAGATCGCTATAGCTTGCCGCAGAGTCCGGATGCTCGGCAACGATGCCCTCCATCATTCGAATGCTTTCGTCTGCCTGGCCGACGAACCTCATGGAGTGTGCCAATTGCCTCTTGAGCCCGATGTTCTGGGGATCCAGCTCAATGGCTTGCCTGTACAGCTTGATTGCTGTAGCCGGGTCAGACATTTCCCATTCAAGCAGTCTGGCGTAGTCCCACAATGCATCCGCGTTATTGGGTCCCAGCACCGTTGCCTGCTCATAGGCCTGAAAGGCCTTTTCGATATCTCCTGAGCGCTCATACCAGTTTCCCAGCGCGATGAAAGCCTCGCTTGATTGAGGGTTCAGCAGGATCGCCTGATCAATCAATGGCCTGCTCTTTTCAAGCTGGGCGTCAGCCGGCAGATGGCTGATATGGACCTGGTCAAGCACTGCCGATGCCTGTTTGCTGTATGCCTGGGCAAATTGAGGATCAAAACGTATGGCTGCCTGATAGGCCAGAATAGCTTGTGCAAGACTCTCGATAGTTTCCTGTCTGAGGAGTTGATTGCCCATAAAATATGCATCGAGCGCCTGTAGATTTGCAGTGGGCAGTTTTTCAACTTGCTTTCGCTCACCATCAGTTAGAACCGCCTGCAGCGCGCCCGCGACAGCCTCGGTAATCTCTGCCTGGACAACAAACACATTCGTGGCCGTTAGCTCTCGTGTGTAGGTTTGTGCCCATAGGTGCGAGTCCGATTTGGCGTCAATCAACTTCAGGTTAATCCGGATCTGGTCACCTACCCGCTGAACACCGCCTTCGAGAACCGTGCTGACACCCAGTTCCTTCGCGATGCTTTTCAAACTCTTGTTGGAGTTCCTGTACGTCATCACCGAAGAACGGGAGATAGTCTTGATGTCCTGAATATTGGAAATTCGGGTCAACAAATCGTCGTGAATGCCATCAGCGAAAAACTGATTTGACGACTCCGCACTTAAGTTGGTGAAGGGAATCACAGCGACGGACTTATCACCCAAGAACTCGGTAATAGCTGCGGAACGTCCTTCCTGGTGGGCCGACTCGGCGATCTGAACATCCTCGGCCGGATCGAGCACGAACTTGTCGAAAGCAAAGTAACCCAACGCCACGGCAAGGATCACCATGATTATGCGATCTAGCTTCTGGCTGGATTGCGCGGTGTCGTATTGACTGTGGTCAACGTCTTCGTCTCTTATCAACCCTTCTGGGGTCAATTCGAATACCCAGGCGAAGATCATCGATGGAACCAGTCCAATCGCCAGCACAATGACCACGATCCGGGCCGGTGTGTCGCCAAAGCCGAACAATGGAAAGATTGTTTCAGCCACCTGGATCAACAACCACGACACTACCGCGTAGGCAGCACCCACGCGGAGGACATTTCGACGTTTCAGCTCATTGAATAGTGACAACGGAGGGTCTTTCGTTGGCGGTTGTTGCATCGAACCTTAATGGATTGCCCGACAATTTTCAGAATTCCGTCGGAAGTTCACTGTTGGGTAGTGACCCGGCGGGCCGATTGTGAATGATTGAATGGCGAGTTTTAGGAAACATCTGGCAGGCTCAAGCGACAAGTATTGGCCGTTTCTTGTCGTTGGACGAACGTCCGCTTTGGGTCATCAAGAGCCGGCCGTCAGTTTACCCTCTCGGCGGCTGCTTTCGCGTGTATACCAGCCGCCCACATTTCTCAACCGTGACCGACTCAGTTCGGCCAGCGGACAGTCAATCTTGCTCTGTTTCGTGTGGACTATTGCCACGCAACCAAAGGCGTAACGTGATTAATAACGCGATTATGGATGGCAGGCCAATTATCCGTTGATATTTCTGAAAACTCGTATCGAACTATTACTCCGGGTCGTAGATAAACTGACGTTAGGCACCGAAGAGGGCTGCAATCGGCTGTTGGGTGCCAACAGTTCTCGCTAGGGATTCGATAGACGTAAATGCGAGTTGTTTTCGATTCGGATCGGTATAGTTCAACCTCGGCACTTCCGGTTGTGAACGGACCGTCAAGAAGTTCATCGTTGTAGTCGCGGTCGACATTGCAGTTTGGCGGCGGTCGATCTATCGGTCGCGCCATGAGAAATATTCGAATTCGATCAGCTTGTTTGGAACATCCCGGGCCTCCCAGCTCATCTTGTTCGCGCAAACAAAGTGCAGTTGCATATCTATCATACGCAGCCGCCGGCGGTTGCGACCGTATTTCCTTTGGTATTCGCAATTCCACCTCGCCCAGCATGACCACCCAACGACCAAATTCGTCAACGGTCTCCGATGTAACTCCTCGCGGATCGATTATGGCGGGATTCGTCGAGCTGTCGCCACCGTTTGGATTATTCTCCGGTGGCATGAACCTAATCAGTGACAGGATGACAGCAGCCACTGCAGCTACGAGAAAAATATCCGGGATACTAACTTTGTTCATATAGAGAAGACGTGACGGTGTGGCTCGCGGTGTAGAACCAAATTTGTCGTTGACAAGAACGTCCGCAAAAGGTCAACAGCGGAAATTATAGCTTGAACCAGGCGACCGTCGCCTTCCGGCCAAGAGCAGCCGCTAAACATGGAGGTGCGATGGCCAGGTTCGGAGCAAGCGTTACGTCGTCGGCATTAGCGCAAGAATCACAGCGACACCCATTAACCCTATTGAAGCGAGAATCCAATATGACACAAGGAGCAGTAGGGTCTTGATGATACTTAGAAAGACATTGCCACCGTAGATTTCGAAAAGGCAGGCTCCCACGTAAAGACTGGATATCAATAGGACCACTCGCGCTGGCCAATTGCCCGAAACAGCGGTTGACGCCGCTGTGACCCCAAGTGCCGACGCCAAGCCAATACCTATTGCGACGATGATCACGATGAGAAAGACGCCAGTCTTAATGTGCACCGCCGCCAAAAGGTGCTCACCAAACGGATGACGCCTGCCCAAGAAAAGCATTTTCAAGATCAATCCGACAAACGGCAAAAGGATAAACCCAACTTCGGGTAAGTGCGCAATAACCCTCGTACCAAAGTCTGGTGAACTCGACATATCGTCAAGTCGCGCGTCCAATTCCTCAACGAGGCCGCGGTCCGCGACGCTGCGGTCTTCAAACGCACCGACGCTTGAACTATCTATGAGGTCAATCTGGAATGTTAGCTGCGCGGTCAAGGTTCCGAGAACAAAATATAGAACTACGCTTGTAACGAGGTACATGCGTAGCGGCGGAAGGTAGCCAGCTCTTCGGCGATGAAGATAGTCTGTTGTTATTCGCCCCGGACGAATCAGTAACGTAACCACTGTCTTGATAAAGCGGCCGTCTACATCAGTGAGCTCTTCAAAAGCTTCGCGCAACATTCCAACAAACGTTAGCGGCGCGATTCGCTGATCCTGTCCACACGTGCTGCAAAACCGCCCATGCAACATGTTGTCGCAGTTGGGACAGTTGCCGGAAACGTTCGTATGGTCAGCACGGGCCATTGGTCGATCCCTACGCGCGGTAGACATTGCTCATACTGACTCTACCATCTGCCCGTCGGATGATCTGGCACTTTCCGATTCGCCCGGCTCTTCTGCAGCTAGTTGACCTGAAAGGGGAAGCCGATGCGTCCGACGCAGGCTTTCAGCCAAGACAATCGAACGACCGCTAAGGGTCACAAGCCGTCATCTTACCGCAGATTTTTCGAGCGGCTGCTTTACATCGCATAGCAGCCGCTCAGTTAGCATCCAGGCGACCGTCGCAGAACGGCCAGTAGCGGTCCGTTAAATTACTCATGCAGCCCGTACACCCTTGGCCGCCAAATAGATGCTGGTTGAGAACAGTGCGATCAGATTCGACAGCATAAAGGCCATAGTGATCGTGATGTGGCCCATTGCCGGAATGAAGTCGCGCAGCACGATGGTGCTGGCAACAAAAAGCGAAGCAAACAGCCCCCAGGCGGCAATCAATTTCGGAATGCGACCGGATTTTAGAAATAGCCAGAAGAAACCGGCCAGAGCGGCAGAAGACAGCACGATCGAGAGATGGAAAGAAGTGTAGTTGGATGTGGCCTGCAAGCCGTTAAGTAGCAGTCGATCGGCGCTATCGGCCAGGACAGTGTAAGCTGGTCGACTGGCGATTTCGGCGGAATTCATCAAAAACACTGCGCCCAGCACGCTCAGCAGCCCGGCCATGAGCCGGGCAGCCAGACTCCAGGCGGCCAGCAGCGGACCGGCAGACCTTAGCAACAGGAAAAGGCCCAGGCTGACCAGCAAATCCAGCGCGAAAATCAGCAGCGCCACATAGGCCAAGGCGCGCAGTCGGATTTCAGCGTCCAGCATAGCCACGGCCACCGCCTCCACATCGGCCGACAGGTTGATATCTATGCCTTGGCCCAGCAGGACGGCGGCCATAATGCCGACCAGCAGCGTCGCCAGCCAGGCCAGACCGACGCGACGAGCCAGCACGACAGATTCAATCACCTCGAGGTCATGCATGTTCAATTCCCTGTGCCGTGTTCGGTTTCATCATTAAGGAATGTCGCGGGCAATCTACCTGCAGTTCGTAGGCTCTCGCAGGTCCGCTTTAGGCCAATAGCCGTCACTCCATCTTAAATCACTTGGGCGGCTGGCTACGGCCAGAAGGGGTCACTTACCGTTGTTGGGTGTTTCCTCTTTCTGGCAAGACTGTTGACTGAAAGTGGATCATTTTCCAGCCGTCTTCGCCCTTGGACCAGATCTTTGTGACTACCTCGTGCACGACACGCTCATCTTCATCGTGAAACTTGAACTCCCTCACTGTGTATCCAAGAGTCTCGCTGACTTTGTATGGCGTAATGGTGTCTGAAATGGGAGCCCGTCCAGCGCCGAAGGGTCGCTTCATTGATCGGCAGAATTTTCCAACCTGCTCGCGGCTCATTTTTCGGCTATTGGCGTAGAAAGTGATGTCCTCAGCCATAAGAGACTGCACTTTGTCACAGTCTCCTTCTTTAAATGCCGCTTGCTCCTCATGCGCGACCGCCAGCAGCTCGTCGGAAGAATGCGCAAGTGCAGCCAACAGTAGCAATATCAAGCCAAATGGAATCTTAGATTTACTCATCGTTACTCCTTGGCGTACATCGAAATACCCGACTGGCTGGTTTGGGGTTCGAGATTTGTATCGGGATGTGGTGCTTGGAATACTCGACCTATCGGTTGCGTCTAACCCGAATAGTCCTGTCTTCGCCATCAATCCGCATCTTGTAGCCAAACGCGTCCTTCGTTATCGTCGCGTTGAAATTGCATTCTTTGAAACGAAGTTTGCGGCTGTTCACATCCTTCCACACCTGGCCATTGTCAAAAAAGAAAAACCAATGACCAGAACGCCCTTTCTTGCACGACGTAATCACGCCAACGTATTCAACAGCCTTTGGCGCACCAAGGTCGTCAGGCAGCGGCTGTGCGTTTGTTGGAGTCGCCACTACGGCTTCAGGCTGAGCAACCTTTTCCTGCGTCGGCTTATTGTCGACTGGATCCTGCTCCTCCCGAAGCACGCGTTCACCAAGGTCGTCAAAACAGGCGAAGCGCGCGTCTTGATCCGTCATTCTTGCACAAACCTTGAGCTCTTCGACGGTGTCCAATGATTGCGCGACGCCGGAGGATGTAAACACCGTTATCAGAAGAATGAAAATCGCCGTGTTTGATCGAGTCATGCCGTGTCCGCTATGAGTCTGTAGCGGAAATTGTACCGCAAACCAGGCGACCGTCGGCTTCCTGCCAAAAACAGACATTCGTGATTACTCCGTTGCTGGCGCCAGACGCTCGAGTTCTTCAAACCAGTTAGCGACGACGTGAATCCGTGTTGCCGGGCGTTGCTCCTGTTGCTTAAGAAGGAGAAAGCGCTGTGCGTCAGGCGCCACATCGTAGGATATCCCCGGCACATTGATATACGGGCCCTTGAGTATGACCTGGGGCACGCCGGCCTCGAATTCAGGATCAGTCTGGACCGGAACGCTCAACCATTCATTTCCGCGACGGTAGAAGATCTCGTCACCAGCAGCTGACCAGACGGGTTCCTCGCCGTAGGCTGCCGAGATCGTCCACCTGGCCTCGGTTGGAGGGTACGGTTTAACGTAAATCTGGAATTGGCCGGATTCATCCGACGTGTACGCGATGAAACGGCCGTCGGGAGAGAATGTCGCACCCCACTCGACAGCGGGCGTTCGAACGAATGGTTCGGGTTCCCCCGACCCGCCTAATGAGGCAACCCAGATGTCGGTCCGGGTATCACTTTCGCGAAAAGCTTCGATAGCGAGGAGGTCCTCTTGCGCCCACGCGTTCGGACTGACCCATGAAGCAAAGTCCGGCATCATCGGCAGTACCGTGCCACCGTTGACTCCCTGTCGAAAAACGCCCGCGTTAACGCCTTCAGTCGAGGAGCTCACCATCCCGAATGCCACTTGCTGACCGTCGGGACTCCAGACCGGCGTAGTCTTGTTGCCACCAACGGTCAGCCTGTTGGGTGGCGTGGCGCGCTCGAAGTCAAAAAGCCACAGGTCAGGCGTTGGGCTGAAGATCACGAGGGCAACCTTGGAGCCGTCTGGGGACAACTGAAAGCTGCCGTAACGCTGCGGAGGAAGCGCTATCGGTTCTTCGGCACCGTTGCGATCAACCCAGACCGGCGTCGATATCCCCATGTCTGCGCCCGGAATGTATACCAGCGAGCCGTCTGTCGAAAAGGCCAATTGCGAGAACCCATTTGCCTCACGGCGCACGTCATCGAGAACCGGAACAGCCGGGCCAGTCGCAGTCATTGTCGCCAAATCGAATGGGACGGCCAATACGCCACTGTCACCCGAATACACGAGATGACCTGTCGGCGCATAATGTGGGCCGCTGCCGCCCTCGGTCAGTCGCTGCATATCGCCCGTCTCCAGGTCATACAGCATGATGTGGTTTGAGAACATCTCAAAACCGGTCAGGAGTATGCCCCTTCCGTTGGGGAGAAATTCCGGGTCGGCAACGGGGCCACCAATCAGGAATTTCTTCTCTCCGCCGTCGGCGGAGACCATGCTGAGCAGCTGTCCCTCTCGTTCCGCGAAAACGATCACATCGTCCGGGCCCCAGGCTGCGCCATAGACATTGCCTGCTTCCGTCAGGGTCTGCGGCGCACCACCGCGTATGGAAACCTTCATGATCCTGGTTTCTGTGAGGAACCCAATCCACTGTCCATCCGGAGAGAAGAACGGGCCGATTGCTCCTTCAGTACCGCCCAGGGCGCGCGCCTCGAACTCGTCCATACGCCGGAGGTACAACTGCCTGGTGCCATTTCGCTCGACGACATAGGCCAGGTGTGTGCCGTCCGGAGAAAGAGCCAGTGAGCGACGTCCCACACCGAGCGGTGCGGTGTCGGCAAGCGCCAGCTGGTTACCTTCTTCGAGTGTGATTACGGTGCGCTTGACGCCGCCGGACGACAACGTAACGCGTTTGGAACTCGTATTCGCTGCGTCGATCGGAGCCTGGCTCTGCAGATCATCGAGCACGTACTGATCGACAATCAGGAAAATTACCGCCAGCGTGACCGACCCAAGAATAATGTAGTTGAGCCTGTGGGCGTTGACGCGGACGCTGGATTCAGAGTGGACCACGTCCCTTTCCAGCTTGATGCCCTCGGGCGTGAGCTCAAAGGCCCAGGCAAGCAGCAGCGCCAGGGGAAAACCAATGATCAGCAGAAACAAGACCGTCTTGATAACCCAGTCGGGTGCGGCAAAGCTGTCGAGAGCAAGTTCTGCCACCTGGGCTATCAGCCACGCGCCAATCCCATAGGCGACACCTACCCGTACTACATTTCGTCGTTTAAGTTCTTCTATAAAGGACATGCTGCACCGAATTAGCTACGCATTACTGGTTTCGGCCATGAGCGATCGTTAATTCGCAAAGAGTATCATGCTAGGTTCAATAAATTTCTGCATGAACGGTCCCGAAATATGCAAGTGAAACCATGTCCGTGGTGCAAAGCTCAGGTACCTGATATCGAGGGTCCGACGCATCGATACATGGAATCATCTCCGGGCTGTTGGTCGGTCTATGGAGAAATACTTGCACGGGAATATTCTGATGCGGCATTCCTCAAGAACCACCGCTTGACCGTGGATGCGTATGCGGCGCAACACCCAGGGCGACCTTCACCGCAGTCGATACAGTCCGTGTGTCTGCATCTCGTAAGTTTGCACCTTGTATTGGAGCGAGGCGTTGATCAGTCGACGGCAACACGCGTCTTACCGCGAATGACTGAAGATAAGGATGTCTTCACGTGGTTAGAGCCGCCCGACTCGCTTGGTCCGGTGACTGTGAACGATGTATTGGCGGCAGCTTCAGCGACTGAGCATCGGGAGACGGTGACAAAATGGGCACAGTCTGTCTGGCGTGCCTGGGCCGCCCATCATGCGATCGTTCGCAATTGGGGATCGTTGGTATTGCCGCCCTGACATCGCTTGCACGGCGACCAATTGAAGCACGCGCGGCCATGCAGTCATCGAAACGCTTTCTTTTCGCAATTTACGGCTGAAAGATATAGGGCCGCTTATTCGAGAGTGCGACTGCTCCCCTCATCAAGTTCCGCTTTGGGTTGCGGATTCAGACCAGGCAGTAAGCATGGTACTGTGCGCAGGACATGGCCATCCGCCAAAACTTACAGCGTCACCTGCTCATCCTGGGCGCCCTTGTCATCGTCGTCGGCCTGGTCGCCGCATCGGACACGCTGCACGACAGGACCCAGGAAATCATCGTCTGGACCGAGAGCCTAATCTCGCAGGCGCCGCTCCTCGGCATGCTGGTGTTCGTGTTGCTCGCCATGCTCTCGGCAATGGTAGCGTTCTTCTCCAGCGCTCTTCTCGCCCCAGTGGCCATATACGCCTGGGGAGAAGTCGGCTGCCTCGCACTCCTTTGGCTGGGGTGGTGCCTGGGCGGCATCGTCTCCTTCTGCATCGGCAGGTTTCTTGGCCGCTCGGCCGTTTCGAAGATCATCGGTGAGGAGAAAGTTGCCGGCTGGCGGGATGCAGTCAATGAGCGTACGAAGTTCGTTCACATTCTGCTCTTCCAGGCCGTCGTCCCCTCCGAGGTTCCCGGCTATTTGCTAGGAATCCTGCGATATCGCTTTTTGCTCTACCTGGCAGCGTTGGGAATTACCGAGATTCCTTATGCCATTGCCACCGTCTATCTTGGAGAGTCCTTTCTCGAAGGGCAGAGCGCGGTCTTTATGCTGGTTGGGATAGGCCTGATCGTTCTTGCCGCATCCTTGCTGCACATTCACCGGCGCTTGGCAGAGTCAGGGAAACTGAAGTGGTGAATTCACTTCCGCATCTTGTCGGATCACTTCTGGAAATCGAATAACTGAACGTCCTCGTTGCCGCCCTTCATTGAACGAGCACTCTTGAGCATTGCGAGCGACGCTGGATTATTCTTCAAATAGGCGGAAAAGAACAACAGCTCCCAGTTGTCGCGATCTTCCCAGGAACCCTGCTCGAAAATGTGCGGCTGATCGACCAGTTCGACGACATAGGTGGGGCCAGACAAGTGTTTCATGGCCGGCAGGATAAATGACGCCAGCGTATCTTCATCCTTCGTCCCGAAAAAACTGATCATCGGCACCCCAACCCGATTCAGGCCAATATTGTTGGGGCCAAACGCAAAAAAATCGCTGCCTTCGTCGTTGCCGCCGACCCATGGCGCTGCGATTACGCCCGCCTTGATGCGCTCGTCGCTAACCGTCGCGGTATTCCCCAGGAACGGTCCTCCCGCCACCGCGAGTGCAGTGAAGCCACCGAAACTGTGACCCGTTATCCCGATATTGTCGGCGTCGATATGAGGACCAAAAACCTCGCTCTCGAGAAGTGAATCCACAACCGCTTTCGTTAGCAGGGGCCTCAGAAACCCGACATGATGGTTGGGGTCATCCGGAATAGCCGTGCGGTCGTCGCCGTAAGTGACGACCGCAACGATATACCCGTGACTGGCGAGATTGTGTGCGTGTCTTACATCGTAGACACCATGTGCTGAGGCGCCGTGGGCGAGAATGATCAGGGGATAGCGTTCATTGGCGTCGGCAAAACTCGGCGCCTCGCCGGGACCAAGCATGTCCTCGAAATCGCCGTATTGGGCGTCGTAATAGGGAAATGCGTAAGTGTTCGGCTGCTGCTTCTGACTTGATGGATACGTTATGAATGTCACGGCGGGCAAGGTCTGGCCGCTGGCTGAGCCGTACAGCGCGCGCTCATCCGGAACATGAACGTCGGTAACCCACGCCGTATCCGGATGCTTCAGAATGTCGGCCACGAAGCGGGGCTGGCCCGATTCTCCGGGCCGCCCTAATAAGTAGTCGTGCATCGCCTCGTCGCCGATGCCTGCATACTCGGACGCCACCTCCATGTTTGTCGATCCGACTGCATACGGACCCCTTCCTGGTGGTTCTGCCTCGGTCGAAGCTATGGGCGCTTCGCTACAGCCAAACACACCAAGGGACAGCAACACCAGGAAGTATCTGTTCATCGTGCGCTCATGATCTTCGACCTCAATAGAGGCGATTCTCCTCGTCGTCTTTGATCAGTCCATCGAGGGCTTCGACAGGCCCCGGGACTGAAGCAGCATCCTTCATCGTCTCAGCAAGTGTTGGCAAACCATCAAGCTTCGGCCACTGCTCCGGCTGCCAGAGGCGCGAGCGGATCACGCACTTCGAGCAATGAAAGAAAGCTTCATCCACGTGGACAATGATAGCGAGAGCAGGGACTTTACCTTTTGCGCTCATAGTTTCGAGCAGTTCCGCATCGCGCACGACCTGGGCCGTTCCGCCAACGCGCAGCGTTTCACGTTTACCGGGAATCAGAAAGATCAGCCCGATTCTTGGCGACTGAAACAGATTACAGAATGTGTCGAATCTCTGGTTGCCCGGACGGTCAGGAATGACAAGTGTCTTTTCATCGAGCACCTTGACGAACCCGGGAGCGTCGCCCTTGGGAGATATATCCATCCGGCCTTCGCTATCGCTCGATGCTACGAGCACGAAGGGCGAACGATCGATAAAGGTGAAGCAGTGCCGATCGAGCGACGATAGTGTCTTCTCAACCACCGGCGGCGCGACAGGTGCACCCATCAACGCCCGGAGCTCATCCTGGGACTTAATGACATCTTTAAACTCCATTGCACCTCTCCGATTTCCGAGCACGTTTGTGTAGCGTAGTTCTTTTCTCGACAATAACAAACAGGCAGCGGCTCGCAATTAGCCGCCCAGGCGAAAATCGCTGCAATGGCTGCTACTGACCTAAGGCAGACTCTCGCGCTACACCGTTTTTGCGGACGATGTTAGTCTCCAGTCTTGTATACCAAAGCCTGGTTAGGCAGACCCATGTCACCCACAGCGCGAAACACGAGTATTTACTCGATTATTGCTATTTTTGCCTTGTTCTTAGCATCGAGATTCGTCACGGTCGCGCTAATGCTGAAACACGCACCAGAAGATGCGGAGCCATTCTTCTATCTAAAGCAAGTCACTTTTTCGGTAATTTGCGTGGGTCTCATTCTGTTGCTTTGGGGAAAACGCATTCGACGACCAATTGAAACCGCAGCCCAAAGCAGACGTCGCGGCAAATTCTAAAATACTATTAGCCTTTCCACACCGGGAGACTCGGCAATGAAGTTTGCTACTTGGAAGGATTCATTGGAGTTGGTCGGCATAGCCGCGATAGTTGTGTCACTCGTCTTTGTCGGATACGAGTTGAGGCAGAGCACTGCTATCGCGCGGAGTGATGCGTATAGCAGTTTCAGCTCTCGATTTTTTGAACTCGCGTCTAATGCAGCATTGGACAAACGAATGTCTGGCCTAATTTCTCAAGTTAACCAGGGGGCTTTACCAGGAGATTTCAAGCCTGAAGAGCAGGTCAGTATTAGAATGTACCAAGCAGCAGCCGTTAGGGTTTGGGAGGGTCTTTTCAGATCCGTACAGGCCGGGGTATTGCCCGAAGAGGCTCTCGAATCAGCTGCAAGCGGCATTTTGATTAACAACAATTTTTTTAGATCTACCTGGGCCTCAACAAGGCAATTATATACAAGTGATTTTATTGCCTACTTCGAAAGTTTGCCTTGGAATGAGTAGGAATAAGTGCAGTTGAGGATAGGAGTTTCAATCGCGTCCTGACAGTCCGCTCCTGGCCGGAAGCAGCCGCCCGGGTACTTCAAGGTAGAATGGCGGCTACTGACCCATTGCGGTCATTGCGCTCCGCTGCACAAACTCAGAAAAACGCTCAGGTGAAGTCATCGCTAAGCACCTTCGGACAGCTGGCACTCTCGGAATTGCCGCCCTTGTAGCAGTCTCGGTTTTCTTGCTCAAAGATCGAATTTCGGACGGACCGTTTCCAAACCTCAGCAAAGGTATCCGTTACTTTGAGGATCGCGAAGTCGCGATGAATGCATGGGTTCGTCGACTCGAAGGTGACAACCAAGTCGAGAAGGTTTCTTGCTACACGGATGAAGTCTGGATTGATGAATCTGAAGATGGCCCTCGAATCGAACTGTCAGGGCAACGGTTGGCGGAATATCTGGCGTTGTGCCACGACTCAGGTGGCTATATGACGTGGCGAGTAGAAAGCGGATACCTCTTGTATATGGGAGCAGACAGCAGGTCGGGCCGCGACTTCAATGTCGCATTTGTCTGGCGCGCTCCAGAAGTTGAGCAAGCACCCGAATGTTCGACCGTCGTTAATCTGCGCGACTTCGGCAAGTGCGTAGTTCCACTAGGGGACGGATGGGTCCTCGACTATGAGTGGATGCCCAGTGATTACGAAAGCCCGCGAGAAAAAGAGGTCATGGAGTTAGCCGAAGATGTTGCCAAAACACTGACGAATCCGTAGCACGGAAATCAAAGGCGAATGACTGCTTCTGGCCGTCTCCTGCCGGTCACCATGATTGAGTTAGAATGACGGCTACTGACCCGTAGCGGTCGTTCGCAAAATGCCGAATATTAGGATGGCGGAAGCAATGCCGAGTCGCTTTTCATTGTGGTGGCAGCGCCCTATTCGCAGCGGCGACAGGGTGTCAGCGGCATTCGTAGGCTTATTCGCCGGATTTTGGATCGGACTCCTAGGTCGGCTGATTCTCGTCGACGAGCCAACGTCCATTTCGGTCCTACTCTACTGGGGAGCCTCCATCGCCGTTTTAAGTGCGATCCTAGGCGCTCTGTTCCCTCGGCACGCAATGATAGTGTTCTACCCGTTTACGTTCTTCGGCGTTGGCGGAAGTTGACTCTCGCGATCGAATTTCCGCCAAATGACAAACGATAGTTTGAGGAAAGAGGCGTTAGGTGCTCAATGGAAATAGCAAAGGACAAACTAGTATTCTCTGGATTGGCATTGCTTTCCGGCTTTTTCTACTTAGGGATACCTGGCATATTGCTCCTGTCTGACTTTAAGCAGGGCGGAGTAGCTCAAGTATTGGAGGCTATTAAGGCGCCGGAATATGATGAAATTGAGTTGTGGGTTTTCTATGCGCCAGTTGCAGCATTAACTCTATTCGTAGTCTTTGCTGCAAGCATATTGACCAAGAGCAAAGCATCTGTAGTAGTAGGCATTATATGCGCAGTTTTTTCGGTCTGGTCGCTTGTTCAGATTAGTACGATTGGCCTGTTTGGCCTCGCCGTATCTGCAATGTATTTGTTTAACGTGCATAAAGAATCCAACTGAAGCCGCACGAAACAGGTCATTAAAGAATACCTGATGATTATCGCGATGGTAGTGGCAAGTATCGGTGGGGCATTGGTGCTGGTTGTAGGGATTCGCGTGCTGGCCCAGTTGGTCGCAGGATCAAGCGCGAACTCTGGTGCTGTTACCATGGCCGCTTACATAGGAGCCGCGGTCGCGGCTATTCCTGCGTTCTTTGTCTCGATTACAGTTGGCGGCAGTCTAGGTGGTGGCTGGGCTGAAGCAATCGTCGGAACGTCGGCAATTCCCGTTGGCGTTGCCACAGGTATGTTTGTCGTGCTAGTCGGACTGATTGTTGTTGCAAGTGCTTTAGCTGCGTTGATTGCCCGAGCTATCAAAGGCTAAGTGAAGCTGCTCGAATGACTGCTGCTGACACATTGCAGCCATATAACTTTTCCAAATTGGATCTAAGAATTGCCGCACGAAACGCCAATAGTTGCTTCTTTTCGTTGGACTCCCGAGCAGACGGTTATGGCGAATCGGTATTTGCTCAGGACCCAGGTCAGGTTTGCCTTCCGGCTGTTATTCGTGCTCTTACTCGCATCATTACTTGTCGTCAGTCTCTATATCTTGTGGACAGAGCCTTTCGATTTGTTCTTTCTGATACTCGCGGGTGCGTGCTTTTGGGTACTTTTTCTACGTCGGTTTGAAGTGGCATGGTGGGCTAGAAGGAGGGCGCGGAAAGGGCCTCCAGGCGGGAGAGTTATCCGGTGGGAGTTTCGAGAGGATGGAATCCATGTGGATACTCAAGATGTTGGGAAGTCGAATATCGAGTGGACCGGAATCTCGCGCGTTGCAAGGTCGAAAGACGGATTCGTGGTGATTTTCGCTACCAGCACGAATGGTTGGATTCCTAATAGCGCATTCGAGTCCCAAGAGGCTTTGGAGGCTTTCACGTCTCTCCTAGACGAGAAGAAGGTCGGAGTTCGATCGGTATGACAGGGAAGTTCAGCTATTGGCCGGAACCAGCCCTTGGGCTGCTAGAATGCTGAGCCAAATCGGCCGGTCGATTTGACTCCATATCGCACGCTTAACGAGAACAAGATGATCAGTGACAAAGACTTTGCGACCAAGGTTTTGGCGGAGACTGGCGAGTGTCTCAGGCGCCTAAACTCCATCTTACTGGAGGCGCAAGAGACTGTTCCCGCGGACGAATTTAAACAGCTTCGACGGGGCGTAGGAATGGTTCTTGGCTACATGTACACGGATGTGGATCGACCAATTCATAAGATGCACCCTGACCTCGAACCTGAAGAACTGAAGGACCGCTGATGGCCGTTCTAAGACGGTCGCCAGGAAGCTAACTGAAGGGCTGCTTCACTTCGCATAGCCGCCGCTCAACGCACTTGGGCTATAATTTCTCCTGCTGACCCA
>Ga0209567_10000742_pt1 | contig 17754 bp, 14 predicted proteins | sample COG_12_FD_184756 | JGI IMG/M metagenome (GOLD analysis project Ga0209567, IMG submission 184756) | Pelagic marine sediment microbial communities from the LTER site Helgoland, North Sea, for post-phytoplankton bloom and carbon turnover... | ecosystem: Environmental > Aquatic > Marine > Neritic...
TTATTTAAACTTATAATTTCTCTTTATCTTTAGGCTTTAAAATCACCTACTTATTATTTATTTTTAACGCTCAATTATGAAAAATAGTATCAAAGCCCTATGTTTATTCGTTGTAATGACCAATTTATCCTGTGCACAGAAGACAGATAATGGCGTTAATACCCCCGGTGAAACCACCTTTACCGCAGAATTAATAGTTGAGGGACTGGAAATTCCATGGGGAATGGTGTTTTTGCCTGATGGAGGTATGTTAATTTCCGAAAAATCAGGTGAAATCATTCTCTTTAAAGACGGACAAAAAACAACGATAACAAATGGCCCTGAAGTCTATAATAGAGGACAAGGCGGCTTGCTGGATATGGAACTTCATCCGGATTATGAGAATACCGGATGGATTTACTTATCCTTTGCCTCTGAAGAAGGAGAGGACAAAGGAGGTAATACCGCAATTATGCGTGCTAAATTAAATGGTAACTCATTAACAAGCAAAGAGATACTATATAAAGCTTCACCTAATACTACAAAAGGTCAACACTTTGGATCCAGACTAGAATTTGACGATCAAGGTTACTTGTATTTTTCCATAGGTGAACGTGGGGAGCGCGACATAAATCCTCAAGATATTACACGAGATTGTGGTAAGATCTATCGAATTTATGATGATGGAAGAATCCCTGATGATAATCCATTTTTTAATGACTCAAATGCCAAAAATGCTATTTATACTTATGGAAACAGAAACCCTCAAGGCATGGCAAAACATCCTGAAACAGGAGCCATTTGGATCCATGAACACGGACCACAAGGAGGAGACGAAATTAATATTGTGCAAAAAGGAGTCAACTATGGCTGGCCGGTAATTACCTACGGCATCAATTATAGTGGTACTCCAATAACAGATTTAACAGAGATGGAAGGTATGGAACAACCCATTCACTATTGGGTTCCTTCTATTGCACCAAGTGGAATGACCTTTGTAACTTCAGATATGTATCCTGCCTGGAAAGGCAATTTGCTAGTAGGGTCACTTGTTTTTCAATATCTGGAGCGTCTGGAATTAAATGGAAATGAAGTTACTTACCGCGAGAAGCTTATGGAGGATATTGGCAGGGTCAGAAATGTTCGCCAGGGCCCGGATGGGTTTATTTATGTTGCCGTTGAAGGAAAAGGCATTTACAAATTGGTTCCTCTATAATAACAACTAATCAATATAGCTACAGTTAATTCGCCATTTCCATAATTTGTTATCTAATGAAATTTATTATAAGTGGTTATCTCCTGATTGTTTCTGGTCTGACATATTTTATGATTCAGGACAAGGAGTTGAATGAAAGCATTCAAAGAGGTAAAGACATCTATACTGATTTCTGCATTACCTGTCATTTAGAAACTGGAGAAGGTGTAGAGAATACCTTTCCACCTCTGGCTAAATCAGACTATTTAATGAATAACAGAGAGTCAAGCATCATAGGAGTTAAGTACGGTCAGCGGGGTGAACTTATAGTTAATGGGGTTACTTACAACAATACCATGATGCCGCTTGGGCTGGAAAACGAAGAAATTGTCGATGTAATGAATTACGTACTTAATTCCTGGGGGAATACCGGGGCAAAAATGGTGACTATTGAGGAAGTGAATTCAATTCTAAAATAACGTCACTTATTCAGAGCGTCCAATGCTTTTTTAACCGAGCCGTATTGGTTAAGGACCTTTTGCGCTTCTTCATAATTCAAATGCAAACCCTCCATTAAATATCGTGTTCCCCTATCCACTAATTTATTATTGCTCAGTTGCATATTTACCATTTTATTACCCTTAACCCTGCCTACCCTGATCATTAAGGCCGTTGTAATCATATTCAAAGCAAGCTTTTGGGACGTTCCACTTTTCATACGGGTGCTTCCTGTCACAAATTCAGGTCCTACATTAATTTCTATAGGGATATCCGATAAGGTTGCTAATGGTGATCCCGGATTGTTTGTAATTCCGGCCGTCAATATCCCGTGAACTTTTGCATCGGTTATACCTCCAAGAACATATGGTGTGGTTCCGGAGGCAGCTATACCTACAAGGACATCTTTTTCAGAGATATCATAAGATTTAAGGTCCAACCAAGCCTGTTTAGTATCGTCTTCGGCGAATTCCACTGCTTTTCTAATGGCAGAATCTCCTCCCGCAATTAGGCCTATGACCCTATCATGCGGCATCCCGTAAGTTGGAGGGATTTCTGAAGCATCCAAAATACCTAAACGTCCGCTTGTTCCTGCTCCTATATAGAACAAACGACCTCCCATGTAAAAACGTTCTTCAAGAGCATCGACAAGTTTGGTAAGCTGTGGAATTACCTTTTGAACTGCTTCTGCCACTTTCTGGTCTTCATCGTTGATGTTCTCCAGAATAGACTGGGTGTCCATAAGTTCCAAATCTGTATAATCCGAGGGGGTTTCCGTAATTTTTGTATAATCCGACATATTATAGAAGGTGAATATCCTGGTTTCTGTAGAGGTTAAGAAGATTATTATCTGGTGCTAATTCGGTAATCATTGTGTTAATGGAGTTAATATCACAGGTTTTATATTGATGCTGTGAATTTAGCTTTTCAGATATACACAAAAGTACCGTTTTTTTGGATGCATTGATAACAGCCTTCTTCATCTGAACAATTTCCCAATCGAACTCGGTTAACCCGTGAATAGCATCAACATAGCCTGTTCCAATAAAACTGTAATCAAATCTGATTTCAGATAATTGATGGACGGTATAGGCTCCAATAGATATTTGAGCTTCTCTGGAAATCTCTCCTCCTATAAAAATCACTTTAATATCCGGGTTGGAAAGCAATTGCCAGGCCACCGGGAGGCTTAATGTAAAACAAGTAAGCTTAAGTTGTGGAGGTATTAAACGAACAAGTTCCAGACATGTCGTACCCCCATCAATGAATATTACGCTTCCTTCACGAATAAGACCAACTGCCTTTTGAGCAATAGTTATCTTTTCCTCAAGGGCATAAATGTTTGCATTACTACTTGCCAAGCCGGTAAAACCAAGAGATATTGCACCGCCATGTACTTTCCGTAGTTTATTTACGGTATCCAGTTCTTTTACATCTCTCCTTGCAGTATCTATAGATACATTTAGTTTTTCTGCTATATCTGTTAACAATATGCGATTGTGAAGTTCTACTTCATTTAATATGGCCAGCTGACGCTCTTCTTTTAGCATAAATCGAATCCTATTAATTACCGTTTACAAAGATAACAAAATAAATTTATTTGCAGTTTTTTACTGTTTTTTTTAATCAAAATAATTTTTAAAGCAATTATTTGCAAAATAGATTGCAAAATGCTGCATATTTTCAAATATTTAGCTATCTTTGCACTAAAGAATCAAAAATACAAGCAATTAAGATGGAAGAAACACTCACAAAACCAAGCGCAATGAGCTTTCCAACCGACGAAGAGTCACGGAAATTTGAAAAAATTAACACCGTTATTCACGAAAGTTCTGAACAGGCATCATTTTTTGTTGCCAATGAGATTGCGGAACTAATTAGACAGCGACAAAAGCAAGGGAAAAATGTAGTATTGGGATTAGCGACGGGTTCCTCTCCTACCAAGATGTATGAATTCCTTGTGAAATTTCATAAAGAAGAGGGCCTGAGTTTTAAAAACGTCATCACATTCAATCTGGATGAATACTTCCCCATGGAATCCAATTCCATTCATAGCTACGTTCGCTTTATGAACGAACATTTGTTTGATCATATTGATATCAAAAAAAGTAATATCAATATCCCGGATGGCACATTAGATAAGGAAGATGTTCGGGAATTCTGTGTTAACTATGAGAAAAAAATTCTAGACGCTGGTGGTATTGATATCCAAATTCTGGGGATTGGCCGAACCGGACACATAGGTTTTAATGAACCAGGTTCATCCCTGAATAGTAAAACAAGAATCGTAAGACTTGACAGAGTTACGCGATTAGATGCAGCAAGCGATTTTTTCGGTTTGGAAAATGTTCCAATAAAAGCAATTACCATGGGTGTTGGCTCAATTATGGCGGCAAGGCGAATAATTTTGATGGCATGGGGAGAAGGAAAAGCAAATGTAATTAGGCAAGCTGTTGAGGGACCAATAAGAGAATCTGTACCGGCAACTTTTCTTCAGCATCATGACGCATGTGATTTTATAGTTGACCATGCAGCGGCTTCCTCACTTACAAGGATAAGCACACCATGGCTGGTAAGCGAATGTGATTGGAATGAGAAGCTAATTAAGGGGGCAACCATCTGGCTTTCTGAAAAACTCAATAAAGCAATCCTAAAATTAACCAATGAAGACTATAATGAGTATGGAATGGGGAATTTAGTTGCGGAAATAGGATCTGCAGAACATATTAATCTAATTGTTTTCAATCAATTGCAGCGAACTATTACGGGCTGGCCCGGTGGTAAACCAAATGCCGATGATAGTCAAAGACCTGAAAGAAAAGATCCTTACCCTAAAACTTCTATAATTTTTAGTCCCCATCCTGATGATGATGTTATTTCCATGGGTGGCACACTTTTACGCCTGGTCGATCAGGGTCATGAAGTTCATGTGGCATATCAGACTTCTGGTAATATTGCAGTTTTTGATGATGAAGTAATCCGCTTTCTCGATTTCGCAACGGATGTGGAACAGGATAATGATGTCCTGTCAGAGCAGGTTAAAGAAGTGCGGGCATTTCTTAAAAACAAAAGGCCCGGCCAGGTGGACAGTCCGGAAATTCAAAAATTTAAAGGACTGATTAGAAAAGGAGAAGCGCTTGCTGCATGCAGATATTGCGGTGTAGATGAAAAGAATGCGCACTTTCAAAACCTTCCTTTTTATGAAACAGGAACGGTTAAAAAGAAACCTTTTTCTGAAGAAGATGTACAGATAACTTATGATCTGCTCAACAAAGTAAAACCACAACAAATATTTGCAGCAGGAGATCTTTCCGATCCACATGGAACTCACCGTGTTTGTCTCCAGATTATTTACGGTGCCCTAGACAGGTTGGCGCGAGAAGGAGCGGATTGGATTAATGACTGCTATGTATGGCTTTATAGGGGTGCATGGCAGGAATGGGACATTGCAGACATGGAGATGACCGTACCTATTGGACCCATGGAGATGGAACGAAAAAAGAGTGCAATTTTTAAGCATCAATCCCAAAAAGACAGTGCTATGTTCCCTGGAAACGATCAACGGGAATTCTGGCAAAGAGCAGAACAGCGTAATACAGAAACTGCTAAAAAATACAACGCACTGGGGATGGCAGAATATGAGGCCATGGAGGGATTTGTACGTTATAAATTCAATTTATAATCTTAGGCTTAATCAACCCTGCTTCTTTTAATCAAGCATAGTAGAGGCAGGGAATTAAACGCAATTGATGCTAAAAAAATTTGGGGTCTTTATCTTAATCTCACTGTCATCTTGCAGCCTGATTAAACACAAAAACACGATCCCCAAAACGGAATTTCGGGCAGTTTGGATTGCTACAGTGGCCAATATTGACTGGCCTCAAAGAGGGGGCGACCCCTGGGAAAAGCAAAAAGAAGAATACCTGCGCATTCTCAATTTTTATGATGACCTTAATTTTAATGCCGTGGTCGTACAAATACGCACCGCTGGTGACGCTTTTTACAAATCAAACCTTTCACCATGGTCGCGTTTTTTAAGCGGAGAAGAAGGCATTGCCCCGGAAACAAATCAAAACTCCTTGAAGTGGATGATAAGAGAGGCCCATATTCGAGGTTTTGAATTTCATGCCTGGTTAAACCCCTATAGAGCTACCTTCGATATGAATACTGAGGTGCTATCGGAATCTCACGATTACTTTAAGCACCCGGATTGGATGATTAAATATGGTAAAAAGTATTATTATAACCCGGGATTGCCTAAAGTTCAGAAACATATGGTTTCTATTATTGACGAAGTGGTTACCCAATACGATATAGACGCCATTCATTTCGATGATTACTTTTATCCATATACCATTAAGGATGAAGTCTTTAATGACTCATTAGCCTATGCATCCTATGCTCAAACCAATCAATCTCTTCATGATTGGCGCAGAAGTAATATCGATTTGCTGGTAAAACAGGCAAATCAGGTCATAAAAGAACGCAAACCCTGGGTACAATTTGGAATAAGTCCGTTTGGGGTTTGGAAGAACATAGCTACCGATCCAAAAGGATCAAAAACAAAAGCCGGCCAAACCACCTATAATGACCTCTTTGCCGATCCCCTGTTATGGATGGAAAACGGGTGGATAGATTATTTGGTCCCCCAGATATACTGGAGCTTAAAGTTACCGGTAGCCTCACACCGAATACTTATTAACTGGTGGGCAGAAAATCATAAAAACTCGAATCTTTACATAGGTAATGGAGCTTATAAAGTAAGAAACAACAGCGACAAAGCCTGGAGTAAAATGAAAGAATTACCAAAACAATTGCAATTGGCAAGAAAAACAGAAGCTGTTCAGGGTAATGTCTTTTTTAGTGCAAGATCACTTATGGCCGGGAACGAAGACGTTGTAAAATATATCAAAAATAAATTGTACTCCTATCCCTCCTTCACCCCCGTTTCACCATTAATTAAGAATGAAGAGCAACCTTTACCGGAGTTAGATAATATACTTGACAAAGACAATTATCTCAAATTTACATTCAAATTCGCAAGTAAAGGAATTGTCCGATTTGCCACTATTTATAAAATAAAAAATCTTAAAAACCCACCCCGCTGCAAGCCTGAAAATATTATCGGCCAAATATTCATGGATAATAGCAACTCCTTTAACCTCGGAAATGGGTTAATTAACCATAGAAAAAATATTGCAATCACCTTTACCGATAAGTTTAGAAATGTAAGTGAACCAATTGTCATACATTTAAACCAAATAAACCAACATGATACAAAAAAATAAGCGTGCGTGGATCTGGATACCAGTACTCTATTTTACACAAGGCCTCCCTTTTGTTTTAGTGGTCACTGTATCCGTTATTATGTACAAAAAACTTGGCATAAGTAATGCGGATATTGGTCTGTATACAAGTTGGTTATATCTTCCTTGGGTAATAAAACCTTTATGGAGTCCCTATGTAGATATTTTTAGTACAAAAAGAAATTGGTTTTTATTTATGCAACTTCTTGTCGCTATTGCCCTGCTTGGTGTGGGATTATTTTTACCTACCAATATATTTTTTGTTACCACTTTAGCATGTTTCTGGATGGCTGCCTTTGCCTCTGCCACTAATGATGTGGCTGCAGATGGTTACTATATGATAGGTTTAACTCAGGATAGACAATCTTTTTTTGTTGGTATACGGAGTACATTCTACAAGCTGGCAAACGTTACCGGACAAGGGCTTTTGGTTATTCTCGCGGGGTTTTTGGAAAATTATTATGGAGATAATACCAAAGCATGGTCTATAACAATGATAGCTGCCGCACTCTTAATGTTTGGCTTAACGCTTACCAACTTTTTTGTGACCCCTAAATTTGAATCTTCGGAAGCTATTGAGAAACAGAAACCTGCTGGGTTTTTTGAAGTATTTTCCACATTTTTCAATAAAAAAGGCATGGGTATTGCATTGGCGTTTGTTCTCTTTTTCCGATTTGGAGAATCGCAATTGGTGAAAATGTCTGCCCCTTTTTTCCTGGATTCCACTGCTAAAGGCGGTTTGGGATATACTACCTCTGAAGTTGGTTACATATACGGAACTATAGGTGTTATTATGCTTACCATTGGAGGAATCTTGGGCGGGATACTGATTTCAAAAGATGGCCTGAAAAAATGGATGTTACCCATGGTACTTTCCATAAATATTCCCAATGCATTTTACGCTTACCTGGCCATAACAAATACTACAAATAAGTTCGCAGTTATATCTACCGTGGTTTTGGAACAGTTTGGTTATGGTTTTGGGATCGCTGGTTTTATGGTCTATCTGATTTATATAGCTGAAGGAGCCTCTAAAACCTCTCATTACGCACTTGCAACAGGGTTTATGGCTCTTGGCATGATGCTCCCGGGACTGGTTAGTGGCTATATTCAGGAATGGCTGGGATATGATGGGTTCTTTATATGGGTGGTGATTGGTGCACTTCCGGCATTATTGATATTAAAATACTTAAAATATCCTGCAGATTATGGAAAAAAAGGGGCAAGTACTGAGGAGTGATAATATGGACTATCCAAAAGCTAAAAACACACTCACGCAAAAGGAAAAAGTTGGACAGCTTTTTATGCCTGCCGCATTTATCAATGACAGTGAAGAAGAAATATTAAGGTTACAAGATTTAATAGCGAACTACTATATTGGAGGGCTTTGTTTTTTTCATTCCAGGGCCAGTGCCGCTACAAATTTTGAAGGAAAGAAAAAGGTAGTTTATAATAAAGATAGTTATCAAGTTTTGAAATCTCTTATTAAACGTTACCAGCAAGTTGCTAAATATCCATTATTAATTAGCATTGATGCTGAATGGGGATTGGCGATGCGGGTTGAAAACACGCCACAATACCCATATGCTATAACTCTGGGTGCCATAAAAGATCATGACGAAGTTATTACAGAAGTTGGCAGGAATATCGCCTCTGATTGCCAACAAGCTGGAATACATTGGAATTTTACTCCTGTAGCTGACATTAATAGCAATGCCGAAAATCCGGTGATAGGCTATAGATCATTTGGTAGCGATAAGCACAATGTGGCCCGAAAATCTCTTGCTTTTGCCAAAGGACTACAAAGTAGAGGAATACTTACCAGCGCGAAACACTTTCCGGGACATGGTGACACAGCTACAGATTCTCATCTGGGACTTCCCGTAATAAACAAATCGAAAGATGAACTCCTTGAGAATGAGTTGTACCCGTTCATTCAGTTAATTCAAAACGGGATAGAATCTATAATGGTAGGACATCTTGCTGTACCTGGCCTAACAGGTGGCTCAATGGAACCTTCTTCCATTTCAAAGAAAATAATTAAAGGGGTTTTACGAGAAGAATTAGGATTTCAGGGATTAGTGGTATCAGATGCATTGAATATGCATCCTGTTGCCAAAATGTTCTCTAATAAGGGTGATTTAGAATGGGCAGCATTTGATGCCGGTAATGATATTTTATGTTTTGCTGAGCACATATCTGAAGGTGTTGAAACAATACAAATCAATGCAACGAACACTCAGATTGAAGAGGCATTTAAACGTGTTTGGGAGTTAAAGGAGAAAGCCATTAATTCAGAAGTTGAAATCCCAAATGAGTTGAGTAACCCCGATATTTTGAACATGGAAATTGCAAAAAACTGCATAACGATTTGTGATGGAAACAAAAGTGATATCATTGCATTGAGGCAAGAGGGCTTCTTGAGCATATCGAACATTCAAAATACTGATAATCTATTTATCACATTACTTAAAAAGCATTTGAACTTTAAAAGTATTTCACTTAATGAAGAATCTAATAATAGTGATATTGCCAGGGAGGAAAATATACTTCTTTCGTTATTCCCGCCACAAGTGAAACCAACTGATAATTTTGGTTTTACCAAGACTGAAATTCAGCTTATCAACGAACTAATCAGTTCTAAAAATGTTGTGATATATCTTTTTGGGAATCCTTATGCATTAAGGATTTTTGATTACAAAAATGCCAGCGCGGTTGTTTTGGTTTATCAAGAATTTAAAGAGTTCCAAAAAGTAGCGGTAGAACATTTTCTTGGTAGGCTCATTGCTAACGGTAAATTACCTGTAGTTTTATAGGAACTCTAGGTACACTTCAAAGTTAGAGCTATTAAATCAATATAAAAAGCCCCATACATTTAACAATATATGGGGCTACAATTTTATAAAAAGGCCTAACTCCTTATAGTTCCTTTATCTTAATATTTCTGAACCAAACATCATCGCCATGATCCTGAAGTCCAATATAACCTTTAGCAGGAACATCAGCCCATTCCGGATTTAAACTCGGGAATTTACTTCCTGCCACCAATTCATTCCATTCTGGTGTCCATAGATGGTATTCCACAACATTCTCACCGTTTTGGTTATGAACTACTGTGCCTTTATATACAGTAAGTTCAATTTTGTTCCATTCTCCTACTGGTTTGGCATTTTGTGGTTTTGCCGGTATCAAATCATACAACGATCCAGCCATACGATTACCATCTTTACCTAATTTGGCATCCGGGTGCTTCTCATTATCCAATACTTGCATTTCAGGAGCAGTTTTCCAGATAAAATCCAACTTTTCTTCGCCCAGGTATAAGATGCCAGAATTTCCACCTTCAGAAATTTTCCACTCTAAGCTCAAAGTAAAATTCTGAAATTTTTTATCGTAGATTATATCCCCTCCGTCTTTTGAACCTGCTTCTCCTCTACCTGAGCCAAGCATATGCAGGGTTCCGTCAACAATTTCCCACGCTGCAGGAAAATGCTCTTTTTTGTAGCCTCTCCAACCTTCTGAAGTTTTTCCATCAAAAAGCATTACCCAGCCATCAGCTTCCTCTGCCGGAGTAAGTTCATTCATTGGAGCTTCTTGTGTTTCTGGCACCACTGCAACTTCTGTTGGGGCGTCCTCTTTTTGATCTGCCTTTTTGTCTTTACAACTTGATAATACTGGAATCAAAATCAAGCTAAATATTACAACTAAACTTATTTTTCTCATCTGTTTGTTCTTTTTTGATTTTTATGTGTAGAATCGGCCTAATTAGCCAGTTCTACTCATTTTTATTTTTTGTTAAAGTTCATTCTCTAAACAATGACCTATGCAGGCATATCAGGTAATGACCAACCATCTCTATATGTGTGCTTGATCAATTCCTGGGAATATGCTAATGCATTCATTGGCTCGGTCCAATCTTTGTTAAAGGTTGGGTGTCCGTCATGAATCTCAAATCCATCCTTTATTACCGTCTTAATTTCCTCATTAGCACCAATATTTGTGAATTCCATTTTCTCACCGTCCCATTCTAATATTTTATTCAAGGCCTGTAAGCGAACAGCAAGCACGCCCATTACAACCATTTCATTAAATGGTCCGGCTTCAGCAAAATCTGAAGTACATGGCTTTCTATTTTCTGCACTTTCTTTACATGCCCTTACCCAATCCATTTCATGAGCTCCTTTATTCCATGCAAGTCCTAATTCATCCTCAACTCTTCGTTCTGTTTTTGCTGCTGATATTTTTTTACCGGACATCAATTCTGGTTCAACACCATAACAACCTACATGAAGAATATCTTTTGTTCCATAGAAGTAGGTCCCTCCTCCAAGCTTATTCGGGTTTTTACCTGAAGGCCAATTATCAGGTAATTCTGGTTTAATACCGCCATCATACCAATAAACATCCACCTCTGGCAATTTCATGCTACCTTGTCTTCCTCTCGATGGGAACGTAAGTTTGGCAGCTTGCGATACTGGCGCAGACTCATTCAATAATAATGAAGAGCTTGCTTGTGCTTTAGTCGGATAACCCAATTTTAGACCTTCAAAAACAGGATGTAAAATATGGCAAGCCATATCACCTAATGCACCTGTACCATAATCCCACCATCCTCTCCAATTCCAAGGATGATAAACCTCATTGAAAGGTCTCATTTTAGCTGGCCCTGTAAATAGGTCCCAATTTAACGTATCAGGCACCCAATCCCCTCTTTCTGGGGTGTTCAATCCTTGAGGCCAAATTGGCCGATCAGTAAAAGATTCAACCTTAGTTACATCACCTATTGCTCCGCTCCATAGTATTTCGCAGGTTTCGGCAACACCGGCTCCAGAAGCTCCTTGATTACCCATTTGGGTAGCAACATTGTACTCTTTCGCTAACTTCGTCAATAACCTGGATTCATAAACCGAGTGCGTCAATGGTTTTTGAAGATAAACATGTTTACCCATGGTCATGGCGTCGGCAGCAACAATGGCATGTGTATGATCAGCGGTAGCAACGACAATTCCATCTATTTCATCACCCATTTCATCATACATCTTACGAAAATCCCAATACTTTTTAGCATTTGGATATCTATCAAAAGCGCCTTTGGCATACTTCCAATCAACATCACAAAGACCTACAATATTTTGCGATTCTAAATTCTTTAGATTGGCAAGCCCCATGCCCCCAACACCTATACCGGCAATATTCAATTTATCACTAGGAGCTACATGCCCCAGTCCACTGACGGCATAAGACGGCACGATAGTAAACGCTGCGGAAGCAGCCAAAGTTCTGCCCACAAAACCTCGGCGCGTTAAAGTGTTCTCTTTTTTAGTGTTACTCATATTGTATTACTTTAAAATCGGTTAATAAAATAGTTATTCAATTTATCCAGTGGTCAAAAACCTTTCATAACAGTTGCATACGATTCCCAACCAAAATTTTCAAATTTAAATTTTTAAGATAGGTCAATTTAACGACTTGAAATAACAATTACTAAAATTACACATTTTTGTTAAAAATTAATGGTATAAATTTATCAAAAATCAATAGTATAAAACTATAAGAATTTATCTCTTCGATGAGACCTACTGAGATTAAGGCAATATAAAAGGTATTTGGTCAAAAAAAGAATCACATTTTTTTTACAATGAAAACGAATCTATTTAACTTTCATCATTATTAATCTTAAACCACAAGATACCCTGTTTTGGCAATGAATACATATAAAGTAATAGGATTAATGTCTGGCACCTCTTTAGATGGGCTTGATCTAGCTTATTGCCATATTTCTAAAACATTGGACCGATGGGAGTATGGTATAGAACAAACCAAAAGTGTGGTTTACACTTCGGAGATGAAAGAAAAATTGAAGAAATCGATTTTACTTTCTGCCGATGAGCTTTTAATTTTTAACAACACCTATGGCCAATGGCTTGGAGAGCAAGTAAAAATATTCATTAAAGAAAATGATTTGCATGTTGATTTTATTGCCAGTCATGGACATACCACACATCATCAGCCAGAAAATGGACTCACTTACCAAATAGGTTCTGGACAGCATTTGGCCAATGAAAGCGCCTGCAAAGTTGTATGCGATTTTAGATCTAATGATGTTGCTCTGGGTGGAGAAGGGGCTCCTCTTGTACCTATAGGAGATCTGCTTTTTTTTGGTAATTATGATTTTTGTCTGAATCTGGGTGGAATCGCAAATGTATCATTTGAATATGAAGGTAAGCGCATAGCCTATGATATTGGATTGGCAAACATGATATTAAACCATATCACGCAAAAAATTGGACTAAATTATGATGATAATGGTATGCTGGCAAGAAAGGGTAGTATTAACAATGATATGCTGGAAGGATTGAACAAACTTTCATATTACAAGTTACCTTTTCCAAAATCGACAGGATACGAATGGTTCGTAGAAAAGGTTGTGCCCGTCATTGATGTCACGAAGGATACCACAGAAAATTTATTACATACAGCAGTGCATCATATCTGTGAGCAGGTTGCATTGCAAATAAAAGCAAATGTAACAAAAGATCAAAGTACTCTTTTTGTTACAGGGGGAGGTGCTCTAAATCCATTTATGATGGAATTACTTCAGTCAAAACTCGCCCCAGCTGTAAGTCTCGTCATCCCATCAAAGAAATTAATAGAATACAAGGAGGCATTGATCTTTGCTTTAATGGGAATATTGCGCGTTGAACAGGAAATTAATGTGCTAAAAACAGTTACAGGAGCCTCTAAAGACTCATCTAGTGGAGTAGTATATTTACCAACTTAACTTATGAATAATCGTCCTATTTAAAAGCTATAACGGAATATTTCCATGTTTTCGTTTTGGAGCAGACACTTCCTTATTCTCAAGCATACTAAAAGCCTTGATTAGTTTTCTCCTGGTATTTTTCGGTAAGATCACTTCATCAATAAACCCTCTTCTGGCTGCCCGGAATGGATTGGCAAATTTTTCGGCATACTCTACTTCTTTTTCCGCCAGCTTTTTAACCGGATCCTCAGCGCTCATAATCTCTTTCCTGAAAATAATCTCACTGGCACCTTTCGCACCCATCACAGCAATTTCTGCGGTAGGCCAGGCAAAGTTAAAATCGGCACCAATATGTTTGGAATTCATTACATCATAAGCTCCGCCATAGGCTTTCCTTGTAATAACCGTTATCCTTGGAACAGTGGCTTCACTAAAGGCAAACAACAGCTTGGCTCCATGAACAATAATCCCGTTCCATTCCTGATCTGTACCAGGTAAAAATCCTGGAACATCTTCCAATACCAATAATGGAATATTAAAACTATCACAAAATCTCACAAATCTCGCTGCTTTGACTGAAGTTTGTGTCCCTAATACCCCGGCGAGAAACATTGGCTGATTGGCAATTATGCCTATACTTCTACCTGCCAGCCTGGCAAAACCTACGATGATGTTTTCCGCATAATCTTCATGAATCTCATAAAAGGATTCTTCGTCAATAATACCATTAATAACATCATGCATATCATATGGCTTATTGGTATTATCCGGAATAATATCGGAAAGTTCATCGCGTACCTCATCCCCTAACTCGTAATGTAAAGACACAGGTTTTTCCCTGTTACTCTGGGGCAAATAACTCAGTAATTTTCTAACATCTTCCAGACAAATCACGTCATTAGCAGAGGTTTTGTGGGCAACCCCGGATTTAGTTGAGTGCGTACTTGCACCACCCAGTTCCTCTGCGGTTACTTCTTCATTAGTAACCGTTTTTACCACGTTTGGTCCTGTTACGAACATATAACTGGTTTGATCCACCATTATGGTAAAATCTGTCATAGCTGGTGAATAAACTGCGCCTCCCGCACAAGGCCCCATTATGGCTGAGATCTGTGGTATAACCCCGGATGCCTGAACGTTTCTATAAAAAATATCGGCATACCCTCCTAAAGATTTCACTCCTTCCTGAATCCGGGCCCCTCCCGAATCATTTAAACCGATAATAGGAGCTCCAACTTTCATGGCAAGATCCATTACCTTGCAAATTTTCTCTGCATGGGTCTCAGACAAAGCGCCTCCAAATACGGTAAAATCCTGAGCGTATACATATACTAGCCGACCATTGATGGTTCCATATCCCGTAACCACTCCATCACCAAAGTAAATTTCTTTATCCATCCCAAAGTCCGTCGTACGGTGGGTCACCAAAATACCCATCTCTTCAAATGAACCCTCATCCAATAAATAATTTACCCTTTCACGCGCAGTTAATTTTTGCTTCAGATGCTGTTTATCTATTCGTTTTTGTCCCCCACCGATATGCGCAAGGGTTATTCTTTCTTTTAATTTTTCTAAATTAGGGTCCATATGTTAGTTTATTGGTATTCTTAAGATTTTCTTGTCTTCCAAATATTGTTTAACTGCTAATACCGCAGCAATTCTGGCCTCTTCTTCTGCTTTTTTATTAAGTACTTCCGGGGAATAATAGTTTTTAACAAAATGAGTGTCAAAATTCCCTGATCTGAATGCCTCATGTTCAAAAACGAATTTACCAAAAGGCAGCGTAGTCTGAACTCCTTCAATATGATAATCCTCTATGGCCTTAAGCATAATTTGAATGGCTTCATCTCTATCCTTGCCGTAAGAAATTAACTTTGACAACATGGGGTCATAATAGATTGGAACATCCATTCCTTCCTCAAAACCATTATCCACGCGGACACCTTTTCCTGTGGGTAACTTATAGGTTTCCAAAGTGCCTACACTGGGTAAGAAATCATTAAGGGGGTCTTCGGCATAAACCCTTAGCTCTATCGCATGGCCATTTATATGCAGGTCCTCCTGTTTAATAGTCATCGCTTCTCCCCTTGCGATTTTAATCTGAAGCTCTACAAGATCCACTCCGGAGATCAATTCCGTAACCGGGTGTTCTACCTGAAGCCGAGTATTCATTTCCAGAAAATAAAATTTAAGATCAGCGTCCATCAGGAATTCTACTGTCCCAGCTCCCAGATAATCGCAGGCTTTTGCAACCTTTGTTGCAGCAATACCCATTTCTTCTCTTAACTCTGGTGTCAGTATTGAAGAAGGTGCCTCTTCAACTACTTTTTGGTGCCTTCTTTGAATGCTGCATTCACGTTCAAAAAAATAAAGGATATTTCCATGGCTGTCGGCCATAACCTGAATCTCAATATGTCTTGGCGAGGTCACGTATTTTTCAATAAAAACAGAGCCATCACCAAATGCAGATGTGGCTTCGCTTATTGCCCTTTTCATTTGCGATTCTAATTCCTTTTCTTCCTCAACCACTCTCATCCCTTTTCCGCCTCCACCGGCAGAAGCTTTTATTAAAATTGGGAAGCCAATTTCCTTTGCAATTACCTTTGCTTTCTTCACATCAGTAATAGCCTCATCGATCCCAGGAACCATAGGAATATCATAATTCTTAACAGCATCCTTGGCGGCCAGTTTACTGCCCATTACGCGAATAGCTTTTGATTTCGGACCTATAAATATGATATTATTTTTTTCAACTTCTTCTGCAAAATCAGCGTTTTCACTTAAAAACCCATATCCTGGATGAATCCCGTCTACATTTAGTTTTTTAGCCACTTCAATAATCTTTGATCCCAACAAATAGGATTGATTGGAAGGAGCTTCTCCTATGCAGACCGCCTCATCTGCAAACTTTACATGAGGCGCGTTCCTGTCTGCTTTAGAATAGACAGCCACAGTTTTAATCCCCATTTTATGGGCAGTTTGCATTACCCTGATGGCAATTTCCCCTCTGTTTGCAATTAATATTTTTTTCATAGTAGAATAGTTATTCAAATTCAATCAATAATTGGTTTTTATCAACTGCATCACTTTTCTTTACCGAAATACTTTTAATAATCCCATCCCTCGGTGAGGTAATTACATTTTCCATTTTCATTGCCTCAAGTATTAATAAAGGATCATCTTCATTAACTGCCTGTCCAATTCTAACATGTATTTCTAAAATAAGACCTGGCATTGGAGCTGATATAGAATCAATATCCTTAGCTGAAGAAAGTGCAAAGCCCATTTTGTTTATCAAAAGATCCAGACCATCTGATATAACAACTTCATAAGAACTATTGTTAATGTTAACGGTATACTTTTTACGATAAAAATCTTTTTGGGTAACCTCAGCTGAAAAAGATTTATTTTCCTTTAAAATGTGATACGAATTAGGAGAGGTTTGCAAGGCATCAATTTTCGAAATATCATCGCTGGTAATATTATACTCCAGATTACCGTCTACGACAACCTTAAACGAATTATCCATAGATATATTAATTTGATCTAGTTAAACAAATCTTCTTAGAAAAGACTATCAAGTTATATAATTTTTATGATTTCCATTAAAAATAAATAGCAATTAATTTAGATAACTTTTTATAAAAAATGTAAACTACTATAACTCATTTCCTATTTCCCAAATTAGTGCCCAAATTATCTCAATTGAGATCAAATTATCATTTCATTTTCACAAAATTATTCCTAAATTATTATTCTAAATATGAAAATTATCATGTTTTATAAGTATTTGTTCCTGTAATTATGCAGTTATAAAAGGAAGGCGATTGTCTGGATAAATATCATCCCAAATCTGTATTTTTGGTACAAATTGAACCAATATGTTAATAATCGGAATTGCGGGAGGGACAGGATGTGGTAAAACCACAGTTGTTAATCAAATTATTAACGAACTTCCTAATGAAGAAGTTGGATTAATATCTCAGGATTCATATTACAATGACCTGTCGCAC
>Ga0209567_10000743_pt1 | contig 17724 bp, 15 predicted proteins | sample COG_12_FD_184756 | JGI IMG/M metagenome (GOLD analysis project Ga0209567, IMG submission 184756) | Pelagic marine sediment microbial communities from the LTER site Helgoland, North Sea, for post-phytoplankton bloom and carbon turnover... | ecosystem: Environmental > Aquatic > Marine > Neritic...
GTTGGCCATCTCATCTACCTTTTGCTGTCATGCGCTCGACGAACGAGCGCCCGGTCAAATGATGATCACTTCACCGAGATGTTGGATCAGCTCGGTCTCGTTGCTGGTCGCGAGGTCTTTGTGAATCGAGCCGATCACCAGCTGCGACGTCGGTGCATCGAGTGCGGAACGCAGCAAACCTAAAAATCGCGGTGGCGCGACGAGAACCAGGCGGTCGAACTGATTTTGCACACGTCCGTGCCGGAGCTTGTCAGCTAGCTCTCTTGAAAAGTCGGAGACCACTCTATCGTGCGGACTCTCGCTCTGCCCCATCGAAGCGCGGCGGGGGTCACCGCTGTTCTTGCGAAACGAGCGGCCAGGACGATCGGAGCCGATGTCCCGATCGCGCGCCCGGCCTTTGGGGTGGTCGATCGATTCGACGAGTGCCAAGCCCTGGCCGATCCCATCGTTCGCGAACAGTCGCGCGCCGGCCTCGTGTGCCACCAAGATCCACGTTTTTCCCATCTTCAGACCTCCGTAGCCGCAAGTCAGGAAGCAGGCAACGAGGGGAGCGGCCGGAGCTCGATAATTTGCTTCGTCCCGTCCTGAGCAATGACCTCGATGCTCGAAAGCCTTCCAGCCTGTTCTCGAACGAAGATTTCCTTCGGCTTGGGCACCCGGTGGGAGATATTTGCCGCATCGACTTCGAGAGCTTCGTCGTTCGGGTCGTAACTAATCCCGACCAAGACGCTGTCCTCGGTCTCGGGCTGTACTCCGATACTCTCGCCCATGATCGAAATGCCTACCCGCATCGTGGGGAGGTGCTTTGAAACCTGGTCGAAGTACCGTTGCCACTCTGGGCTCTCTAGCTTTCGTGTCGTCATCGTTGCCTCCCGTACTGGTGCTCAGTAGGAAGCAAACCCCGTGCCCAGCTGGAGGCCCCTGCTTCGGCTGCCCTTCCGACCGAGTGACGCAAACGATGCGCGAATTGGGGACCTCGCGATAGAATTGCGTGCGACGAAGGCCTAGCGCGTGGGCGGGAGCTCCTCGGAGGGTATACTTGCAGCCTCGCTGCTCAGGAATGTGATGGGAACGCTAAAAGCGGATCTCGAGGCCAGCGGCTTCGAGCTGGTGGAGACGCATATCTCTTGGGTCTTCTTGGGCGCCGACGAGGTGTTCAAGGTGAAAAGACCCGTCGACTTGGGCTTCCTCGACTTCACGACGCTCGAGAAGCGCCGAGCAGCCTGCGACGGAGAGCTGCAGCTCAACCGGCGGCTCGCACCAGACGTTTACCTCGATGTGGTGCCGATCACGGTCGACGCTTCGGGCGTTCACCGGATCGCAGGAGCGGGCAAGGCCGTGGACTGGGCCGTTCGGATGCGTCGTCTCGCCATTGAAAGGCGGGCAGACGAGCTCTTGCGAGGAGGTTTGCTGACGCCGAAACACATCGACGCCCTCGCGGCCCACATCGCACGGTTCCACGACAGCGTGCGCTGCGACGCGGAAACGTCCAAGCACGGTGACATCGAGATGATCCGCAAAAACGTCGAGGAGAACTTCGAACAAACCCGCGACTCGATCGGGGACTATCTGACGCCGGCGCAAGCCCGCGAGATCGAGGCCTGGCAAGCGCAGACACTCAGCAACGACGCTCCTTTCGTAGCGAGAATCGCTGCCGGGCGTGTCCGAGACGGACACGGGGACTTGAGGCTCGAGCATGTGTACTTCGAGTCCGAAGGGTCCATTTCGATCATCGACTGCATCGAGTTCAATGACCGCTTCCGATACGGAGATGTCTGCGCGGACATTGCCTTCTTGTCGATGGACCTTGCCTGGCACGGGCGGGTGGATCTCGCAGAGCGGTTTCTCGCCCGGTATGCACGCGAATCGAACGACTACGAGCTCTATTCGGTGGTCAACTTCTACGAGAGCTACCGCGCTTTCGTGCGCGGCAAGGTTGCATCACTGCTCGCCGCGGACACCGAGGCATCCCCTGAGGCAAGGGAGCGAGCGCGGCTGGAGGCCAGGCGATACTTCGTTCTAGCTTTGGCGTTCGAGCGCCCACCACTCGTGCCACCTCGGGTCGTCGCAGTCGGAGGGATGATCGCCGCCGGGAAGAGCCAGACCTCGGCGACGATCGGCGACTTGCTCGCCGCTCCGGTGCTCAGCTCGGACCGGACGCGGAAGCAGCTCATGGACCGAACGCCGACCGAACCGCTTCCAGGCGGAGCTTGGTCCGGATCTTACTCGCCAAGCGCTACCGAAGCCGTGTACGGGGCGATTCTGAGGCTTGCCGACATCGTACTCTCGTCCGGACGTCCGGTCGTGATCGACGCTTCTTTTCGCACCGGGGCGATGCGAGATGCAGCCCGCCGCTTGGCGAACCAGCACGGTGTCCCCTTCATGCTGGTCGAGTGCAGAGCGCCCCGCGCGCTGATTTTGGATCGTCTCGCCGCGCGCGAAAACGGGGGGCCGCACGAGAGTGACGCGAGAACCGACTTGTTGGAGGAGTTCGAAAAGCGCTTCGAACCGGTCGAGGAGCTCCCGGCGTCCGAGCATCTACGACTGGACACCTCGCGATCCGTACACGAGATCCGGAGGGTGCTCGAACCGACATTCAAGGGCTAGCGCTGAAGTCACGGACGAACCGTGAGAACCGGAACCGGCGAATAGCGAAGGCAGTATTGCGAGGCACTGCCAAGCATCATGCCGCGGAGCCTGCCCTGCCCCCTGCAGCCGACAAACACCAGGTCTGCGTTGATGCTCGCCGCCGCATTGCAGATCGTCTTCCCTATCGGACCGTCCAAGACCTGTATGGTCGTGCTCGGCTTCAGGCCTTCGGTCACGATGAGCTGCTCGAGCCGCGAGCGTGCCGCGGACGAGAGGCCTTCGAGCACGCTTGGCCACTCTGTCGGCATCCTTCTCTCCGTGATTGGGTGAGGTACGACATGGAGCAGCGATACATCGCCGTCGACCACCTTAGCCACATCGCGCGCCCAGCGAACGGCCTCGACCCCGTGCGGAGAAAAATCGACGCCCACGGCGATACGCGCCCCGCTGTAATCTGCGCGAAGGCGCCCACATGAAACCAGCACCGAGCACGGGGCTTGCCGGACGACGCGTTCCGCCGTCGAGCCAAGCAAGCGCTCTGGCAGGCCGATGGCTCCGACGGGATCCCCCACGGCGATCAGGTCGGCATTGACCGAAACGGCGGTGCGCAAGATCGTTTCCCAGGGACGGCCTTCTTCGCAGGACGTTTGGCAACTAAGGCCCAAGTCTTCGCATGCCTTGCGTTCACTTTCGAGCTCTTGCAGCGAGTTTTCGAAGCGGCCCTTCAATCGCTCGCGAAGCGCTTGAGCAGCGGACCGCGCGCCGACGGGCAAGTCGGGCCACGCATGATCCAAGCCCATCTCGCTCGCATGCACCAGCCAAAGGGTTGCGTTGCTTGCCCGGGCCGTCGCGATCGCGAGCCGCATCGCGCGATGGCCAGACTCTCCGAGGTCGGTCCCCACAACGATCGTCTTGATGGCCATGGGTCGAATCTTACAGCAAGCACCGTGCCAGTTCGATCCGGTATGTGCGATGGCTTCGCGGGCGCCGGTTTACAGGCCAGGATCGGAGAGCGTCTGAATCGCATATTCGACGAAATCCGAGTCGGTTAGCATGCCGACGAGCCGCCCATCCTCGACCACGGGAACACAACCATAGGCATGCGACCGCAGGGTCTGTGCAGCGTCCAAGGCAGGCGTATCGGGATACACAGTGCGCACGTCTTTCGTCATGACCCATCGGGCTTCGATCCAGCGGTTCATGTGGGCTTGCTCGGTCGACAAGGAGCCAGAGAGACTTCCTTCCTGACTGCGTAGGACATCGCGGTGCGAAATGAGCCCCAACAGGTGCCCAGAGTCCTCTACGACGGCCACGTGGCGGATATGGCCCGCCTCCATCAGTTGAATGACCTCCCGAAGCGGGCTCGTCGGACCAACGGTCTTCACCGGCTGCGTCATGAGATCTCGGACCAAGAGCTGCGCCATGCCCTGTATTCGAAGCATGTTCCGTGCCATTGGCAACATGAACACCGTCGGTGTGCATATTTTGCGCTTGCTAAGATCGGCAACGCATAATATTCGTATCTAGACGGCATCTGACCGCCAAGTATTCGGTTATTGGCTACCAGATGCGTGGGCTCACATCTTGCTACTCCTCCTCACGCTATGCCGGAAACATTCTACGAGCGATTGAGCGCTCTGGACGCGACGTTTCTCGACGTCGAGAGCAAGTCCGCCCCGATGCATGTGGGTGCCGCTCTGATTTTTGACGCGAAGCCTCTCACGCTCGAGCACGGAGGCCTCGATATCGAACGCCTCACCCGATACACCAAGGCGGCGTTGGACTCGATTCCCCGCTACCGACAGCGGGTGGAGTGGATCCCGGGGTATGGACACCCGGTCTGGGTCGATGACGAACGTTTCAACATGCACTTTCATCTGCGCCACACGCGCTTGCCTCTGCCCGGCGATGAGCGTTCGCTCAAACGGCTGGTGGGCCGGTTGTTTTCGCAGCATCTCGATCGGAGCCGGCCGCTTTGGGAATTCTGGGTGGTCGAGGGCGTCGAGAACGACCGCTTTGCCCTAATTATCAAAGTGCACCACTGCATGGTCGACGGCATCGCCGGCGTTGAGCTGCTGCAAGCCTTGTTGACAATCAGCCCGGACGCGCCGGAGCGCGATCCGCAGGAATGGAAGCCACGCCCGGGTCCGAGCCGCACACAGCTTCTCGTCGGTGAAACCAACCACCGCATCGACGGCCTTCGCAAGCTCAGCCACTTCTTGCCGCGGGTTCGGCAGAACTTCCAGGGCCTGTCGAGCTTGCTTCGCTCAGGCATGAAGCCAGCTCCGAGAACGATCTTTACGGAGCACGATATCAGTCCCTACCGCCGATTCGATTGGGTTCGCTTCGCGCTCGACGAAGTCAAGGCGGTCAAGAACGCCTTGGGTGGAACGATTAACGACGCGGTCGTCGCCACGGTGACCGGCGCAGTACGCCGCTTTCTTTTGCGGCGGGGCTCGGACGTCGACTCGATGGAAGGGTTTCGCACCGCTTTGCCGGTGAACATTCGCAAAGCCGGTGGGTCGACGGTCGGCAATCAGGTAGCCCTCCTCCTCGCAGACCTGCCGGTGTCAGAACCCGATCCCATCGAACGATTGAGGAAGGTCATTCATGTGACGACCGAGCTGAAGAAGGAGTCGAACCAAACGGGCGGCGCCGAGCTGATCGAAGAAGTCGCGGACCTCACGACCAAACGTATCGTGTCAGAGCTCTACCTGGTCGCGATGAAGCTGCGCACTTACAACTTGATCATTACCAACGTCCCGGGCCCGCCGTTCCCCCTCTACCTGCTCAGCTCGCCCATGAAGGCGATCTATCCGATGGTTCCGCTGATGCAAAACCAGAATCTCGGCATTGCTTTGTTCAGCTATGCCGGCGGGCTTCACTTTGGGTTGAACGCGGACTGGGAGTCTTTTCCCGACGTCCACGAGTTCGTCGAGGATCTCGAAGCTTCGTTCGCGGAGTACAAGCAGCTCGCCGCCGCGCGCTCGGCAGGCCTCTCCGGAAGCGAAGAGGCGACCGCTCGCACCTAGAAATCGAAGTGCCAGCTCTTGGCACGTCAACTGCAAAGCAGAGTAACCATGACTAGTGTAAACACCGCATCCGACCTGTCCGAGACTGCCAAACAGGCAAACGTCGCAATCTCGAAAGGTCGCGTGCTGATCGTCGACGACGAGGCGAACGCGCGAAATGCGCTCGCGGAGCTCCTGGACGACGTCGGCTATTCCGTGAGCACCGCTGCCGACGGCCGTACGGCGCTCCTGCAGTTGGAGCAGGGCGATCCCGATGTCGTCTTGACCGACCTCAAGATGCCGGGGATGGATGGCTTGTCGCTGATCGAACGCGGACGGCCGATCTCGCCCCATGCCACGTTCATCGTGATGACGGCGTTCGCAACCATCGACACCGCCGTCAAAGCGATCAAGCTCGGTGCCGAGAGCTATCTCACCAAGCCGCTCGAGCTCGATGCCGTGATGGCGATCGTCGACCGCGCACTCGATCGGACCCGTCTGTCGCGGGAAGCCGCGCAGCTCCGCGAACGATTCGAGGAGCGCTTTCAACTTGGCAAGATCCTTGGCGAGCACCCCTCGATGCAGCGCCTGATGAAGAACACCGCGCAGGTCGCTCGGAGTCGAGCCACCGTGCTGATCCACGGCGAAACCGGCACCGGCAAGGAGCTGATCGCCGCGGCCATACACCAGAACTCGAAGCGCAAAGACAAGCCATTCGTCAAGCTCAACTGCGCATCCTTGAGTGAAACACTGCTCGAGTCTGAGCTCTTTGGTCACGAACGCGGCTCTTTCACGGGCGCGATGACGCGGCGCGAGGGGCGGTTCAAGCAGGCCGATGGCGGCACGCTCTTTCTCGACGAGGTGAGCGAAATTCCCATGAGCGTCCAAATCAAGCTGCTGCGCTTCCTTCAAGAGCGGGAGTTCGAGCGGGTCGGAGGCAATGAAACGCTCAAGGTCGATGTCCGGGTCGTGGCAGCAACCAACCGAAACTTGAAGCAACGGGTAGACGAGGGAAGGTTCCGCGAAGACCTCTACTACAGGCTCAAGGTAGTTCAGCTCGACGTGCCGCCACTCCGGGTTCGCCGAAGCGACATCCCGTTGCTGGCCCATGCGTTTCTGCGCAAGTACGCTGGGGAGAACGACCGCCCGGTGCAAGGTCTCTCCGAAGAAGCGTTGCAGCATCTGATGATCTACCCCTGGCCTGGCAACGTTCGAGAGCTCGAAAATGCGATCGAACGAGCCGTGGTCATGTGCGAAGACGAGCTGATCCAACGCGACGACTTGCCGACCTCCGCTCACGGGGACCTGAAAAACGGTTCGGTGATGGCGCTCATTCCAGGCATCACGATGTCCGAGCTCGAACGGGTCGCGATCCTACGGACTCTGGATGCCGTCGATGGTTCCACTGCGCGCGCCGCGGAGATTCTCGGCATCAGCCAGCGAAAAATCCAATACCGCGTCAAGGAATGGGGCTACCAAACCCCACTGTTCGACTAGGTCCCCGTCGGAATCCAAAACGACGCGCGTGTGCCACCATCGGGGAGCGAGGAAAGGCTCGCCGCGCCCCCGTGCAAATCCACGATTCGCTTGACGATGGCAAGGCCAAGGCCGGTGCCAGCCTCTTTGGTGGTGACGAAAGATTCGAATGCCCGCCCGGCGACCTCGCTCGGCACCCCGGGACCGTTGTCGATCACCGCGACTTCCCACCGGTCATCGCTGAGCATCCGACTGGCGATCTGAATGTTCGGCTGTCGGCAGCTGGCCACCGCTTCGACGGCATTGGTGATCAGGTTGTTGACGACCTGTTTGAGACGATCGCGCTCCGCAAACAGGACGCAGGATATCGAATCAATGTCTTCGATGAACTCGATCCCCTGTGATTCGATCTCCGGTCGCCGCAGCTCTAGAACCTCGCCAAGCATCGTGCCGGCATTGCAACGGATGGGCTCCATCCGTTGCGCACGCGCCAAGTTCAGAAAATCGTCGAGCAAGACTGACAAGCGCCGGAGCTCGTCCTGCACGACGTTGGTTCGCCTTTCGATTTTTCGGCGCGTCGAAGGGTCCTCGACGCGAGAGGCCGTGCGTCGAAGAACATCGAGCTGAAGCTTGGCAGCGTTGAGGGGATTTCGGACCTCGTGGGCCAACCCGGCCGTCAGCCTCCCCATCACAGCGAGTGACTCCGCTTCCGCGGTCTTCTTCAGGACATAGTCCTCTCGGTAGGTCTCGAGCATGATCGCGAGCTCGATGTCGCAAATCTGGTCGATGACGCTGTGATCTTCGAAGACCCCGAGACCGTCCGGAGAGGAATCCGATACCGCATGATGAAGCCCGATTCGGATCAGATTCATCGCGCCGAGCATGTAGCGCTGCTCGAGGCCAACCTTCACGTGAACGCGGCCGATTTGGGCGCGCTTCTCGTAGTACGCGGTGTCGTACGGTCCGGTGAAAAGCCCTTCGAGCCAATGCAGCAAGGAAGACCGGAGGCGCCGGATCTGGTCTTCGCTCCTGAGGACGGCGCGGGCCCCCGGGTCCTCGAGGATGGCCTCGTAGAATCGGTCGACGATGCGCTGGTGGTAGGGCTCCATCCGAGTGCGCATCGCCTGCAGGCGACGGGCGCACTCTGCGTCGAACCTCACGTAGTCCCTGAGCACCGGGAGAAGGCTGGCGTCGGCCATTGGCCTGGCTAAGAAACTGCGACCCTCCTGTCAAGGGCTGGCAGGCCCTGACCCCGTCAAAAAGAGGCGAGCGCGGGGAGCCTGACCATGCTCACCGGACAGGGAGCATCCGCGGCGAGCCTCCGGATCTCGATGGGACTGAGCTGGTCCGCGCCGTCGCTCAGCTGAATGCCAAGCAGAATCAGGTCCACGTGGGAACGCTTGGCACTCTGCAAGACGTAGTCAGGCCAATGCCCCTCCTCGTAGAGCTCGGCCCGGCAGCGAACACCGCGATCGGCGCACCATTGCCGTTGCCGCTCCAAGAGCTGCCCCTCCTGGCGAAGCCTGGCCTCTACTCGGTCGCGCCAGCCGTCGGCATTGTCACGCATCGAGAGGGGAGGCTCGGAGCGCCGGGTCCCACCGCCCCCGTAGGTTGAAACCAAGACCACCTCGCCGTCGGTAGGTCCTGCAATGAGCGCGGCGAAGCTCACGAGCTTGTAGCTGGCGGATGTCAGATCGGTAACAGTGAGAACGCTAGCAGCCATTTGGAACATGGAACCCAGTCAAAGCTCCAGCAAGGTGCGTGCCATTCCAGAAACCCCCCGCGAGAGCCCATTGGTCCCTCGCCGTTCGGCAACGCTTGCGGGCAAAGCTCCAAATACGCAGTTTTTGCGCCGGACGATCCGAGGGCTAAGCTCGCGCATGGGTGATTCCCGGCGGCACCGCGGGCCGCATCCAACCGATGCGCAACTATTCTCCACGCAGTCGCTCCCCGCATTGACCGCGGCGGTCGCGGACCTGAGCTGGCTCCGGACGCGAGGGTACGCCGACGCGTCGGCGGTCAAGCTGGTCGGGGATCGATATCGATTGCGGAATCGTCAACGCACTGCGGCAAAGAGGTGTGCCTGCTCAGACTCGGCCCAACGGGACCGAGCATCGAGGCAATGCGACGCGGAAATGATGAACGCGCGGCATCTGCTCATCGACGGCCTCAACGTGATCACCACGATCGAGGTGGCCTTAGCCAGAGGCGTTTTGCTGCTCGGCCGCGACGCCTGCCTGCGAGATATGGCGAGCTTCCATGGCAGCTATCGCCTGGTGCAGGAGACCGAGCGAGCCGTCGAAATCCTCGTCGACGTCGTCGATTCGCTTCGGCCGTCGGAGGTGACGGTGTACATCGACCGCCCGGTTTCGAACTCAGGCCGCCTCGCCGAGATTGTACGGACGACGGCAGCAAGGAAAGGGTCGCCCATCGAAGCGACGACGGCGGACCGGGTGGACGAATTGCTGAAGGTTTCGACTGCGGTGGTTGCAAGCGCTGACAGCGCGATCCTCGATGAATGCGGCGACTGGCTGAACCTGGCGCGAATCTCGGTCGAGCGTCATCAGGCCGAGCTCGAGCCGCTCTGGCTACTGAACCTGTCTTGAGGGCGCGCGCTGATGGAGGAAGTCGAGCGTGGCATGCACCACCCGGGTCCGCGTTGGCTCGATCACGGCTTCCAAGTGCTCGCAGTCGAGCTCGATGATGGTGGCAGACTTGCACTTGCTGGCGTGACGACGTGTCGGCCCCGGTGGGTTGATCCGATCGACGCTCGAAGAAAGGATCAGAATCGGCCGAGAAAACCGGCGCAGCCGCAAGCCGGGAAAGTAGCTCCAGAAGAGCAGCCCGATACGTGCAGCGGTGTCGTAGTTGAAGTCTGACGGTACGAGTGCCCTGTAACCTGGATGAGCATCGGGCGAGGTGAGCAATCCAAGGGCACCGGGAGGCGCAGTGAGCGGAACCAAGGTCGGCGAGCGGTCGAACAAGGAGCCGAGAAGATCTTTCGTCGCGCGCGCAATAATTCGCAGGAAGTTGAGCGGGCTCCATCTCTTCATGGCTGCCAAGGTGCTACCAAGGCCATCGAACATCGGCACTACCGCGACGACGCCGGCCACGCCTTCGTCGTTGGCAGCGGCGAAGGCGACCGCGATCTCGCGCAGGCCGCAGTTACGCGTTAGCCCAAGCCCGTGCCCCATCACGATGCACGCGCTGGACTCGTTGCCGGCGACCGGAAAAAAGAACCAAGCACGGCAGACATCGTCACCGCTTCGAACCTCGACATCGACCTGGCGAACGCCCAAGGCTCAAGAATCTACGATCTTCAGTGCCTCATCAAGTCCGCCGCGCTTTCCGATCAGCGTGCGAAGCTGGACAAGCTTGGGGGGCTGGTTGAAGGCCACCGCGCCAACCACGCGGCCGGCGCGGCTGTAGAGGGCGATGAGCTTCTCGTCGTCGGGCCCTCGCGTGGCGACGGTGAGCTCATCCTCAGGCTTGGGCTTGCCCGCGGCCTGAATTTTGATGTCGAACTGGTCGGACCAGAACATCGGAACCGACTCGAACGGTTCTGCTTCGCCCGGCGCGGCGAGCAGCGTGGAGACGGCGTGACGCGCCTGCTCGACGGCGTTGGTCCAATGCTCGACCCGCATGCGCTCCTCGAAGAGTGGGTTGTACCAACTCGCGACGTCCCCGGCGGCGACGACGCCGGGCACGTTGGTTGCGAGAGTTTCGTCACACCGCACGCCGTCGTCGACGTCTACCTCAGAGCCGTCGAGCCAGGACACCGAAGGAGTGACCCCAATGCCAACCACGACGAGGTCGCAATCCACTCGGCTGCCATCGTCGAGCCACACGCTTTGGACACCGGGGTCGCCGCCAAACCGTTCGACTCGCCGTCCGCAGAGCACCCGAACGCCGCGACGCTCGTGTGCTCCTTGCAGAATTCGTCCAAGCCGTGGCCCCAAGCTCTGCGCAAGCGGGGTCTCCAAGGCTTCGATCATGGTGACTTCGAGCCCTAGTTGCCGGGCCGACGCCGCGACCTCGGCGCCGATGAAACCGGCACCGATCACGGCGACCCGAGGCCTGGCCGCGAGCGCGGCGCGAATGGCCAACGCGTCATCGAGCGTTCGAAGCACGTGGATACCCCGGAGCGACGGCTGATTCGGAAGCGTACGCACCTCACCGCCGGTCGCAATGACCAAACCATCGTAGGAAACCACCTCGCCGCTTTGGAGCAGGACCTCACGAGCGCCTGCGTCGAGCGACCGCGCGCGCTGCCCGAGCTTCAGCTCGACGTTCAACTCGTCGTAGCTTTTCCGGCGCAGCGCCAAGCGCTCAGGGTCCGCTTCGCCGCGGAGCACCTCTTTGGACAGTGGCGGTCGATCGTAGGGGCGATGCTTCTCCTCACCGATTAAGACGAGCTTGCCATCGAACTTGGCGCGCCGGATGAATTCCACCGCCCGTAGCCCCGCCAGGGACGCCCCGACGACGGCAATCCGCCTGATGCCGCTCATCGATCGAAGGGATCGTTCTTGTGATTGCTGATGGCAATCGCCTGCGTAACGAGGGTCTTGAGGTCTTTGGCGGCCCCCCGAAACACCTGAAAGAGCCCCGAAACGAGCTCAGCGGGATCCTGAGGCACCCCCTCCAGATACGAGGGCGGACGAGACGAGGGCGCTTTGGCAGACACCGACGCTGACACTGGCGCTGACGCTGGCGCTGGCGCTGACACCGACGCTGACACCGACGCTGACACTGACGCTGGCGCTGACGCTGGCGCTGACACTGGCGCTGACACTGGCGCTGACACCGTCGCCGACGCTGCCTTCTTCTTTGCCCGTGGCTTCGCGGGCACGGTCGCTCGGCTCGCAGTGCCTTTGCTCCGTGGATCGCGCGTTGCCCCCTCTTTGTGGGGTGCCTTGCTCGCTCGTTTCTTGGCGGATGATTTGCTCGTGCGCTTCTTGGCGGGCCCCTGGCCCCGTGCAGAGCGCGTTGCGGTCTGTTTACGGGGCGGCTTGCTCGCTCGCTTCTTCGTCGCCTTGGTGGTGGATTTCTTCTTCGGCGTTCGCTTCGTCGCCATGGCGCCTCCCAGACTGAGCACCTTATCCGAAACAGTGCGGAGGGCAAGCGCGTACGATGCGCCTAGGGCTCGACGACGTACACGAACTCGAGTTGCTCGGGACGCGCGGGCGGTTTGACCGTTTCGGGAATCAAACCCACTTCTTGATAACCCACCGCTTCGAGCACGCCGACCATCAGCGTGTCGCGAGTCGGCACCCGTGCGAACACGTACTGAAGCGGAGTACGCACCGCATGACGAATCGCGTGGGTCGCCAACATGCGACCGAGAGCAGAGCTCTGCCGCCCAAGACAAGTGGTCGCTTGGGCGGTCAGACGCCGATTCGCCGAAACGGCAGTCGAGGCGGACAGCATCTCCCAGCCCACCATTGCGCCGTGCCCGTTTTCGGCAATCCAGAACTGAAAGACATCGTCTTGTGATTTCAGTGCGCGCTCGAAAAAGCGGTTCAACCGCATTGCGCTGGGAAGCAGGCCGTCCCAATACTCGGCATGTTTCTCGCAAAGCCGAACGATGCCACCGAGGTCAGCAACCCCTCCCTGTCGGATCAACAGCCGGCTAGCCGGCGGGATCGTGGACGTACGAAGCACCGGACCATCGAGTATGCGCCCAGATGGCACGCTTGGACAATCCCCATGATCGCGAATCGAAAAAACGGCAGATTTCGGGCTACTCGACCGAGGGGCAGCTGAGCGGGTTCGAGGTCGCCGCGTTGTTTTCATCGTCACATTCGTTGTACTGCTGGCCGCCCATCCCGTCCTCATCCACGGTTGCCGAGACGACGATCGCGTCGACCGACGGTCCCTCCGGGATCACGAACACGGCGTCGAGCTGCTCGGACTGCCCCGGGAGCAACCATCCGGAAGTAGCCAGTGTGCCGAGGTCGAAGACCCGCCCGTCGTCGCTGGTCACGACCACGTGAGTGAGAATACCGGGCGGAACGCTCAACGAGCCGTCGTTGCCTACGACGATCGCCAAGACGAAATGGCTCTCGTCACAATCGAGCCTCGAAATCGAGCGCACGACGAAATCGGGAGCATCGAAAAGCCCCCCGGGTTGCACGTTCTGCCGGAAGTTATTGAGCCTCGAGCGTGTCCAGTTCGTGGCCGGAACGCGCGGAATCTGACCATCTTCGGTGACGTTGGTGACGCTGTAGCCGTGCTGGTTCCAAATGCGCCGGGTTCGGACCCAGTTGTTGTCGGCATCTTCCCAGATCTCGATGCCACCCAGACCGGGATTGGTATTCGGCTCGGGAATGATGACCTCGGACTTCCCGTCGTTGTCGACGTCCACCACGATGGGCATTTCCACTCGCGTGTTGCTGCTGTGGGTCGGGTCCTCATAGAGGATCGTGCCGTCTGACCCTCGGAAGATGCGGAACGTCGTTTCGTCCGCGTACACCACCTCTGCGGAGCCATCTCCTTCGAAGTCGAAGACACTGGACCCGGTCGCGCGGCTCGAGCAATCGTCGTTCTCGACCATCCAGCGGACCCACTCGCGCTCACACTCGGGGGGTAACGGGTCTCCAGTACACTGGAAATCAAACACCACGTAGGCGGTCGAGCTCGCTGTACCGACCTCGGCAAATCCATCGCCGTCGAAGTCCGCCACGGTCGGCGGCCCGCTTTCGTTCGCGCCCGCCGTGTCGACCACGACCTGGGAACCCCCGCTCATGATTGGATTCCCTCCGGAGTCGAAAGCGGGCAGATGCAGCGCTCCGCCACAGAGAATCCGCTCTGGCGGAAGCAAGTCCCCGTCCTCGTCATAAAGCGGGGCGGAGGGCACGTAGGCAGCCGGTGAGTACGTCGGCTCCGCAACGTCCGCGGGAGCGCCGGGAATGCGAATCGGCAATGGAATTCCCGCAACGGGGGACCCGTCGTCGTCGAGAATGAAGAGCTCGCCCTGTCGAATGATCACGACTTCGCCGTCGTCGTCGCCATCGAAATTGCCGACCGCATTGTAGCCGTCGCAATCGAGCGACCCCCCGCAGCTCGAGTTGATCGTCGTGTACTGGTAGGTCCAGCGCTCGCTTCCGTCGTAGTTGTAGACCGTGTTACCCGCGATCACTTCCTGGAGGCCGTCCCGGTCGAGATCTGCGACGGTCGAAACCGGACCGAGGAACGCGTTGTTTCCGATTCCGAGATTCGACCCGGGAGTCGCGGATTCGAGATCACGCCCATCCCAGGCAAGCGCCTCGGCCGGCAAGTCGGCGTCGTTCGGCCCCTTCCCCGTTAGACCATCGAGCACGACGTTACCGACGATGACTTCAGGCCTTCCATCGGCATTCAAGTCGGCAATCGACGGTTGAGCGCCGCCGCGGGTGTGCTGGTTGTTCGGAAGCTCGTCGTTCTGCCACATGACTTCCCAGACCGAGCCGTCATCTGCGGTTCGCCGCCAGGCGATGGTGCCCCCGTTTTTGAAAGTGGCGACGATTTCCGGAACACGCTCCGCGCTCAGGTCGTCGGGATGCAGGTTGCCCAGTGCGATCCCGGAGGAATTCCCAATCCAATCCTCCGCTCCTAGCCCTTTGAGCGTGGCGTGCGTGCTCATCGTTCCGTCGCCGTTGCAGGCGCCAGACACGACTCTGAGCACGCCCCGGCTGGTACAACAGCCGTTTGCCGTACGGTTGAAGCTCACGAACACGATATCCGGGGTATCGAACACGTCGGTGACGCCATCTCCGTTGTCGTCGGTGAGATTTGCCACGGAGGGCGTCATCACGACGTCGCTCATGCTGGCGACCTCGATGGCTTCGGCGCTGGCGCCAGGCGGCGCTTCGGGAGGCGTCCACCTGCAGGCAACGGTCGGCGCAAAGTCTCCCACTGGCGGTCGATACTCGCAGACGTCTACGGAATCTCGCGGAATGCACACCCCGAGGCTCGGCTCGCAGAGCTCGTCGAGCTCGCAGTCTTCACTGAACGTGCAGTCGTTGAGAAGCGGAACGCAGGCACCGCCGATACAGCCTTCGCCGCTCGCACAGCAGAGCTCATCGTCGTCTCCGCAGAGCTGCAACGGGTCATCACATTGCGCGACGCATGCTCCCTCGAAGCACATCTCCGCGCTTTCGCAGCAGACCCCGCCGCACTCGACGTCGTTTCCGCAGTCTGTGACACAGCTCCCGTTCTGGCAGACCGTGCCGGCGCCACAGCACTGAGCCGTTCCACCAAATACGCAGGCGGCTTGGTCGCCGCAGATCGAAGTGCATAGACCTTCCGGAGAGCACTCTTCTCCGAACGGGCAGTTGCAACCAAAGACGATGCCGCCATCTGGGCTGACCGTCCCGCCGCTTCCCCCCGCTCCAATTCGAGGGGGAGAGCTCGTCGAAGCATCTCCACAGCCGGCCACGGCCACGCAAAGCAGGGCCACACGAATCGATGCGCGCATATTTTGAAATATAAGTGTAATATTCCAGCATAGCCAACTCCAGGGCCCTGCTTGCGTTTGGTCGCCCGGTCGGTAGAACATGTTTCAGTCGTCCCCCCGGGGCCCCGGAGAAACAGGAGCAAATCGATGGCCATCGTTGAACCACTTTCCCCAACTTCCGAGGGGCGCCGCAGGCTCGGGATTCGGAGCCCGGCAACGCGCGAATCCGTGGGCGAGATTCTCGTCAACGGACAGGCCGACGTGGAAGCTGCGATCGCCAAGGCGCGAGACGCGCAGCGGGAATGGGGCCGGGTGCCGGTAGCGGAACGTGCGCGCATCGTTCGAAGGGCGATCGACGTTCTGGTCGAAAAGCGCGAAGCGGTGGTGAAGACGATCATCGACGAAACGGGCAAGACGAAGCTCGAGTGTTTGATCATGGAAGTCCTTCCATCCTGCGACTACATCAACTTCTGGTGCGGGCGCGCGGTCAAGGAGCTCTCAGACGAGAAGCGAAAGCTCCACGGTTATTTGCGCCCTTACAAGAAGCTCATGATGCACTACCGGCCACTTGGCGTTGTCGGCATCATCACGCCCTGGAACGGCCCCTTTTCCTTGGCGATGAACCCGACGGTGCAGGCGATTCTCGCGGGCAATGCGGTCCTCTTGAAGCCCTCGGAAGTCGCACCGTATTCCGGCGACTGGGCCGTCCGGCTGCTGCAAGAAGCGGGGGTGCCCGAGGGCGTCGTGCAGACCTTGCACGGTGATGGCGAAACGGGAGCAGCGCTCGTTCGCGGCGGGGTACAGAAGATCTCGTTCACCGGCAGCGTTCGAACCGGAAAAAAGATCGCAGCGGCCTGCGCCGAGCAGCTGATTCCGTACACGCTGGAGCTCGGTGGAAAAGACGCCATGATCGTCTGCGAAGACGCCGACCTCGAACGCGCTGCCGGAGGTGCGGTCTTCAACTCCATGCTCAATTCGGGCCATGTTTGCATGGGTGTCGAGCGGGTCTACGTGGTCGAAACCGTGGCCGACGAGTTCGAAGAACGGGTGAAGAAGATCGTCAGCGAGCTCCGGTACGGCTCCGGCGATGACATCGACGTGGGTTCGGTGTTCTGGGATCGCCAATTGCCGATTATCGAGCGCCACATCGAGGACGCAAAAGCGAAAGGCGCAGAGATCGTGGTCGGTGGAGAGTCCGACACTCGCGATGGCCTTTTCTACAAGCCAACGTTCGTGCGCAACCTCGACCACACGATGGAGCTGATGCGGGAAGAAACCTTTGGCCCGATCGTCTCGGTCATGCGTGTCGCAGACGAAGAAGAGGCGATTCGCCTTGCCAACGATTCACAATACGGGCTCAGCGGGAGCGTCTGGACCAGCAACATTCAGAAGGGCATCGAGATTGCAAAACGACTCGAAACGGGCTCGGTCGTGATCAACGATGCGTCGATGGCCTACGGCGCACCCGAAGCGCCATTCGGTGGCATGAAGGACAGCGGTGTCGGTCAGGTCAACGGCCTCGGAGGGCTTCGCGGATATACCCATCAGCAGCCGATTTTCATCGATCGCTGGGCAGCCAAGAAAGAGCGGGTTTGGTACCCCCACAACGCGAAAACCGTAGAGGAAATCGATGGAATGATTCGATTCATCTATGGGAGCGCGCTCAAGAAGCTCGGCTTCTTTTCGTGAGGGGATTCGTCCCCTATAGTTGAGACATGGCCCGTCCCCGTGACTCCGTCATGCCGTTGGTGCGCAACGGCGTGGATAAGGCAGCGAATCGCCTTTCGCACCTTGGGTACGGCGTGCTTCCCTGGCTCGTTCAAAGTTGGCGCGGTGTTCACGTCGAACACAACGTTCCGTACCGCAACACGCGCAGGCGCTCGCACCTTCTGGACATTTACCGGGGCAGGGACGCCGCCGGGTCCTTGCCGACGATCGTCTACATTCACGGTGGCGCCTTCTCGATGATGTCCAAAGACACGCATCGGATCATGGCGTACGTCCTGGCGGCCCAGGGCTATCAGGTGTTCAACATCAACTACCGGCTCGGCCCCGTACACGCCTATCCGAAGCCCCTAAAGGATGCGATAGCGGCTTTCGAATGGGTGCTCGACAACGGTGCCAAGTACGGTGCCGATACCAGTCGGCTGGCGATCATCGGAGAGTCCGCCGGCGCAAACCTCACTGCGGCCCTGGCGTATTGCGCAACGCACC
>Ga0209567_10000745_pt1 | contig 17684 bp, 18 predicted proteins | sample COG_12_FD_184756 | JGI IMG/M metagenome (GOLD analysis project Ga0209567, IMG submission 184756) | Pelagic marine sediment microbial communities from the LTER site Helgoland, North Sea, for post-phytoplankton bloom and carbon turnover... | ecosystem: Environmental > Aquatic > Marine > Neritic...
GGGAGGCAGGAGCGGAAGCGTCGGTGGACCTGTCTCCGGTCAGTCCGGCCCAACAGCGCCGGGCGGAAGCCCTGGAGCTCAAGAGGGTGCGCCGGGCGGGACGGCGCGGTGAGTTCGAGACCGCGTTTCCTGCAGCCCTCCGGCGAGGGGTGCTGGGCGCCTTTGCCGACGAACTCCGCTCAGGCGGACTCGACGACTTCGTGCGCCGGGAGGTAGACCTGGGAGCGGCCGCCGGCGATGAGACCGGGGGCGAGTTGGATCCCGAGGCGGTGTTCGGGATCGATCGACCGATCTCGCTTCGTCCGACCGCGTGGAACGGGAAGCTGCGGGATCCAGTGGTCCTCGAGGGGTTGGAGCGGAGCTTCGGCCCCGACTATCCCTGGTCGCCGAGCCAACTTGAAAAATACGGGAAGCGCCCGTTCGACTTCCTGCTCGAGAGAGTGCTGGGACTGGAGGAAGTCGCGGAGGCTGACGAGGAAACCAGCGTCTTGACGTTCGGCAATGCCGCGCACGGAATCCTGGAAGGTTTTTACGCCGCCGTGCTGGAGGACTTGCCGACGTCTCTCGACGAGCCAGCGGCCCGGGTGTTCGAAGACGTCGCCGACAGGGTCATCTCCGACCTGGAAGCGAACCGGGACGAGTGGCTCGGCCTGGAAGCCCTGTGGGAAGTCACACGGCAGGACGTGCGGGACAAGGTCCGGACCTACCTGGAGTGGGAGCTCCCCTATCTCGCGAAGAAGGGAGAGCGGCCGATTGCGGTGGAGCTGCAGTTCGGCTTCGCCGGTCAACCTCCCGTCGAGTTGACGGGTCTCGACATGGCAAGACAGCCGGCCCGGCTTCTCCTCCGCGGTCGCGTAGACCGGGTCGATCGGCACGGCGGAGAACAGGGTGGAGTACTTCGGATCCTCGACTACAAGAGCGGGCTCACCAGTCTGCCCCTCAAGCGAGGGTACGAGGACGGGGCTCTGCTGCAGACGGCGCTGTACATGATGGCCGTGGACTCCCTTGACCTCGGCTCCATGGACGCCGCTCGCTACCGCGGGATTCAACAGCCGGGCGATCCGGCCAACAAGTACGAGCTCAAGTTCCACCGTGTCGAGCCCACCGTGCGACTTGCCCTGTCCATCCCCGGTCGGATCAGAGCCGGCCTGTTCGAGGCCGTCCAGGCGGGGTCGGCGTCGATCGCACCATGGCAGCCCGGCAAGGACGTGACACGCAACGAGGCGAGCCTGGTGGACGGGACTCGATTCGACAGGCTGGCGGAATAGGCGATGGGAATCCGCACCGCCGACTGGACCGATGAACAGGCCGCCGCCGTCACGGCGGGCGGCGACGTGTTGCTGGCGGCCAGCGCGGGAACGGGGAAGACCACGACGGTGGTTGGCAAGATTCTCTGGATGTTGGGTCTTGAAGCGGGCCGGCAGGGTCAGCCGCCGATGCCCCTGCCACCGTGTCCGTCGCCGTGCCGGCTGGACCAGATCGCGGCGATCACGTTCACGGAAAAGGCGGCCTACGACCTGAAGAGGAAGTTACGGGCCGAGATCGAGGCGTCTGAGAGAGGTGCCGAGTTCCGCTGGGAGATCGACAACGCCTCGGTAGGGACGATCCACGGGTTCTGTGCCGAGCTCCTGCGAGAGCACGCCCTGCGGCTCGAGATCGATCCCACCTTTCGGGTCCTCGACGAGCGGGAGACCCGGGTGCACCAGGACGAGCTTCTGCGGGATCTGCTCAAGCGCGCGCTGGCCGACGCCGAGCCCGAGGCGCGGGCCCTCGTACGCCGCTTCAAGGGGATGTACGACCGTACGCACCGAAGTGGAGCCATCGGCAACATCCGGGACGTCATGCGCGACATCCGCTGGCACTCACGCCGGTACGCGCCCTGGATCACTTCGGAGCCCGGGGCGGATCAGCGGATCGACCCGGCGGTGGTGTCTAGCATCGCTGAGCAGGCGGGCCTGGTGGATCCCGATCCGGTGGGGAACAGGCACGACGAGGAATCGCTGCGTATTGCCGCCTATCTGTACCGCTACGCGCACCGGGCGCTGGGACGCTGGCTGTCGTGGCTCGAGGTCGAGAACCTGCGAGACTTCGACAGTCTGATTCTGGACGCCCGCCGGTTGCTCACCCGTCCGGGCACCAGGCCCGCCCTGGAGGCGGTGCGCTCCCGATATCGGATTCTCATCATCGACGAGTTCCAGGACACGGACGCCGCGCAGCGAGACATCGCATTCGCCATCGCGGGCCTGCCGCTGTCCGGCCAGCCCGGTGAGCTCGGCGAGACGGTCGCCGCGGCCTCCGGGGGAGAGCGCCCGCGGCTGTTCCTGGTAGGGGATCCGAAACAGAGCATCTACCGTTTCCGAGGCGCCGACATCGGTGTGTGGAACGATGTCCGCGAGTCGCTGGGCCAGGCCGGGCAGCTCCTGGACTTGAGTCACAACTTCCGGAGCGAACCGCAGGTCGTGGACTTCGTGAATCGGGTCTGCGGGCCCGTGATGTCGGAACGAGCCAGGGAACTCCGAGAGCTGTCGCCGCGAAGCGCGGTCGAGTACGTGCCCCTGCATCCGGCCCTCGAGCGAACTCCCGCCGGAGGCCTGGAGTGGCTGGTCAACGACAGGAACGGGAATGACGTGAAGGTGGCGGAGGCCCGCCTCATCGCCTCGCGGATTCGTCAACTTGTCGACTACGAGGTGGTTCGCGATCCGGAGACGGGCAGGTGCCGTCCCTGCCGGTTCAGCGACATCGCGATTCTAGCTCGGACACGGAGCGTGCTGCGCGGTCTCGAGCCCGGTCTCCGCCAATACGACGTGCGGTTCTACAACAGTTCGGCTGGCGACCTGACGGACAGACAGGAGATCCTTGACGTTCTCACGGCCCTCCGGCTCGTGGACAACCCGAGCGACGACTTGAGGGCGTTTGCTTACCTGAGATCACCCTTCGTGGGGCTTCGCGACGAGGTACTGGCACGTATGCGAGTCGATGCCCGGGTCAGGGAAGCGGCGCGCCGTCCCGCGTACCTCGAACAGGCCCGAGCCTACCTCGATCTCGCCGACGCGGGGAAAATCGATCCGTTCCCGGCGCCCGAGAGCGAGCTCGTCCACCCGGTCGAGCTGTGGGCCCTGAGGAAGGGCCTGGAGGCCATCGAACAGGCCCATCGCCTGGTGGACCGGGCGGATCACGGCGAGATCCTGGGTCGCGTGCTGGATCGAACGGGCTATCGGCTGCACCTCCTCCTGCGGGAGCACGCCGCCGAGGCCCTGGCGAACATCGAGCGCTTCCAGGCTCTTCTCGAAGATTATCGGCACCTTCCCCTGGGTGGCTTCCTGCGGCTGTGGGACCGGTGGGGCGAACAGGACACGGGCATTCCACAGGCCCCGCTGTCCAGCCAGGACGACGACGCCGTGACCCTGAGCACCATTCATACGGCGAAGGGTCTCGAGTGGCCCGTGGTGATCCTGGCCGGTACCCGCTCCGGGCCCGACTCGGGCGGACGGCTGAGTGGCACCTACTGGAGCGACCCGGCATTCGGTCCCGTATACATGGGCAACCAGCGCGAGCGTGGAATTCGCTCCCAGCGCGTGTTCCAGGGAGCCCTGGCGGAGGACCACGCGGAAGAGGCGCGGCTCCTGTACGTGGCTGCCACCCGGGCGCGGGATCGATTGATCATCTCTGGTCCCACCGAAAAGCCGAAGGGATACGCGGAGTGGTTGCAGGGAGGGCTCGACGGCGCCGTGGAAGCCCACGAGGCCGTGTCCCTGCGCGATGAAAGCGCAGCGACGGACGGGCAGCTGCGGGAGCGGCGGATGGATCCGGCGACCGATGATGACACGGTGACCGGCACGGGGCGCCAGCTCGACGCCTTTGGATTCGATCACGCGCCGGAGGACGATCGGGGGCAGTTCAATCTCTTCGCGCCGCGCCTCGACGGCGATTCCGAGCCCGGTTCGGAGTCCCGTTCCCCGGAAATACCGGTCGAAGTGCCCCTGGTCCTGTTTCGCACCCCGAGCCCGATCCAGGAATCACTCGCGCCGGCTCCCGTCGAGCTCTGGTGGATGGAGGGGCTGAAGGAGTGTCCGGCCCCATCCATCACTCGGCCGATCGAGAGGCCTGCGGTCAGCTTCTCGACGTCGGCCACCGAGCTTCGGATGAAGCAACTGGATCCGGAGGCCTGGGAGCTGCGCTACGGACACGGAGTCGCCCCGGCGCGCGACTTCGCCAGGGTACCCGGCGATGACGGTCGGTTGCCCGCCAGGGTGCGCGGAACCCTGATCCACACCGTGCTCGAGCGGCTCGAGGCCGAGTCGGAGTTGGCCCGAATCCTGGGCGAGGCGATCGCCGGCCTCGATGCCCCGGAGTCGGAGACCCTCCTGGAGCCCGGCTCAGCGTATCGGGAGGCGCTGCGCAAGGAAATCGAGGCCGTCGTGCGCAGCGAAGACTGGGCCCACTACGTACAGGGCGAGCACTGGCGGGAGCTGCCGTTCCTGCACTTGCTCGGGCCAAGGGAATGGCGCCTCGGTGCGTATGACCTGTTCCGCCCGGGAGGAGAGGACGAGGCTTCAGCCGTCCCGCGGATCGTAGACTTCAAGACGCACGAAATCGAGGCGGCGAAGGTGCCGGACACGGCCGCCACGTACGAGATCCAGGCGGCGGTGTATCGGGAGGCGGCGGTCGCGATCCTGGGCCGCCCGGTCCAGGTGAGCCTGCACTTCACGCACCCGAACGTGGCGGTCGAGGTCTAGACGATCGGCCTACTCTCCTGCGCGCCCCCCGGCCTCCATGTACGGCACGAAACGCTCGTCGATGAAGTGGTGCCAGACCTGCTCGACCGTCTCCTCCCAGCCCTCCTGCATCTCGCCGGCGGCGTGCACGGTGACCTTCAGGTTGGTGGAGGTGCCCTCGAGGCCCACCTCTGCCAGCTCGTACGTGGCGACCATGTGTAGCGCGTGTCCCGCCAGGCCGAGGGGGCCCTCGAACCGGAGGAGGGCGCCGCGCTCTGCGGCCGTCACTACCGCGTGCCGCACTCCGTCACCCGCCTCGTTGAACAACTCGTAGAATCCGCCCCCCGGCCGCGGTTCGATGTAGAGCCGATGCGGGGTGCCCGAGAACGTGTGATCCCACCAGCCGCCGATGTCGCCTGTCAGGGCGTCGTAGGTCACGCTCGGGGAGCCGGGGACCGTGCGCTCAAAGGTGAAGGCGAAGCCCCCGGTGTCGATGGCCTCGATCGATGGGCCTTCCTCGGGTGGCCCGGCGGCAGGAAAGCCGAGGCCGAGCATGGCGGCCAGGAAGAGGCCGCCGGTGCCGCCCAGGAAGAGGTCCGCGAGCCTTGCAGGGATACGCATGTCGTCGCTCCGTGAGAAAGTGGAACCGGTACCCACAATATATACGGTTCGACGGGATGGAGCGGAGCGGCACCTACGCAGAACGCCCGCCGGCCATGGGCCGACGGGCGCGCGCTTCGCTGGGCGGACCGTTTCGGGGAGGGTCGCCCTGCGTCAGAGTATCCTGCGTCTACAGCGTGAAGCCGACTCCAGCCATGATCTGCCAGACGCGGTTCTTCACGCTCTCGTCGCTGTCAGGGACATCGGCGAGGTTCGTTAGACCGAGCTGGTAGCGAGCGTCCAGGAGGAGCATGACCGGCCCGAGGAAGAAGTCGAGGTTGGCACCGAACACGGCGCCCCACTCGCTCTTCTTCCGGTCTACGAAACCCTCGTCGTCATCACAGTCGACAGACACACCGATGATGTCCAGGTTGCAGCCCGTCTCCATAGACAGGACCGGCCCGGCGTAGATGGCCGGCCGAAGCATGGCCAGCTTGAACTGGGCCTTCAGCAGCACCGGGATCTCGATGTAGTTGGTTCCGAGTGTGGCCTCCAGGGGACCCTCCGAGGCCTTGAATCCCTTCTGCGAGTACAGGAGCTCAGGCTGCAGGGCGAACAGGCTGCCCAGCGTGAGGTTCACGAAGGCGCCGCCGACGAAACCGGTCTTCGAATCGAGCACGTCGGGCAGGTCCACCTCGCTCACGTCCACGTTCGCGATGTTGATTCCGCCCTTCACGCCCAGGGTCGTCTGCGCATGCAACGGCGCGGCGATCAGGAGAGCCAGGGGCAGGGCCAAACGGAGGAAGGTCTTCATTTTGCAATACCTCGCTGTCTTCCCGACGTCCCCGCCCGTGGGCCTGAAACGCCGTGAGTGAATAAGTAACTGATGTGGCAGCAATGCGTTAGCCTGGGCGCGGCACCCGACGGGGTGCCGGAAAGCGCCCACGATTGCCCTGAAATGTCGCAACTCCTGTGCCACGAAGCATTTGCGCTCGTGGGGAAGGCCACGTACCGTGGCTCCTGCGCAGGACTCTCGAACGCACGAATTCCGGAGGATGAATGAGACAAGGCGGGTGGTTCGTAGTGGCGTTGGTCGGCCTGACCGCATGCGGTGGCGAACAAGGCGGCCCGCCCGCCGGCGGTGAAGAGGCTGGGGACCCCGTGTCCCGCGCGAGAGTCGTCCTGGAGCGCACGCCGGTCTTCGACGGGCACAACGACCTCCCGTGGGAGATTCGCAGGTCCGAGGACGCTCCCATGGACGTGGCCGAGTACGATCTCCGCGAGCCCGTTCCGGGCCACACGAACCTGGATCTTCTCGAGGCCGGTGGAGTCGGGGCGCAGTTCTGGTCGGTCTACATCCCGGGCGAGTACGCAGACAGCGGTTTCGCCAGGCTCCAGCTCGAGCAGATCGACCTGGCCCTTCGAATGATCGAGCGGTACCCGGAGCTCGTGCTGGCAGGTACGGCCGAGGAGGTCGAAGCGGCGATGGCCGAAGGGAGCGTCGCCTCGATGCTCGGCGTCGAAGGTGGGCACGCCATCGAGAATTCGCTGGGAGCGCTGCGTGTCTACTACGACCTGGGCGCCCGCTACATGACGCTGACGCATAACGTCACCCTCGACTGGGTGGACGCGGCGCAGGACAGCGCTCGCCACGGCGGATTGAGCGGCTTCGGCGAGGAGGTCGTGCGGGAAATGAACCGGCTCGGGATGCTGGTGGACCTGGCGCACGTCTCGCCGGCCACCATGAGCGACGCCCTGACCGTGTCGGAAGCGCCGGTGATGTTCTCGCACTCATCGGCCAGGGCGCTGACCGACGTGCCGAGAAACGTGCCGGACTCGATCCTGGCTCGCATGGCAGCCAATGGCGGGGTGGTGATGGTGACGTTCGTGCAGCCGTTCGTGAACCAGGACGCGGCCGATTACGACGACGACCTGGGAGCGACCATCCGGGCGATGCGCGAGGCGGGAACGCCGGCCGAAGAGATCCGGGCCGAGATCAGCCGGATTCGGCGAGACACCCCCCGTCCCAGTGCCAGCGTGGATGACATCGCGGATCACATCGAGCACGTCCGCGACGTGGCGGGCATCGATCACGTGGGGCTAGGGTCGGACTACGACGGAATGAACGCACCGCCCGAGATGCCGGACGTTTCGAGCTACCCGGTCCTGTTCGCCCGCCTCATCGAGCGGGGCTGGACGGACCAGGAACTGGGCAAGCTGGCCAGCGGGAACATCCTCCGGGCCCTGCGCGAGGCCGAAGCGGTTGCCGCGCGCCTGCAGACCGAGAGGGCCCCTTCGACTGCTGTGATCACGGACTTCGACTGAGTCGTCTCGCTCAGTCCGGGCGGCGCGGCTTGAAGGGAAGGGTGCTGACCTCGCATCCCTCTACCACCACCACGGTGGCCTCCGGGATCTCCTCCCAGTATTCCGCCACGTCGTTCATGGGCTCGGACACCACCACGATGGCGTCTTCCGAGTAGCGCTCGAACCTGGGGTTCAGCGCGCGCAACGCTCGGATGCTGCGGCTGTGATACAGGGTGCGCGAATGGTGGTTGGACGAATAGCGGACCGCGTACACGTGGTGTCCGTTGGTCAGCCCGACGGTCATCTGTACCGGGTGCTCGATCCCCGCATCCCACGCCGTCTGCTCGACGAACCCGACCATGCGCTCGAGCCCGCCGACTGGATCGTCCTCCAGCCCGAACGTGAGCGCCAGGTGGAACATCACCTCCGAATCCGTGCTGCCCTCGATGAGGTTGTAGAGGTCCGGGCGGACGGCGAAGTCGAGGTCGCGGCGAATCCGATCGAATTCGTGAATCCGACCGTTGTGCAGGAACAGCCAGCGCCCGTTGCGGAACGGGTGGCAATTGGTCTGCTGCACCGGGGTCCCACCGGTGGCTGCTCGAACGTGGGCCACGAACATGTGTGAGCGGATCTGCCCGGCGAGGTGACGCAAGTTGATGTCGTTCCACGCCGGTTGAATGTCCTTGTATACCCCGGGCGTGTCTTTCGAGCCGTACCACCCGATACCGAATCCGTCCCCGTTCGTCGGGGTCGGCCCGCTGTGGGCGGAAAGGCTCTGGTCGATGAGCGAGTGCTCGGGCCTGAAGATCAGCTCCTCGAGATAGAGCGGTGCACCGGAGTAGGCGAGCCAGCGGCACATGGTCAGTCTCCAGCGGATAGTCTTGAGACCGGCGGTTGACTCTCTGACGGTCGGCTTCGCTGGTGCGTTGCGCAAGCGCCAGGCGCCCGCTGGCCGACCAATGGCGGGCGGAGTAATCTTCGCTCCATGGCAACGCCGTTCGCAGTGCTTCTCTATGCGTCGATCGCTGCACTCTCGGCGATCCCGGGCGGCCTGGTCCGCTGGTCGGCCGACTCCGGCCGCGATCGGTGGATCGGGTGGGCGCATGCCCTGTCGGCCGGGGGCATGCTGGGAGCCGCGTTCGTACTGACTGGCGTGCCTTACGCGGCCGCTGGCGCCGCGGCGATCGGGGCCGTGCTGGGCGTCGCTTTCATCGCCGGCACACACGCGCTGACTCACCTGGAAGACCTCGACCTCAGCCGGCCGGACCGTGATGATCCGACGGCCGCGCCCCGCCTGGTGGCCCTCCACGCGCTGCACGCCTGCACCGAGGGTGTAGCAATCGGGGTCGCCATGGCAGTGAATCTCTCACTCGGCGTGTTCGTGGCGCTCGCCATCGCCGTGCACAACGTGCCCGAAGCCGCTCTTCTCGTCGGCGCCACACGCCGCCGGGGCCGAAGCCGGACTGCGCGCGTCGGCCTGGCTGTGATGTCCAACCTGGGCCAGCCGCTACTCGCCGTGATGACGTGGCTCCTGGTGACGTCCCTTCCTGCGTCCCTGCCCTGGGTGCTTGGATTCGCGGTCGGCGCCCTGCTCAATCTCGTCATGACCGAACTCCTGCCGGCTTCGTATCGAGAGGCGGGCTCCACCAGCATCGCGTTGGTGGCGAGCGTGGCCATGGGCCTGGTGGTACTGCTCGGGGGCATCCTCCCATGAGCGACGTGGTCATGGTCTTCACCTACGGGATGATCACGGCACTCGCGACCGGGCTGGGGGCGCTGCCGTTCCTGCTGGTGCGGACGGTGTCCGGCCGAATGGTCGGTCGTCTCAATGCCGTGGCCTCGGGATTGATGCTTGGCGCGAGCTTCGGCCTGCTCGCCGAGGGGACCCGGTTTGGAGGCTGGCAGACCTTCTCAGGGGGACTGCTTGGAGTCCTGTTCATTCTCGCCACGAACAGGTTCCTGAGGGAGCACCCCGTGGGGCCGGGCACCGGGCCGGTGGCGGAAGACGGCCTGCGAAGGATGGTGCTGATCGTCACGGTCATGACGGTGCACTCGTTGGCCGAGGGCGTCGCGATCGGCGCCTCGTTCGGCGGCGGCATGGCGCTGGCCACCTTCATCACCGTGGCGATCGCGGTGCACAACATCCCGGAGGGCGTGGCGATCAGCGCGGTCCTGCGCTCGAACGGGGTGAGCGTCCCGCGGTGTGCGGGCTGGAGCATCGTGTCCTCCTTGCCTCAGCCCGTGATGGCAGTGCCTGCCTTCCTCTTCGTCGAGGCATTCGCCCCGGCCCTGCCGTACGGAATCGGATTCGCGGCCGGCGCGATGGTCTTCATGGTGCTCCTGGAGATCCTCCCCGAAGCGTACGGAAAAGGGTCCGCTCGCGAGATCGGGACGATCGCCACTCTTTCGATGATCGCGATGATGCTCTTCCAGAGGGTGGTAGCGGGCTGAGGGTGGGATCGCCGCCCGCCCCGAGGGCTCAGTCGTCGCCCGGGGGTGTAGGAGGTCTGGAACGGGAGCAGGCGCGGTGTCAGCTACCCGGTCGGCCCGAGCATCGGAGGGTGCCGTGCGGAATCGAAGTCCAGTGAAATCAATCGCATACAGAGTCATCCTGGCGGCAGTCGTGTCGTGTCTGGCGCTCCACGCCCCTGCGGACCTCGAGGCGCAGACGGCGCGCACGATGGTGAGAGGCGAGGCCAGTCACGGCGGCTTCGGAGCCATCGTCTTCAAGGGATCCGGGGTGAACGACCAGTTCGCGGGCTTCTTCGGGGCTCGGGGCGCCTGGATGATGGACCACGTGTTTGCGCTGGGCCTCGGGGCCTACATGATGGGAGGGGGCGTGGACGTCGAGCGACCGGTCGGACAGCGGTCCCTCGACATGTGGTACGGCGGCGCCGAACTCGAGTTCATCAGCGGGTGGAGCCAGGTCTATCACATCACCTTTCTCACCCTGGTCGGTGGTGGCTCGCTGGAACTGGACGGTGAGTCGGATGGGATCTGGGCGGTCGAACCGGAGTTGAACCTCGAGGTCAACGTAACCTCGTATCTCCGCGTGAACTTCGGCGGCGGCTACCGGTTCATATGGGACGTGGACTATCCGGAACTGGACAACGGAGACCTGAGTCAGTTCTTCGGACAGGTGTCCCTGAAGTTCGGCGCGTTCTAGCGGGCCGGGTGCCCGACGACCGGCGGGCTTGCCCCCCCGCCGGTGTCGCGGCTAGTCTCCGGTTTCGACCGAAACCATCCTCCAGGCGCACCGGCCATGTCTTCCTTGCAGGCTGTCGCAGTCGTTCCGGCCCGTTACGATTCGCAACGGTTTCCGGGCAAAGTGCTCGCCGATATCGGTGGAGATCCGCTCATCCAGTGGGTGTACGAACGTGCGGCCAGGGCCCGGAGAGTCGATCGTGCCTATGTCGCGACGGACTCGGAACGGGTCGAAGCCGCCTGCCGGGCCTTCACGGACAACGTCTGGCTGTCCCGGGCCAGTCACGCCAGCGGAACCGATCGGGTCGCTGAGATCGCCCGTGAGGTACAGGCGGACATCTTCGTCAACGTCCAGACGGACGAGCCGATGATGGACCCGGACCTCGTGGACGCGCTGATCGAGTTGCTGGACGGGGAAGGGGTCGATTTCGCCAGCGCCGTCGCTCCGATCAAAGAAATGATGGACTTCCTCGACCCGAACGTGGTGAAGGTGGTGTGCGACGCCCGCGGCGACGCCCTCTACTTCTCCAGGGCTCCGATCCCTTGGCCCCGCGGTGCGCTCCTGGCTCCTGATGCGCCATGGCCTGGCGGCCTGCGGGCGTACAAGCACATCGGAATCTACGCCTACCGGAGGGACGCCCTCCTCGATCTCGCCGACCTTCCTCGCTGCGAAGCCGAAGTGACCGAGAGCCTCGAGCAGCTGCGCGTGCTGGACCAGGGATGGAAGATGAGGATCCTCGAGTGGGACTACGATGGAATCGGCGTGGACACCGAGTCGGACCTGGAGCGCCTTAGAGAATACATGAGACAACAATCAGCAAGATAATGGGGGGTAATTAGTTGCCAGGATTCGAAATATTCGGCGATGAAGAACGAGCCGAGGTCGGCGACGTGCTCGATACGGGCGTTCTCTTCCGCTACGGGTTCGACGACGCACGGGCAGGACACTGGAAGACCCGCAGTTTTGAGGCCGAATTGTGCCGGAAGCTGAGGGCTGGGCATTGCCACGTGTGCTCCAGCGGGACGGCGGCCCTCAATATCGCCATGGCCGCCTGTGGGATCGGAGCAGGAGACGAGGTAATCGTCCCCACGTTCACGTTCATCGCCACGATCGAGGGAGTCCTGCAGGCCGGGGCCGTACCGGTATTCGCGGACATCGACGAGACCCTCTGCATGGATCCAGAATCGGTGAAGGGCCGCATCACGGATCGGACTCGGGCCGTTGTTCCGGTCCACATGTGCGGTTCCATGGCCCGAATCGACGAAATCGTCGCGGTATGTGCGGGGGCGGGCCTCGTCCTCATCGAAGACACGGCGCAGGCGATCGGCGCCACCTTCCACGACCGTGCCCTGGGCACCTTTGGCGACATGGGCTGCTACTCGTTCGATCCGGTGAAAACGATCACCTGTGGCGAGGGTGGCGCCGTCGTCACCGATGACCGGGACCTCTACCACCGTGCCGAACAGTACGCGGATCACGGGCACGATCATGTGGGGGCCGATCGAGGAGCCGAGGGGCACCCGATCCTGGGGACGAATCACCGGATCAGTGAGCTCGGGGCCGCCGTAGGACTGGCCCAGCTTCGCAAGCTGGACGGAATCATCGAGACCCAGCGTCGCAACAAGGCTCGGCTGCGCGACGCCTTTGCCTCGCGCTCCGAGGTGACGTTCCGGATGATCCCGGATCCGGCTGGAGATTCGGCCACGTTCCTGTCCGTGTTCGCGCCGGACGAGCATACGGCCCGTGACTGGACGAGCGCCCTGGCCGACGCCGGCGTTCCGGGGTGCTTCTACTGGTACGACAACAACTGGCACTACCCGCGTAAGTGGGATCACCTCAAGGAGATGCGGACCCCCGGCAAGTCTCCACTCATGCTGCTCGATCCGCCGCCTGACCTTTCAACGATGGACATCGAGCGGTCCGACCGAATCATGTCCCGCACGATCTCGATGCTGGTCAAACTGTCCTGGACCGATGGGGAGCTGGAAGACATCCAGGATCGGATCTGGACGGCGCTGGAGGGCTGACGATGTTCAGGAATTTCCCGATGATCTCGCGCGTCGTTTATGGTCGAGGCTGTTTCGAACAGCTGGACGACATTCTCGCCGGTAAGAGACAGCCGGGCCGAGATTCCATGGTATTCGTCGTCGACGATGTCTTCGAGGGGGCGGACCTGGCGGATCGGGTGCCGGTCCGTGACTCCGATGTCGTGCTGTGGGCGGACGTCGAGGTGGAGCCCAAGACGTCTTACGTCGACGAGATGACCGACCTGGCGAGGGCGGCAGCGGGGGACGAGCCAGCCGGTATCGTGGGGATCGGCGGCGGGAGCGTGATGGACCTGGCCAAGGCCGTTTCCCTCATGCTGACCAATCCGGGTCCCTCGGCCGACTACCAGGGTTGGGATCTGATCCGCAACCCGGCCGTCTACCACGTCGGCATCCCCACGCTCTCGGGTACCGGCGCCGAGGTGTCACGAACCGCGGTGCTGACGGGGCCGGAGAAGAAACTGGGCCTCAACTCGGACCACACGGTGTTCGACCAGGTCGTCCTCGACCCGGATCTGATCGCCGCTGCGCCGGATCGCCAGCGCTTCTACACTGGCATGGACTGCTACATCCACTGCGTCGAGTCACTGGAGGGCACCTACCTCAACGCCTTCAGCGAAGCGTACGGGTCGAAGGCGCTCGAGCTGTGCCGGGAGGTGTTTCTCGGACCACGCACCCCGGAATCGGACGAGAAGCTCATGATGGCGTCCTTCTTCGGCGGGATGAGCATCGCCTACTCCCAGGTGGGGGTGGCCCATGCCACGTCCTACGGGCTGTCGTACGTTCTTGGCCTTAAACACGGAGAAGGGAACTGCGTCGCCTTCAACCACCTCGAGGAGTTCTATCCGCAGGGAGTGGCGGAATTCCATCGGATGGCGGAGTTTGCCGGTGTCGACGTGCCTTCAGGCGTGACCCGAAACCTGGCGGACTCCGACATGGATCGGATGATGGACGTTTCGCTCGGCATGGGGCCGTTGTGGGAGAACGCTCTCGGCCCTGCCTGGCGGGAGCGCATGACCCGGGACCGGCTGCGAGCCCTGTACGAGCGGATGTAGGGCCGGTGTCGCGGTCGGAGCCCGTCCGTGCCGCATCTCTTCGCGACCGGATCTACGAGGTCGTCTGCCGCATTCCATACGGAAAAGTTGCCACGTATGGCCAGGTGGCCACGCTGGCGGGCGCCCGTGGCCATGCGCGGCAGGTGGGCTACGCGCTGCACGATCTCACGGAGGGCGCGGGCGTGCCGTGGCACAGGGTGATCAATGCCCGCGGCGAGATCAGCCTCCGCAGATCCCCGGGCGCTGAGGAGGACCAGAGAAGCCTCCTGGAGGCCGAGGGCGTCGAGTTCGGCACCGATCGAGGTATCGACCTCTCCCGGTTCCGCTGGCAGGCCCGCCCTGCGCCCTGGGAATAGGGCGACCAGTGCGGGGGTCCAATGTTCGAGTGGAAGACGGAAGCGAGGCGGTCCGATCGACGGGGCGCGAAGAAAGCCGAACTGACGCCAGGGTGACAGAGCATGACACGGCCCGAGAACATGATCGATCCCGGCGGTCAGCATACCCGGTGCCGTGCGTGTGGCGACTGAGCCGCGGCGGGCCGAGGCGGCTGCGCTAGTGGAGCGACCGGCCTCGGCGTCCGATCGAGCCCTGATCGAGAGGGCCAGATCGGGTGACGACCGTGCGTTTCGGGACTTGGTAGAGCGCCACGAGTCGCGGGTCGCGGCGACGGTGATCGGGATGCTGGGCCCTGGGGACGAGGCGGAGGATGTCGGGCAGGAGACCTTCATCCGTCTGTATCGATCCCTCGACCGTTTCCGGGGCGATTCGAGTCTCGGAACCTACCTGACTCGAATCGCGATCAACCTGTCGCTGACGGCCTTGAAGAGGCGGAAGCGGAGGCTCTCGAGGTTCGTAAGCCAGGACGCGACGGAATCTGACCGACCGGAGGCATCGTGGGATCCGCGCGACCAGCTCGAGCGGACGGAGGACGTGCGAAGGGTGCGGGCCGCGGTCGGACGGCTAGCACCGGACCACAGAGCGGTCGTTGTGCTGCGTATGATTGATGGATACTCGACGAAAGAGACAGCCGAGATCCTGGATATTCCCTCCGGAACGGTCATGTCGCGCCTTGCGCGGGCCATGGAGCGTCTGGGGCGGGAGATGAAGGAGTCAGAGGATGGATGACCGAGAACTGCTGATCCGGTACAGGGACGGTGACCTGCCGGCTGAGAGCATCGCAGAGGTCGCGGCGCGGCTGCGGAGCGATCCCGAACTGCGCTCTCGCTGGGAGAGCCTGCAGGGTATTGCGACGCTGCTCGAGCAGGGGGCCGCTCGTTCGTTCCAACCGTTCTTCGCGGCGCGAGTCGTGGCGGGACTTCGCAGATCCGACTCTCTGGCGCAGGTGGAGAGCCTATACGAGGGCCTGCGGTGGATCTTCGCGCGCGTCGCCGTGGCGAGTGTCGTGGTGATGTTGGGGATCGGCGCATACTCCGCCCTGGACGGAGGCTACGGGGGCTCGGTGGTGGATTCCATGCTGGGACTCCCGGAGCCGACACTGGAAACCGCTCTGACCCTGGGAGGCTGAGGAGGAGCCATGCAGACACGGACGAAATCCGCCTTTCTCCTCCTGGCCGTGCTGGCTCTGGGCATGGCCATCGGAATCCTTCTCAGCGGGGTGATGCACAACCGGCGCATGGATCGTATCGCCGGCCTGCGAACGGCCCCCGGGATAATCCGCCTGGTCGAACGGGCGGTCGAGCCGGAGAGCGAGGAGCAGCGGGCGGCGATCCAGGAGATCATGGAGGGTGCGGCGCCCCGGTTTGCAGCGACATTTCAACGCACACAGGAGGAAATGCGGGCGCTGTCCGACTCCGTGATGTCGGAGCTCGAAGCGATCCTTACCCCCACTCAGCTCGAGAACCTGAGAGAGCACATGCTGATGCGCCGCGGCAGGCCACCTGCGGACGAGTGGAGAGGCCGGGAAGGGCAGGGACGGAGGCCGCCTCGGGGTGACGGTCCGCCTCCCGAAGGTCGCCCGCCGCCCCCGCCCGAGTAATGGCCGTCGTCAGGGGCCGATCACACAATCTGCGGCAGTCTGCAAAGAGTGTCCCCGAATTGCCCGCCCGCCGGGCTCGAGCCGCTGTTCCGATTCAGCGGGACGGCTGGGGCGGCAGGATCCGATTCCGCTTTCGTATCGCCGATGTATCGCGGGGCGGCTCGGTGCAACGCCTCGTGGCACGCGTTTCGCTTCAATGACGGCCGGAGCGCTCCAGTTGGTCGTTGGCGCACGACTGATTATGTTGGTAGGCGCGGCCAAACCGATGAACTTGTCAGGGGGACAAAGACGTGTTGAGCAAACACCGTACTGCGCGGCGACTCTATTCCCGCGTCCGTGGTCGGCCGAAAGACCGAATGCGCCTTGGTGAAGCCGGACAGGCTCTCGTGGAGATCGCGATTGCCTTGCCGATCCTGCTTGCCCTTCTGGTCGGCATCTTCGAGTTCGCCCGGGCCTACAACGTTCAGCAAGTAATCACCAATGCAGCCCGGGAGGGAGCGCGCGAGGCGGTCCTGCCGGGTAATGGCGAGCTCGAGGCCCTGGCCCGAGCGAACGCTCGCCTGTCCAATGCGGGTATCACTCCGACGTCGGTGCAGTGGGACTGCGTCCCCTTGGCTTGCACGACGGGTGCGGCGGTGGAAGTCGAAATCGTGGTAGACTACACGTTCGTGTTCATCGGACCGGTTCTCAGCCTGTTCGCGAGCGGAGACACCGATCCGGGGACGGTGCCCCTTCGATCCTCGGCGATTATGAGGAAGGAGTAGCCACTCCTCCCTCGAGTCCGTGACCCGGCGAACGCAAAGAGGCCCGGCCGCTGTCCAGCGGCCGGGCCCTTCTACATCCGGGATCGTCCAGGAATCTAGCGCCGGAAGAACCCGCCGCCCTTCTCTTCCTCACCTACCGGCTCATGCAGCGTGCTGATGAACGCATCCCCGGGCGTGTCCGTGTCGATGTTGCCGTAGATCGGCTTCTCGTTGCGGAGAATGTCCACGAACCCCGCCATGGAACCGAATGGGAGGAACACGACGCACAACCTGGCGTCCTCGCTCCACATTGCGGCTGGGGCCTCAGCTCCCTCCGGGAGGAAGTAATAGATCAGGCGCAGGAATTCGCCGAAACATGCTACCACGCCCCTCGGACGAACCTCGACCCCACCGAAAGTCTTCGGGTGATCACCCAGTGTGATCTGATAGCGCTCGACCAAGAAGTTGTGCTTCGCCATTGCTTGCTCCTCGGATGGTGAACTCGGAAATCCCAGTTAAGTCGAACGGAATAATATAGCACGACCCGCGAACGCGCGACCGGGCCACGTGGACCTGTGCCGAGCGGAGACGATCCGCCGCAGGGAGACCTATTCGGCATGGTCCTTGCCTGTTCCGCCACCTGACAACACACTGTGATCATGACTTCTACCTTGCAGATCAGGCCGCATCGAGCTGCCAAGTAGTCGTGAGACACCTGACAGGATGCCGCGAAGGGGCGAAATGACAGTTCTGAAGGCCGGAATCAGGCTGTTTGCTGCCGGGATCCTCGTGTCCGTCCTCGTGCCACGCCAGGCGGCAGCGTACATCGATCCCGTATCGGGAAGCATCATCCTCCAGGTCCTGGCGGCTGGCCTGCTAGCCGCATCCCTGACCATAAAGAACTGGCGCGCGTGGGTGGTGCGAACCGTCCGGGGAATGTTCTCGCGCCTCAAGTCGTGAGCACTAGCCGCCACAAGGCGTCATTCAGGGACCCGAGTGGCTTTCTGTACAGCCGCGACGG
>Ga0209567_10000746_pt1 | contig 17661 bp, 17 predicted proteins | sample COG_12_FD_184756 | JGI IMG/M metagenome (GOLD analysis project Ga0209567, IMG submission 184756) | Pelagic marine sediment microbial communities from the LTER site Helgoland, North Sea, for post-phytoplankton bloom and carbon turnover... | ecosystem: Environmental > Aquatic > Marine > Neritic...
CGAGCCAGTTTGTTGATGGTCTCGACCATGTGCACCGGCACCCGGATCGTGCGGGCCTGGTCGGCCAGCGCCCGAGTCACCGCCTGGCGAATCCACCACGTGGCATACGTCGAGAACTTGAAGCCCTTGCGGTAGTCGAACTTCTCGACTGCGCGGATCAGCCCGAGGTTGCCCTCCTGGATCAGATCGAGCAATGACAAGCCTCGCCCCACATACTTCTTGGCGATCGAAACCACAAGACGCAAGTTCGCCTCGACCAAGCGCTTGCGGGCCCGGTCGGCTGAGCGGCTTGCCCGCTCCAAGATCGTGCGCTCGCCCACTTCGAGACCCGGCCCGGCGAGGGCAAGCTTGTCGTCGGCCCGTATCCCGGCCTCCATCTGCATCGCCAGTTCGACCTCCTGCTGAGGGGTGAGCAGCGGGTAGCGGCCGATCTCCTGGAGATACATTCGCACCGGATCCGAAACATGCACGAGCTCATCGCTGCTGAGCGCCGTCGCGGCCAACGCATCATGGGAGTCCTCGCGGATGGTGACACCACGCTCGCGCAGCGCGACAAAGACATCGTCGAACGACTCCGGTGGAGCCTCGACGTCTTCGAGTTCCTGCTGCACCTCGGTCATCACGAGGAACCCGCGCTGTTTGCCGCGCGAGGCCAATTCCTCGAAGACTCCTGATGCGGTTTCGTTCATCCTTGACTCCGCAATTCGCGTCGTTGGGTCTCCAACGCTATCAACTCTTGGAACGTGTCGGAATAACCCTGTTGATCCTGGTCCGGATCTAGCCCCTCCAACGAGCGCCGCAGTTCTCCAATTCGGCGCTCCAACCCCCCCACCTTGAGCCTATTCACCAAGGCCTCGGCGTCGGACAATGGTCGGTTCTCCATCGCCAGGCGGCGCAGCAGCGCGCCCTCGGGCGATTCATCTTCCCCGATCAGGCCCCCGAGGTTGGGCGGCGTCCCCGGCGGGAGCGCCAGTACCTCTGGCCCCACTAGACCATAGGCACGTTGCAGACGAGGCACGGCGAATAGGTCTGCGCTCAACTCGACCTGCCGGATCCCCGGATCGTTGGCGAGCACCAAACGTAGTAGTTCCAGCTCAGCCTTCTCCTCGCCGGTCAGCTTGCGAACGAACTCGTCGGCCGGTTCGACATCGGCCTCGCGCTCGCGCTGCACCCGGCGACCGGCCTGCGCAATCGCTTGCTCGACAACGGCCAGGTCCACCCCGGTTCGGCGTGACAGCATCACCGCGTATTCGTGCCGCACTACCGAATCGGGATGGAGGGCGACGAGGGCGGCAGTGGCGCCGATTGCTCTCCCCCGGGCCTCGGCCTCACCGAGATCGAACTGACGAAGCTCGGCCTCGAGCCGGAACTGCAGCAGCGGCGTGGAATCCCCGACTGCGGCAAGGAGTAGGTCGACGTCACCGTCACCCATCAGGTCGGCCGGGTCCCGCCCTTTCGGCAGCGCTGCCACTCGCAGGTCGAGGTCACCCGGCACCGAGCGTTCGAAGCCCCGCAACGCAGCGCCGGCGCCTGCCTCGTCGGCATCAAATGCCAGCACGACCCGGCCGGTGAAGCGCCGCAGCAGGTCGAGATGGTCCTCTCCCAACGCCGTGCCGCACGTGGCCACCGCCACCGGCAGCTCCGCGTCGTGGAAGGCGATCACGTCGGTGTAGCCCTCGACGACGACCGCCTCGCCGCTGCGGACGATTTCGCTCTTGGCCCAGTTCAGCCCGTACAGCAGCCGCGACTTCTGGTAGATCGGGGTCTCCGGAGAGTTCAAGTACTTGGGTCCGTCACCTTCCAGCAGGCGGGCGCCGAAACCGACCGCATCACCCCGCAGGTCGTAGATGGGGAACATCAGACGGCCTCGGAACCGATCGATCAAACGCCCCTGTCTGCTGCGCGACGCCAACCCGGCGGTATCGAGCACGGCGTCGCCGAAACCCTTGGCCTTCAGGTGACGGGTGAGGGTGTCCCACGTATCGGGCGAATACCCGATTTCGAAGCGCTCGACCACCTCGGCTCCGTAGCCTCTCCCCCGCAGGTAGCTGCGGGCGGCCGCGGCGTCATCGGCCTTGCGTAGCCGCTCGTGGTAGAACTCAACCGCGGCCGCAGTGGCTCGAATCAGTTCTTCACGCCGGCCGCGGCGTTCCTTAGCCCCCTTCTCCTCGGTGAGTTCGATCCCAGCACGCCTCGCCAGGAACTCGACCGCTTCGCGGAAGTCGAGGGCGTGGGTCTCTTGCACCCAGCGAAATACATCACCGCTTTTGCTGCACCCAAAGCAGTGGTAGAGACCGCGGGCGGCATCGATCGACAACGACGGAGTCTTCTCCTGGTGGAAGGGGCACACGGCCATGACCGACCTGCCGGTCCGGCGGACCTTGGTGACCTCGGAGGCCAGTTCCACCAGATCGGTGCGGTCTCGCACCTGATCGATCTCTTCGCGGGGATACGCCACGACGGCGAGTGTACCGAGGCCCCCGGACCCGAATCCCGCAGCGCCCCCAACGGAAACGGGGAGCCCATCCGGGCTCCCCGTTGATCGTGGAGAGAGAGGCGAACTCTCCGCGCTAGATCGGTCGACTACTTCTTCTCGCGCTTCTTGTGGGCGGCAGTATTGGCGTTGCGCCGAGATGTCACCATCTGAAGCGCCATGTCGGGGTGAGTGTTCATCGTGGCCTTCGTTTCCTGTCGTGTCCTACCGCCCCGAAGTATCGCGCTGTTCGGGAGCGGAGTCAAGATATCTTCTATCTACATCAACGTTCTTCCGTTAATCTTATTCCTATGGACGCTCTTGACCAGAAGATCATCGGATATCTCGCGGAGGACGCTCGCCTCCCCCTCGCCCAAGTCGCCAAGGAACTCGACGTCGCCACAGCCACCGTCCACGCCAGAGTGAAGCGCCTCCGCGCCGATGGCGTCATCCGTGGTTCGCGCATCCTGCTCGACTGGACCAAGGTCGAACTCCCCGTCGCCGCCATCATCAGCCTCGGCGTGGGAACGGCCGAATCGCTCACCGACGTGGCGGCCCGGCTCCGGACCATCCCCTACATCGTCAGTTGCTTTGCCGTGACCGGTGAGTTCGATCTCCAGGTCGTCGTCCGAGCTCGTTCCTCCGAACATCTCGGTCAGGTCCTGGAGGACATCCGCCAGGTTGCCCCCGGGATGAGCCGCACCGTCGTGGCACTCACCACCTACTTCGAGGGTCGGGTCCCGCCGCTCACCGACGGGTAGATCGATCCGTCGTAGCCGAGCCGTAGACTTGACCTATGGGTGTCTTCTTCATCTTCATCGTCATTGCCGTGATCAGCGGCATCATCCGGGTGGCGGCGCGAGCACAGCGAGCCACCGGATTGATCTGGCAAGGGGCGGCCTCCGACCTTGGTTTGGGCTTCGAGCCCGGTTCATGGACCAAGCAGCCGCGCATTGCCGGCCAGCGCAACGGCTTGGACATCGAGGTGTCGGTCAAAGCGCAACGCAGCGGCAACAACAGCACCGTCCTGACCACGTACCGCGTCTCGTACCCGCGGCTCGGTCCCGACATGAAGCTGACCCGCCAGACCGGGTTCAGCCGGATCACCCAGGCCTTCGGTGCTCAAGACATCGAGGTCGGCGACCAGAGCTTTGACGATGCCTTCGTCGTCAAGAGCGACGATGCGAATGCCGTCAAGCTGCTCTTGACCCCGGCGGTTCGGATATCACTGCTGCGCCTCCAGACGGCGTATCCCGGCGTCGTCGTCGAGGACGACCACATCCGGTTCGAGAGCACCGGAATGGAGAAACGGGGGGACGTGATCACCACCACGGTCCGCCGGATGCTCGGCACAGCCCGGGCACTCACCGGCCGTTCCGCCACCGATGACATTTCCGAAGCACTCACCATGCGCCAACAGGGCCAGCTCGGTGAGTCAACCGCCAGGCTCCGTACCGTGGCGGCGCAGGACCCCACCGATCTCGAGAGCCGCATGCTCGAAGCCGAGGCGCTCGCAACCTCGGGGGATGCTGCCGAGGCATCCACCGTCCTCGATGAGCTCGCCACCCTGCTACCGGCCGACACGGAGGTCGAGGGATGGCGCCGATCGGTCGAGGCCCGAACCGCGCCATCTGCCCCAACCCGTGCCCCCGTCCCAAGTCCGCCCGCGGCCGGCAATGGGCCGAGCGCAGAGACAGTGGCAACCGCCATCTTCACCGAGACCGCCTTGAGCTACGAGAGCAACGATCTGTTCGACCAGGAGTTCCGCGGTGCCCGGGTCACGTGGACGGGCGAGCTCAAGTCGATTCGGGCGTACCAATACGATGCCGACTTCGGCGACGAGCCCGGTGTGAAGGCCGTCGTCACCATTGCGTCGGTGCAGCACGACCTCTACGGCAACACCAGCATCGACGCCGTCGTAGCGCTACCGCCCGGCTCGGATCGGGGCAAGGAGCGTCACGACACCGTCACCATCACCGGGGTCCTGGCCAAGGTGGACCCGCTGATGCGCAACATCTTCATCGAGGACGCCACGCTGGCGTGAAGCCTTAGCCGGCTACTCAGAGCCGCTCCCGCAGATAGTTCTTGACCTGATCGATCGAGATGCGGTCCTGCTCCATGGTGTCACGATCGCGTACCGTCACTTGCTGGTCCTCGAGCGTGTCGAAGTCCACCGTGACGCAGTAGGGAGTGCCGATTTCGTCCTGGCGCCGGTAGCGCCGCCCGATCGCCTGGGTGACGTCGTGCTCGACCGGCCAGAGTGGACGCAGATCCGCCGCGATCCGTTCTGAGACCTCGGTCAGTTCAGGCTTCTTGGAGAGCGGCAATACCCCAACCTTGATCGGCGACAAACGGGGATCGAGCTTCAGCACGACCCGAGTGTCGTCCCTGACCTCCTCCTCGTGATATGCATCGATCAGGAAAGCAAACGTGGTTCGAGTGGCACCCGCCGCCGGCTCGATCACATACGGAACAAGACGCTCGTTGGCCTCTTGATCGAAGTAGGTGAGATCCTTGCCACTGAGTGCGATGTGGGCCTTGAGGTCAAAATCGGTGCGGTTGGCGATCCCCTCGAGCTCGTCGAACCCCCACGGGAAGCGGTAGTCGACGTCGTAGGTCCCCGTCGAGTAGTGCGAAAGCTCGTCCTCCTCGTGGGGTCGAAACTGGAGATTCTCCGGTTTCATCCCAAGGCCGATATACCAGTTGCGGCGCTCCTCGACCCAGTAGCGGAACCAGTCGTCGGCCTCTTCGGGCCGGCAGAAGAACTCCATCTCCATCTGCTCGAACTCGCGGGTGCGGAAGACGAACTGACCGGGCGTGATCTCGTTGCGGAACGACTTACCGATCTGGGCAATGCCGAACGGCAGCTTGAGCCGGGCAGTGCGGCGCACGTTCTCGAAGTTGATGAAGATGCCCTGGGCGGTCTCAGGCCGCAGGTATACCGCGTTGTCGGTGCTCTCCACCGGACCCATGTGGGTCTTGAACATGAGGTTGAAGCTCTTCGCCTCGGTGAAGGTCCCCCGCTTCCCGCAGGAGGGGCATTGGTCCTCATCTTCGAGCTTGTCGAGCCGGAACCGGTTGTTGCAGTTAGTGCACTCGACCAGAGGATCCGTGAACGAGGCCAGGTGGCCGGAGGCCTCCCACACCTGGGGAGACTGGATCACGGCAGAGTCGATACCGACGACGTCGTCGCGCATCCGGACCATCGAGTGCCACCACTGGTCCTTGACATTGCGCAGCAATTCGACGCCGAGCGGGCCGTAGTCGTAAGCGGAGCGCAGCCCGCCGTAGATCTCGGACGACTGGAAGACGAAGCCGCGTTTCTTGGACAGGTTGACGATGGTGTCGAAGTCGATAGCCATAGTTGGAAGCCTCACTGGCGGTGGGGAGCGCCAGATGGTAGCCCACGAGGGTTTTGGCGGACGACAGCGCAGCATGCTGCGCAGATGTCCGCCAAAACCCTCTACGACGACTCGTCGGCGGCGGTGCCGAAGCGGCGGTCGCGGGATTGGTACTCGGCAACGCAATCGGCGAAGACGTTGCGGTCGAAGTCGGGCCACAGGACCGGCGAGAAGACGTACTCGCTGTAGGCGGCCTCCCACAACAGAAAGTTCGAGGTGCGCTGCTCACCGGAAGAGCGAATGACGAGGTCGGGGTCGGGCATCTCCGGCAAATAGAGCCGAGCACCAAGCGCCTCGGTATCGACATCGGCGGGATCCAACTCGCCGGCGGCGACCTGTTCGGCGATGCGCCGGGCCGCCGTCGCCAACTCGACCCGACCGCCGTAGTTGAAAGCGAAGATGAGGTGAAGAGTGTCGTTGTCCTTCGTGAGATCCTCCGCCGCCCGGATCTCCTCACGCAGCTCGTCGGGAACCCGGGGGTCGTGGCGTTCGCCGATGAAGATGATCCGCACCCCCTTGCTGTTCATCTCGTCGCGGCGCCGCCGCAGCAGATCGATGTTGAAGTGCATCAGGAACTGCACCTCGTACTCGTCGCGGGCCCAATTCTCGGTGGAAAACACATAGGCGGTGAGCCACTTGACGCCGAGGTCGAGAGCACCTTCGATGACGTCAAAAAGTGCTGGCTCGCCGCGAGCGTGACCGGCCGTGCGGTGCAGCCCCTGGGCGTTGGCCCAGCGGCCGTTGCCGTCGAGGATGATCCCGACGTGCTCAGGCACCCGAGAGCGATCCACATGCGGAGCAAACCCGGCGTCAGCCATCGAGCACCGCCAAGCTCCGCAGTTGGCGTTCGAGGTGGTACTCGACGAAGCGCCGCGCCACCCCCATCGCCTCACGGCTGAACGATTCGTCGACAGTCGGCAGTTCGCCGAGGTCGGACCCGGCCAGGTGGGCGAGGTAGTCGGTCAACCCCGGACGCAATGCATAGGCGCCCGCCGTGCGGCACCGCTCGCACAGAACGCCACCCGCCGAGAAACTGAACCGGGTCAGCTCGTCGGGCCGGCCACATCCGGCACATTGGTCGAGTTGGGCGGCAACGCCGACGACATCTGCCGCCTTCAACAGATAGGCGGTGACAAGATCCGGATGGAGTCCGCCCGCGTCGAGGGTGCGCAGCCCGCGCTGCAACAACAGGAACAGCCGGATCGAACTCTCCTCTTCTTGGGCAACGGCGTCGGCAACTTCGACCATCGTGCCGGCGGCCACCACCTTGTCGAGGTCGGATCGGAGGTGATGGAACGGCTCGATCATGGTTACCTGGGTGATCGTGTCGAGGTTGCGACCCTCGTAGAGCACCAGGTCAACGTGGGAGAAGGGCTCGAGGCGTCCGCCGAACCGGCTCTTGGTCTTGCGAACGCCCTTCGCCACGGTCCGCAGCTTGCCGTTGTTGGGGCTCAGCAGAACCACGACACGGTCGGCTTCCCCAAAGGGGTAGCCGCGCAAAACGATGCCTTGATCGTGACGAATCGCCATGGTGAGCGCCACCAACTGCCGGGTACCCGCAGGCTACCGCTCCCGAGTCCGTAGCTCGTGCACCATGCGTAGCCTGGGTGCAGCCCCCAAAAGGAGTCCGATGCCCGCACTCGATCCCGCCGCCCGCAATGCGTTTGCGACCGACCACCCCGAATGGGCACAAGACGGCGAGGAGATCTCGCGGACCTTCGTCTTCGCCGACTTCAACGAGGCGATGGGGTTCGTCAACCGAGTCGCTCTCGCCGCCGAGGTTGCCAACCACCACCCCGACATCGACATCCGCTGGAACAAGGTGACGTTGGTCCTCAGCACCCACGAAGCGGGCGCCCTCACCGAACAGGACACCGCCTTGGCGACGGCGTTCGACGCCTGGATCGGCTAGAACCGAGCCCTCAGAACCCCATCCGGTCCAGCGTCGAGTCGCGGCGCTGCCAGTCCTTTTCGACCTTGACCCGCAGTTCGAGGAACACCTTCGCCCCAAAAAGGCGTTCCAGATCACGCCGTGCCTCCGAGCCGACCTGGCGCAGCACGGAACCACCTTTCCCGATGACCATGCCTTTCTGCGAGTTCCGCTCGACGTAGACGGTCGCCGGGATGTGGACCACCCCATCTGATCGCGTAGTGACCTCCTCAACGATGACTGCCAATGAATGTGGCAACTCGTCACGCAGGCGGGACAGGTACTTCTCGCGCACCAGTTCGGCGGCAAGAAGCTGATCCGGCTGATCGGTGTGCACACCGACCGGGAAGAACGCCGGACCCGGTTCGAGTAGACCGCCGAGTTCGTCGAGTACCAGATCGATGCCGTCGTTGCGGAGCGCAGAGATCGGCACATAGGCGCGGAAGCCCCACTCCCCCGCCTCGTCAAGCTGGGCGGCGATCTGGGGTTGGGTGGCCACATCGACCTTGTTGACGATCACCACAACGGGCAGCCCTCCCTCGCCGAGTCGCTCCGCGATCAGCCGGTCTCCGGGACCAATCTCCTGGGTGGCGTCCAGCACGAACAGCGCGGCATCGTTTTCGGCAAGCGACCCGTAGACGAGTTTGTTGAGTCGCTCACCCAGGGCGGTACGGGGTCGGTGCAGTCCGGGAGTGTCGACGAACACGAACTGTGACGGCGGATCCTCGACGGTGAGGACGCCGCGGATGGTGTTGCGAGTGGTCTGGGGGCGTGGCGAGGTGATTGCCACCTTCTCGCCCACCAGCGCGTTTACCAGGGTGGATTTCCCGACGTTGGGCCGTCCAACGACGGAAATGAACCCCGACTTCATGTCATGGCCGTGCTTCGAGTCGGATCCGAGCGATGCGGCGTCCCTGCACCCGATCGGCCACAAAGACATGCTGCGCGAGGATGAAGGCCTCTCCCTCACGCGGCACCCGTCCGGCGAGACCGAGGACGAGTCCCCCCACTGTGTCCCATTCATCGTCGGGCAGATCGACCCCGATCAGTTCGGCCAACTCGTCGACCGCCATCCGTCCGTCGACGAGGAAACTGCCCCCTTCGAGCGGCGTCACCATCGGTTCCTCACGGTCGTACTCGTCGGCGATCTCACCGACGATCTCCTCGAGCAGATCCTCGATCGTGACGACGCCGGCCGTGCCGCCAAACTCGTCGACCACGATCGCCAGGTGCACCTGGTTGTTTTGCATGTCGCGCAGCAACTCCGAAACCCGCTTGGTCTCCGGCACGAAGTAGGCGGCGCGCATCAACTTGTTGCACGAACGGGGCTCGGCATCGGCATCCATCAGCTTGAGTAAGTCGCGGGCATACAAGACGCCGAGTACGTCGTCGATTCCCTCACCCAGGACCGGGATTCGGGAACGACCTGCAGACAGCACCAAATCGAGGGCGGCGTCGGTGGAGTCGTCGCCGCTCAGGATGATCATGTCCGTCCGCGGGGTCATCACCTCGCGGACGATCGTGTCGGTGAACTCCAAGATCGATGAGATCAGGACACGCTCCTCGGCGTCTGCCAGTGCCTCCTCGTCATCGTCGTCCTCGTCCTCATCATCGACCTCATCGACGTCGATCAGGTCGGCGGCGGCGTCACCAAAGGCAACCGCGGGACGCAGCAGCCAAGCGAACCGGTACGCAATCACTCGGGGCCTGCTCCGGCCGATCTTGCGTGGAACGAAGTCTCCGAACGCCACAACCAAGAACGCCACCAGCAAGAGGGCGATGAACAGTTCGAACTCATCGAGCCGGTCGGTGAGCGCCCAGGTCGCCAAGATCACCACCGTCACCAGCAGCAGCGTGTTGACCATGCTCAGCGCCGGCTGCAACCGGGCGCGGTCGTCCAACAGTTCTGCGACAACGGCAGCCCGTTCGTCACCCTCTGCTGCGTCGTGGATCGCGTCGGCGCGAGGGGTGCGTACCAACGAGGCTCCGGCGGCCCGGAGCAGCGCGGTGACCAGCAAAAGCAAGGCGGCAACGACGAGACCGAGCAAGCTCATGGTCGGGTCCGCCCCATGGCGGCCAGCAGAGTGCGTTCCCGCTCCTCCATATGCTCGGCTTCCTCGTCGACATGGTGGTCGTAGCCGAGCAGGTGCAATATGCCGTGCACCACCATAAGTGCCAGTTCGTCGCCGAAATCCACGTCGGCGGCCGCAGCGTTGCTCGCCACCACCTGCGGGCAGATGATGACATCTCCTAGATTCAGCGGGGGCCCGTCCGGCGCGGTCTGGGGTGGCTCTCCGGGCTGAAGGTCCTCGATCGGCAGAGCAAGCACATCGGTCGGTCCGTCGCGCTCGAGGTATCGGCCGTTGAGGGTCGTCATTTCGTCGCGGTCGACGAGCGTGATCGACACCTCGGTGTCGTCGGGAAGCTGCTCGGCCTGCAACACGGATTCGGCCAACGCAATCACGGGCTCGGGTTCAAGAGGGTCGTCCTGCTCGTCGGCCAAGAAGACCTTCATCCCACCCCCGCTGGTGTGCCGGGGAAGTCCGGGTACGGGATGCGGGTGTGGTAGTAGCCGATCAGCGCGTCGACCATGGCTTGCTTGACGTTGGTCAAATCGCCGAAGGTGAGCGCCGACTCATCAAACTGACCGTCCTCGAGCTTCTCGGTCACGACCGAATCGACCACTTTCTTGACGTTGTCCGGGGTCGGATCCTCCTGTTGGACCAACGCCCGCACCGCGCCTTCGCAGGAGTCGGCGATCATCAGAATGGCCATTTCCTTGCTCTTCGGTTTCTCTCCGGCATGACGGTACATCGCCGGATCGACCGCGGGGTCCTCGGCGAGCGCCTTGTGATAGAAGTATCGCATCAACCCGTCGCCGTGGTGCTGCCGGATGCCCGCAACGACCTCGGGCGGCAATCGGTACCGACGAGCCAGCCGCAGCCCGTCGGTCACGTGCTGACGGATCAGGCGCACCGACTCGTCCGTATCGAGCTCGTCGTGCGGGTTGGAGACGCCAAACTGGTTCTCGATGTAGAAGTGCGGATTCTCGGTCTTGCCGAGGTCGTGATAGAACGCCGCCGACTGAGCAAGAAGTGGGTCCGCCCCGATGGAGCGTGCTGCCTTGCCGGCGAGGGTGCCGACCAAGATGGAATGGTTGAACGTGCCCGGCGCCTTCTCCTCGATCAACCGGAGGGCGGGATGGTTACGGTCGGTGAGGTCGAGCAGCGTGAGCGTGGTCGTCACCCGGAACGTGTTCTCGAGGAACGAAAGCAGGCCTTGCGCCACCAGGCCACCAAGCACACCACCGAGCACGGCGAAGAATGCCGCAGCGAGCGCTGTATCGATCCCAGTGAACAGCCACGCGATCGCAAATGCCATCGGCGCCAACACCAGCGCCGACAGAGCAACGGCAACGCGGAGTTGGCGGCGGCTGGACACGGCCGACACGAACGCCACAGGAGCCACGGTGGCCGCCGCGGCATAGATCGTCAACGCCGCGTCGCCGGTCGAGACGGCGGTGAAGATGGCAATCGGAACGGCCATGAGCATCGCGGTGCGCGGGTCGTAGAGGATCGCAGCGAGATAGCCGAAGATGACCATCGGCAGCACGTAGGCGAGCTGCGGGTTGTCGTCGACGATGATCTCAGGAAGTCGCGACGTGGCTGCGGCGAGCACCAACAGGACGCCGAGCAGTGCAAAGTGTTTCGGCTCGGACCATTGGCTGGTGGCGATTCGCCACAGCACAAACGCGGTCAGCAGGACGGCCAGGGCGCCGAGCACCGCAATCGGCGTCAGGGATTCACCAGCCTCCGGCTGCTGCAGGTCGAGCATTTCGATCGCGTCGAGTTGTACCGCCGACAACGTCTGGGCGGCACCCACAATCTCCTGGCCGGCGAGAAAGACGACCGTGACCGGCGGGACCGCGGCAGCTGCCTCCTCCCTCTGGCTGGCGGTCTCCTCAAAATCGTTGCGAGCGTTCGACTGCAACCAGGTAGCAACGATGTCGGAGATAGCCGCGCTGACACCGGCCGTCAGCTCAGGCCCGAGGGCAGGAACCGAAACGATCGGGGGGTTCTCACGAAGGTCGTTCTGAGCTGAGTCCAGCTCGTCGGGCAGGATGCCGGGATCGGCCAACTCTTGGGCGGCAACCTCGAGGGCGGACCGCTCGACGTCGTCGTAGACGCGCTCTTCGCCAAGTTCGACGGCAACCGCATCACGTTCGATCAGATCCACCAAAACTACGATCGTGGATTCCTGCAGGCGGAGACCATATGCCTCAGTCAATCGGGCGATCTGCTCGTCTCGGGTCGCCGGAGGGAGGGTGGTCGTCGTGGTCGTCGGGGGTTCGGTTGGGATGGGGACCTCACCCTCGGCGAGGGTCGTCGTCGTTGTTGGAGCCTCTGTGGTGGTCGTGGTCGGTTCGGTCGTTGTCGTTCCCTCCAGAACCTCGCCGGGCTCGAGCGGGCGAGTCGCCAGAAGTCCATCGACGAACAAGGTCCGAATGTTGTTGGCGACGGCGATATCGACGCCGGGGTCGAGCACCACAATGGTCTCGATGGAGTTGTAGGCCGACGTGCGTTGCTGATCGGTTGCCGCGGCGTCCTCAACCGAGATCGTCTCGGTGGCGATGAACTGCTGCGGTGACGGCTGCCCGACCACCAAGACGGGAGGTTCCTCGCCCGTGGAGCGCCCGACGATGAGGGCCACCGCCACCAGCACGATGGTCACGGCGATCACCAGCAGGCTGAGAATCGCGGGATTGCGGCGCAGCTCAGTCATCGTTTCCGACCCTGCCCCTGGTCCGTGGCGAGCTTCTCCTCGTAGCGGCGGTACGCCTCGACGATGGCGGCGACGATCCGATGACGCACGACGTCCTTGCCGGTCAGTTCGATGAAACCGATCCCGGGGACGTCACTCACCACTCTGCCCACCACGCGCAATCCCGAGGAGCGACCATCTGCGAGGTCGACCTGGGTGACATCACCGGTCACCACCATCTTCGAGTTGAACCCCAGGCGGGTGAGAAACATCTTCATCTGCTCCGGAGACGTATTCTGCGCCTCATCGAGGACTATGAACGCGTCGTTCAACGTCCTCCCTCTCATGTAAGCGAGCGGCGCTATCTCAATAGTTCCCCGCTCGATGAGTCGGGCCGTCTCATCGGGGCCCAGCATCTCGTAGAGCGCGTCGTACAGGGGTCTCAGATAGGGGTCGACTTTGGCGCTGAGATCACCGGGAAGGAAGCCCAGCCGCTCGCCTGCCTCGACCGCGGGGCGCGTCAGAATAATGCGACGCACCGAGCCCGCCATGAGCGATTCAACGGCACAGGCCATCGCCAGGTAAGTCTTGCCGGTTCCCGCCGGCCCAACGCCAAACACCATCGTGTTCTCACGGACCGCATCGACGTAACGCTTCTGACCGAAGGTCTTGGCGCGCACAACCTTGCCCCGGCCGACCCTGATGGCGTCCGTGAAGATACCCGATGGCGACGGCACATCGTCCTTGACCAGATCGATGACTCTGCGAACCCGGTCGGCGTCGAGCGCCTCACCCTCTTGCACGAGGATCAGCAGTTCGTCCAAGACCGTACGGGCCAGCCCGGCTGAGTCCTCTGGACCTTTGATGTCCAGTTCGTTGCCCCGCGCCACGATACGCACGTCCGGGAAGGCCTCTTCGACAATCCGGAGGTACACGTCGCGCTCGCCCAGGAGGTCCACCATCAGATGGTGGCTGGACACGAGCAGCTGTATCTCAGTCATGGAGGGAGCGGTCAAGAAAGCGTCACTCATCCAGAGAAGGAATGGGGGGAAGCGTCGTGGGACACAAGGACGATGGCGAGTATATCGGGAATCGCGCTCTCAGAGAAGAGGCGATACCGCAAAAGGTGTCCAGCAGGAACTGCTACCGAGGCGACCTAGGTCCCCTCGGCGGTGACTCCGAGATCGTCGAGGTGGTCGCTGAAGGACTCTTCGGTCTGGTCGAGCAGCATGGCGAGGGTCCGCAGATCGTCGCCGCGGATCGTGAGGACCTTGCCGTTGAAGTCCTGCCGCAGCATCTGAATGCCCCGCAGGAATCGCTCGATCACCATCGAGTCCTGTCCGGAGAGGTTCTCAACATTCGTCAGGTCGATGGTCACGCCACCGGTCGGCCCCGCGGTGGCGCCACGTTCCCCGACTTCTTCTTGGGGTAGCAACTGCCCGATCGGAACCCCAAAGAACTTGGCGAGCCGGTGCAGCCTGGGCAGGGAGAGACTGCGCTCGCCCCGCTCATAGGCACCGAGCACGGCTGCCTTGAACTCTTGATTGGAAAGCCGTTGCACGTCCTGAAGCGACAGCCCGCGCTGCTTCCGGATCGAACGAAGCCGCTTCCCGACCTGCTCGTTATACGTTGCCACCCTTTGCCTCCTCAGGCATCACGGAGAGCGCGTAGACTGACCGCTCTCTGTAGGCACACCTTACTAGGAACGCGCCGATCCGTGCAGGGTTTCGTTTCCCGAAGGAGACAAAACCCCAGCGCACCCGCTGACTAGTCCTAGCTCGCGGCGCCGCGATGGTGCCGTTGCGCCGTCACGATACCCGATGCAACGATCGCCGCGGTCTCGATCCGCAAGATCTGTCCGCCCAATGACAGACGCGGCAACCCCGCGGGAACCTCGTCGGGGGCAAATCCGCCCTCGGGTCCGACGACCACGGTGAGTTGCCCTCCACTCGAAAAGCTGAGTGCACCGTCGAAGGGATCACCGTTGGCATCGGCAACGATGACGCCCGCCGCGGTGGCGGCAACATCGCGCAAGGCGATCGCACCGGCCACCTCGAGCAACCAGGCACCCCGAGATTGCTCGAGCGCAGCAACCGCCCAAGATGTGGTCCGACTCGGCCGAGGCGGCCGGCCCTGCGACCACGCACTCTGGAGCCACAACAGTCGATCGACACCGACCTCGGCGAGCTTCTCGACGACCATGCGGGCGCGATTGGTGCTGGTCGGTGCTGCTACGGCAAACGTCAGCCACGGAGTTGGCCGGGCAACCTCTGATTCCTCACCACGAGCAATCCGACCCGCTCGATAGGCTCCTGAGCCGACCCGGCCCGCTCCGTCCGTGTAGGAGATGTCGCCGTCGTTGCGACGGAGCACCTTCTCGAGATGATGCCTGCTCGCTTCACCAACGGAGATCTCGGCACCGTCCCATGGCGCCGACACAAAGACGTGGGGCGTGTGCCCCATGGCTCAGCGACCTCGGCGGCGCCGGCGGCGTTTCCCCTCCGCCGGTTGCTCACCGTGCAGCTCGGCAAACTGTCGAAGCAAGCTCTCCTCTTCGTCCGAGAGTTTCTCGGGGACGGCAACATCGATCTCGACAAGGAGGTCGCCCCGCCCGCGGCGCCGCAGCCGCGGCATGCCCTGCTTTGAGAGGCGGTAGACGGTGCCGGGCTGGGTGCCGCGCGGAACTTCGATCTCGGTGGTTTCCCCGTCGACCAGCGGGACCTTGAGTTCTACCCCAAGGGCCGCCTCCGCCATTCCGAGCCGCACTCGGTGAAAGAGGTCGTCGCCGCGACGCTCAAAGCGGTCGTCGGCGGCGACCCGAACCTCCACGTAGAGATCGCCGGGAGGCGCCCCGGCTTCACCGGCTCCGCCCCGCCCCGAGAGGCGAAGACGGGTGCCATCGTCGACACCGCCCGGGATCTCGACGGTGAGCGTCCGGTCTTCCTCGACCAAGCCGGCTCCGCGGCATTCGTGGCACACCTGCTCGATGATCTGGCCGCGACCGCTGCAAGCCGAGCATTGGGTGACGGTCATCATGGCCCCGAGAAACGTATTCCGCTGCACCTGGACCTGGCCGCGCCCACCACAAGTGGGGCACGTCACCGGATCGTGCCCGGGTTCGGCGCCCGTTCCGGCGCAGACGATGCACCGGGACGGAGCGGTGAACTCGAGGTCGCGACTCACCCCCGTGGCGGCCTCGGCCAGGGTCAGCTGCACGCCCATCGCCAGGTCGGAACCGCGCCGGGGCCCGGGCCGAGCCCCTCCAAAGCCACCGAACCCGCCGAAGCCTCCCCCACCGAAGAACTGCTGGAGGATTTCGTCCAGCCCGGCAAAGCTGCTGAAGAGGTCACCCGTCCCAACCTGTTCGCCGCGGTCGTAGCGGGCGCGCCGTTGGGGATCCGAGAGCACCTCGTAAGCCTCAGCGATCTCGCGGAACCTGGCTTCGGCCGCCGGATCATCGGGGTTGGCATCAGGGTGTGTGTCGCGGGCCAACCTGCGGAAGGCCTTCTTGATGTCGTCCTGGGAGGCGTCGCGCGGGACGCCGAGGCTCTCGTAGTAATCCTGCATTAGTGGCCGAGGCTGTCTGCGAGGCCGTCTCCGACCTCTTCGACGATCTTGATCGTTCGCCGATAGTCCATCCGCATCGGGCCAAGTACACCGATCCGCCCGCGACCGCGCTCGCCCGCCTCATAGGTGGTGGAGACCACCGAGAGGTCAACGTCGTCCATGTTCAGTTCGTTGCCGATCCGTACCGCGGTTCCCGCCTGATCGGATTCGAGGATGTCGCGAAGGACGGCCTCGCGCTCGATCAGCCCGAGCACCGCCGACATGGCGGCGAGGTCCTCCCAGAGGGCAGCCAATTGGCTGGTACCGCCAACGTAGATGTCGCTTGTCGACTCCTCGCTACGTCGCAGCGAAATCGCAACGGCGTTGATGATGGCACGCACCTGGGTGGAGATGTCGCCGGTGGAGAGCTGCTTGACCGCATCAGCGCCATCTTCGACGCTGGCGTCGGCGTAGCAGCGCTCGAGCAACGCCTCGGCCCGCGCCAGGTCTTGGTCGGCGGGATCAAAACTGAGACGAACGATTTCGCGCGAGACGCGTCCCGAGTGGGCAACGATGACCGCCAACAGCACAGAGTCTCCGAGGTGCACCAAGTGGACCCCGCTCACCGACTCCGTACCCAAACCGGGCCCGATCACGACGGCGGGATAGTGGGAGATGTCGGAGAGCATCCCCGAGGTCTCCTTGAGCAGCCGACTCAGCTCGTGGTGCACGTCGGTGAAGAACGACTCGATCCGAACCCTCGTGGCCGAGCGAAGCCGCGCCGGCGAGCAGTGGTCCACGAAGTAGCGATAGCCCTGTGGGGTGGGGACCCGGCCGGCCGAGGTGTGCGGCTGACTGATGAACCCATACGACTCCAGCTTGGCGAGGTCGTTGCGGATGGTGGCGCTCGACACGTTCAAGCCGCTGTTGACCAGAACGGCGCGCGAACTCACCGGCTGGCCGGTCGAGATGTACTCCTCGACCAGCGCCTGAAGCACCTGCGATCTTCGGTCATCCAACATCTGCAGAACTTAGCACTCTCCCGGCGCGAGTGATAAGAACCGCGGCTCTGCTGCGGCTATTCCCAGCCGGCCGGCGGGGGCAGCCCGACCACGGCGCGAGCGGCGGCGTCGGTCATCAGCGGACGGTTGACGATGAGACGATCGTTGCGAGCCATCACCACTCCGGCAATCATCAGACGCTCGCCATCCACCGATCGCAGCAGTTCTGCGCCCGCCGACCCGGTGGCGACTCCGGCGGCACGGCGCAGGCCGAGCATGACCCGCTCTTGCTCCTTGGCCCATCCCGTGAGCTCCTCACGCCCGACCTCGGGGGACTCACCACGGCCGACTGTCTCCAGGTACACATCAAGACGCCGCACATTCCGACGCCGCACACCGCCGCGATGGTCGTGGGCGCCCAGGCCGAAGCCGACGTATTCCCCTTGCGCCCAGGTAGCCAGGTTGTAACGACACGGATGTCCCGGGGTCGCAAAGTTCGACACTTCGTAGCGGGTTAGCCCGGCCCCAGCCGCGGTGGCGTCGAGGTAT
>Ga0209567_10000747_pt1 | contig 17620 bp, 12 predicted proteins | sample COG_12_FD_184756 | JGI IMG/M metagenome (GOLD analysis project Ga0209567, IMG submission 184756) | Pelagic marine sediment microbial communities from the LTER site Helgoland, North Sea, for post-phytoplankton bloom and carbon turnover... | ecosystem: Environmental > Aquatic > Marine > Neritic...
AAGACCTACATCGGGGCGCTCCAGTTCGAAGCGCTCGAGCTGATCTGTTCGCTGTGGCCCGAGGGCCCGCTGGACGAGGGATTTACCGAGCCACTCGAAACTGACATTCCAGTGCTGCTGTTATCCGGTACTGCGGATCCGATTACACCGCCGGATTACGCCGAGCTGGCAGCGGTCAAGCTTGGCAACTGGCGCCATCTCGTCGGCAAGCACCAGGGTCACGGCCAGATCGCGGCGGGCTGCACGCCCGACATCATCGCCGATTTCGTCGCAACAGCAGATCCTGCCGGGCTGGATGTCGCATGCATGGAGAAAGCTTTTGTTATGCCGTTTTTCGTCGACTTCTCGGGTCCGGCGCCATGATTAGGGTTGATGGCCTGCATAAGTCCTTCGGCAAAGTGCACGCCGTACGCGGCGTCAGTTTTGACGCGCCCGATGGCAAGATCACGGGGCTGCTGGGCCCGAACGGCGCCGGCAAGTCGACAACACTGCGCGTGCTTTACACTGTGCTGCGGCCAGACCAGGGCCGCGCGTCGATCGACAACGCCGATGTTGTGACCGACAGTCTCGCGGCTCGGCAATGCATCGGCGCACTACCTCACGGCGCCGGTCTTTACCCTCACCTGACCGCAAGAGAAAACATCGCTTATTACGCACGGCTTTGCGGGCTCGAGAATCATGCAATAGATGAGCGCGTCGAAAACCTGATCGCATTACTTGAGATCGGCGACTTTGCCGACCGTCGTACCAAGGGTTTTTCCCAGGGCCAGCGCACCAAGGTCGCGCTTGCGCGCTCTCTGGTACATAACCCGCAGAACGTGATTCTCGATGAACCGAGTAACGGCCTCGACGTCATGGCAACGCGCTCGCTGCGTGCGCTGATTCTCAAGCTCAAAGACGCTGGCCGCTGCGTGCTGTTCTCGAGTCATGTCATGCAAGAGGTCGCAGCGCTATGCGACGATATCGTCATCATTGCTAACGGCAAGGTCGCAATCGACGACTCCGCCGACGGCATCCGCGAGCGAACGGGTTGCGACGACCTCGAAGATGCCTTCGTTCGCGCCATCGAAATGGTGGAGCCGGCCTGATGCGCACCCTGCTGACGGTATTCGCCAAAGAGGTCGTCGACAATTTCCGCGACCGCCGCACGCTCGCATCAGCATTAATTATGGGCCCGCTGTTTGGGCCCGTGTTGTTTGCCTTTGTGATCAATCTGTCGATTGAGCAATCGCTCGGCGATATGGATCGCTCCATGACGCTACCGGTCATTGGTCAGCAGCATGCCCCCAACCTGATGAATTACCTGCGCAGCCGCAACATCGATGTCGTCGACGGCCCCGCCGACCGGGACGCCGCTGTGCGCGCGGTTACAACCGGCGAACAAGACGTGGTCGTCATCGTTCCCGGCGATTTCGGCGAACAACTTGCGGACACGGTGCCGGCCAAGGTCGAGCTGATCTCGGACCGGGCCAATACCCAGGCCGAGCGCGATGCCCGTCGTGTTCGAACCGCGCTGCACTCGTACAGCCAGGAGCTGGCGACAATGCGCCTGGTTGCGCGCGGCGTTAGTCCGCTCGTGTTACGACCAATCCACGTAGACGAAATAGATGTGTCCACACCCAGTGGCCGCTCGGCAATGCTGCTGGGCATGATGAGCTACTTTTTCATTTTCGCCCTGCTGATGGGCGGCATGTATCTTGCGATCGACACGACGGCTGGTGAGCGCGAACGCGGCTCCCTCGAGCCGCTGTTATCCCTGCCCGTAACGCGCGATCAGCTAATGCTCGGCAAGATTGCCGCAACGTGTGTTTTCATGGCGGTCTCTTTGCTGCTGAGCCTTTGCTCATTCTTTGTTGCGCTCAAATTCATGCCGCTCGAACAACTCGGCATGACGCCGAATTTCGGCCCCGCGGTGGTGGTCGCAGCGTTCTTCGTGCTTTCGCCGTTCATCCTGCTTGGTGCCTCGCTGATGACGCTCGTTGCGTCTTTTACGAAGAGCTACAAAGAAGCACAAACGTGGTTAAGCATCGTGCTGGTCGCCCCAACGCTGCCAATCCTTATCGTAAGTATCCTGACCTTGCGGCCGCAGCTGGAATTCATGTTTGTGCCAAGCCTCAGCCAGCACCTGTTGCTCGTCGACATGATCAAGAACGAACCGATCAACCTGTTACATGTCGCAATTTCCGCGTCGAGCACTCTTGCCATTGGTGCTGCGCTGACCTGGATTTGCGCCCGCCTGTATCGGCGGGAGGGGCTGCTGGGTTAGGATGCGGCTATGGCTTTGTTTGCCGAATTGCGTCGCCGCAACGTTCTCAAGGTTGCTCTGCTCTACGCCGTTGCCTGCTGGCTGATCGTCTGGTTTGTAGACGTCGTTCAGGCGGAAGTGTCCGTGCCCGCGTGGACCGACGTCTTTACTTATTTCGTGCTCGTGGTCGGGTATCCGGTTGCGCTCTGGTTCGCCTGGACGTATGAGATCACGCCGGGCGGCCTGAAGAAGGCCGCGGATGTCGACCAGACGCAGTCGATCGTTTACAAGACAGGTCAAAAGCTGAACTCCGCGGTCGCCGTATTGCTCGTACTCGGCGTGATCGCCGTATTTGGCCAGCGCCTGCTGCCAACTTTCGAGTTCCTCGTTCCCGGCGTTCCTGAGGGCGACGCTCCGGCATCCGCCGACGTGCCCGCTGACATCCGCAGTCTTACGCTGGACAACGGACTGAAAATTATCGTCTGGCCGGACCACGACATTCCCAACGTTGTGATGTACAACTTCGTGCGCGCGGGTGGCCGCAACGAATACCCGGGCATTACTGGCTTGTCGCACTTCTTCGAACACATGATGTTCCTGGGCACGTCCAACCTCGAACCCGGTGAATTTGACCGCACGATGGAGGCGGCGGGCGGCGCGAACAATGCCTACACGTCGTCTGATCTCACGGTCTATATGGACTGGTTTCCGGTGTCGGCGCTGGAGACGATTTTCGAGATTGAGGCGGATCGGTTTCAGAACCTGGAAACCTACGCCGATGCCGTGCAGAGCGAGCGCGAGGTTGTTTATTCGGAGCGGCGCTCGTCCGTTGACAACGACAATTTTTCCAGGCTCGCCGAGCAGATGCGGGCGACCGCCTTTGTCGCGCATCCTTATCAGTTTCCGGTAATTGGTTGGCCGTCCGACATCGAGTCGTGGACCGAAGACGACCTGGGCAGCTACTACGAAACCTATTACGCGCCCAACAATCGCACGATTGTGATCACTGGTGATGTCACGCCGCAACAGATATTCCGCCTCGCCGAGGAATATTTCGCCCCCATACCGGCGCAGGATCCGCCGCCTGGCATCGTTACTGTGGAACCTCCGCAGGCAGGCGAGCGCCGCATCGTTGTCGAAGCCCCTGCGCAGACGCCGCTGCTACACATCGCCTTTCATGCTGGCCGCGCTAAGGACCCACAATCGCTGCCGCTTAGCCTCTTGCTCAACATTCTTGCCGACGGTGACTCTTCGCGCCTGCACCGGCAGCTGGTTGAGGAAGAGCGTACCGCGTTATCTGTCGGCGCCTGGCTTGAAGAGGGCTTCGACCCGGGCCTCGCCTATTTTTACCTGACGCTGCCACCCGGCGGAGATCCTGAGTTGGTCGAACGCCAGCTGCTCGACGCGCTGGCGGCTGTCGTCACGGATGGCGTCAGCGAGGCGGAGCTCGAGAAGGCCCGCAACATTGTACTGGCAGATTTCTGGCGAGCGCTTTCGACAATCGAAGGCAAAGCGAGCGCTGTCGGCGATTTCGAGGTCTTTCACGGCAATTACGAAGAGCTGTTTAGTCTGCCGTCGCGACTTGAGGCAGTCACGGTTGGCGACTTACAGGCCGCCGCCGCCGTTTTTGACACCAGCAACATGACGGTTGGCGTACTGCGTTCGCCGGACGAGGAAGGCGCGTTATGAAGTCTCTGCGAAACGGCGTCTTCGCCTGCGTTGCCTGTCTCGCTGGCACGCTTGCCAATGCGCAGGGCGTTACGCTACCCGAGTACCACTATGTCGAGCTCGACAACGGTGCCGTGTTTATTCTGCACGAGAAGCGCGACGTTCCGCTCATCGGCGTGCAGGTACTGATCAGTGGCGGCGCGGTAACCGACGCGGAGGGCAAGGCCGGCCTTTCCAGCCTGTTTGCATCGATGCTCGAGAAGGGCGCTGGCGAACGTGACGCCGCCAGCTTTGCCGAGACGGTGGCTGGCGTCGGTGGCTCGCTATCAGCGAGCGCCGGTCTCGAGGCGGTGTCGATTTCTGGTGAGTTCCTCGCCCGCGACGCTGACCTCGTTATTGAGTTACTCGTCGACATGTTGCGTGCGCCCGCGCTCGATCGCGGCGAGTTCAGCAAGTTGCGCGGCCGTCAAATCGATTTGCTCGCGGCCGCCAAGGACGGCGATCCCCGACCGCTGACGTCCATCTACGGCAAGGCTTACCTTTTCGGTGATCATCCTTATGGCACACCGATCGGCGGCAACGAGGCATCGCTTGCGGCTGTTTCTCACCGTGACTTGCTAGCCTATTACGACGACTTCATCGGCGCCGATCGCCTTATCATTTCGCTGGCCGGTGACTTCGATGCGGCCGAGATGATCAACAAGCTCACCGCGGCGTTCGTTGACTGGCGACCCGCGGCAGAAGCGCTTCCCGAGATCGAGGCGCCAACTCCCGACGTGGGCCGGCGCGTACTTCTCGTCGACAAACCGGGCGCAACGCAGTCCTATTTCTGGATCGGCAATGTTGGTGTCAGCGTGCATTATCCACAGCGCGCGGAACTCAATATCGCAAACACACTATTTGGTGGCCGATTCACATCGTTACTGGTCGACGAAATGCGCTCCAAAGCCGGCCTGACTTACGGCGTTCGATCGTCCTTGCAGCGACCCTCACAACCCGGTTCGTTTGCGATCGTCTCGTACACGAAAACAGACACCACCGTGGTCGCAATCGACCTGGCCATTGAGTTGCTCGCACGCCTTCGTGATGAAGGGTTCGATGACGAGTTGATCACGTCCGGTAAGAACTACATCCTTGGCCAGTTTCCTCCGCGACTCGAAACTGCCGGGCAACTCGCAAATCAATTTGCGGCCCTGCAGGCAGCCGGTCTCGATGAGTCGTTTGTCAACGACTATGGCGCTGCCGTTGCCGGGGCTGCCAGTGAAGACATTCGTGCAGTCATAGCCGATGTTTACCCGCAGGTCGATAATCTCGTGTTCGTCATAATTGGCGACGCCGAACAACTTCGTGACGCTGTTTCGAAGTACGGTCCGGTAACCGAGATTTCGATCGCCGATCCTCGCTTCCGGCCCTGATCTGCCTACTTGCCGATACAGAACTCGGAGAAGATTCGACCCAGCAGGTCGTCCGAGCTCACGGCGCCTGTAATTTCACCGAGCGCTTCCTGCGCGAGGCGCAGCTCCTCCGCCAGCAGCTCGCCGGCCTTCGTGTCCTCAAGCGCGGCCTTGCCTGTCATGAAGTGTTTCGCCGCGCGGCGTAGTGCGTCGATATGCCGCTTGCGCGACGTAAACGCGCCTTCGCCCTGGTTTCGATAGCCGGCGGCAGCGCGCAGACACTCGTGCAGTGCGTTTATTCCGTCCCCGGTTTTTGCTGACAGCCTGACGGTGCCGCTGCCGTCGTCCGCGATTCCCGCTTGTTCGCCCGTCATGTCGATCTTGTTACGAACGATGATGATCTCGGCGCCCTCTGGAATCTCTTCGTCGATCTGTTGCTGCGGCGTTTCGTTTGCGTCCTGTATCCACAGCACGGCATCCGCGCTCTTGAGTGCTTCGCGAGCACGGCGAATACCTTCTTCTTCAATTCTGTCCGGGTCGTCTCTCAAGCCGGCTGTGTCGATGAGTTCGACGGCGAGTCCGTCAATGTTGATCTGCTCACGCAAGATGTCGCGCGTGGTTCCCGCAACCTCTGTCACGATGGCCGCCTCTTCCCCGCTCAGACGGTTCAACAGGCTCGACTTGCCCGCGTTGGGTTTGCCGACGATCACGACGCGGTAGCCATCGCGTAGCACGCGGCCGAGCTTGGCGTTGCGCTCAAGATTGTCGAACGTCTTGGCGCAATCGTTTAGGCCGCTATGCAGTTGCTCGTCGCCCAGGAAATCGATTTCGTCTTCAGGAAAATCGATGGCCGCCTCCACATACATGCGCAATCGTACAAGCTGCTCCGCGAGTGCCTCGACCGAGGACGAAAATGCGCCGGACAGGGAGTGCAGTGCCGCCCTTGCCGCCTGTGCTGTGCCGCTGCCAATCAAGTCGGCGATTGCTTCGGCCTGGGCGAGATCGAGCTTGTCATTGAGAAACGCCCGCTTCGTGAATTCGCCGGGCTCGGCCATTCGCGCGCCGAGCTCCAGTGCCGCGTCGACGAGCATCGACATGACCACCGGCCCACCGTGACCCTGCAACTCGAGTACAGACTCGCCGGTGAATGATGCCGGGCCGGGAAAATACAGCGCGAGGCCGCTATCGAGGTCCTCGCCGGAAGCGTTGCGAAATGTGGCGGACGTTGCGAACCGCGGCTCAGGCAACCCGCCGATCATCTGACGCGCGATCTCTTCGACTTGCGGTCCGGACAGGCGCACCACGCCAACGCCGCCAACCCCCGGCGGTGTGGCAGCTGCAACTATCGTGTCCATGGTCAGGGTGCCCGCGTCGGGGGCCTAGCTCTTGTTGGGCTTCTTGCCGCCCTTTTTCTGTTTGGCCTCGCGCTCGACGACCGTGTTGATCTTCCATTGCTGCGCGATCGACAACAGCGTATTCGTAACCCAGTACAGAACCAGCCCGGCCGGGAAGAACGCAAAAAATGCCGTAAAGATGATCGGCATTACCTGCATTACTTTGACCTGCACGGGATCACCCACTTGCGGATTCAGCTTTTGCTGGAAGAACATCGCACCGCCCATTATCAGCGGCAAAATGAAGTACGGATCGCGCGACGACAGATCGGTGATCCACAGCGCGAATGGCGCCTGACGCATCTCAACGCTTTCGAGCAGGGCCCAATAAAACGCCAGAAAGAACGGCATCTGGATGAGAATCGGCAAACAGCCGGCGGCCGGATTGACCTTCTCGCGCTTGTAAAGCTCCATCATTGACTGGCTGAGCTGTTGCCGATCGTCCTTGTAGCGCTCCTGCAATGCTTTGAGGCGCGGCTGCAGGTTGCGCATCTTGGCCATCGAGCGGCCGCTCGACTCAGTTAGTTTGTAGAACACCAGTTTGATCAAGAGCGTCACGAGAATAATCGCGACGCCCCAGTTACCGACGAAGCCGTACACGAAACTCAACAGCTGGAACAGCGGCTGCGACAAAATCGTGAGCCAGCCGTAGTCGACCGTTAGCTTCAGGCTCTTGTCTATATCCTCAAGTTGGTCCTGCAGCTTGGGCCCTACAAAAACAGTTGTGGTAAACGTTTTCGTTTCGCCGGGTTCGATGACCGAGACCCCCGCTATTGAGCTTGCTGTCGACGTGTTGCCGCGCAAGGAAACCCGGTAGCGCTGCGCGGTGCCCGCCTCAGGAACGATTGCGTTAACGAAGTGGTGCTGAATCGAGCCGAACCAGCCCCGCTCAGATGCAAAATCGTAAGGCCCTTCCTCAATCAGGTCGTCGCGTTTTAACTTCTCGGACTTCTCGCCGTTGTAAATGATTGGGCCATCGACGGAGTACGAGTCCACATCGAACATCGAGCGTTTTTGCTCATAGAAGCGCCGCTGTAGCTGCGCGTACTCCGCGCCCCGCCAGGGCTGCTCGCTGTTGTTTGTGACAATCTGCTCAATGACGACCGCGTAGCTGCCGCGTGTAAACCGGTAACGTTTCTCAACCGTAACGCCCTCACCGTCGGTCCAGCTCAGCGGAACAACGAACTCATCGGCGCCGCCGATATCAAAGCTCTGCCGCGTGCTGGTGAAAATTGCGCGGTGGTTTGGTTCGGCGCCCTCGCCCGTCGATCGCAGGCCGGTTTGTATGAGCCCTAGCTGGTTCGGTTCGGTGCTGAGGAGTTGCACGAGATCGTCTGGTTGGTCCTTATGAACCGGATAGTTGAGCAACGTCGCGCCTTGCAACGTGCCACCGACCGTCGAGATTTCAATTTCGAATACATTGGTACTGACACGAACGGCTGGCGCCGCGTCGCTGCTGGTCGGCGCTGGTTCCCCGTCAACGCTTGGCATGACATCAGGCATGACGTCCTGGGCGTCGACCGTCGTGTCATCGAGCTGCGGCAGCTCCATGTCGGTCGGGTCCGCAGCTTGCGGCGCCTCAGTCGTTTCGGGCGGCCGAATCGGCGCGGGGGCGTAGTCTGCTGTCCACTGTTGCCAGGTTACCCAGGCAAGCATGCCGAATACGGCCCAAATAAGGAGTCTTTGATTATCCATTCTTGTCGTTCCTGCGCGCGTCTTCGTCCCGGGCTTTCTGGCATCGTTGCCAGTGCGCCGACATGCTGTCGAACAGCTGCCGGTTGCTGGCCGTCTTTGCCGCGGGTTGGTTAATCACAACAACATCCAGGCCGGCCATTTCTGCCTGGTGTTGCCGAAACGCTTCCCTGACAACGCGCTTGATTCTGTTTCTGCCGGTTGCCTGCCGGCAATTCTTTTTCGAAATAGCGAGGCCCAGCCTCGCGATGTCCGTGTCATTCGTCCGGCAAAGTACGGTAAACCATTTATCCCGGCTGCGCGTCGCTTTTTTGAACACGCGGCCGAATGCAGCCGCATTCAGGAGCCGGTTTTCTTTTTGGAGCCGGTAGAGTGAGCTGCCAGCCAAGGGACAGGAGTTGTTGCCGCTATGCTGGGCTGTTATTGCGGCGTCAGCTGGGCGCGGCCTTTCGCGCGGCGGCGCTTCAAGACAAGGCGTCCGGCTTTCGTCGCCATGCGGGCACGGAAGCCGTGTGTGCGTGCGCGCTTGATTTTGCTTGGCTGATACGTACGTTTCATTTGCCTGGTACCTGGGTTTTCTGCAAGCCGCTCAATGACCTGCGATCCGGAAGGGCGGCAAGATTACGCAGATGCCGGGTGGGTGTCAATAGAGCGCCGCAAACACTTTGCAAGGACCGCCACCGCACATAAGCATACACCCGTCTGGCGGCGCTCTGGCAGACGTTATAGACTGCCCGGTCTTCATTCTAATAACGAATATTTGATCATTTTGGGGACTCAATTGGCAGTCGGGATGACGCTCTGGAATCGTTGCGTCCGCGATCTTCAGGCGGAGCTGCCCGAGCAAGACTTTAATACCTGGATTCGACCTCTGCAGGCTGTCGAGGACGACGGCGCCTTGCGCCTGCTCGCCCCGAACCACTTTGTTGTCGACTGGCTTCAGCAACACTACATTGAGCGAATTCTTGAGATCATTGCTGGCCAGGGGGTCGCGACCGAGGTGATCGTCGAGGTGGGCTCGCGGCAGGTGAGCGCGGCCCCGGCAAGCCCTCGCCCGAGACCTGTCGTGTCGACCCAACCCGCGCCAATGGCTGTCGCGTCGCGGCTCAATGCGTCTTTTACGTTCGGCGCCTTTGTCGAGGGCAAGAGCAACCAGCTCGCCAAGGCCGCGGCCACCCAGGTGGGTGAAAACCCGGGAAAATCGTATAACCCGCTGTTTATTTACGGCGGTGTTGGCCTGGGAAAGACCCACTTGATGCATGCGGTCGGTAACGCCATGGTCATGAAAAACCCCAAGGCGCGAGTGGCTTATGTACATTCCGAGCGCTTTGTCGGCGACATGGTCAGGGGCCTGCAACACAATACGATTTCCGAATTCAAGCGCAGCTATCGGTCGCTCGATGCTTTGCTGATCGACGACATCCAGTTTTTCGCCGGCAAGGAACGCTCGCAGGAAGAGTTTTTTCATACGTTCAACGCGTTGCTCGAAGGGCAGCGGCAAATTGTGTTGACCTGCGACCGCTACCCAAAAGAGGTCAATGGCCTCGAGGAGCGGCTGAAATCACGCTTTGGGTGGGGCCTGACTGTCGCGATTGAGCCTCCCGAGCTGGAGACGTCGGTAGCCATTCTTATGAGCAAGGCTGCCCAAGAGGGTATCGAACTACCCGAAGAGGTTGCGTTTTTTATTGCGAAACGGATTCGGTCGAATGTTCGTGAGCTTGAGGGCGCGCTACGACGCGTAATCGCAAATTCACGCTTCACAGAGAGACCTATCGATCTCGATTTCGCTAAAGAAGCCCTGCGAGACCTGCTGGCGCTGCAAGCGCGGCTGGTCTCGATAGAAAATATCCAGAAAACCGTGGCTGACTATTTTAAAATTCGGGTTGGTGACCTCTTATCCAAGCGCCGTAGCCGTTCTATAGCCAGGCCACGTCAGTTTGCCATGGCGCTGTCGAAGGAGCTGACCAACCACAGCCTTCCGGAGATTGGCGATGCGTTTGGCGGCAGGGACCACACAACCGTCTTACATGGCTGTCGCAGAGTGCAGTCGTTGCGCGAAACCGATAAACGGGTTGATGATGATTATTTGAACTTGTTGAGAACCTTGACCGGTTGATGTGGATAAGTGGTGGACAACCGCGAAAGCTTCTTTTATCCACAGGCTGTGCACAGGTGGTGAGCACTTCGTGCACCGAGTTAAGAGCACACTTTTAGCACGTAAGCTATTGTTTTATAAGGTGTTTATGTTTTTATCCACAGGATCATGGGCCCTTAATAATAACAATAAAAGACTAATATCCAATCTTTATTAACAGGTGGAAACTATGAAGTTTAGCGCAGCTCGGGATGTGCTGTTAAAGCCCCTTCAGGCCGTCATTGGTGTCGTTGAACGTCGCCAGACAATGCCTATTTTGTCGAACGTGCTGCTTGTCGCCAAGGGGAATGAGCTCGCTGTAACAGCGACCGATCTCGAGGTCGAGCTTGTTGCGCAAACCGAGGTTTCGGTAGAGGCGGGCGGAGAAATTACTGTTTCCGGGCGCAAGCTTTTGGATATCTGTCGAGCGCTGCCTGATGGCTCAACAGTCGATATTAGTGTTAGTGGTGAAAAAGTCGTTATTAGATCCGGGCGCAGCAAGTTCAGCCTGGCAACGCTGCCCGCAGCAGAATTTCCTACCGTTGAGGACATCAAGGCCGGACAGACCATTGCGGTTGAGCAGTCTGTGCTTGGGCGCCTTATCGAGAAAACGCATTTCTCAATGGCGCAGCAAGATGTCAGGTACTACCTGAACGGGATGCTGCTTGAAACAGGCGGGAAACATCTTCGGGCAGTAGCGACCGATGGACATCGGCTGGCGCTGTGTGAAGCAGAGGTAGATAGCTCGCTCGATGAGCAGCAGGTCATCGTGCCACGCAAGGGCGTATTGGAGCTGCAACGACTCATGACCGGAGAGGGATCGCTAAATCTCGAGCTTGGGCCAAACCATGTCCGCGTTCAGCTTGAGGGCATTCGCTTCACATCGAAACTGATCGATGGGCGCTTTCCCGAATATGACCGGGTAATACCGAAGGAATCAAGCAATGAACTAACGGCAGACCGTGAGGTGTTTCGTGGGGCGTTACAGCGGACCGCGATCCTGTCAAACGAGAAATATCGAGGTATTCGCCTGATCATTCGGGACAGCGGTGTGGTTATGCAGGCGCACAATCCTGAGCAGGAAGAGGCCGAGGAAGAGCTGGAAGTCACGTACAGCGGTGAAGATATCGAGATTGGCTTCAATGTAAATTACCTGCTGGATGCGCTTGGCGCCGTCGATGATGATGAGGTGACCTTGTCGGTGCTTGATGGCAATTCGAGCTGCCTGATTCGGCAGCCGGGCAAGGACGAGTGCAAATTTGTCGTCATGCCCATGCGGTTGTAGGGGTAGCCGGGCGGCCGCAAAATGCCCATCCAGGAGTTTTCGGCGCGCGATTTTCGGTGCCTTGAGAGCGTTCAACTCGAGGCCGACCCTGGCTTCAATCTGATTCATGGCCCGAACGCATCGGGGAAGACCAGCATCCTCGAGGCCTTGGCGTACCTCGGCCGCGGCAAATCTTTTCGCGGCGCGTCGGTCACCAACCTGGTGCGGCACGGTGAGCGCGAGTTTGTGCTATTTGGCCGGGTTGAGGATGGCGGTCGAACCAGCAACGTCGGGGTTCGCAATAGCGCGGATGGGCTCGAGGTCCGCGTAGATGGCGAAACCGGGGGCGGGGCGGCCGAGCTGGCCTCGGCGCTGCCCTTGCAAGTCATCGACCCGAATGTTCATGACCTCGTGGCGGGCGCGCCAGACCAACGGCGTCGGTACCTGGATTGGGTGGCGTTCCACGTGGAACATGGCTACCTGGGCACCTGGCGGCGCTTTCGTCGGGCCCTGAAGCAACGCAACGCGGCGCTCAAGTCGGGCCAGGCCACGGCGACAATCCGTGGCTGGAATATCGAATTCGTTGAGCTCGCCTTGCAAATTGATGCTGGCCGGCGCCTGGCGCTGGAGGTCGCTACCGATGCCCTTGAAGAGACAGGGCACGATATGCTCGGTAGCGAAGTCCGATTTGAGTACCGCCCGGGATGGAAGGAGGAGCATGAGCTGCTCGAGGTGCTTGAAGCAGGCATTGAACGGGACCTGCAACAGGGAAGCACCCAGGCGGGGCCGCACCGCGCCGACTTGCGGCTCATATACGACGAGCGCCAGGCGCGAAAGCTGGTGTCGCGCGGACAGCAAAAACTGTTGGCCTGCGCCATGATCCTTGCGGCAACCGAAACAGCTCAGACAGCGCTCGAGCGACCATTATTGTTGTTACTCGACGATCCGGCGGCCGAGCTCGACGACGAGTCGCTGGCTCGGTTGATGGCGCGAGTCGCGAAGCTGGGTTGCCAGATAATTGCGACCAGCCTGCAGCCGGAAATCGGCGCGTTCACGACTCAGGCCGCGGTGTTTCACGTGGAACACGGCGTGTTGAGTCGGGAAAAGTAGCGCGCTTTCCCGGCGCCCTCAAAAACAGCTAAAACCCTATAAAAAATAAGCATTTGAGGGTACGTTGAGGGCTGCTGTTTGATACAATAGATCGGTTATCCCCAGAGGACATGGAATGACCGACGAATCCGAATATACTTCCAGTAATATCAAGGTCTTAAAGGGCCTTGAGGCCGTACGCAAGCGTCCCGGCATGTACATCGGTGACACCGACGACGGAACAGGCCTCCACCACATGGTTTTTGAGGTCGTCGATAACTCGATCGACGAAGCGCTGGCCGGGCACTGCAACACGATTACTGTCACAATTCATGCCGATGAGTCGGTAACTATCACCGATGACGGCCGTGGTGTTCCCGTGGATATGCACCCCGAGGAGGGCCGCTCCGCGGCCGAGGTCATCATGACCGTCCTGCATGCCGGCGGTAAGTTCGACGACAACTCCTACAAGGTGTCCGGTGGTCTGCATGGTGTCGGTGTCTCCGTCGTAAATGCGCTGTCCGAGCACCTGGTCCTGACGATCCACCGCGAAGGCAAGCTGCATCAGCAGGAATATGAGCACGGCGAACCGAAGGCGCCGCTCGCCGTTGTCGGCGAGACCGACCGCACCGGGACCACGCTGCGCTTTAAGCCGTCGAGCCGCACATTTACCAACATCGAGTTTCATTACGAGATTCTGGCGCGACGATTGCGAGAATTGTCGTTCCTGAATTCGGGTGTGCGCATCCATCTCGTCGACGAGCGCGATGAGCAGGAAGACGTTTTCGAGTACGAGGGCGGCATCAGGGCCTTCGTCGAACACCTGAATCGCAACAAGACGCCAATTCACAACACGGTGTTCCACTTTTCTGCCATGCAGGACGATGTTGGCGTCGAGGCATCGTTGCAGTGGAACGATGGCTACCAGGAAAACATGTTCTGTTACACGAACAATATTCCGCAACGAGATGGCGGCACCCACCTTTCGGGATTCCGCTCTGCGCTGACGCGCACGCTCAACGGGTACATTGAGCGCGAGCTAAGCGGCAACAAAGACAAATTCACGCCGTCCGGCGATGATGCCCGCGAAGGATTGACGGCAGTGCTGTCGGTCAAGGTTCCGGACCCCAAGTTCTCGTCTCAGACCAAAGACAAATTAGTTTCATCTGAAATTAAAGGCATTGTTGAACAGGCAATGGCGAGCCGCCTCACGGATTTCCTGCTTGAACACCCGCAGGAAGCAAAATCGATCGTGTCGAAAATAGTTGACGCCGCCCGCGCTCGTGAAGCCGCGCGCAAGGCGAGAGAGATGACGCGTCGCAAGGGTGCGCTCGACATCGCGGGCCTGCCCGGCAAGCTCGCCGATTGTCAGGAAAAAGACCCGGCGCTATCCGAGCTGTTCCTCGTCGAGGGTGATTCAGCTGGTGGCTCCGCCAAACAAGGGCGCGACCGTCGCACGCAAGCGATCTTGCCGCTGAAGGGAAAAATCCTGAATGTGGAAAAGGCGCGCTTCGACAAAATGTTGCAGTCAGTTGAGGTCGGCACGCTGATCACGGCACTGGGTTGCGGCATCGGCCGAGACGATTTTGATGCCGACAAGCTACGCTACCACCGCATCATCATCATGACCGACGCGGACGTCGACGGCTCGCATATCCGCACCCTGTTGCTGACGTTCTTCTATCGACAGATGCCGGAGTTGATTGAGCGCGGGCACGTGTATATCGCGCAGCCGCCGTTGTACAAGATCAAGCGCGGCAGGCAAGAGGTGTACGTGAAAGACGACGCGGAGCTCAATGGCTACCTGCTGAACGCCGCGCTGGACAATGCGGAGCTGCACGTCAACATAGATGCGCCGCCGCTGTCGGGTGTTGCCCTCGAGTCGCTCGCGAAAGAGCACATCTCGGTCGAGACGATCATCGCGCGGCTCGCGCGCCGTTACGACGAAATCGTCTTGCGCGCCATGAGCGCCTTGCCGGAGGTCACCAGCGATCTTAGTGACGACCTGGACGGGCTCGAGGCATGGTCGCTGCAACTCTCCGCGGCACTGCCCAAGGCGAGAGGCGATCGCGCGCAAAATGGCAGCGGCGGAACCTACACCGCCGAGCTGGACCGCGGTGACGAAGACGGCGAGGGCGTGCGCATCGGCATTACCCGCGTGCAACACGGCATTGGCGCTACGCGTTATCTGCCGCGCGAGTTCTTCGACACCAATGAGTACAAGCTCATCATGGCGTTGGCAGCAAAACTCTCTGAGCTGATCGGCGACGGCGCTTTCGTGAAAAGGGGCGAACGCCAGAGCGCTATCGAGAATTTTCCCGACGCTGTCGAGTGGCTGATGAGTGAAGCTCGTCGCGGGCAGTCGATACAGCGCTATAAGGGCCTTGGTGAGATGAACCCGGACCAGCTCTGGGATACCACGGTAAACCCGGAAACGCGACGGCTCATGCAGGTCAAGATCGACGACGCCGTCAAGGCGGACGAGATCTTCACAACGCTTATGGGCGACCAGGTCGAACCGCGACGTGAGTTCATCGAGAAGAACGCGCTAACCGTTGCAAACCTCGACGTTTGATCATCGCCTAGGCCGTGGTGCGCTTACTCTGAACAGCGGCTGCCGCAACAACTGCGGCAGCACTGTCAAATTGCTGATAACGGCAGCGAGCAGCGCGAGCGCGCAATAGGCGGCGAACAAGCGCGTCGTCGGAAAATCACTGAGCTGACAAAGCAGCAGCCCAAGGCACAGCATGAATGTGCTGAGCAACACGCTGAATTCAATACTGCTGCCGGCGACCGTGTCGCCAGACGCGCGCGAGAACAGTATGTGAATGGAGTCGTCGACGATGACACCAAGCGCAACAAGGAACACAAACACGGTAATGAGGTTGAGCGGGCTGCCGATCAGCCAGACGGCGCCGCAAACGAGCATCAACGGAACGGCGTTCGCGACAAGCGCCGCCAGTAGCGCGCGCGGCGACCGAAACAAAATCACGATAGCACCGAAAATCAGCGCGATTGACCAGCCGAGCGAGCGCAGCAAAGATTCCATAGCCTGTTGGTCAATGTCTCCGTAGACAAGTGCGGCGTTGCTATAGACAAGCTCGAGGTCATTCCTGGACGCATGACTATCGAGCAGCAATCGAACGGAGTCCAGGGACCCGACGTCCGCGAGTAGTGCGCTGAGCACATAGGCGTTGTGCGAATCGGCGGCCGGCTGCATGGATACGTGCCGTATGCCCTCATGATCTGACAGTGCCTCACGAACAGACCCTGCCGCCCGTAGGCCAGGCAGTCGATCATCACCACCGACGCCAACCAACACGCGCAGCGGCGAAAAAACGTAAAACTGGTCCTCGAACAAATAGAGCGCCGAAGAAAATGGTGCATTGTCGGGAATAAAGGCGCGCGGGTCCGACTTAACCGTCAGCAAAGGCACGCAGAGCGCGCCGCCGAGCATCGCAAGAATTAGCAACGCACTGATAGGCGCCCGCCAAGCCGCGAGCCCGCGGGACAGGAAGTCGAACAGCCCGGACGCCCTACGTCCACCACTCGCACCCGACAAATACTGACGCAACAGGAGCGGCGCGGCGAGCAGCACTAACAGAAAAACAACGAGCAACGCGGCGGCCGACAACAGGCCGAGGTTCGCGATGGGCGGTAACTCGTTGAAGCCAAGCGACGCGAGTGCGATAGCCGTCGTTAGCGTGCTGTAAAAGAAGGGCGGGCCGACACGCTGCAACGTGTCGCGAACAGCGACATCACAGTCACTCCCCTGGCTAGCTTTGGCGGACGATTTCGCAAGAAAGTGACAGCTGTTGGCCAGCCCGACAATCAATACAACGGGCAGAGCGATCAGGGTAACCAGGTTGATGGTGACGCTCATCGACGAAAACAACGCGAATGTCGCTACGGTCGAGGCGACACTCGCAAACAAAGGAAGAAGGAGGGCCCTCCAGTCACCGAAAGCGAGGTAGAGAGCCAGCAGCGTGACGGCGACAATGACCGGTATCAGCAGGCGAAGGTCTTTGCGCAGGCCGTCCGCAACGTCGTCCTCGAGCTGCGCGTTGGCGAGCACAGTAACGTTGCTGTACAGGTCGTCGGAAGAGTGTCTGTCGATAATTTCAAGCGCGACCCGATCGAGCTCTTCGGGCAGCGAGATCGCGGCCAGAAAACGCGTTGCAGACTGATCGATGATCGTCGCGGACTCCGGGTTTTCACGCAGCACGCCGAGTAGCGAGGCGATCGGGTCCACTTCTTTAAGGTCGTAAGCGAACAGACGGTCGCGTGCCGCACCGACAGACCGCACGACGATCTGCTCGCTAACGGCGGACAGCGCGCCCTGCAACCTTGCCAGGTCATCGACAATCGAACCGATCGAAACCTCCCGCGGCGTGAAGATTATGGCAATGGAGGTTTTGCCACCTACCGCGGCCGAAATACGGCGCGCAATCTCGAGACGCTCGTTGGAGCCGGAAAGCTGATCGACCATGGAGCCCTCGATGACGGGCGTCCGAATAAAGGCGGCCAGGACGGCAAGCAAAACGACCGCGACAACAGCAGCGCCCCTGGGCCGATCAGCGATCCAGCCAAGCAGACCGATCCAGCGATGTAGTTTCGTCGCCCGCATATCGCTTCGAGTGTACCTGTACAATGGTGACGATGGCCCGCAAGCGATTACTCATACACGCAGTATTTCTTTTCCTGTTGCCGATCGTCGTGGCCTGGTTCGGTCTTGGCACG
>Ga0209567_10000748_pt1 | contig 17599 bp, 18 predicted proteins | sample COG_12_FD_184756 | JGI IMG/M metagenome (GOLD analysis project Ga0209567, IMG submission 184756) | Pelagic marine sediment microbial communities from the LTER site Helgoland, North Sea, for post-phytoplankton bloom and carbon turnover... | ecosystem: Environmental > Aquatic > Marine > Neritic...
GAGCAAACCGGCTTCGACCCCATGAAAACACCCAGAGCCACATCGGCGGCGCCGTCCAAAGAAAAGGAGGTATGGGGTGCCGGTAAAACGGGCGTCGCTGGCGCGGCCACCGGCGCAATTGTGGGCGGTATTGCCGGCGGTGGAAAGGGTGCCGGCAGAGGTGCTCTCATTGGCGGCGCCGGGGGCACCCTGCTGGGCGGCATGCGACGATCGAGCCAGAGAAATCGCGAAGATCAGAATCGTCAGCAGTGGGAACAGGAACAGGCCAATAATTACGCGCGTGCCCGCAACGAATACAACCGCGCCTTTGGTGCATGCATGTCCGGCCGCGGTTATACCGTAAAGTAGGCGTTTGCAGTCGACGAGGACCCGCAAGGCGGATAGACTGGATTTTGCCGTCACAGGCAGAAGAACACCGGAGTGCAAAGTGACCCGGCCGGTGCGGTTCGAATCGGATGCAAAGCCCCGCGGGCCGGGATTTGCAAAGCCCTACCAAATCCGGCTGAAGCAGCGGTCGGCAATCGTGAAAAACTGAATATGAGAAGCACAAAAAGGCAAAGAAGGAGACGACCATCATGAATAAAATACGAATCGGTGGCTTAATCGTCATATTGATCGGGATGATGACCGCATCGGCAATGGCCGAAGACTTTGACGGCTCCAAAGAGTTGATCTGTTCAATTATGGATATTGTTGAGTGTGGGCCCGGCGGGAAATGCCAGCAGGTAACCGCCGAAGAAGTCGGCATCCCGCACTTTTTAAAAATTAATTTCAAAAACAAAAAAATCACCGCCAGCCACATCGGCGGGAGCAAGCGCAGCACCGATATTGAGAATTTGGAGAAGATTGACGGCAAGGTCATCATTCAGGGGGCTGAAGACGGTGTTGAAGGTGCCCGCGATGGCGTCGGTTGGAGCCTGGCGATCGCTCAAGAAAGCGGTAAAATGGTTTTAACCGCCGCTGGTGATGATGTCGGATTTGTCGTTTTTGGCGCCTGTACGGTCCCGTAGACCCGGCTGGACGCTTTTCATCCTGGCACACAACCGTTTGAATAAATCATTTTCAGAGTCCAACCGCTTGAAAACCAATCCGTTGTCTGCTAAGTACAGAGTAAGGTATCTAAAAAACTAAAGATTCCACAAAACGGGAAGGAACGTTATATGACTCAGGAATTTGATCCCCGCAAAAGTTACCTCGCCGTTAAAGCCCATGAACAAATGATCGCCTATGTCGGCTTCAAGATTGGTAACGGACAGCAGGACCCGGATCAGGAAGGTGTTATCAAGATATCTTCTTTTGAACGTCCATTTGGCGGCGGATATTATACCCTCACCTTTATTGTGGATACCAACAACGATAAAGGCTTAAAAGAAGATTTAAAAGCACGCTTTGACAGCCTCTCAGAAACCGCTTTGAAACCCTACCTGGGCAAAGACTTGCAGAAACTCGTTAAGGTCTCACTGGATTCGCTGGAAAAAATTCCTGAATGGTATGTCGAGGAGGTCAGTGTGCATTTGAACAAAATCAATGAACGCGACAATGTTTTAATTGAAGATAAGCTGATCCCGGCGCTGGCGTCCAGCCTGTCTTTTTCGTTTGATCCCGTCCAGTGGTGGCCGACTGATAAACCCGTTAAAGAACCCGAAGAAGCGTCATTTTTGGAGCAGCTCTCATTGAAGGGGTTGTTTAAGAGGTGGTTTAAAAGTCACTAAATCCAGGCATGAAGCCGATTTTAAATGCACTACCCATAAATTTTAATTTGGTAACGCGCACATGCGTGATGGTGTTACATGATTTTGGAATTTAGATTTTAGATTTTGGATTATAAATATAAGTGCCAGCTTATTCACATGCGCCGTGCTTTCATACTAGATCCATGATCCAAATTCCAAAATCAAAAATCAAAATAAGGAGGATTCATGTCTCTTAAAGTCAATTCCGGCGAATCCCGGCCCGGCGTTTTCAATGTATCTCCGATTGGATCTCTAGATGGAAATACCTACAAAATCTTGGAGTCTAGCGTCGATGCGGTCTTAAAAGAAATGCCGGATGTGATTATCTTCGATCTGGAATATTTAGATTACATTAACAGCATGGGCGTGCGGGTTTTACTGAAAACCAAAAAAGAGCTTGAAAAAAACAACGGCAAGATCATGTTTGCGCATTTGCAGCCGCAAATCAGAAAGGTGTTTGATATCTTAAGTGCCCTGCCGACTTTGAAGGTGTTTGCCAGTATTCAGGAGTTGGATCAGTATTTGGATACCATGCAGAAGGCTGCCCGCTAGAACTGATTCCAAAACCCTCATCTCTTGCACGATGGCGGTGTTGCGAGCCGCTAAGAAATGCTCACGTACTCACGTGTACGCTCCGCTTTCTGAGCGACTCGCGCCTTGCCCTCGCACAAGATCTAATGGTTTTGGAATCAGTTCTGGTTACTACAAAATAAATTTAATTAATATTCAATTGCTGATATCAGTACCACATTCTTTAAACGAGCATTTCTACCCATTCACTTTCTGAGCTATGGAAGCGCTGACTGAAAATACGACCGAAGCCTGTGAGCTGAGTTTTGAGAAGCCGGCGGGGGATACGCTGCTTGTAAAGCTACAGGGCAGTTGGACCATTGATCAAGAGCTGCCGTCTGTAAAAAACGTTGGCAAGCAGGTTGAATCGGATCCGGCCATTAAACAAATTACGTTTGATGCCCATGAGCTCTCCAAATGGGACAGCGGTCTGCTGTCTTTTCTTGCTAAAATTATCGATCAATCTTCAGCTAAAAATATCACCGTGAACCAGGAGGGGCTCTCAGAGGGCATCCAAAAATTGCTTAAGCTGGCCTTTGCGGTTCCCGAAAGAAAAGGCGCCCGTAAAGAAACGGTGCGGGAACCTCTGCTGACGCGCATCGGTGCCTCCACGATGGCTGCCGGCCAGGCATTCATCGATACGCTCAATTTTATCGGCGCAGCCTTTCTGACGTTTTTAAAGTTTTTTGCCGGCAAAGCGCGTTTCCAGCGCTCAGAGCTGATGCTTACGATCCAGCAAAGCGGCGTTGAAGCCTTGCCCATCGTTTCCCTTATCAGCGTTCTAATCGGTTTGATTCTGGCCTTTATCGGTGCGGTGCAGCTGATGATGTTCGGTGCCCAGATTTTCGTGGCGAACCTGGTGGCCATCGCCATGGTGCGTGTCATGGGAGCGGTCATGGTGGGTATCATTATGGCCGGCCGCACCGGGGCGGCCTTTGCAGCCCAGATCGGGACCATGCAGGTCAATGAAGAAATCGATGCCTTGCAGACCCTGGGGATCTCTCCGATGGAATTTCTGGTGTTGCCCCGCATGCTGGCCTTGATCCTGATGATGCCGCTTTTATGTGTGTATGCGGATTTAATGGGCATCCTGGGCGGTTTCATTGTAGGTGTCGGCATGCTGGACATATCCGTCACCCAGTATGTCAATCAAACGATTAATTCGCTTAACCTTTACCATTTTTTTATCGGCCTTTTTCATTCGTTTGTTTTCGGGATCCTGATCGCACTGGCCGGGTGCCTGCGGGGGATTCAATGCGGCCGCAGTGCCTCGGCCGTCGGGCAGGCCACCACCTCGGCCGTGGTCACCAGCATTGTGAGCATTGTGCTGGCAACTGCAATCATCACTGTGGTGTGTAATATTATCGGAATATAGTGTTTTGCATGAAAATTAATGCGCGATTGGTATTAAATCTTTGTCATAACATTTTAAACGAATTGCTAAATTTTAACAAAATACAGATCAAATATAACGGACTAAAATCATTTTATCGCATTAATTTTCACCCGTTGGTCTTCGCTTTCAGCTTCGCCCCAACAAGCTGGGCGGGCCGAAGGCATTCATCTGCTGCGTTATTCAGAACGAAGCATAGTTTACTATAGCTTCGCCCTGAAGTGCCTTGCATATGAAAACCTCCGACTCGTGCAAAATCCAGGTCGCATGGTTCGTGTTTGGTGTTTCGAGTCTGGTTTCTGGCCAGCAGCAAGAAGCGAGTAGCCAGCGGCCAGTGTGTTAAACTTTTAATAATTGAATACTCAAACCTGAACTTTTTGAAATGACAAATGACATTGAAGAAAAGAAAGAACCCCACATCGTGGTCGATGACTTAACGATGGCCTACGGCAGTTTTGTGGTGCAGCGGGATCTGACATTTACGGTCAACCGCGGGGACATTTTCATCATCATGGGGGGCAGCGGATGCGGCAAGAGCACCCTGATGCGCCATATGGTGGGATTAAAAGCGCCGGCCACGGGCAAGGTTTTGTATGATGACATCAGTTTCTGGGACACCGCAGCGGAACAGCGCGATCAGATTATGCAAAACATCGGCATTCTGTATCAAAGTGGCGCCCTGTGGAGCTCGATGACCCTGGCTGAAAACATTACCCTGCCACTGGGGGAATACACCGCTTTGAAACCAGGTCAGATGCGTGAACTCGCGGCCCTCAAGCTCGCCCTGGTCGGTCTGGCCGGATTTGAAGATTATTACCCATCGGAAATCAGCGGCGGGATGCAGAAGCGCGCCGGTCTGGCCAGGGCCTTGGCGCTGGATCCGGATATCCTTTTTTTCGATGAGCCTTCAGCCGGATTGGACCCCATCAGCGCCAGTTTACTGGATGATCTGATTCTCGAGCTGCGCGAAAGCCTGGGCGCAACGATCTGCGTGGTCACCCATGAGCTGGCCAGTATCTTTGCCATCGGCAACAATTCCGTATATCTGGACCCCAATAAAAAAACCATGACCGCGACCGGTGATCCCAAGAAAATGCTCGCAGAAACCCAGGATCCGGAATTGCGCAAATTTTTGACGCGGGGGAAAGGATAGAGATTGCTTCCGTAATCTCGAATGTGGATTTTGGATTGCGGAATGCGGAATGATTGGAATTCGGATTTTGGATTGAAATCAAGATTTGGGTATGGATAGGCTTTGTAATAATCTGAGGGGTCGGGGAGTTTTTCTTAAATCGATCTCAGAATGAATCACCAGTCCCGCCCGGGCGGGATGCAAACTCATGATTAAGGGAGTGTCGCGAAAGAACAGAATTCAAATATAAAATAATGGGTTAGACGTAAAATCAAATTTGCGATCTTCCGTGGCTGCGTGGTTATTGCAGTTCTTTCGCAACGCTCCCTAAACAATTCAGACAGTGCACGATTTCGCTACTGATAATTCATTCCGCTATTATGAGGGGTTGGATGGAAAAACTCCCCGACTTCTCAATAATCTAAAATCGAAATTCCAAAATCTAAAGTTAGATGGACTCCATTTTGAGGAAATAATATTATGAGCAAACCCGCAAACAAGACCATGATAGGAGCCTTTGTGCTGGGGGCGGTGGTGCTGGCGGTGGTGGCCGTTGTACTGTTTGGTTCCGGCCGGTTTTTTAGAGATACCGAAACCTGGATCGCATTTTTCCCGGGCACGGTAAAGGGACTGAATATTGGCGCCCCGGTTAAGTTCAGAGGAGCCCCTGTCGGAGAGGTAACCGACATCATCGTCAATTTTGATACAGTAGATCTGACGGTGAATATTCCGGTAATATTTGAGCTCGATCCGTCCCGCTTCAGGCGCATCGGTCCTGAGGTGGTCGCCAGCGATGAAAAGATGCAAAAGGCACTAATTTCACACGGCCTCAGAGCCCAGCTTGAAATGCAAAGCCTGGTCACCGGTCAATTGATGATCAACATGGATTTTTTCCCGGATCAACCGGCAAACTTATTTGGAGTGCAAAAAGCCCAACTGGACAATAAAATAGAACCCTGGCAGGAAGTCCCCACGATTCCAACAACGCTGCAGCAACTGCAAGAGACCCTGACAAAAATTGATTTTAAAAAGATCGGCGAGGATGTCAGCCGCGCCGCGGACGGCGTTGCCAATCTGGCCGCATCCCCCGAACTGCAAAGCACCATCAAGGAATTAAATGAAGCGATCATCGCAATAAAAACGTTGGCCCGTAATGTGGATAGCAAAGTTGACCCTCTGGCGACCCGTATCGATCAGACCCTGATTGAAGCCAGGGACGGTATCGGCGACACGCGCAAGGTGATCAATGAGCAGGCCGCACCCATGCTGGTTCAATTCAGGCAGGCGGCCGTATCGGCCAAAACCGCCCTGGATCAAGCCGATAAAACCCTTAAAAGCATTGAAAATCTGACAGACGAAGGCACTCAGCTGCGCTTTGAAATCTCCCAAGCGCTCACCGAAGTTATGTCGGCCTCTCGCTCCGTGCGCGTCTTGGCCGATTTTCTTGAACAACACCCCGATGCGATCCTTCGCGGACGGTTTATACAGACGGGAGGAAATTGATGCAGCCAAACCATTATCGACTCACAACATGCGTTTTGATCTTCGTGGCGCTGGTTTTCACGAGCTGCCTGGGTGGCCCCGGCAAAGGGCCGGCCACCCGGTACTTTGTGATCAACTCCCTGTACAGCGCGGAAAACCCGGACCAGCCAGAGCCGATCATGGATTTAGACGAAGATATCTTTATCGGTGTCGGCCCCATTCAACTGTCACAAGCGCTGGACCGCCCCCAGATCCTCATCCGCACCAGTCACAATGAAATCCGCAGATCCGATTTGGAACGCTGGGCCATGCCGCTAAGGGAAAATATCGTCAATGTTGTCACCGACAACCTGTCGGCCCTGCTGACCACCGGATCGATCATTAAGTTTCCCTGGAAAGCCAGTATCCCCATCAACTATCAGATCGTTATCGATATTACACGCTTTGATGGTCAGCCGGGCGGCAAGGTCGACCTGCGCGCCCGCTGGGGCATTTTAAGTCAAAGCGGTAGAAACGTGCTCGCCAAGGAAAGATCGGTGCTAACGGAGCCGGTCAAGGGGGATACGATCGCCGAGATGGTTTCCGCCCAGAGCCGCCTGGTGGCAACGCTGAGTTTAAAACTTGCAGAGGAAATCAAAAAGCTTGAAGGCAAAAAGGCGCAGCAGTAGCATCATTACATTTCAGATTTTAGATTGGAGATTTTGGATCTTGACCTGCGACGAGCCCTGCGACCGTGAGCTCAGGCTCGAGCGGCTTGGTCAGACCGATTTTGGATTTTGGATTTGACATTTTGGGCAGAACAGTTGAAGATTTTATAAATGCCCTGGGGAATTGCACCGGAGGCCGGCAAGCCGGAAGCTGAATTCCACAGGGTAATCATTTTTAAGTGAGGATTCGAAGAGGCAAACATGAAAAAATATGTGTTGTTGATGTTGTTGGCAGTTTTAGTGGCTGCATGCACCAGCGGCAAAACGGAATTTTTTCCGTCCCGGGAATTTTCTGCTGATGCAGCGCAGGTGACGATTATGCGTGAAAGACGTGTATTTGGACTGGGTTTTTCAATGAAGGTCCTTTTGGATGATGAGGTCATTGCGCGTTTAAAAACCGGTCAATATGTCACTTTTTATGTCAATCCCGGTGTTCATCGAATCGGCATACCGAATTCAAGTATCACCGTGGCGCTGGAGAGCGCCCGCAAGCATTATTTTGCCATCCTACCCGATTCGACGCAATTCGGTTTTGAAATCGAACGAATCAGTGAAGTCAAAGCAACGCGGTGGATGGCGCAGTCAAAGCCAGTTGAGTAAACATGAAGGATTGTGGAATGCAGAATGCGGAATGCGGAATACCCCGGTAGAATTCAGCGGCCCGTCCCAAGGGGTTGACTTTTTAGGCACCGGCGGAAATAGAATAATTATCATTGAAAAAGGTGCAGCAAAAGCAAGTATTTCGACCTTGTCAATATTATCACCTCTCTTTTATGCCACCATTTTCGCACGCCTCTGCCGTCTCATCAACCGAACCACCAGCGGATAGCTCAGCCAGGCGATTTCCCAGGGAATGGCTCCAACAAACACAAATGGAATCGTAATGAGGGCTGTGAGCGGTTCTGCCAGATAACGATCTCTCAATCGATATGCATACTGCTCGGTAACTTCGGGGAATAACAAACGATGGTTATTGATGGCATACGCCCAGCCCCAACCGCTTGTGATGCCGACCAGCGCGGCGGTAATGCTTTCAAACATCCGGGTGCCGATGGATGATCCTAAGTCAATACTCAGACGCGAAGCTAAGAGAAATAACAGCAGAAAAAAGAGTTGCAGGATCGACAGGATCGTATGGCGACTGTCGGTGGTTTGCAGATTGCCGAATAAAACATTATTCTGTAGCCAGAAGATAATCACAATGACAATTCCGACGATGACTCCCAGGAAGTCACCAATGTTGGTGCTGATAAAAGCGCCGATATGTTCCCATGTCAACTCCTCAGCAGTGGGTCTCGGAAACATCATAATCGCACGCCAAATAGTGATCGCATAAACGACATCGACGATCCTCGCGAGTCTTTTCAATTGTAAGCACTCGCGCTTGAACTTGGCTTTATCCTCTGCTTTGTTCTGCATTTTTGGCCCCCTTTAAAGTCCGGGTCATTGTTAGCCGCGGACCTGCACTTTGGCGCTATGAATAAACGGTGCCCTGAGCTTGTTCCGGAAATCGCCCCCCCGCACGAACAGACCGGAGATCAGTTTATCCCGCCTCGCGGGTATAAAGACAACATGGAATTTCAGGGTTTTGGTCTTGAGTTTTTTGTTGGCATATTTTTCAAATTCCTTGAGCAGGTCATATGAAAGGCCCCGTTGCCGTCCGCCGTCCAGGAAATAAAACGTTTTACTGTAGACCACCAGCGCCCGGATCACACGATTTTTAGCCATCCCATCGAAATCGCCCCGCCAGGGTTTGTTTTCCAGAAGGGCGTTTGGCGATGCTGAAGCTGTTGCGGCGGCCGGCGCCACCCGGGGCATGGCAACCACTATGACCATGATGATAGCCGACATCGCCAAGATATAGGCCTGTGGGGATGAATTTTTTCTACATATATCAAGCAGAATACGGATCAGCGCTTTTCCTTTTTAGGCTTTCAGGTTTCAGCTGAAATATGTGCTTTGGCTCTTTGAATAAACAGGGCTTTCACCTTATCCCAGAAATCACCCCCAAGCACAAACAGGCTGGCGACAAACATCGCATCCCCGATCAGGCTCACCACAAACCGGTGTGTCTCATAGCCCGGAATCAGGTGTGCCCCATAGGGTGCCAGCCAGCCGAAGAGAACGGGAATCAAAAACATGACCAGGCCGATGTGGTATCTGGCCGGGGACACCCGGTCCGGCGGGCCGTGCTTTTTGAAAAAATTAAAAATGCGATTCTTAATAAGATCGAAACCCTCCTTGCCCATGATGGCGATCGCCACGATAGAAAACACCTCGGGTATACCGACGGCCAGCAGCCCTGAAATAATCGTCTTCCACTCAGTCGCGAGTGAGGTCCTGGTGACGACGGGAATGAGCAATGGGCTCAACCATCCGACAATCAGGATCGTCAGCCCCAGACGAAAGCGCCATCCTACCCGTGGTTGTACGTTTTTTGATACTGTCGTTGGCGACATTGCTGAATCCTTTCTTCACGCACCCTGCTTGTCCGGCAGCTCACGGGCGCCCAAATTTCATTGACTCAAAAGCCGTGATACACCACCGAGATTGGCGTCCAGAATTTCGTGTGTCTGCGATCACCGACCTTTACAAGATGTCGGGCGGCTGGCTCTGAGCCACTTGAGGACCAATACATCCGAAGTGCGTAAACATCCGCGCCATAACCCATAGGCGGTTTAGCCCTATTCCTTTCCTGTTTTAGCTCCATTCTGGTGTTCAGGCAATATTTAATTTATAAATAATCAGCAGCGCCCACACCGGATTCCGGGCTCATCCCGGTGCAGCCATCTCGGCGCCCGTCCTTTAGCCGTCGTTCTATTCCCGAACGCGTTCGATGCCGCCGACCGGACAAGGGTGCGGTGCTCATTGGCCCCCGTTTTTGGCTTCAGGCGCTTGGACCTGACCCTGTACCGCAAAGCATAACGCCGGCATCGTCGTCTTCAGATAAGGAGAGAAACTCTGAATCTTCTGCCAATAATGGAGCTATAGTATGCTTTTGCATCAAATAACGGCCTTCGCTATCTCTTTTGAAACGCTGATCTATATGGCTTGAGCCAGCGTCAATTTTCTGTCATACTTTCTTTGTGCTTGACATTGGACAAGGCTTCTTATAATTCGGCTGAGCAATCGTGCGGTTGCGACGGGATGTTGCTGAAAACGGTATGATTTCAACACAAATCGCCCGACAGTGCACGTTTTTCAATGCGAAAGCGATCACCGCAGCTCCTGTCCACGGAAACGGCATATCGACGCAGAAAACCACTGCGCAAAAGGCCGGTTCTGGCCGCTGCCACAAGAACTAGAGCCTAAAAGGAATCTATTGAATGACACATCGCCGGCTTATCAAGCTATGCATGGCGTCTGCGCATTTTTTACCGACCATCGGCGGCGCAACACGCCGTTTTCTGAGCTATTCGCACTGTTTTCAAAAGCGCGGCATCGAGGTTAGAATAGTGACCGGCACGCCCAAGAAAAAAAAACTGAATTCATTCCAGGTTGCCCATCAAAATAAAACCCTACCAAACGAATTTGAGACCGTAAAAATACCGGAAGACATCCCGGTCTATCGCATATCCTTACCCGACAAGGCCGGAAGGCGACGTTCGATTGTCTTCAGCCAGGCCCTGTTGAACGTCTGCCGGCAACCCGGCTACCGTCCGGACGTGGTGCAGGTGGTATCGTCCTTTCAGCCGCGCTCCCTGCCCTGGATCACGCGTTTGCAAAAAATGGGTATTAAAGTCGTCTACGCTTACACCCTGGCCTCCAAACCAACGCCCAATCCGATCAGACGTGTGTTCCGCCGGTGGACCCTGGGATTATTGTACAACCGACTGGACTGTGTGGTGGTCAGCAGCAACGTGATGAAAAAAGATCTCACCGATTCCTTCAGCGCCAAAGCGCGTATCGAAGTGATTCCCAACGGTGTTGATCTTAAAAGATTCAGACCGGCCGTCAATTCGGCTGAACGCAGGGCACTGCGTTCCGGCCTCGGCCTGGATGACCATCATCAGATGATTACCATGATCGGATCAGTGCATCCCCGCAAAGGCAGTGATTTGCTTCTGGAAGCCTGGGTCCAGCTGACAAAGCGCTTTCCGGATGCGCACCTCTTTTTTGTCGGCCTGCGCAAGTATCTCGGCTACCCCGATCTGGCGGATTTTCGGCGCAAAATCGAGGGGCTGCTGACAGCATCCGGAGCCGCCGAGCGCGTTCACTTTACGGGCCTCGTTGACAATGTCCCGGATTATTTGCGGGCCTCGGATGTATTCGTCTTTCCATCCGAGCGTGAAGGGATGCCCAATGCCGTCATCGAAGCGATGGCATGCGGCTTGCCGGTTGTTCTGACATCTTTTGAGGGGCTGTCGGAGGAATTCGGCCAGCCAAGCCGGGAATATCTCATGGTGGACCGTCAGGCGGAATCAATTGCCGCTTCTGTAGCGGAGGTGCTGGAAAATGAGCAGATGGCAACCCGTTTAGGACAGTCCGCCCGGAATTGTATCGAGAAAACCATGGACCTGGAACTCATCATGGATCGATATGCAGATCTTTACCGCGGGTTGGCCGGTGACCGCACGTAATGAATCGTGGCAATAGGCTCGCCATTCTCGTTTGACCTACACGATCCGGTAACCCCGTGATTTGCAAAACGCGTTAAAATAATATATTTATTATTTTTTTTAGGACGTTAATGATTATATTGGAGCCTTGATGCTGATGGCCCGAAGCGGTACCGCAAGAAGATGCATGGCTGCACGTCCAGGGTAACGCATTTGGCAAAAATGGCCGAACAATAGCTGACACAAAGAGGCGTTTGTTGATGAATATACTGGGTATATCCTGTTTCTACCATGACAGCGCGGCATGCATGCTGTCGGATGGTCAGATTCTGGCTGCGGCCCAGGAGGAGCGATTTACCCGAAAGAAACATGACCCGCGGTTTCCGAAACATGCTGTAACGTACTGCCTCCAGGAAGGGGGTATTTCAATTGAAAAGGTTGATTACGTCGTTTATTACGACAAGCCCTTTCTGACCTTTGAACGGCTTCTGATGAGCTACCTGACCATTGCCCCCCGGGGTCTGAGGTCCTGGCTGGAGGCCATGCCGCTGTGGCTCAAGCTGAAATTATATATTCCCAAGATCATAAAAAAAGAAATCGGCTATGAAGGGCCCGTATTGTATACAGAGCATCATGAAGCCCATGCCGCCTCGGCTTTTTATATGTCACCCTTTGAGGCAGCCGCAATTTTAACCGTTGACGGCGTCGGAGAATGGGCGACAGCAAGCTACGGGATCGGAAACGGCAAGGATATTTCGCTGATCAAGGAGCTGCATTTTCCGGACTCCCTGGGCCTGCTGTATTCGGCCTTCACCTATTTTACCGGATTTAGAGTCAATTCCGGCGAATACAAACTCATGGGTCTTGCGCCTTACGGTCAACCGCGCTTTAAGGATCTTATTCTTACGGAAATTGCAGACCTTAAAGACGATGGCTCATTGCGCTTGAATTTATCGTATTTTGACTTTCTGGGAGGGTTGAAAATGACCAACCGGCGTTTTGCAAAGTTGTTCGGCGGTCCTCCCCGGAAGCCCGAAACAGAGATTACCCAGAGGGAAATGGACATTGCTGCCAGCATTCAGGCTGTGACCGAGGAATGTGTTCTACGGATGGCTCGCCACGTCAAGGCAGAAACGAATCAGAGCAAACTGTGTCTCGCCGGTGGTGTGGCGCTCAATTGCGTGGCCAACGGTCTTATCCTGCGGGAGCGCGTTTTCGATGAGGTCTGGATACAACCTGCGGCCGGTGATGCGGGCGGGGCCGTCGGGGCCGCGCTGTCGGTTTGGCACCGATATCTGGGTAAGGAGCGCCAGGACCCCACAGGCTCAGACTCGCAACAGGGCTCCTATATGGGACCTTCCTTTCACAACGATGACATCAAGCAGTTCCTCGATCAGCACGACTACCCTTATCGGGAGCTTCACGGCGGGGTGCGATCCAAATTCATCGCGGAGCAAATCGCCGAAGGCAAAATCGTGGGCTACTTTGCGGGGCGAATGGAATTCGGTCCGCGAGCGTTGGGCGCGAGGAGCATTTTAGGCGATCCCCGGCGCACGGACACCCAAACCGTGATGAATCTTAAAATCAAATATCGCGAATCGTTCAGGCCCTTCGCACCATCTGTACTGGAAGAAAGAATATCCGATTATTTTGAGATCGATCGGCCGAGCCCCTATATGCTATTGGTCGCCTATGTCAATAAAAACAGACGCCTACCCCAGCCTTCCAAGGACGGTATCTCTATGATGGAGCGGCTCAAGATCAAACGCAGCGACATCCCGGCCATCACCCATCTGGACTATTCCGCCCGGCTGCAAAGCGTGAACCGGGCATGCAAGCCCGATTACCACGAAGTCATATCTGAATTTGAAAAACTGACCGGCTGCGGCGTGATTGTCAACACCAGTTTCAATGTCCGCGGCGAGCCGATCGTGTGCACGCCGGAGGATGCTTACCGTTGCTTTATGCGCACAGAGATAGATTTGCTGGTTCTCGAAAACTGCGTCCTGATCAAAGAAACACAACCGCCATTTATTGAAAAAGGCGACTGGAGAGATGAGCTCGAACTCGACTGACATCAAAAAAATTCGCCAATTTGGATTAGTGGCTCTGATCTTTTTTGGATGCTTATCCGGGATCGGCTGGTACACCGGCAAACTTATTTTGGCCTGCGTTTTTTCGCTCTTGGCTTTGTTGGGAGCGGGATTCCTTTCCGTTCCCGGACCGCTGAGCCCTGTCTACGCGGGCTGGGTTAGCGTTAGCACCTGGCTGGGAAAAGCGATAACCGTCATTATTCTGACCCTCACCTATTTTCTTGTTATCACACCTTACGGGTTCATTATGCGCTTGTTTGGGGGTCACACGCTACCCCTCAGGCCGGACAAGACGATTTCATCCTATTGGGTCAGTCGCACCGAACCGGCCCAGCCAAAGGAACAATTTTTAAAACGATTTTAAGGAAAAATAAAATGCGTAACCAGTCCACCATCTCAGAATTTTGGGAGTTTTTAAAAGTTCGCAAACGCATGTGGCTGCTTCCAATCGTCTTGCTGCTCCTGATGATCGGCGCGCTTATTCTGGTAACTGAATCAAGCGTTATCGCCCCGTTTATTTACGCGCTGTTTTAAAACGCTTTTCAGGCCTCTGGCGCTACTTTCAGGAAGTGCCCGCAGCCAAAAGCCTTCTGTTGAAGAGCACCGCTGATGCCGAAGAAATATATATTTTATCTTGTTCTGATCGTTTTGTTGATGGTCATCTTTGAAATTGCCGGATATCTTACGCAATACATCGACGAGGACCTGTACGATTACAGAGCACAGATCCTGGCCGAGGTAGACGAAACCGGTCTTGCAGAAATAAAGCGCGGCGGGATGGATCCCGTGATCGGCTGGCGACCCTATGGCCCGAGAGTAACTGACGACGACAACTGTCAGGGCACCCCGGTGGTGTATTCTTTCGATCGTTTCGGTGCCAGGGAATACAGTGGCTATGATGCAGCCTCTGCTGAAATTATCGTGATCGGCGACTCTTATTCGCATGGATTCGAAGTGGCGGGCGATGATGCATATGCTGCCCGGCTGTCTCGTATCCTGGGGGTCTCGGTGGCCAATCACGCCTTCGGCGGCTACGGGCCGGTACAGGCCTTTTTAAGCTTGAAGCAAAATATGGATCACTATCCCGGGGTTAGAATCGCCATCCTCGGCATCATGTACGAAAATATATTCAGAATGATGAATTCCTATCGCCCGCTGCTCATAACCAAGGGGACCACATACGCTTTGAAGCCATATATGAAGGCGGGTCAAATCCAACCGCATCCGGGGAACGGTGCGTTCACGGGTGTCGACACCTTTAAAAGATATGTCAATGCCGCCTTTGACAGCGATTTCTGGGCCCGGCCGCCGCAGCGCTTTCCTTTTTTCTTGTCAATGGTTCGCGCCCTGAGTACCGATTATTTCTATTATAAGAAACTGCCCAGAAAAATCAGGAAAATCGGCCTTCCTGAATTCTCCCTGGCATACCGCTCCAATAAATTCGGTCAGGAGCTGGTCTCGCTGCTCGATCTTTATGCCGAATTTACTGAAAAACACAACATCGTCCCGGTTGTGGTTTTTATCCCCCGCGACAAGTTCGACACCCGCAGCGCTTCACATTTTATTGATACAAACCGGCAGCATTTGCCCGAGAATTTGCTGATCGGCGACGTTGGAACCGCGGCTGTCGACTGGGAGCGTTACAATCTGTTAGACACTCGAGAAGCCGACAACATCAGGTTTTGCCATCCGTCACCTTACGCGCATCAAAAGATCGCCGATTTTATTGCCGAGCTGCTGCAGAGCCGCAAAGCGCTGCGTGTGCAGGACGCAAACACTGCAGTTTCTCAAAGTCGGTCGTGAAAAAGGACCGCGCCGATGAAAACCAATCGCCCACCCAAAGATGCGCGCAGCCGTGAAGAAATCAGGGCCCACTACCGCATCGAAAAGCAGCTTGCAGCAAAGCTAAGAGAAGCCAGCCGGGATGAGAGAAAAGAGCTGTATACCCGACTGTATGCGAAGTTGTTCGAAAGTGTGCCTTATTTTTCGGAACGGGTAGCCGACACCGCAGGGCGCCGGCGCAAAGTGAGTAAACAGATCCAATTTCTCAGCAGGTTTCTATCCCCCGACAAGATATTTTTGGATGTCGGAGCCGGCGACTGCGCTCTATCGATCGAAGTGGGACGGCATGTCAAAAAGGTCTATGCCCTCGATGTCGCCCATCAGGTCAACCGCGATCGCCTGGTGCCCCAAAATGTTGAGCTGGTGAATTCCGACGGCACGAGCGTCGAGGTTCCCGCCGGAAGTGTGGACATCGCGTTTAGCAACCAGCTCATGGAGCATCTGCACCCGGACGACGCACGGGATCAACTGGAAAGCATCCACACTGCCATAGTCGGCGGCGGTCTTTACCTGCTGATCACCCCGCATCGTTTTTGCGGCCCACACGACGTATCCAGGTATTTCGACCGCACCGCCACGGGCTTCCATCTCAAGGAGTACACGGTTTACGAGCTGAGCCAACTGCTGAAACTGGCAGGCTTTACAACGATATGCTTTTTTGCAAAATTTCAGGGAAATTACAAACGGTTAAACTTGACCTGTTTGCTGATGCTCGAGGGCATGATTACACCGCTGCCGTACAAATTGAGAAAATCCGTGATGGGTGTATTTCCCTTCAAGCTTTTGCGGCGTATCCGCCTGGCAGCGTGGAAAAAAAAACAATGAAGTAAAACGACATCTAAATTTCCGGCCCCCATTTTCCGCGATAAAATGCGAGCACGTCATCGATGATGGTATCTAAAGATCTGGATGGCTGGTAGTTGATTAATTCTTTGACGCGCGTAAGATCGGGCTGCCGGGAGTTCATGTCCTCAAAATTTTTTCCATATACCTGCTCGTATGGCAATCGCAAAATGTCCGCTTCGGGATTGACCTTTTGCTGCACGTTCTCGGCGAGCTGATTGATGGAAACTTCTTCGTTGTTACCAATATTGACCACCATGCCCTGGGCCTGGCTGCTCTTCATCAAGTCGTGCAATGCCGGTACGACGTCCAGCACGTGCGCAAAACATCTCTTCTGCTCACCGCTTCCGTAAACGGTGATGGGCTCTCCGCTCAACGCCTGTTTCACGAATCTTGGCAGAACCATGCCGTAGCGGCCCGTTTGCCGGGGGCCAACTGTGTTAAAAAGCCTTACAATGACACCCGGCAGCCCCTTTTGGCGGTGGTAGGCCAGAAGCAAAAATTCATCCACAGCCTTGGAAATGGCATAACTCCAGCGAAAAAGGCGTGTCGGACCGTAAACAACTTCGCTGTCTTCTGAAAAAGGCAGCTTTTCGCTCTTGCCGTAGAGCTCCGATGTGGATGCGAGCAAAACCGACTTTCCGTATTTAACCGCTTCTTCCAGCACCGTCTGGGTCGAAAAAATGTTATTTTCAATGGTGCGGACAGGGTCGTCCAGGATCAACTGGACACCGACAGATGCCGCCAGGTGATAGATCCGATCCACCTTCTCGATGATTTTTTCCAGCAGCCGGCGATCTTCTACTTTGCCAATGTAGTATTTGAATCCTCTTTTTTCAACCAGGTGCCGGATGTTGTCGAACCTGCCGGTCGACAGGTCGTCCATAATGACCACTTCCTCGCCTTCTTTCATCAAATGATCGGCAAGGTGACTTCCGATGAATCCCGCTCCGCCCGTGATTAAATTTTTCATACATTCGTCTCCAAAGTTAGGTAAAATTTTTAAAATACAATCCATCTTTGTCGTATTGATGGATTTTGATGCATGTGTTCATCTTTCTGCCAAATCGATCATATCCCATAGAACGTGAATTTGTGAAAAGATGTTATGTGAAAACGGTGCGGAAATCAAATTAAAACTGAGCAGGCCTAAATCCAGGTCACTACGGTTGCAAATGGATCGTTGCGCACCAGATCCCATGGTTATTGATCACCGGCAGGTGACCGATTCCAATCGTTTTCCAA